>JACLAB010010958.1_pt1 | contig 18149 bp, 14 predicted proteins | sample 8027921 | NCBI WGS metagenome assembly JACLAB01 (sample SAMN15725117, study PRJNA655200) | protist metagenome | isolation source: fluorescence activated cell sorting (FACS) single amplified genomes of... | place: USA: West Boothbay Harbor, Gulf of Maine | collected 2000-07-19 | reverse complement strand
TCGCCAACGCGCGTGCGGATTGGCTCGTCGCCGATCGTGACGCGCAGACGCGCGAAAAGAACGCCGTCGCGATGGAACTTGACGACATCAAGGAGGAGCTTGTGACGCTCGAACAAGACATGCATACATCGCAGACCCAGTGTATGGCTGAGATTGATCGAACGACCGCGGCGTTGGCTGAGAGAGACGCCGCGCTCGAACAAGCCAAGGCGTCGCTCGACGCGCTCGAAATTGAAATGCGCGAGTACGAAGGTCGGGCGTGGCGAGACGACGACGACGACGACGGCAGCAACGCAGAGGATGAATCCTCCACCGCTGGACGATTGGTTGAGACGATTTCCCGAGAGCGAGACGAGCTTCAGAGAGCGTTGGACGCGGCGGCTGAGGAGAGACGCGAATTGACGACGCGTCTGGCGCGCGCCGAAGAGGAGCGCGCATTCCGACGAGAAGAGGCCGAAAGATACCAGACATCGGCGGACGAGGCGCGAGCGTACGGTGCAGAGGCTGAAAAGCGCCGCGTTGAGCTTGAGGAGGCGTTCGCACGCGCGCGAGAGGAGGTCGATCGCGCAGTCGAGTCTCGCGCGAGAGCGGAGGATGCGAAACGCGTCGCCGAGGAGGAACGCGAAGCGGCGCTTCGTGTCGTCGAAGAACAAAAGAAGATCACCGAAAAAGCCGTCACGGACGCTCGTGATACCGCGATCGAGGCTGAGTGCTCCGCGCGCGCGGATCCGGCGGAGATTGATCGGCTACAAGCGAAGATTGACGACGCTGAGCGAGAGTTGGCGCGCGTGAAATCGCAGGCCGAGTCGAACGCTGAACTTAAGAGAAGAGCGGATGAAGACGCGGCCCGAGCGCGAGAGGAAATTGCCCGCGCCGAAGCCGCGCGATTAGAGGCTGCGCGCTTGGAAGCGGAGGCGGAAGAACGGCGGAAACTCGCGGCTCAAGCTGAGGCTGAAGAAATTCGCCGACGCGAGGTTGAGGACGCCGAGCGCCGACGCGTCGCCGAAGAGGACGAGCAGCGTCGACAGCGAGAAGCTGAAGAGGAAAAGCGTCGCGTCGAAGCTGCGGAACACGCACAACGCGAGCGAGCGAAAGCCGAAGCCGAAGCCAAGGCTCAAGCTGATCGAGAGCGACTCAAATCGGAAGCCGTCGAGGCCAAGCGCGCTCGATCGGAGAAGCGCGCGCAAAAGCTCTTAAAGTCTGCCAAAAAAGCGTACAAGCTCGCCGAAGAGGCGCACGCTCGCGCGAGAGCGCTCCAAGACGCCGCGAGCGCCCCACATGCGACTGAATCCGACGTCACTCTCGCGAATGAGGCGGCGAAAGATGCGAACGAGGCGCAACAGAAATGGGACGCCGCGTACGCGCTCGCGAAGGATGCCATGGACGGGTTGGAAGAGAAGAAGTAGAGACGCCACGAGCGTCATTTTGTAACGATTACATCCGCATCATTAGCTGTGCGTCCTCCTCGTTTGATGCGTTCTCGTCTCCTCGTTCGCACAAAGTCGCGAAGTTGCTCGCTCTGGCGTCTCCAACTCGTCTTCAATCGTCCGCGAGCAGCCTCGCGTCGTCCGCCGCGAACCGTCGACGCGACAAATCCCAAACCGTTAAACTTATCCACGGCGGTTCCTCTCCACCGCGCGGCGTACGAATCGAACGGCGGTCTCTTCGCGCCAAAGTACATCGTCGGGGTATCGCGAGCGAGGTTCTTCGTCGAATCACGGCGTTGACCGCGTCGTTGTTAACCGCGCCGTCGCTACTCTAGTATGAATTACAAATCGCTCCTCCTCCTCTACCCGTCAGAACGTTCCGTGCGTCGAGCACACGTTGTACTCGAGGTATCTGTACCCCGAAAGCATAATCACCGCTAATAAGCCATCTACAAAGAACAAATGCCGAAGCGTAAACGTTCGCGCCGCCGGTTGGTTCGCGTACGTACCCGCGCGGTGTTTTTGCAGCGTCCACCACGCGTACCCCATCGCCATCATGTACTCGCCCTTGTAAAAGCTCGTCCCATCGTGCCTGTAGTACCTATTCGACGTCGCGACACCCAACACCCACGTCAACTGCGCCAACACCGAATCCCGACGCGTCATCGCCGCGCGTCCACGCCGAAACGCGCGCGAAAACCACGCCGTATCCATCGCCCACTCGCACGCCATGCCGATCGTCGCGCTTCGCGCCCAGAGAAACACCAAATCCTGATGCGGCCACCACAAACACCGCGGAACGACTATGCACCCAACCAACGCGAGCGCGGGAACGAGCGCGATCGCCACTCGCGCGCACTTGAGCGCCCTCGACGTCGTCTCGGCTCGACTCGCCGTCGCGGCTCCCCAAAACGCGGAATCCGTGGCGCCCGCCACGGCGAGCGTCATGGCCAACGCGAACGCGTTCGGTACGATTTCCATGTACCCACACACCGACGTGTTCGCCGTCGCCCGTCTCCATCGCGGAAGTCTCGTCGCGCACACGAACAAACTCACCAGCGCCTGCACCCCGAGCTCTCCGTGCGCCCCGACGCCGCTCGCGAGTTTATCGCACGCGACGCCCAACTGCGTCTCGCAAAACCGTTCGCACGCCGTCGTCCTCGTCGTCCTCGTCCCCGCGACCGCGCTCGCCCGTCGATCCAGCGCCGCCGACGACGACGTCGGCGATCGTCGATACGACGTCATCGTCCCCGTCATAACGCGCGCGTCGTCGTCGTCGTCGACGTCGACACCCATCACGACCGGTTCGGTCGTTACCGCCCCGGCTCCAGGCTTTGGCATCGCGCGCATCGTCCGCACGACCACCCGTCGCGGCGTCTCCCCCGCCGCCGCCGCCGCCGCCGCCGTCCCTCGTTCCGCAGCGTCCGCGTCGTCGTCGTCCGCGCGACCACCCGTCGCCCGCATCGGACCGAACCGAACCGATCCGCGCGCCAGTCTCGCGCCCATCCATCGCTCGCGCGTTCCCATGGTGGGTGTGGTCCATGATGTGACGGGATGTACACACATAGAATAAACCACCCTTACAATACGTGTAATGATCGGATCATACTATAGTGGACACAAACCCTATGTATACATACGTACTATGAATGGTTAGTACTATCACATGATCGGATGAGATGGGATGTATCTGTACTACTGTATGTACAAAACATACCTAGTGTGTGGTACCTAGGACCGAGTACGATGTAAACCCTACGCTACACACACCCCGGGAACGCGCGGAGGGTCGCGCCGCCCGCACCGACCGACGCGCGCACCTCGAGCGAGTCGAGCGAAACGACCGAAACGACCGTCGACCCGAACATCGCGACCGAGCGAGACGCGACGACGACGACGACGAACGAAGAGAAAGAGCGAGGCCGGAACGACGACGCTTCAGGCTTTCGGGAAAGATGCCGTTCGGGTTTTTGAAAAAAGCCATCGGGGGCATCGCCTCTAAGATGAACAACGGCGGCGATAAGGAGCGGGAGAAGGCGGACGCGACGGACGCGACGATCGAGACGGTCGAGGCGAAGGGACGCGTCGGCGACGGCGGCGTCGGAGGCGGTAAACCCGCGACGACGACGTCCGAGCACCGCGGGGCGGGTGACGCGGGTGACGCGAGTGGTGCGGGTGTGAGTACTACCGAAAACGACGAGTCACGAACCGTCGTTGAAGTCATCGAACCCGCCGGGGTGGCGCCGCCGAAGGGACCTGGAAAGTACAAACCGCCGAAGACGACCCCGGCGGCGCCGACGGCGACGACGACGACGAAGAAACAGCGCGAGGCGGCGCTGGAACCGCTGGAAGACGGGTGGGAACGACCGGCGGCGAGAAAGACGGCGAAGAATTACGACAACAAGGATAACAAGGAGGACGCGGGCGAGGGCGAGGACGAGGCGTTATCCGCGGACGCCGTCGCGGGCGTCGAAGGGGGGTCGTCGTTGACGGCGCTGCCGCCGCTGCCGAAGCTCGAACACGCTGGGTCTTGGGCGGATTTTGAAGATGAAGACGCGGCTGAGGCGGCGGAGGCGAGACGGGTGGAGGAGATTGCGCGAGTCAAGGCGGCGGAGGAGGCTCGGGCCAAGGCGCGCGCGGAAAAGGCGGCGGAGGAGGAAAGGAAGAGAGAGGCGGTGGCGAGAGCGCTGGCGGAAACGGGCGTGGATGATATGCTTTGTGAGATTGCGGACGATGAGGACGATGAGGAGGAGGAGGAGAAGGAGACGGTGAAGGAGGTTGAAGCCGCCGCGCCGGCGAAGGAGAGCGAAAAGACTCTTTCTAAAAAGGAAAAGGCGAAATTGGAGGAGGAAGAATTCGCAAAGGCGCTCGAGGAACTCGGTTTGGCTGATAAGATTGCCGCTGAGGAACAGGCGGCGAACTCGGCCAAGGCTGAGGCGAGACGAAGAAAGAAGGAAAAGGCGAAGAAGGCGGCGGCGACGCCGAGCGGCGCCGAAACAGAAACCGTCAAGGTTGAGGAATCCGTCGCCGAAGCGCCGGTGGAACTCGTCGATCCGGCTGAAGCGAAGAAAAAGCTCGCGGCACAAGCTGCGAAAAAGAAGGCGCAAGCCGCAAAGAAGAAGCTCTCCGGAGCGCAGGCTGTCGCCGCCGCCGCCGCGGCAAAGGCAAAGGCAAAGAAGAAGTCTGGCTCAGCCAAGGACAAGTCCAAGTTTAACGAATTGCCGTCGTAAACGAACGACGTTGTGTTGGGCGTTTTATCAAACCATTTTTTTGTTTCATGAATTAATACACATTACTATCATCGTTCACGTCGCTGTACTGTACATCCATCCACAAACTAATCGTCAAACTCGAGCTCGCGAAGCGACTTGACCTCTGCGTCGCTCAGGATGCGCCACGCACCCTCGGGGAGATCGTCAATCTCGATGGTCCCTATTTGAACTCGAAACAGATCCACCACGCGAAGACCAAACTTTTCGCAAACGCGTCTGATCTGTCTATTCTTGCCCTCTCTCAGGTTAAACTCGAGAGTTCGCGAACCGCGACCCAACCGTCGCACATTCATCGGCAAAAGCTCCACACCCTCGAGCTGCACGCGCCCATTGAGCGATGTCATGTGCGATTCTCGAACGTCCGCATCCGTGGTGACGACGTATCTCTTCAAAACACCGTTCCCACCGATGATGCTTCGCGCCAACGCGCCGTCCTCTGTTAAAATCAACATCCCTCGGCTATCCTTGTCCAATCTCCCGCACACGTTAAATTTAGACGGATTCTTCGTCGCGCGCTTCAAATCCTCCATCGGCATCCCTTCCATCGCTCGCATCCACGCGTTTCGCGGCTCCACGCACGTCCACGCCGCGATTTCACCCTCGCTCGGCAGGTTACTCACCAAACCCGGCGGTTTATGCACCACCAACGTCAACTTGGACTCCAACCACGCCTCAGCCTCTCTCGAAATCTCAATCTTAGCCGTCGTCGGCGAACATTTAAACCCTTGTTCACGCACTCTCACGCCATCGACGAACACCAACCCATCCGCAATCAACCGCTCAGCCTCGCGTCTGGAACACGTTCCGCGTCTCGCCAGAATTTTACTCACCCGCTCCTCATCCCCGTCGCCGACATCCGCCCCGTACCCGCTCGACGTGAACCCGCGACCGGCGGCGCGTTCGTACGGGTTCGAATCGAACCGTTCAAGCCGTTTACGCTCCGCCCCGAATCCTCGTTCGGGTCGTCTCTGCGGCGTCGGTCTTCGTTCGCGAATTCCTTCTTCTCCAAGCCGTGGCGGCTGCCGCTGCTGTCGACGCCCGCGTCGCGCGTCCTCATCGCCGTTCGATCCAAAGTCTCGACGCGACGACGACGACGAAGACGATACCACACTCGCCGCGCCTCTCGTCCGGCGAAACAGATTCGTCGGCGCGCGGCGCCATCGCGCGACGTTGGATGCCGAGCACAACATGTGTGCGTCGAGGAGTAACGAACACGCGCGACGTTGAATGCCGAGTCGTCACTGCGCGAAACGTTCGTTCACGTGAACCGCGACGACGCTTTCGATGGTTTCGATGGTTTCGATGACGACGATGGCGACGACGACGACGACGGTCGTCGGTGCGCGCTCGACGCGCGCGTTCGGTGGTGGCGCGACGACGACGCCGAAGCCGATGATCAAACACACCGCGCAAAGACAACGGCATCAGCGGCGCGTGCGCGGCGTCGTCGTCGTCGGTGGGGCGACGAGCAGAGCCATCGCGACGGGCGCGGTGGTTGGTGATGAGGATGGCGCGCGCGCGGACGCGAGGAAACAGCGCCGGGAGGGGACGACGCTGAAGACGATGGTGAATGAGAAGAAGAACGCGATCGAGGACGAGGCGAAGTCGTGGTGGGATCGCGCGTCTCGCGTCGTCGGTGCGTCCGCGTTGGCGCTCGCTCTCGCGGTGACGGCGACGATGATGACGCCGGATGCGGCGCTCGCGGCGAGAAGCGGTGGACGCATGGGCGGTGGGAGTTTTAGGGCGAGCTCGATGTCGTCGTACAGGGCGCCCTCGAGGTCCTTCGGGTCGTCGGGGTCTTCGTTTTCCTCGTACTCGGCACCGAGCGTCGCCACGGGCGCTGGCGTCACCACGGCCGGGGCGCCGTTGAGGACGTCTGGGTTTTTCCTCGCGCCGATGTTCGGGTACGGGTTCGGGATGCCGATGTTTTTCGGCGGGGGATTCTTCAACTTGATGCTCGTCTTCATGTTGATTTCTTTCTTGACCAATACGATGCAGAACCTCACGGGCGGTGGGTTCGGGGACGGTATGGTGGCTGGCGGTGATACCATCAGCGTCGTCAAGATTCAAGTCGGCCTCATCGGCTCGGCTCGGGCGCTTCAAAAGGATTTGGAGCGCATCGCGGATCGCGCCGATACGTCGTCTCCGGATGGATTACACTACGTCCTGGAGGAGACGGTGCTCGCGCTCTTGCGCAACCCGGAGTACTGCGTGTACGGATACGCGACATCCAAGGCGTGCAGAGGCCCAGAACAGGCTGAGGAAACCTTTAACGACTACTCCATCGACGAACGCGGCAAGTTTGAAAAGGAGACGCTCGTCAACGTCAACTCCCGCAAGCGCACCGCATCCGCCGGTTCCGTCGCCGGCGAAGACACCAACGACTACATTCTCGTCACCATCATCGCCGCTTGCGACGGCGGCGTCAAAATGCCCGAGATCACCGGCGCGCCCGACATTAAGACGGCGCTCAAGCGTCTCGGCGCCGTTCGCGTCGAAGCCTTACAAGCCGTCGAGGTTCTCTGGACCCCACAGGAGGACGGCGACACCCTCACCGCGACCGAGATGCTTCGCGATTACCCGCTTCTCGTCAATTTGTAACGCTACAATTTATCCATGATCGTTTCTTTCTCTGCGAAACCCAAATCCAAAACGACAGTCGGTCGATACCTGCGCGCGCCCCGCCCCGATTGCGTGTCCATTCGGCACATCTTATACTGTATACTCATATGGGAACCAAAAAGACCGTTGGAAAACATGAACCGGCACACACGCCCGCGCGCCGACCGCGACACATCTCGCCGCGCGACGCGCCCGCGCGACTCCCGCGATGCCGCACGGTTCACCAGTGATGCGACACGGATCCCCGACGCCGACGGAATCCGCCGCCGCCCGCGCGCAATCTCTCGCGCGTAAACTCAACGACGCCATCAGCCGATGCGAAGTCAACGCTTGGACCCACGTCGGCGGCTCGTCGTCGGAATCCGCCGATTCCATCGAACTCCGCGCCCTCGTTGACGTGCACGGGGCGTTGGAAGAGATGACGCATCGTTTACACGCGATGTGTGACGTCGGTGGACGCGGCTCGCCGGTCGGAAGGGAGCTGAGGGATTTCAACGCGATGTCAGAGGCGTTGGAGGGCGCCAGACGCGCGGCGTTTGGCGCGTGTTTGAAGGCGTTGGAGGGCGTGAACGAAGAGCGTAGCATCGTGCGGGAAGTGAGAGAGTTTGTGGAGATGCCGGGGGATTTGGAGATGATGCACCGGGCGGAGGAGATGCGCGGGATGAGTGGGCAGTATCAACAACAGCACGAGCGGACGACGCCGCAACAACGCTTCTTCGTCGGCGCGGACGACGCGGATGTCGAACGACGAGAAGAAGAGACGGTCGGTCGGGCGATGATTGATGGGGCGTACGCGCCAATGTTTACGCCGAGGACGTACCGGGATAACTCGTACGCGATCGATGCGTTTGAATCCGAGGTTAAATCAAACAGATACGTCGCGCCGACGCGCGATTCGCCAGGGGGTATGAGCGAGGACAGCGCGTACGACGAAGATAATATTCGTGGTAAAGGCGGGAAGACGCGCCGTGGTGCGAAGAAGGGTGACGGAAATGGCAAAGGTTGGGTGATGTTTGCTCTCGGTGCGGTGGCTGTCGGTGCGGCGATGCGTTTCGCGGCTTCTCCGCAGTGCGCGGCGCTCAAGGCACTGTGCGCGCTGCGCGCGAGCGACGCGAAGAGACGCGTCAGTCGCGCGGTTCGCGATGCGACATCCAAGACGGTGAGCGGGGTGAAGCACGCGATAGAAGGACGAAAAAAGGCTCGCGCGACGGAACGACGACGACGATGTGACGCCGGTGCCTCTCCGCGTCCGGTGTACGAAGTCAAGCACACGCGGGCGGCGCTCGAGAGCGAATCCGGTTTGGAAGCGCTCGATCACAAGGGAACCATCGGTGTTGCCACCGTTCGCATCGGTCCGCCGAGCGCTGGTGGGTTTTCAACCATGCCCGCGCGGGATTACCGATGGAAACCGAGCGTCATGCTCGGACGCGGGTAATCGCCGCACCGTTTGATCAAATCAAACCAACGCCGCCGCTGTATCTATGGATTTCATTCGGCGAAGAAGACTCTCTCTGTCTTCATCGTCGCGTTTGGAAAAACGCCGCACGCACGCACGGAGAAGACATGGAAAAAACGAGCGTTTGAAATTCTAACACCAAGTATATATTACATCGTACGCACGTCGTCGTCGCGATCTGCTCTATCAGTACCCTCGTCTAAACAACGTTTTATTCCTCCTACGCATCAACCCATCCTTTGCGTCAATCTCAGCCGCCGCCGCCCGCAAATGTTCCGGTCGAATCTCCTCGTACTCGTTCAAGCCTTTCGCCTTCATGATATCCCGCGCCTTTTCCACCATTTCACCCACAAACATTTTCGAAATCCCCGCTAAAATGATCAACCCGTTGGCGTTGAGCGTCACCCCGCTCGCCGCTTTGAACAACCTCCGCAACATTGGTTTACTCAAGTTGGACCGTCTGTAACACTCGTAACGCTCCATTTGCGACGGCGTAAAGGTTTTCAACAGCTCGAGCATGCGTTGTCTGTCTTCATCGCGCATGCGTTCGATGGATTCGTCGTCATCGCGGCGTCTATGGTCGAGATCTTCTCCGTCGATCATCTCTTCGTTTTCTTCATTCTCTTCTTCGGCATCATTTTCTTCTCCATCCTTCCCGTCGTTCGCCGTCGCCGGTCCCGCTGATTTTCCAGCGCCCGCGGAGGCGCCGCCGCGTCCGCCTCCGCGTCCTCCGCCACGTCCGGGGGTTTTCTTTGTTCGTTTCGTCGTCTGAAGATTCAGTTGCACTCGCGTCAGTCGTTCACTCAACCAATTACACTCGTTTGTATCGCTGTCGTCGTCGTGGTTCGTGCATCGGGGGCGAAGAGAGACGTACCGGCGCATCGCCCGCGTTCGCGTCCGCGGTCGCCTTTCGTTTCGGCGGCATGCGGTCGCGTCGGGTTTCGAGTCTGAGGAGTCTAGTTGTGAGGTTGTTTTGCGTCGGGGTTGTCTCTCTTCAAATGGAAATGAAAAATGTCTCTATTAAAATCGTCGTTAGTTGCCGACGACAGCGAATGCGTTATCGTCGGAGTCAGAATCATCGTCGTCGTCGCTGATTGCGACGTTGGACTTCGCAGTTGCGATGACGGTCGTGGTGGTAGTGGCGTCGACGCGTCGGCGTTTGTTGCCGTCGCCGTCATCCGTGGACACGTCGGCGTGTTCGGCGTCTTCATCGTCGCCGTGGACTTCGTCAGAATTATCGTGCGAGTATTCCATGTCGTTGTTTTCTTCAGAATCCGAGTCGTCGTCGTCGTCATCGTCGGATTCTTCGTCAGATTCTCGTCCGTCAAAGTCTTCGTCGTCTTCGTCGCTCGAATCGTCTTCGTCTTCGTCCAACAAATCTGCAGCGCTCGCACCGCGCCCATCGGTGTCGTCGTTCTCCATCGCCGCTTTGGCGTCATCCGCAGACGTACACCGCTTCGCGAGGTATCGACTGACGTGATCGAGCTCCTCGCGGGAAATGTTTGAAAACTCAATCGTTGCCCCGTCCTCCGGTGTCATGGCCAAGTCAAACGAGCTCGACCCGGCGTTTTCAGCTCGAAGCACTCTCAAATCCTCTAAATCGTCAAAGTGCACGTACATCGCCGGGCTCTGACCGAAAGCGACGCCCTCTTTGAGAAAGAACAAGTATCCCGAGTTGAACCCTTTCGTCGCCTGAACGGCACCGGTACCTTTACTCCCGGCGAAGACGCGCGCCGGATCGGTCGATCCGCATTTATCCGCGCCGCACGTCGCCTTTAAAACTTTAAACATCCCCTCCGCCGCGTGCATCGGCTCACCCTCAGCGTTCTCCTTGACCTCATCGGACATTTTACCTTCACAGATCAGCTTATCTTTCGCCCTAAACGTCGCGCAAAGCGTCTTGCAGCGGCTCTTTCCGTTGACGATGCCGGCACCGTTCAAACCAACCACGACAAATCGAGTATCATTCGCATCCCCCGTTGGCAACTCCAACACCCGTCGCACATCCTCTTGACTCAAAACGAACTGATTCTTCGCGTTTTCGAGCACGATTCCTCCGTCACGCATCGCATGGACGTCAAACTTACCCCTCGGCGCGGTGAAACTCACGCCTCGCGCCGTCGAAGTCGCATCCTTCGCCGCGTTCACTCTCGGCACCGCCGACGGAGCCCCGTTCACCACCGCCACCGACGAAGCCGGCACTCCATTCGTCGTTGCCGTTTTGAAGGCTTCGCTCGCGCGTTTCGCGTCGTCCAAGGCATCCGCAATCGGTAACAGCGACGCGGCAATGTCTTGTGCGTTTGAATCTCGAATGCGTTTGAGCACCAAACGCCACGCGGGTTCGTTTGAGTTCGCCACGCGCGCGGCGAGGGTATCGATCGCCGTCGGTTTCGGTGGCATCATCGGTGACGTCCCGTCGTTCACTCCCACGTCAACGGTTGTCGAAAAACGTCGTCAACGAGTGAGGAACGCTTTGGAGTGAAAAAAGACATTTTAGCTGTCGTCGCGACGCGTCGTTCGTTTACAATTATCATTTCGATTTTACACATTGTTTTACGATGGATATCGCAGTCGACCCACCAAATCTAATTCAATTCCGTCCTCTGCGTCGCCAAGAAATCCCGCAAAAACGCACTCTTCGCTTGATCCTTCCCGTCGACGTTCGCTTTGACCGCGCTCGAGTTGACAAAGTTTGTAATCAAGTGGTGCCGTTGAAAGTGGTGCGCCTCGACCGCAATCAACTCCTCTCTCGCCCTCATCAACGCGACGTCGAGAACCGCCGCCCGTCTCTCTTCCGGATACCGCTCAATGTTCGCCATGTTGGCGCGGAGTAAATCCTTGACTGCTCTTCGAAGTCGAGTCTCCGTCGTGACTTCGCGAAGCGAATAGTTGTCCATGATCCACGGAAGCTCTCTGCAAATGTCTCGGTAGAAATTCCGTCCTCGCCTCTGCGCCTCGGCGTAATCCACGGACGGGGACGCGACGGGGCGGGCGTAACTCAACGTTTCGGACTGCCCGCGCGGGGCAACCGTGGACGATGCGTACGCGCGACGACACGTCGATGCCACGGCTCTACCGCTGCTGCTGCGCAAAGACGACGACATTGAGTGCGGACCACCTCGTTCTTTCGTTCGTTCGCGAAAAGGAAGGAAGAGAACCGATCGACGGAAACGCGACCCCTGGGTTCGCGTTCGCGTTCGCGCTCGCGTTCGCGTTCGCGTTCGTCGGCGCGCGTGGTATGACGCGACGGATCCGTTCCGTTCCGTTCCAGTCCAGTCGTTCGATCGAACAAAACCTAAATACATAAATCGATCGATGAAATTTCCCGATGGATCGTTTTTTGGTTTCACGTAAACGAGTCGATCGGTGATTTTTCCTTTCAAATTTTTCAGAGTCCGGTTCGAATCATACTCGTCGCGCGCCCGAAAAGAAAAAGTCGAAAGGCGAATTCATCGATCGAGAGATGTCGAACCAGAAAACTATCGATCGGGGGAGATTGATGCGCATTTCGAGGGGAACAAAAACGGTGTTTGAGTGCGAAACGAAGGAACGACGCGACACACGACGACGACGACGCGGACGACGACGACGACGACGACGACGACGCGACACACGACGAGCATGGCGTCGGGACAACAAGGAGGGGGATGGGCGAGCGCGCCGCAGGTGCGTCGAACCGGACCGCGCGCGGAAACAACGCGCCCCGAGACGCGAACACAGATGGTTGGATGAACCCGTGAGATTCAGAACGGATTATGGTGCATTTTCATCTCGTTTTCTTTTCAAACGATACGAGCGAACGGCGCCGTCTATTCCATTCCACTCTTCGCTTCATCGGTGGTCGACTCGTAGTGTTGTATTGCGAGCGAGCGAGCGAGCGAGCGAGCGATACTGAGCTTGAAAAGACTAACGACGACGACGACGCGCGAACGCGAATGGTTTTCATTCGACGCAGGGAGGAAGCGGTTGGCAAGAAGCGCCGAGAGCGCCGCCGCAACAGCAACAACAACAACAACAACCGGGATCGTCGTCCAGTGGATGGGGTAATGGGTACGGGAACGCGGCGGGAGCGACACCGCCGCAATCGCAGCAATACGGATACGCGCCGCAACAGCAATATCAGCAACAGTACGGTGCTCCGCCTCCCCCTATTAACACGCAAAGACCCGCGAATGAAGGCGCGCACGCGAGCTCGAGCGGTGGGTTCGGCGGCGGGGGTGGATTTGGCGTCCCGTTGAGTCCGAGGAGTTTGGCGACGGCGGGTTTGGGGGCGTACGGGGGTAAGTTTTTAAACGACGGGGCGTCGTTCGTGAGCTCGAATTACGCAAAGTATTTTAGCACGGCGTCCATGCGGTCGTACTTTGACGTGACTGAATCCTACGTCTATCACAAGCTTCGTTTGGTTTTGTGTCCATTCTTACACAAAGGTTCTTGGGCGCGACTACCGGAGAGCGTGGCGGGTGGGACGGCGTACAAACCGCCGAGGAATGACATCAACGCTCCAGATTTGTACATTCCGTTGATGTCCTTTTGGACGTACGTCTTGTTGGCGTCCATTCGCGAGGTTTTCTCATCCGATAGCGGGAGCTTTACCCCGGATACGCTCGCCGCGCACGCGTGGTGGAGCGCGCTGCTTTGGGGCGGGGAATCAGCCTTCATTTGGGTCGCCTTGCGATCGGCGAGTTCGGCGAGTCGTGTCGTTTCAGCGCCGATGCTCGACGTCTTTTCCTACGTCGGATATACGTTTACGTACAGCTCTCTCCTCGTAGCGATAAAAACCTTGAACAAGACATACGTCACGTGGTTTTTCCTCGCCTGGGGTATCCTGTGTAATGGTGTCTTCATGGCAAAGACGCTGAAAAGGATCATTTTTAGCGAGGCGCGACAGGGTGGGTACGCGCATACCGGCGGCGCGTCTTCTTCGCACAATTACGTCTTGCTCTTGATCGTCGTCATGCAATTGCCGATTCACGTGTGGTTATCATCCACCAAGTGAGTTTGCGCTATCTAGATTAAATATTGTAACAAATTCCTACAGTACCATGCGCGGTTCCTTTCCTTTCCTTTCCTTTCCTTTCCTATGCTTTCCACTCAACCGGCGACTAATCCGTCCTCTTTGCCTCTCGCTCGACGTCGAGCAACGCATCCTTCGCGCTCTCCCCTCGGATCTCCGCCTCCTCCGCCACCGTCCGCGAATCTACGTACGCCATCGGCCCGAGTTGAGGCCTCAACGCGTCCGTCCCGGCGTTTCGCATCTCTTCGTACACTGCGAAGGCGACAAAGACGAGAAACGTTCCAAACAACGCCGCCGCACCCACCAACCCGACGTTTCTCACCGCATCCAACGCGCGACGCGCGAAACTGTGCGACGGTGACGAATGATGGCGTTTCTTTTTCCGTTTCACTTCGTCGACGGCGCACACTGCGGGTCCGAAATCATCAAATCCGGGCACCGCGGACGTCGCACCTAGTTCGTCCTCGCTCGCCGACGCGTTTTCGCCCAACGTCGTCGCATCTACCATCGCTACGATGTCGTCCTCGGACGGACGCGTGGACGCGAGAGATCCGTTCCCGCGTTCGACGTCACCCGTCTCGCGTTCAGAGTCGCCGTCGTCGTCGTTATTCGCTGCGAGCAACGCGTCGTAATCCTCTTGAAGTTGTTTCGCTGTCGACACACCCTTCACACCGCCGTTTCGACGCCTCGCGACTCGTACGAACGCTGTGGCATCCTCGAACGAGCGCTCCATATCCACTACTCGCGATTGCCACGCCATGACGACCGACGGGATGTGCGTACGGCGTTCGTAGAGGCGTGGAATGATGATTGCGACGAGATTACTGTTACAACTATGAGCGCCGGCGACGCTATTGATTAGGAATGGATCCCCCGCATCTGGCTACCGCGAGGGTGTTTAGTGCATCACTTTTTGCGTGAAGTTTTCGTCTTCTTTGTTGACGTCTTTATGGCTTCGCGTTCGGCTTTGTGGGCGCGTATCGCGTCGACGACGCGTCGATGACGCGCACGTAGTCGCGACATTTCCGAATGGACTCGATGCGCTCGCGTTCGGGAAAAGTACTTTCGGAACGATGGTACCGACGGTGATGAGGCGTTCTCCTGTAATGTCGACGATGACACGCGAAGCGCTAAAGCGAAATCTTCGGTGAAATCGTCGACGACGAAACCTCGACGCTCGGCGGGCGGTTTCGGTTTGTTGCGCGGCGGCGTCGGCTCTTGCATCGGCGGATTGAAGCCGCCGCGAAGCGAAGAGTACGCCCGGGCCAATTCGCTCGGGGCGTGTGATCCAGGTGGTGGTGCGATCGCACCGCTCAGTGGGAGATTCGCCACCTCTCGCGCTGCGGCGGCGCACGTCGGGTGATAGTGGCGCGCGAGGAGACACAAATCCCAAAGAACGGCGGATAAGCCTTGCGCATGCTCGGGATCGTCGAGGTCCATTTGGAACACTCCGTTGCCAATGCGCTCGTTTTCGAGCAAGTTGCGCACGCGCGGGTACGAAGCAAGGATTTGTCGGACGACACCGAGAGAACCGAGGCATTCACCCGCCTCCATGCCCATGGATGCCGAGGCGAGTCGCTTGGAAAACGCTGCCATTCTCGCTTGGTCCACTTGTTTGAAGCCACCGATGAAGCGCTGAATGGCGCGAACGCGAAGGGTTCCGTGGTCCATCACTCGAGTGTCCGTGCTAGAGATGCCATCTTGCCAGCCCGACGACCCCGCGGATGGTTTGCCGAGCATGACGTAGAGCTGGCGGTAAAACTCACCTGTGTCAATTTGCAAAACCTCCCCGTGGCCACTCAGAATTTCGCACGCGGTGAGCAGAGTCTGCGCCTTGAGTGCGTCCGAAAGCAAGTCCGTCTTTGCTAAGAGCTTTCTAAAAGCCTCCATTAGATCTCCGAGGAAATCAATCGAGATGAGGTGGGTGAATTTGGCCAAACCCGTGAGCGCGGCGCTCAACATCGGCAATCCGGGCGTCGGCGCCGGACTCGACGCGTTTTTTAACACGCGAAAGTACATCTCAAACGTCGCCTCGAGCAAACGACTCTGCATCTTCTTCTTCTCACCAAAGCTCATCACGGCTTGTCCTTCCTCTAAATCACGGTTGAACGCCACCTCTTCGTCCTCGCTCTCGTCTGAAGAATCATCCACGTGACCAAAGGATCGCATGCGTTCCTTTTCCTGTTGCTTGCGCGCTTTCTCTGCTCGCGCCTTGCGAATCTTTTCCCGCTCTTCTTGCTTTTTCTTGAACGTCTGCTTGCGAGAGAGGACTTCCTTTTGATTTCTCACCATCGGCACGAGGATGCCCTCGTCGAAGCGCACGTTTAAGATGTACGCAAACGCGCACGGTCGCACGGCGCACTTGTTTTGCTTGACGAGTTGCGCCGTCATGTGCAACGCCTCGAGCGTGAGCTCACCTCGCACGTCATTCGCCACCACTTCAGAGAGCGCGTCGGAAACGATTTGCGCGTGATCCGCGTCGCGACTGTTTAGCACCGGGACGAGCGCGGATAAGATGTCCGTGCGGTAATTGAACGTCGGCAGACTTGTCAAGAGGGCGCAGAGACACTTGATGGCGGACTCCGTATCCGGACCACCCTTGCCTCGTTGCGAGCGCGACTTTTTCGCCCCAGAGCATCGAATGAGCGTCTTAACGTACGCCCTATAGTGGACGAGCAAACCAGCCTCAAAGTTGCGCGTCTTCATCACGTCTTTGCTCACCTTCATGCTCTTCTCCTTGTCGGTGAGAGGCCGAATACGATAGCCTGGACAGACGTCACGAAACACGAGGGCCAAAGATAACGCCGCCAACCTCGCCACTTCCGAGTCGCGATCCTCACAGAGATCGTTTAAGTCTTTGAGCTCTTTCCAACGCGTCTCCGGGTCTTCGATAAGGCTCTGACACGTCGTCGCCAGTCGCAATTTGACGCTCTCGCGACGCGCTTCGGCGCTCATCTCCGCTTCGAGCGCCAATCTCTCCGCACGGCGTTTATCCGCGAGTTTCATCGCCGGATCGTCAGACTCTGACTCTGAATCGTCACTGTCCCCGCTCTTTTTCCGCGTCGTCGCCGCCTTCTCCTGCGCCTTCTTCTTCTTTTCCTCCTCTTGCTTTTCCCACCACTTTTCATTCTTTTTAGACGTCGTCGTCTCCCGGCCCAAATCGCTCTCTCTAATCTCCCTCACCGTCGCCTTCTTCCCAAGCCCCTCGCGCGAGCCTTCACCGCCACCACCCACATCTCTCCACCGACCGCGTCGCCCACCGTCTTCATCGCCGTCGTCGTCCTCCTCGACGCCTTCTTCTTCGTCGTCGTCGTCCGAACCCGCGTCTGTCGGCGCCGTCGCGTCTCTCACCACCGTCCCATCCAACCTCTTCACCGGTAATTTCAACGGTTTCTCCTCCTCCGGTAAATTCTCTCGCCGTATCCTTTCCTTCTCTTCCTCCTCCCGTCGTTTCGCTATTTTCCTCGCGTGCGCGTTCTCCAACGCGTCGTCGTCCGAGTCGTCGTCGGCTCGACTTCGTCCTCCTCTTTGATCCTTCCCGTCGTCGTCTTCGTCACCGAACGCCCCTCGCGTCATGAACGACGCGTACGCCGCGTTTTTACGCACGAACCGCACGTCCTCATCCGACACGTCCTCGCTCTCCGACGCGCTCGCGCCGTCTGCGCCGTCGCGTTCGCGCGCGACATCATCATCATCATCATCATCATCACGCCGCCGCCGCCGCTTTCGCGCGTCATCGCTTCCGCGTCGTCGTCGCGCATCGCTCTCACCGCCCCCGCGTCGACGACGCGACGACGAGGACGAACCACCGGTCGTCGTCGTCGGTTTCGTCGCCGCGGTCGCGCGTCGTTTCCCCATTCGAACGGCGTCGTCGTCGGCGTCGTCGGCGTCAGTGTGTGACGCCGAGCGCGCACTTTTTCGACGCCGACGCATTCATGAGTGCGGACGCCGACGACGACGCGATGACGGCGTTGCGAGCGCACTGCGCGCGACGACTGGCGAAGGGAATCGAGCGGGCGAGCGCGAGGATGTCGTCGGCGACGAGGGAGGCGCTGTTCGCCGTCGTCGGTGCGACGAAACGAACGGAGGATGATGATGATGATGTCACAGTGGATCCAAAAGTGTATGAGTATATAGTGAATGGTGTGTTCGCGTTGGCTGCTGAAGAAGCGCGCGACGACGCGCGAGCGGGTAAGCGTCGGAAAACGTCGGGAAACGACGACGACGAAGGCGACGAGGGTGAACGAATCGATTCGCGACGTCGATCCTCCCGGTCGGCGATGCTCGGATACGTGCGAACGAAGACGGAGGCGTTGGCGGCGAACGCGAGCGCCGAGCACACGCGGTGCGCCGAAGTC
>JACLAB010012095.1_pt1 | contig 18159 bp, 16 predicted proteins | sample 8027921 | NCBI WGS metagenome assembly JACLAB01 (sample SAMN15725117, study PRJNA655200) | protist metagenome | isolation source: fluorescence activated cell sorting (FACS) single amplified genomes of... | place: USA: West Boothbay Harbor, Gulf of Maine | collected 2000-07-19 | reverse complement strand
CGTCGCCTGGACGGCGCGCGCTTTAAAGTGAGGCTCATGGGCGCCAGCGTGTGCGCGACACCTCGACGCCTTTACGCGCACGCACGACGTCGACGGGCGCGATGACGCGCGCGAGATCGGTGCATCCACTCGCGACGGTGACGATTTGCGATCACTACGCGCGATGCGCGCGCGCGCCGCGCGATGGTGACGGCGGCGGTGCGAATGACACGACTCGAGCCATGGGATTGCTTTACGGCACGCGAAAAGGGGCGTCCATCGACGTCGTGTGCGCGCTCGAGGTGGGGACGACGACGGCAAATGGTGACGAGGATGTGTGCGGTGGGTTTGATTTCGCTAGTGCGCGGGAACGCGCGGGGTTGTACGCGCAAACGCGAGGGGAGCTGGAGGTTGTCGGGTACTATCGAGCGACGGCGTCGGGGGCGTTGGATGACGCGTTGGATGCGTCGATGTGTCGCGAACTCAGCGCGCATGAGCTCGTGGAGAATGGGATTGTAATTTTGGTCGTGCGATGTGGACCTGGAGAAGCTGGGGATGAGGGCGTGGAGGCGGTGTGGTATGAGCGCGTCGGCGCGGAGGCGGGCGTCGGGACGTCGGCGGATGCATTTGAACAATGCGAGTACACGGTGGAGACGTTCGAAGCTGAGCGCATCGCGGTTGATGAAGTGTCAAAGATTGTACCTGGCAGCCGAGACTCGTACTCGGCACGATTTGGGGCGACGTTGGAGAGCGCGGCGAGCGCCACGGGCGCGTTGCGCGATAGACTGGCGACGGTACGGGACTACTTGGACAATGTAAAGCGCGGTTTAGTGCCGTGTGATTACGATTTACTACGAAAAATTGCGGGCGCGATGAAAGCATTACGTGCTAACACTCGCGATGAGTTTCGCACAAGCTTTGCGGATGAATATGAAGACACGCTGGCGCTCAACTACCTCGCGTCATCGACGAAGACGACAAACGAGCTCAATGAGTTTATCGATAAATTCCAAGTCGTCTTGAGCGAGCAATCGGTAAATACGAGATTCCAATCGCGTCGAAATCTCGGATGAAGACACGAAGGCGCATCGCTCCAAAGTAGTCTACATTTTGTAATTTTAGCGCTCCTCGCGTTCGTTCAAGTTATTTAGAGTTAAATTTTTTTGCATCAAAAGTTACAAGGGTAGTTTTTCGTGGACTTGCGAGTATGCAGTCGGTATGTGTGATACTGACGCCATTCTGCACTCGTTCACTCGATTACTTGTCGTTGTCGTCGTGGTGATGCTTGCCGTCCGGGCTCAACAACTCCTTCATAATTTTCTTCGGAAGAGCCCAGTAGCACTTCAATGCGGGCGCGTTGCCGGCGCCAAAGCCCGTGCGCACACCTTCAGAGTCAAACGCCGAGTCGACGCACAGCTCAGCCTTCAACATGGCGTCAATCATGTCCGCACCGAAGCCACCTACGTGCTTGAAGAATTTCGGGTAGAACCTTTCTGAAACCAACGCCGCGGATAATCCAGCCTGCGGAGACTTGTGCTTCAAGTGGAAGATGAGCATCTCATCTCCACTTTCAGGATCTTCGAACGAACCTACGGGCTCGCCGTGGTCGAATTGTAACGGTTTGTCGATGAAAATGATATCATAGTCTCGCGGCGCGTTCTCCACGAGGGTGTCGTATGCGCTAAACGGTAACGCGAGCAACGACGGATCCCACGCGTCAGACTCGAGCATGAACGTATCCTTGTACCCAGAATCAAACGCGAGTTGGAACTGGAACATATGCGCAAACAAACATCCGATATGGTGCTCCAAGTGTCGTTCCTCGGCAAATTTATCTCTAAAATGTCCATTGCTGTCCCGCGAAGCGTAAAAGCTCAACCATGGCAACTTTGAAAATTCCATATCGTCTGCCTTGTTCTCCAACACCGACTTCAACGCGTACTGCGCGACGTTCTCCTTCTCAGGCCAGTCATGAACGTTCACCCCCGGCGTCAAGCGCACGAGTTCCTTCACGGCTTGGGTACCGTGCGCGTGCGCCAACTGCTTAACCAACGCTTCCACGCGATCGGCATCCGTCTTACCAATGTTCGCGTTCGGCGCAGACGTCTTCAAATCGCCCAAATATATCACCATGATCGGAGTCGTCAATGATTCGCCATTAGCACCGAGTTCGCTCTCCATGCGGTGATTTTTGCGCGCCTCCAAGTGCTCGCGACGCCACTGCGACCTTCGAACGTTACCCATGAGCTCGTGGTTGTCCTCCCCGTACGCAAATCCCGAGAATCGATGCAAGTGATAGCTCACTCTCTCCATCATCCAGCGCGGAATATTAACAACATCCGCCATGTCGTATGCTGCCCCTCGGCTCATCGTTCGCGTTCCGTCGTTGAACGCCGCCGTAGAAAAATCCCGCGCGCGATCGCCGCCCGCGCCCGCAATTTTCCCATTCACCGCCGCCTTTCGCTCCCGCTCTCGTCTCGCCTGTCTCGCCTCCACCGCAGGAGAACGTCGCCACTTCGCAGCTCCCAACTGTGCGTTCGCGTACTCCATATCACCCGTCGCGCGCGCATCGGCGCCGCCGAGCATCGCGCGCACGCCTCCGCCCGCGATCGCCGTAGACGTGCTCGCCGTCGCCACCGCGCCGAGAAGCAACCCAGCGGTCGTGAGCGTCGCGATGCGCATCATGCGCTTCATGCGCGTGTCTTCCCGATCGTCATCGTCGAACAACATCGTCGCGCGCGCCGATGTTTGCGGCGGATTGGCCCGACCTCGCGGTTTGGGTGTTGGGACCATGGTGTTGTGGTTTACATTGGTGGCGTCTCATTGCGCACGCCGCGCGCGCGTTCTCGCGCGTATTCTCGCGCGCCCCGCATGACGCGCGCGCGCGATTCTCGCGGAAAGGCTTTGGAAACATTTCGTATCATCGTCATGCATCGTTCATTTGGCGCGATTCGTGCATCATGTGCGCGCACGAGCTGTCATTGGTCGCGCGCGCGCGGATGCGTCATTGGTCGCTCGCGTCGATGTCGTCTTCAATGTCGCTCGAATGCGCGTTTTCTTCCGCGCGATTCATTTCTGGGACGCGCACTGGGACATGCATAATGCTGCTTTGACAGTGCGCGCACTTTGTGGCGTCGACGGCGATCCAAGAGCGACAGAATGGGCACGGTTTCGTCGCCGGCCAGCCTCGAACGACGCACTTGAGCGCTAAGAAAATGACAAGAATAGTCGCCGCTGCATCGAGCGTGGCGTCGAACGCGACACCAATGGGAAAAACAACGCCTAAAATCGTCACGCTCAGCGTGTCCACGCGAGCGCGCGATCGAATCAGTCTGAGAAAGATAGATACCGTGGGCGCGACGAACGCGTCGACGTAACATTCCACGAGGTGGCTTACGACGCGTCCAATGACCACCCCGAGCGCCACGGGCGCGGATTTTTTCAACGCATCTTGCGTAAAATCAGCGAATTCGCGTAAATCAATCACGCGCGCGCGCGCTCGCGCCCGGAGCAGCCGTTCGTGGACGCTATCTGCCATGTTGGGTGACGCGCGGAGAACAAAGCACCACTGACGTCACACAATGCCTCTCACGCGCGCTCCCGGCGTCGCGTTTCGCACCGCACTCGCGACGGCGTTGCACACGAAAAGGTCACCCACACCACAGCGATCGTCGTCCGTCCGCGCGTCGTCCACGCCGTCGTCGCGCAGAAGTGGCGCCACAGGAGTTCTCGGTCGACGCCTTCGCGTGAGCCTCGTCGCCCTCCTCGCGTGTTCCGCCATGCGCAGCGGTGCCGATGCGAGCGGTGGCGCCGGTGGTGATCTCGGAAACTACGCGTCCCGTCGCGATGCCTACCCGGGCACGGCGACGGAGCGCATGATGAATGGGCGAGCTCGAGCCGCGGCGTTGAGCGCGCGCGAGCTCGACGGCGATTGGTCGAGCGAAGTGCGACCGGCGTTATTACGCGCGGCGGGATTAATTGATCTCGGCAACGTTCCTCCTGGGCGCGGGAATACGCAGCATTGCTTTAATGACTTTAACCACGTCGATGCCACGACGATGGCGTTGGAGCATAGCGATAATAACAACGAAGGGCAAGTGGCGGGAATCGCGTTTAATAATCCGCTCGGCGTGGGTATTCGCGCCGCGCGGGATCCAACCATGGGCGAAGGCGGATCGTGGTGCACGTGCATACTCGGTTCTGGCCAAGAGCCCCCGAAAGACGTCGCGCACGTGCAGTTCAAATCGAAGATTGCGTGGAAGTTGGTGTGGGTCCCGGGACCGGAGAAGGATTTCCGTTCCTTTGTGCTCGTCGACGACGCGGGCGAGCTCTTGGCGAAAGGAACTCCCAGCGGGTCCGGCATGCCGAGCGTGATGGAGCGCAAGCAAAATTACGAAGTCGTTCGCGGCGGTCGCTACGCGGTCGAGGCCGATAAGCTCTCTGGCGGCGGCGTGAGCGAGTTTTAGAAACGTGTTTTTTATTGTTATACAAATGTTCCACTGCATCTTTAGACGTCACTCGCGCGCACGCACGCACGCATGCGCGCGGTCGGCGCGCGGTCGGCGCCGCCGCGCGTGCCTGGGCGATGCCAGCGACGCTACCGCGCGCGCGCGGCGCCGAGAGACCTCGAGATTGGCGATACGCTGACCTCCCCGAACTCCTCGCTCGAGTACGCGCTCCTGGACACTCTGGGCGAGGGCTCTTTCGGCGTCACCTACCGCGCTCGCGCCTCCTCTGGGGACATCGTGGCGTTAAAAACATTTACTCTACGTGATAGGACGCGCGCGCGAGACGCCAACGTCGCGTTCAAGGCGGTGGAGCTCTTCGAAAGGGAGGCTAAGACGCTGCGCGCGTTGACGTGCGACGCCGTGCCGGCGTACGTCGACCACTTTGAACTTGATTCGAGCGACGACGTGCGGTTCGTGCTCGTCCAAAAGCTCGCCAAAGGAGTAAATTTAGAAGTTTTAGTGCGCGATGAAGGATGGCGCCCGACTGAGGCGGAGGCGAAGGATATATTAAAACAGTTGTTGGAGATTTTGGACGTCGCCGCGAGCCTTCGGCCGCCAGTGATTCATCGAGACGTGAAACCCGCAAACGTGCTGCTAGATAGAGACACGATGAAGGTATCACTGGTGGACTTCGGGGCGAGTGCGGCGGCGGCGATTGATTCGGATGCGTCGGCGTCGACGATTGTCGGGACGTTTGGGTACATGGCGCCCGAGCAACTCGTCGGAGGCGCGAGCGCGCGAACCGACCAATACGGCGTCGGAGCGACGACGTTGTACCTTCTCAGCGGCCGCGCGACGGCGGGATTCAAATCCACGCGACTGAAGGTTGATTTTCGCAGCGAGGTGTATATTGAAGACGCTCGATTCGCGGCGGTGCTCGAAAGGCTGCTGGAGCCGAGTCCAGAAGATCGGTTCGACAGCCCGCGGGACGCCGTCGACGCGCTCGTCAGCCGCGCCATGCTGAGCGGGCGCAATTTTAAACGCCGTCCACAAGACGACGATGCAGTGATGTCGATGGATGCCGCGTCGCGCCGCGAAGATGTCGTAGTCGCGCCCTACGCCCCGCGCGGCGTCGCGGCGCCGGCGAGCATGAAAACGACGCTCATTCGGGACGACGCGTCGTTGACGATTACGATTCCGCCGTCGGGCGTCGACGCTAAAGTCTTATACGAAGCTCTGTTCGACGTGACGTGGATTGGTATCACCGCGGTGTGGACTGCAGGCGTGCTCGCCAGCGGTGCGTGGCTCATGGCGCTCTTTAGTCTTCCGTTTTGGAAAGTTGGCGCCGATTTAACGGGACAAGTCGTGCGTAGCTGCGTCGCCAGAGGACGCGTGGTCATCGACGACGAACGTTACGTCATCACTTTTGAAGGCGCGAAGATGACGTTTCTTGAGAAAGCAGGCGACACATCATCGATATCTCGCGCCGTCGTGCGCGCCGATGGTCTCGTGCTCGTCGAGCTCGACGACGATTCGGCGGTGCCGATTTTAGCTGATTTGCGTCGGCGCGAAGCCGAATATCTAGCGAGCGAAATCAACGCCTTTGTCGACGGACGCCGGAACTCGAATTCCATCATAGCTTACTAGTATTGCACGCTGTAACAACACATTTACGCCTACGGCTCGTCTACTCACGCGTCGTCTTCAGAACTTTGGGCGACGTCGTCCCGCGCGTTCTCTCAATTCCTCAGCCGCCACTTCGCGCCGCCCGTGTTCGTCGCGTCCATGCCGCGCGGATCGTCCAAGAAGCACTCGAAACAGGCGGGCACGCTCGGATGCGAGGCGTTGACCTACGCCGAGCGTCGCGCGCTCGGGTACGGGACGATTACGGAGCGTTTGGGGAAGGAGACGGTGAAGGATTTCGATGCGTGCGCGTTGACGCTCGTCGCGGCAAAAGACGCCGTGGTGACGCTTGATGGCGTGATATACGAACGTGAAGCGATATTAGAGTGTTGTTTGGCGCAGCGCGAGGAAAATGAGCGCAAGATGAAGGCGTGGGAACGCGCGGAGAGGGGAAAGGAGCTGGAGGATGAGGCGCGCGAGAGCAAGCGAGCCAAGGTTGCGTTGGATGCGTTTCACGCAGCGAATCACGGCGGTGTTGATGCCGCCGCGGTCGAGCGCGCGGCTGCGGCTGCAGAAGCATCGTCTACGTTTGGTGGTGCGTCGTCGAAGCAGGCGATGCAGTATAACGCGGATAGAACGGCGAATATGCACGAATTTTGGAAGCTTGACGGCGGCGTGGACGCGTCGTTAAAGCATAAAGTGGAGAAACCTGACATGTATACGAAGTGCCCGACGACGTTGAAGAAACTTAGGATGAAAGATTTAGTGAGCGTGAAATGGACCAAGGTTCGCGAGGGCGAGAGCGGGAAATACATGTGTCCGATTACGTATAAGACGTTTACGAATTCGTCCACCATCGTCGTGTTAAAGCCGACGGGACAGGCGATGAGCGAAGAGGGATTTAAGACGGTTGTCGAAAAAGAGGGCGTGTATGACGGCGTGAAAATTCGTCCCGACAAGGATGTGATTCGCTTGCAAAAAGGGGGTACTGGTTTTGCCGGGTCTGGGACGCAAGTCGAATCCAAGGCGACGTTTGATCTCGGCGTCGGTAGCGGTTTAGCCGATAGTCGAGGGCAGCAACGCGGTGGAGGGTCAAAATTCGGTTTGAAGTTCAATTGATGTATGTGCACCGTATCAGTAGTATTCGTTGCTGTGAATAATGATAATAATGCCATCGTCGCTGTGTTTTCTTACATTCGGCTCGCGGTGTCGCGTAAGAATTCTATTTGCATGCGCTCCTTCGTGCGCTGCATCATGATTTGCACCACTTTGGCCGCGGCTTCAGTATCCATAGACTCCATCAGCTGCTCTTGAATGCGCGCGTCTTGCTGGTCCATGACTGGCAAAACTTCGTCTAAATATTTCGCCAACATCGCCTTGGACACGCCGCCCTCGCGCTCAAACTCTTCCCGCATCATCAGTTGCACCTTTGCCAACGCCACATTCGTACCGCTTCCTTCCTCTAAATCCTCCGCGGTAAAATATTTCATCAACTCCTGCGCGAAATTCAACGCCCCCTTCATCACAAGCGCCGCAGTCTCTTCAAATTTATACTTGAGCGTCTCGTACACATCCGTGAGCAACGCCACGACATCCGCCTCTTGCCCAGCCTCCTTATTCGCCTCAACAATCACGCGCGCGGCTTCGACGACGCCCGACGTCAATAAACCATTCTTCGCTATCAAATCAACCTATCCATGCGTCCGTGCGTGCGTGACGCGCGTCGTGGTCAGTCGGCGCTCGCGTTGTCGATAACGTCGTCCATCCAGCCTCCTCAACCTTCTTCGCTCTCGCCCGCACGCACCTTTTCCTTCAACTCCTCGCCGTTCTCGCTATCCAACAACTCAACGATGAGCGCGACGTCCTCGGGCGGGACGTCGTCGATGGAATTCGCGCGCGCGCGCACCGCCGCTCGACGCGCGCCGATGCCCGTGCACCTCTTGGTCGCACCGCATGCGCCGCGCGTCGCGCGCGCCGCGCGGTGCGCCGCCGCATTCGCCGCCGCGAACGCGCTCGCTCGCATCCTTCGCCTCGCTCGGGGCTCGTGTCTCGGTCTCGGTCGCGCTCGCGCGCGGCTCGTCGCACGACGCGGGCGCGCGCGCGTCTGACGTCAACCCGCACTCGCCGCCGCGGAGCTCATCGGACGGATGTGCGCGCGCGCGCCCGCGACGCGCGCGCGCGTGGCGACGATCACTCGCGTCTCGCGTCGTCTCGCGTCGTCGTCCCGAGTCGCATCGCGCGCGGCGCGCGGCGCGGCGGCCAAGGCGCGCGAGGTGGATGGCGCATCGCTGGGTGACGTGCTCGGCGCATCGACGCGCGTAGAAGCGATAGAAGTCTCTGGATCGGCGACGCGCGCGCGGTGGATCGCGAACGATGGTGCTTTAGCGAAGAAACCACCGATTGATGCGCGCACGGGGGAGGAATCGACGTCGGCGGTGCCGGAATTGCGGCGAATATTTCTCCCGAGTGGGTTCCCGGAGAGCGTGTCGTCGGATTACGTCGCGTGGCTCAAATGGCATTTGTTGTCGCTGCTGTTTCGGGACGTGCTCGAGGTGTTGACGGCGCAGTCGTTGTTAGTGGCGTTAGGGATGGGGTCGACGCCCGGGGCGCTGCCGCTCACGGCGGCGGCGAAATGGGTGTTGAAGGATGGCGTCGGTTCGATTGCGACGTTGCTCGCGGGTTCGTTTGGCGGGCAAAAGTACGACGAGGATCCAAAACGGTGGTGGGGAGTGACGAATGCGTTAGAGGATGTCGCGCGTGCGATTGAGCTCGCCACGCCCGTGGCGCCGGCGTTGTTTTTGCCATTGGCGGCGAGTGCGACGTTTGTTCGATGCGCGGCGCTCACCGGACGAGGAAGTTTAATCAATGGCTCCTTCATGCAGCATTTCGGGCGTAAATCAAACCTCGGGGACATTCGCGCCAAGCTAGAAGTTCAAGGTCGCTGGCTCGCGCTCGTTGGCTTACCGGTGGGGATTCAAGTGTTTCAGGTGGTGAGCACGTCGGCGGCGGGATTTGTCGAACGGGGCGACGAGGCGTCGGCGTTCGCCGTCGCCTTTGGCGCCTACGGGACTGTCATCACCGCGCATTGTTTGTCGTGCTGGCAAAGCGCGCGCGCGTTGAAATTTGACATACTCAACCGCTATCGGCTGCTGAAGCTCGCTGATGCGTTCGTGGATGCCGAGAATGACGAATTGCTCGACGTCGACGCGTTGGGCGACATCGAAGGCGTGTACGCCCCTCGCGTGACGCCGAGCACGCCCACGTTCGGCGCCGACCCATCCGAGCTCGGTGAAGACTGGGATTCATTCATCGAAGCTTTGCGTTTGGCGAACACGCGCTCGTATGTGTTAGGATTTGACCCGAAGAGAAGCTCGTCGCCGAGCGCGATGTTGCTCAACCGCGCCTCGCCGCGCGACACGTTTGCCGCCGCTCTCGCGTGCCAAAAACTTCAGCGTCTCGCATCCAGCGCGACGACGGCCGAGACTCGACGGGCACAAGACACCATCGCAATGCGCGTCGATGCCTACGCGTACGCGGACGCGCGCGTGCTTGAATTCGAAGCCGCCATGATTCGTAGCGGCTGGCGGGTCGATTTCGTCCAACTCGGCGTCGCACCGACGTTTGACATCGCCGCGTCTTCTTGATTCTTTTTATGAAACACGCCTCCTGGCAAGCGCGCGCGCGCATAAATATATATGTATAGATGTGTGTCAGAGCAAGGCGTGAAACCGATGATGATGCGTATTGTAGTCTCGTTGTAAAAAAACACCCGTGTACAAGAGCCCGACGACGCGCGCGCCTGCTGTTTCACACACACAAAAATCTGGACGCGCCAAGTTGGTCATAATTTATGACTCATAAAAATAAATGATCGGCTTAAAAAAGCTAAAGTAGCATGCCTCCATCGTGGATTGAACACGAGACCTTTCGCTGGCTTATTTCGCGTAGAATAGCGGGTACAAGGCGAACGCACTACCACTGTGCTATAGAGGCTATTACCCCCCTGATGGCGAGTCATTACTCGTCACGAGCCCCCACACGCCCCCGACGCCGGCGCACGAGGTTCCATGGTAAAAGTTACAGGTATATTTTGTCGCGCGCCGCGTCGGTGGATAACGACGGACGCGGCGTCGTCCTCACACGCGCGTCGTCAGACGACGAGGGTCGTTGCGCACGCCTCGACGACGACGACGATGTACCACGCGACGATGACTCCCGCGCGCACCGCGTGTCGCGCGACGACGGCGACGACGACGGCAACGACGACGGCGACGAAGATGGTGCCGAAGATGTCGCTGCCGATGACGCGGCACCACCGCGGGTCGTCGTTCGCGTCAACGCCGACGCGCACTCAGGGCGGCGTTCGCGCGGCGCATCGCGCGCGCGCATCGAGCGGCGATGCGGACGGCGCGACGCCGCCGGCGACGCCGCCCGCGCTCGGGGAGACGGCGTTCGTGGCGGAGACCAAGTTGCCCACCGATCGAGGTTTTTATCGCGTGCGCGCGTACAGGCACGCGAACCCGCTCACGGGTGAGGTGACCGAGCCGGTGTGCTTGGTGTACGGGGAGGTTGAAGGGCAGAGCGATGTGCCCGTGCGCGTGCACGATGCGTGCTTTACGAGCGAGGTGTTGGGGAGTTTGAAGTGCGATTGCAAGCAGCAGTTGGAGTTGGCGATGGATTACATTAAAGAAAACGGTCGAGGTGGGATCGTGTGTTATTTGCAACAAGAAGGACGAGGGATTGGTTTGGCGAATAAAATTGCGGCGTATGCGGTGCAAGAGACGGGGGTGGATACGGTTGATGCGAATCGACAACTTGGTTTACCGGATGACACGCGCGAGTATTCGGCGGTGGAGAACATGTTGCGTGAGTTGAACGTGCAGTCGATTCAATTGATGACGAATAACCCGCGAAAGATTCGCGAACTAGAGTGTGCGGGGGTTAAAATTACCGGGCGCATTCCTTGCATCGTCAAGGCGAATTTATTCAACGAGGGGTATTTAGCGGCGAAGGAGCGGCGCATGTCGCACGTGTTGGACAACTCGTGGTGCTATTGGGACGCCGCTGGCACCGTGTACAACTCCATCGATGAAGCCATGGAAGGGGATTATGGTGACGGCACGTACGACGAATGCGATATCGTGATTACGAAAAATCGACGATTCGACTAGGGGCGACGACGGATGACGGATGACGGCGGATGACGGTACAGTACAAACAGTAGCTCTTCTTTAGCAGACGCAAAACGCGCAGCAGCAGCAGCAGCAGCAGCAGCAGCACCAAGCACTTATTAATAATATTCCTATCAAGCTAATAACAATACAACGTGTTGAACGCCCCGCACAAGGCAACGCTAAATCTTACACGGCGCGGACCGCCATTGGCGTGAAATCGACGACGCACGTTCGATGTTCGCAGTTGGCGTAATCAGCGCGCATGGATCGTTCAAACGACCTATCGTCGTCATCATTTTCATACGTCACCACGGGAACCCCAAGCGCGGTGTCCTTGACGTCACAAAATAATTGTTCGGGTGCGCCGCGCACGCCGTCGCGGTGCCCGTACGAGAACAACGCGCGGAGAAAAGCTGAATGCGAGCTCACCACGACGCGTTCCTCGGGTCGCGTCTCAAGCCACGCGAAGAAAGCCCTGGCGCGATTGGCGACGGAATATAAATCACACGATTCGCGATGTTTCGTCCACGCCTCGGGAGGTCCGCAAATCGCCTCGTACTTGTTCCAAATCTCATCCTCCGTCGAGCACGCGCCGAAATCGACGACGTCGCCGCCTTGAATTTCACCCCACCACGGGGTGCACCCCACCGCGGGCCGCCGTCGATCGCACCAATAATTCACCGTCTCACGCACATCTTCCCTCGCGATCCACGTCGTCGTCGGCGAACGCACGGGTAATAAATGTGGAAACGACAACGCCGCCGTCTGCACGCACCTCGTCATGCTACTCGTCACCACCAATCGCGCCCCCGCGCCCACGCGCTCCATCGCCAACGCCTCACACTGCGCCTCCCCTCGAGGCGTGAGCTTGGCATCGAAATTCAACGCGTCGTTATACGCCCCAACGTTATGCCACCCCTCCGCGTGACGCACGAACGTCACCAGCTTCACCGATGACGACGCGCCTCCTAAAGATGAAGAAGCTCCTCCTGAAAATGCCGCCGACGACGCGTTCACGAGCGCATCGTACGCACTCGCGCGATGCAATCTAAACTGCCTCAACGACGACGACGACGACGACGACGACGACGACGCATCACCCATCACCATCGTCGTCGCACGCACATACATATGCCGCCACATCCAGTCATCCAGCCCGTCATCCAGCCACTACGTCATACATCGGTCGGTCGGTCACTCGGTCGGTCGCCCACACCCCTCTCGCGCCCGAGCCCCTATCCACATCACATGACATACATACAACACACACACAACCCTCTAATAATACACAGCACACCATCACGCACACACAGCACACGCCGCACACGCACAGCACACACCCGTACTGCGCGCGACGAACGCCCATGGATGTGTCCCGCTCGCGCACACCCGTGCGCCCGTCGTCGTCGTCGTCACCGCACTGTGCGCCGCCACATCGATTTCCACCCACACACACCCATGGCTCCGAGTAAGACGAAGAAGACGGGCGCCGCCGCCGCGCCCGTCGTCGTGCACGATGACGATGATATCATCCAGGTGCGTGTGCGCGCGTCGTCGTCGTCGTCGTCGTCGTCGCGGATGATGTACATGAATGGATGATGCGTGGATGATGATGATGGCGATGATACAGTGCGCCGCCAGCCGCCGATCGCGAATGGTTGAGCGACGTTCGGTGGTGTCGGGATCTCGCGCGGTGGCGGTGCGGTGCGCGCGTCGTGCGGTGGTGGCGTACGTCGTGCGGTGTGCGCGAGGGGCGGAGATGCGGGCGGGGCGTGGATGCGTGCGCGCGCGGGGCGATGGGACGCGCGCGGGGATGGGACGCAGACCCCAATCGCGCGGGCGATTGGGTCGCGGGACCGCGCGCGCGGTGGGTGTGGGTGTGGGTGTGCGCGCGCGCGCGTGGTGTGTGGTCACGCGCGTTGCGTTATGTGGTGGTGGTGTGTGTGTGTGTTGTCTACGGTGATGATGTCGTCGTCGTCGTCGTCGTTCGCGTACTGACCTTTGTCTCTGCGTACGTATAGGTCACGCCCGCGATGAAGCAACAAGCGGGGAAGCACAAGGCTGCCGGGAACAACGCGTTCTCCGCCGGTCGCTACTACGAAGCGACGAGCGAATTCACCAAGGCGCTCGATTGCGATCCGTATGATCACATTTTCTACTCCAACCGCTCTGCGTGCTACGCCAACTTGGAGCAATATTCCAAGGCGTGCGCCGACGCGCGCCGGTGCATCGAGCTCAAGCCGGATTTCGCCAAGGGGTATTCTCGCCTCGGTTTCGCGTTGTTCAAGTCTGGTTTCTTGCACGACGCCATGGGTGCGTACGAGCGTGGTTTAGCCGTGGACCCGAAGAACAACAACTTGATTGAAGGTTTGGGTGAAGCCAAGTTGGCGCAAAAGGCTAAGATTGAAGCCGCCAAGTTGAGCGCACAAATGGATAACGTTACGCTCGACGAGCACGTCATCGGTATCGATCTCGGTACGACGTACTCTTGCGTCTCCGTGTGGAGAAACGGTGAAGCGCACGTGTTGTTGAACGCCGAAGGTGACCGCACGACCCCGTCTTGGGTGTCTTTCACCGACCAAGGTCGTCTCGTCGGTGACGCCGCCAAGCGTCAAGCGGCCATCAACCCGAAGAACACGTTGTTCAACATCAAGCGTATCATTGGTCGCCAATTCAGCGAGTGCGATGAAGAGCTCAAGTTGATGCCGTTCACCGTCAAGGAAGGTAACGGTGGTAAGCCCGTGATTGAGGTTGAAGTGAACGGCGAGAACAAGGAGTTTGCCCCGGAGCAAATTTCCGCCATGGTTTTGCAAAAGATGAAGGCGACCGCCGAGGCGCAACTTGGCTGCCCGGTCACCAAGGCTGTGATTACCGTCCCGGCGTATTTCTCCGACGCTCAGCGTCGTCAAACCAAGGATGCCGGTGCCATTGCTGGCCTCGACGTGCTCCGTATCATCAACGAGCCGACCGCCGCGGCGCTCGCGTACGGTCTCGATCGCCGCGAAGTCGACGGCGAAGTCGTCAAGAACCAATGCATCTTGGTCTTTGACCTTGGTGGTGGTACCTTTGATGTGTCTTTGTTGAACTTGCAAGACGGCGTCTTCGAAGTTCTCTCCACCGCTGGTGACACTCACTTGGGTGGTGAAGATTTCGACACCACGCTCGCCAACTATGCGCGCAAGGAGATTGAAAAGGAGCGCGGCAGCGACATCTTCGCGGGTGACGAAAAGGCGCTCCGCAAGTTGCGTACGGCGTGCGAAAAGGCCAAGCGTGACTTGTCCGTGTCTAACGTCACCACTATTGAATGCTTCATCGGTGAAGTCGAGATTGCGTTGAAGATTACCCGTGAACAATTCGAAAAGGTTTGCGAGCCGACGTTCCAACGATGCTTGGACTCTGTCAAGCGCGTGCTCTCTGACGCCTCCAAGAAGAAGGAAGAAGTCGACGAAATTGTTCTCGTCGGTGGTTCCACCCGTGTGCCGCGTGTGCAGGCCATTCTTACCGAATACTTTGACGGTAAGGCGCTCAACAAGTCTGTTCACCCCGATGAAGCCGTCGCGTACGGCGCCGCCGTGCAAGGCGCAATTTTGGCTGGCGTTCGCGACAAGCAAACCTCCCGCGTTTTGCTCATGGATGTCGTCCCGCTTTCTCTCGGTGTCGAGTGCGAAGGCCGCCAATTCGCCAAGGTTGTTCCGCGTAACACCGCCATTCCGTGCAAGAAGAAGTCTGAGTTCACCACTGTGTACGACAACCAAGACGAAATCGACGTTCGCATCTTTGAAGGCGAGCGCTCGAACACCGACGGTAACCACTTGCTTGGCGAGTTCCAAATTTCTGGCATCGAGCGCGCTGAAGCCGGCACGCCTAAGATTGATGTTACTTTCGAAGTCAACACCAACGGTTTGTTGACCGTCACCGCCAAGGATCGCGTCACTGGCGTCGAAGCCAACGTTTCGCTCCAACACGACCGCGGCCGTTTGACTCCGGAGGAAATCGAAGCCATGTGCGCTGAAGCCGAGCGCATGGCTGCCGAAGATGAGAAGTTGATGCGCATGCGTGAATACGAAGGCACGGATTAAACATTACCACACAAAAGTCGTAATGTGTAATCGATCCCCTTCTCCCACGCCCATCGTCGCGAGGACCGACGCTTTTAGACAAGCGTCGCTTCCCGCGCCGCGGGCGCGCACATTCTTTCCCAGCAAATACCGATATCTTGATGTAGACCTTTGCTCATAATCATATCCTTAGTGATGTTTCAACCATTATTTTCGTACGCACGTTCCTCCGCTCGTTCACGCATGCATTCGTCGTCGAGTCGTCGTCTATCGATGAAAGCCTTCGTCTCTGCTTCTGCGTCGAGTCACGACGCGAGCGCGACACCCTCCTTCACTTCCCGTCACGCGCGTCGTCAGCCATGGGCGCCGACACAGACAACGACGCACCGAAATCCATGTTCGGTCGCGTGTTCGGCATCGTACGTCCTCTCGTCGGCTCTCGCGCGCGAACAATGTCGTCGTAGCACCGACGCAGCAGTTGCAGAGATCTGCCTTTGCGTTGGATCAATTGCAGCGATTACTCGTCCTCATCGCGCCGCTCGTGAGATAACCGCTGACCTCGCGCGCGTTCTGCACGCATCCAAACACACAGGGCACGGGGAAAAAGGTGACGCGCGCGAAACTCGGGGAGGAGAGCTCGTTTTACTATGATGAGACGCTCAAGGCGTGGGTGGACAAGAACGCTCCGGCGAACGCGACCGCGGACGCCACCGCGGGGCTGAGCGCGCCGCCGGTGATGCCCGTGCGACACGATGCGTATGGAAGCGGTGGCTATGGTTCGCCCGTGAGTGCGGGCTCGAACGTTCCGCCCGTGGGTGCCGGGGGAGGCGGGAGCCCGGCGACTGGGACGCGGTCGAGATACGTCGACGTGTTCGCGAGAGATGGGATGACGTCTACCGCACCCGTCGCGCCGGTGGGTGGCATGAGTGCGTTCATACCAAGTGCGGCGCCAGTTGGTGGGGCAATGATGCCGCCGAGTGGGATGCAGTTTTTCGTTCCCGCGCCGGCGGCGGCGAGCGAGACGCCTCGCGAAGAAGAAACGTTGTCGTTGATGCAACCTGCGCGGCGCGAGGCGGCGACGGCTGATGACGACACGGGCAAAGGTGACGCGATTCAGAACGTCTCATTAGCTGGCGAGAGTGCGAGCGCGAGCGCTGATGTGGATGCGCCGGCGGAGGATGTCCCGGCGGCGCCCGGCGCGTTTGAGACAAACTCGGGCGACGGTTGGATAGATCCCGAGGGTGACAGCCAAGAGCGCTGGGACGCACCGACTAGTCATGTCGACCACAGCGGCGTATTTGAGGCGTATGGTGACAATGTGGGCGATATGGGCGAAGCCAACGCGTCCTTAGCGACTGAACAGCCGCAGTGGGAGCACGTCGCCGCTGGGAGCGAATGGGCCGTCGACGCGCGCAACGACCACCTCGCTTCTGAAACTGCGGCTGTCTCGTGGGGCGGCGAAACCACCGACAATGTTGATGCGAGTGCATTCGATGCCGTCGCACAAGATGTCAACGCGGAATCAGGCGTACAAGAGTGGCAAGGATACGAGGGACACGAGGATTACGCGTATGATCCTCGATGGAAATTTGACGACGCCACGCAGGAGTGGTACTGGGACGGTGGCAACGAAGACTATGACGATTGGGTAGAACGCGCAGTACACGACAAAGCGATTGCAGACCTTCAAGCCAACGTCGACGCTCGCGTGCTCGAACTCGAAGAAATGCGCGCGGCGAGACAAGCGCTGGAGGATGCGTTGTCGTCGACGGCGAGAGAAAAGGATGCCGAAATCGAAGCGCTGACGACCAAGATTCAAACTCTCGAAACGTCCATTGCTGAACGACAGGGTGCTATTAGCGAAGCACCGAGCTCTGAAGCGGTCACCGAGGCGTTCGCGCGAGGCAAAGAAGAAGGCTACGCTGAAGGCTACGCCGCCGGTACCGCCGACGCCCAAGAGGAGCTAGCCGATCTTCTCGTGTGTCTCGGTCAAGAAGGCAGACGCGTCGATGCGTTGCGCACGATGCTCGCAGAAACGGGCGCGGATATCGACGCCATTATTGCTCAATTCGAGGCTGAAGAAGAGGCTCAAATTGAAGAGCTCGTGGCGAATCAAATGGGCGACGCCGATGTCAACTTGGACAAAGTTGCCGATCCTGTTGAAACCACCGTAGACGATGGCGAAAGCGAGCGATGGGCGACATCCATGGAGAATGCACTTCCCGAAATCTCAGCATCCATGCACGCGGCAGCGGCGGAGATTGCCACGCCGGAGCGCGCGCGGGACGCTTCGCGTATGTCATCCACGCTCAACGCGGACGCGGATGAATTTATCCTCCCAACTCCACCCAAAGGCGCGCGGCATGAGCGTAATTTGCAAAACGCATTTGAACTCGCGTGATTGCACGCACACACGGTGCGACGCTCCATCAAATAGCTGTAAAATCAATCGCTAAAATTTTTTATTCAACTTTTGCGTATCCGAAGGCAAAGCCTCACACCGCGCCGCGCGCATGTCAGACGCGGCGAATGCCGACGCGCCCGACGCGCTCGACATCCCGCACGATGTCTTGCGCGCGCTCGGGTGTTGGATCGATATCACGCGCGACGCCGACGCGCTCGTTCGCAAGGTAACGTAACGACTTTTGTTGTCCCAGCCTCTGTGCGTTCACACGTCGACGGGCGCCGCGCTAACCCTTCGCATCGTTCGCGCCTCGTCCAGGACATCCTACGCGTCGAAATATTACGCGACGTCGAATCCATCATCGACCTCGCGCACGACGTGCTGCCCGAATGCGGGACGGAGAGAGACGCGACGCTGCGTCGGTTGAGAGCCGTCGCGGCGAGGTGTCGCGAGCGCATCGTCGTCTCTTGCCT
>JACLAB010008243.1_pt1 | contig 18159 bp, 11 predicted proteins | sample 8027921 | NCBI WGS metagenome assembly JACLAB01 (sample SAMN15725117, study PRJNA655200) | protist metagenome | isolation source: fluorescence activated cell sorting (FACS) single amplified genomes of... | place: USA: West Boothbay Harbor, Gulf of Maine | collected 2000-07-19 | reverse complement strand
GAGACCGATAAGAGTGTGGCGAGAAGCCAAGCGGTGGTGGAAGAGACGATTCAAATAGGTACGCAAACCGCCGAGGCGTTGCGCGGACAAACGCAACAGCTCGAGCGCATCGTGGATGATCTCGATGAGATTCATTTCTCGTTGAAAAAATCCTTTGGCGTGCTCAAAGATATCACTCGAGGATTAGCAACCGATAAGTGTATCATGTTTCTATTATTCTTAGTGTGCGCGGGCGTGTTGACCGTCATCGTTCTCAAGGTTGCAAAGAAGTAGAAATACTGTTCAATAGTACATGTCATATTTATACGGGTGGGGTGATCTACGACGCGCTTTTCAGCGGCCTGAATTTATTTTTGAATGTTGTACACACTTTTATTCTTCTTGCATATCTCCATGGCGATCTCGTTGACTCGAAGGTGCTGATTCGCTGGGACTCCACTCTTCGTCGTCGTCCATGCTGTCGTACTCGTCGTCAAAGCCTATGTTTTCATCGTCGTCATCTTCGTCTTCGTCTTCGTCGTCCTCGTCATCTTCGTCGTCATCGTCGTCTTCGGAATCAACTATATCGGCTTCAAACCACATGTCGTCTTCATCCTTATTTGGAGGATTTAAAATGTTTACACCACCATCACCCGCTTCGAAGATGCGCACGACGTTGTCGATGCCACACGTCACGAGCTGGGGCAAATGCGGATGAGGCAAAACCGTATTGACCACGGACGTATCTGCTTGCATTTTGCACACGAGTTCACACGTCTCTTTACACCACACGTACACGCCTCCATCATCACCACCAGTTGTCACGTATTGATCTTCACCCATAAATGCCACGCCCTTGAGAAATGTCTTGACGTTTTGTCGCCCCTTGTAACGCTTGGCGGGTTGACGCTGATGATTTTCATCCGCCATCCATGGCTTCTTGGCTTCAGAGTTATAAATCGCAACAGCGCGTCGTGTATCGATGACAAACACGTCGTCACCTTTGCAGCTAATCGCGAGCTCGCCTTTGGCGCTATACGCTAATCCTGAGATGCCTTCAAAGTCCTCCGACATGACGTCGAGAGGCGAAAACGTCATGACGCACGGAATGTCGTGATTCATGGATGCGCGCGGCGTGCGTAAAAATGGCGAATGCGGGGGAGACGAGCCAGGACTGGGCGATCCTGGAGGTCTTTCGCGTGCGAGTTCGCGTCTGTTGCTCTTGACGTGTCTCAAATCAAATACGCGCACGTACGGATCATCTGAACACGCCGCGAACACCGTCGGCGCCGAGGGATCAAACGCGATGTCAGACGTCGGACCAAAACGATTAAGATTGACGACAATTTCGTGTCCGACGCCCCCATTATTGTTTCCTTGTCTCAAATCAAATAATCGTATGCGTCCATCTTGATGTGCGGTGAGAAACGTACTCGGTTCGTGCGGAACAAAGATAATTTTCATCCCCATACCGGCGCCGCGTCCATTCCACAACTCACTCGACGCCTCGCTCTCGCGATGCGCGCCACCTCTTCCACGTAACCTGTATCCATAATGTTCCGGTGGTGGCTCTTTAAACCCTCGTTCGAGATCAATAAGTCGTATTCCACCATCCGCACTCGTCGTCACGCACTTCATCGACGAACTTTGCGGTACAAATTCCGCCGCGAATACGTTGTGCGTGTGCCCCGTAAACGTCGACCCTCGCAGCGGCGTCTTCGACCCCATCGACCACACGCACACCGTCATGTCATCACTCCCCGAAATCAACAACGACGCGTCATCATTCCACGCCACGCAATTCACGCATCCCCCATGGGTGTCTAATTCCCCCATTAATCGTAATTCGCGCATAAAATGTGCGTTATTCGCTCGCAACGCGCGCGGCGCCCGCCTCGCCCCCAACTGTCGAGCTCGAACTTCCAAGAAGACGTTATTCGTGCCAGTCTTGTTCGTCGAATGCGGCGAACGCGGGGGCGAACGCGCGTCGCACGCATTTTTCGTGTGCGACACGCTCGGTGTCGCCGCACCGTCACCATCACCACCCATCGTCGTCGTCGTCGTCGTCGTCGTCGTCGTCGTCCCGTGCCTCGTCCGTCGCCTCGTCGTCACGGCGGTGTCACCCATGGGCGCGCCCGTCGTCGTCAAGGGTCGTCGTCAAGGGTCGTCGTCAAGGGTCGTCGATCGTCGATCCTCGTTCGTCGATCCTCGTCCGTTCGTCGTCGTGACTGACTGACGCCTAACGACCCGTCGATGGGTGTCGACACCCAACACAGCCAACAGAGCAAAGACAAAAAAGTGTCCCGAGACCACCGCTGTGGACGGTGCCTGGTCGAGTGGTTGGTGCCCGTCGAGCGCGCGAGTGTGCGACGCGCAACTATCACTCCATCGAGCGATCGATCGAACGATCGATCGATAGTCGCGGTCGCCAACGCGCACCATGGTGCGACAGTGGTGCGCGACGTGCGCGAGGGAGGTGCTGGCGGAAACCAACGAAAGCAATGGGTTCACGTGCTGCACGACGTGTGGGAAGATTTTAGATGAACACGCGTTTAGCACGGATACGACGTTTACGAAGAACGCGGCGACGGGGGCGAGCGTACCGGATGGGCATTTTGTGCCGGAGAATGGCATCGCGCATGGGTTGATACGCGCGTCGAGGGGTGGGAGGTTGTACGGCGTGCAATTGGATTCGCACGAACGCACGTTGTATAGAGGGAAGCTAGAGATTATACAGATAGCCGATAGACTCGGAGTGCGACCGCGAGGGGACGTGGTGGATTCCGCCCATCGCTTGTACAAGCTCGCGGTGCAGAGGAATTTCACGCGTGGGCGAAGGATTAGTCAAGTCGCGGGGGCGTGCTTGTACATTATTTGTCGGCAAGAGTCGAGGCCGTACATGTTGATTGATTTCAGTGACGTGTTGCAGACGAATGTGTACATTCTCGGTGGGGTGTTTTTACAGCTTTGTCGATTACTCAGGCTCGAGCAGCATCCGTTGATGCAAAAGCCGATAGATCCGAGTTTATTCATTCATCGTTTTGCAGACAAGTTGAATTTGGGACGAAAAATGCACACCGTGGCAAACACAGCGTTAAGGCTCGTGGCATCCATGAAACGAGACTGGATGCAAACAGGCCGACGCCCAAATGGAATTTGTGGCGCGGCACTTTGGGTGGCGGCTCAGATTCATGGATTTAGTCCGAGCAAGCGGGATGTCGTCGCCGTCGTGCACGTCGGAGAAGCGACGTTGAAGAAACGTTTGACCGAGTTTGAAAACACTCCGAGTGCAGCTTTGTCCGTCGAAGAGTTTGATGCTCAGGCGCGAACATTTGAACAAGAAGAGGAAGCAAATCAAAACTTACTTTCATTGCCAGAGAGCTCAATGGCGGTTTTAAGTTGTGTGCATAAGGATAGCGAAAATACGCCACATTTTGCCCAAGGCATGTGTCGCGCCTGTTACATAGACTACGTTCGCGTTTCTGGCGGCTCTGTCGGTGGTTCTGATCCACCAGCATTTGCTCGAGCACAAGTTCGCAAAGATGAACAGGAAGACGCACCACTCATGCTTCCTTCACCGAGCGACGACAAGCTGACGGCGGAGTTCAACTCGGCGCTCACCGACAGTGACTTGGTCAAGCTTCTCAATCCTGCTGGGGACGACATGAAAGGAAGCTTAGAAAATGCTCTCGCTTTGGTACCGATTAATTCATCGATCAATTCGAAACGAGCAAAGGCGAAGAAACAAACCGTTGTGAAGACGGTTCAGCACAAGCCGTTGGATCCTACATTTATTCGACACTCCGAGGACGCGTTACGCTTATTAGTAGGATCTCGATGGGCCGAGATAATTTGCCTACCTTTCACTCTCGGAAAGGCTCGAGGAATGGTATCAAAGGCTCATATGTCTGAGCTTCATCCAAAGTTCGAAAGCTTTGCCGATAGCGAAGGCGAGCACATTGCGCTTGTCGACGAATCTGTGTTGCACTTTTTGATTTCAGCCGGCTGCTTTGACAATTCTGCGTTGGATTATTTGAACCAATTTTCCCACCACGATGTTAAACGGTTATCAAGCATCGAGTTCAATGCACCTTTATTGGCAACAAACGAGCCGGACGCGAGTGGATTGGTTGCCAAGATGGACAAAGGTGTCATCGACACGCTCTCTGACGTTGACGACGACGAAATTGACGAGTACATTCATAACGACGATGAAGTCAAGCTCCGCCGCGTGATTTGGTCAGAAATGAACAAAGAGTATCTTGAGAATCAAGTCTCAAAAGAAGTCATGGGATTACCGAGTTCTTCGAAGAAGAAGCGTAAGGTGCAGCAGAACACGCTTTCGATCGCTGAAACTCCAGCCGCCGCGGCTCATCAAGCGTTGTCAAAGAAGAAAGGAAGCTCAAAGATCAACTACGAGGCTTTAGAAAACTTATTTAAAGCCCCTTCGATCCCCACTGATGATATCTCGTGCGATCCAGGCCCTTCAAAGGTGCAAGATGTTCCAGCGCAAAGCGCGAAACGAACTGAGCGCCCAGCTGGTTTACCATCGTCTGCGAATGCTTCAAAGCCGACGAAAAAGACCATTCGACCATCTGGTTTGACGAAAACATCATCCTTACAAGGAAAGAAAAAGTAAAATAGTAGAAACTAGATTTAGAGCGGTTTGGCGCGTGACCTGAGAAGTTTTCGCCGCCGCCGACGAGCGTGTAAAATACAGTGTATTTCTGCGAAACCTACTTGCGCCGCACAACACCGCACGGCGCGTCACGCGAACGTCGTTGTCAAGCGCTTTAAATCACTGCAAATAATTAATTGACATCATACAGTATGGGTGCGCAAGTTCAATTTATGATTACGAACGCCATGCGCGCGATTCTCATCGACGAGCTCGATTTCGACAGCCACGAGGTTGATGAAATGCGACCCGAAGTGGCGGCGAGATTGATCGAAACGCGCACGAAGAGGCCGTTTGGGGATAGACCTATGCCTGATTCGTGGAAACGCGGCGGACCAGCACCAGGGGGCGCACGACGTGGTGGGAACAACTTGGTGCGACTATTCATCGTAGGAATTGTTGGCCTCGGGGTAGCGTTGGCGACGGGGAAGCTGACGGTTGGGACGTTACTCGGCGGTGCCGAATTTGGACGTCAGCCTCTTAAGAAGCTTTCGAGCGAAATGAAGCCAAAGTCGAAGAAGAAGAAACGCTCGACGAAGAAGAGAAGAAAAGTTGTCGCGAGTCAGCCGTCGAGTTGAAAAGTTTAGTTCTAGAAGTAGTTATTAAATCATCCCGCGTTTGTAAAGCATGTAGCCAAGAACGCCAACCATGGTATTACCACCACTCCAAATGTACCAAAGAAGCAAAATAGAAATCGCAATACCACGGCGAATCATGGGAAGCAAGTCGTTCAAAGTCGGCAAAGCCGTGAAAGAATCGCGGTACCCAGCAAACAAAATGTGTCTAGCAAAGATGAACAACATGAGTTGATCCCAAGCAATCGTACCAAAGACGGAACCGAATAATATTCCAAGTACTTTATACCTGAATATATCACCAGGCATCGTCACCAGTTGAAGTTTTGTGTTCAACCATGGAATGAACTCAAAAGCGCAAACAAACGCGCCAACGACCATGGCCACGCACGACATGAGAAGGGACTTGTTTTCTAATGCACCGAGCATAAATGGTCGACCCTTGTAGTTTACAAGCATCACGCACACTCTTTGCACCGTGTCGACGAGAAACACGACCGTGTTTAACAAGCAGGGCTCAAATGGCGGTCCTTGTTCCCAGAAGCCTCGCGTGGTTTCGTTCGCCGCATTTTTCATTTCTTCAGTGACGACGGCAATTTTCTCCGCACTCGGGAATTCAATATCTTCGCCCGTCGCGCTCTTGACAAGATTAACAGCGTAAATCATTGCCGCAAGGTGAATGATGAGTTGGCCAGTCAACGAAAGGAAGTTGGCGGGATGGAAGATAGATCTGAGCGGATGCACGTCGCTCAACGTGTGGACTGGTGTGGCATACGAAAATGCCAAACTTGCGACGGTCAAGCACGTGCCCGCCGCCATCATTTGGTTCTCGCTACTTCGAATGCCGTCCAAATAGAGTACAGAGAGCGAGTAGGCAGAGATCAAGCAGCTCAGCATCAACACTTGCTGCATTTGAATAGCAGATACAAGAGTACACCGTCCTTGGCGAATGATGTCTGCGCATGCTCTAATACTTGGGGCGCGGCTGGTGAACGGTGCAGCCATGGATGCATCTCCGAGCTTGACTTTGGGAACTTCACCATCGGTTTCTTCGAGTTCTTGGAACACTGATTGCAACGTCTGACCAGTTCCAGCAACCTTGGTTCGTGCAGCTTGTCTTGCTTTGGCCTCACGAACCAATCTCTGCGTCGAAGACTTCATGGCGTTCAGTTGTGCCCAAGCCTCTCCTCTTTCAGTACGCTCCTTGAGTTCCTCTTCGTACCATTGTTGCTGAAGGATGACCAGCTCTGCGCGATCTTGTTTTTGCGCTTCGGCTTCTTTCATCTTTTCAGCCTTCATTTTCTCAGCTTGCTCTTTCACGCGCGCCATTTTTTCAGCAAATGTTTCCGTCTTTACGGCGACAGTGCTCTGCGCACCCTCTATTTTTTTGGTGTTTGCACTACCAAAACCGCTCAAAAGTGCGACCCCAACGTGGGCTTGCTTGAGCGCACCAACATCGTTTGCGCCGTCACCGCACATCATGGTGAACCGTCCTTGCGTTTTCAAACGCTTCAACACACGTTCCTTGTCATCCGGAGACATGCGAGCGTAGATGCACACTTTATCTAAATTGTCCCACAAAGTACCGGGTGCAGTCATGGCGGCGTTCAAACTTTGACCAGTAACGCACAAGCTGTGTGTTCTGCTGAGTTCTGCGATCGATGTACCTTCATACGGCAAAATTGTCTTCGGCACGCCATTTTCATCAACCTTTGCCGAGTGCCATTCTAACACATCTTCAGCATTGCGTTCTAACATCATGGCTCCTTCAAGACCACCCTTGGCGATGCCAACTTCGTTGCCGACGTGTAGCGCAGTGAGCACGGCATCACCAGTTGCCATCATGACATCGTGCGAACTCGCTTTCAGCGCGTGAATAATCTCGGCTGAATCAGCACGAACCTTGCACGCAAATGCAAGGAAACCATCGAATACGAGATTTGATTCAGCTTCGTCGCGAGTGAAGGGCATAGTTTGGCTTCCAACCCGAGCACTTTCTTCCGCGCTTAACACTTTGTGCGCGAGTGCAATAATGCGCATGCCTTTTTCTGCGAGACTACGATAAGCCGCCTCGTAGCCCTTGGGAACCTTCTCCAACAAAGTCATCACCATCTCAGGAGAGCCTTTCACTAAAGACCATCGCTGCTGGGGATTAGAACCATTCACAACATCTGCAACCACACTCATGCGTTGCAATGCAGACGCAAAATGGTTACGCACTAAAATTCGCACGGCTGTCTTATCGGCGCCATTCCAAGTTCGCTTGATTTTATCATCATCAAGTTTTGGCGAAGCCGTGTGACTACTCGGTTCGTATTGCCACTTGATTCCTAAAAGGGCAGCCTTCTCGAGCGGATCACCAAACATCTTGCCATCAATTTCAAGGAGAGCGTGGCAACCACCAATCACGATGGATGCGTTTTGCGACGCATCTATTGGTTGCTTGACCGCTACATCTCTACCGAGTGGTTCCATCGCGACGCCTTCGGCGACGAGACGGTCACTCGTAATCGTCCCCGTCTTATCAAATAAGCAGCAATCAACTTTGCCAGCCACGGGAACTCGGAACGGCTCAGTGCAGTACACAGAAGCTCTGACAAGCGCGAGCAGAGCGGTATTTACTGCCATAGCCGTTTGCATGGGAAGCTCTGGAGGAACAACACTGGTGATGATCATGATGCACCGCAAGATGAGCTCGTATTGGCTTCTCTTGCCATCCAGAACGCCGACGGTGTAAACGCGATGACTTGCCGCAATGGCGAAGACAAGAAGAATGAAAAGAAGAATCAACGTTTCTTTTGTATCTCCGGTGACCTGTTCGCTACTGAATTCCATCATGCGCATTAATTTACCTTGCGTTGAGCCAAAACCAGTTTGGAGAACATAGCACAAACAACCGCCGTCGGGTGTTTTGAGTGCCGCTGTCGACTCGCTACCAGTGCTGGTAGATTGTTGCATCAACGTCGTGCCACTGTAAAGGACGTGAACTTTGTGCAAGCTATTCATATCCAATAATTCGTCTTTCGTCACTTCGGGGTTTACGTGTTCCTTCATCTGAGGTACGCTTTCACCCGTCAAACTTGCTTCGTTTACGACGGCAGAGCCAGAGAGAATGAGGCAGTCACAAGGCACTGGAACTTCGTCACCACCAACGCGCTTGAGGGAAATCAAATCACCCGGGTACAACTCTTCCGTGGAACGCTCTTCCCAAACACCGCCGCGTCGCACCATGACGCGACCGGCTTGTTGACCCATGCCGCGAAGCGTGGAGACATTTTTCTGGCGCGAAAACGCTGTCGTCGCTTCAAAGATGAGTAAACTTAAAGCGCTGAATAACGCGTACTTCCAGTACTCATCCATCAACCAAAGCAAAACGGTGAATATCTGAAATACCGTTACAGGGCCAGTAAGCTGTTCCTTGTACAAGTTCCAAAACGTTGGTAAAGGCACCTTGAGCGAGTTGTCCCCGTAGCGGTCGTGTGCCTGCTGTACTTCATCCTCGCTCAAGCCAAGAGACTTTCCGTAGTGTGAAAGCAACAAGTTACTAGGGGTTTCGATTTCTCGCAATTCACCTCGACCCTTTCGGTTCTTCTCGTCCCATTCCAGTTCAACATATTCGTATCGCTGTCGTTGAAACACGCACCACAACATCGTGCGCAACGAACCGTCCGCACCGTACACTCTCAACGATTTCATAGGTACGATTTCAGGCTTTCCTTGGTGCTGATGGGGAGAGATAATAAAATATGCGCCTTCGCGTACTCTATCAACGCGCTTAAACTGCACGAAACAACGAACTCGAACGCTCCAGTGTTGCGCAAAGAGCAACAGCGCGTGCGCCGTCGCCACCGCAGCAAACGCCAGCACCGCCGGGAAGTCTGGTAACCAACTCGCCGGAAGCGTCGGCGGTACTTCAAACTGCACATCCTCTACATTCACGTCTTTTTCACTCTTTGAAGCTGTATTGTCATCCTTCTCCGCGACGTCGTCGTCACCGGAATCCCACCCGTCGGCGGCGTCCCCGCTCGCTCCTCCCCAGTCATCCCTCACCAACCCTCTCTTCGCCGTCTTCACCGCTTTGGCGCTCACGCCCACCGACGTCAACACATCCACATCATACCCCAACTCGATGTGATGCTTCAACGCCGCCTTGTACGGGTTCCCACTCGTCTCGTAGCACTTCAACCCGGTGTGCGCGTACAAGATGAGGAACGGAACGTACACCAACGCCAAGCGATTCCCGAGCGTTTTATACCGCCGTACGCGCGGTGACGCCGAAGCGACGTGCGCGGGGACGCCTATCGTCAGCCGGCGATTCGTTGTCGACGGCATTCCGCGCGCGCGCACCGAACGCGAGCTCACGCGTCGCACAATGCCGTCGCGTTGCGCGAGATCGTCGACAGGTTCGTCCTCAGTGTGCGACTTTTGGATGCTGATGTTGGCGACCGCAGCGGCGGTGCGTCCGTTCATCGCGCGCGCGACGTCGCGCAGGATGCGTCGGGACGTGTTGGTGAGATGCGTCACCGGCAGCGGTGCCGGGGCGTCGTCCTCGTTCGACAGTCGACGGTGTCGCGCGCTCAACGATGCCGGGAGCACTTTGATGGCATCGAGTGGCGGCGCTCAAGGCGCGGTTGACGACCGCGCGGTGGTGTATTGGTGCTCGCGCGATCGTCGGATGCGAGATAATGATGCGTTACGCACGGCTCGAGCGCTGGCGCGCGAGTCATCACGGGTGATTGTGTGCACGCACCTCGGGAAGGATGAGCTCGGGACGGGCGTCGGAGGCGCGCGACGGGCGGCGTTTGCGTTGGAAGGATTACGAGAGCTTGAACGGGATTTACGCGCGAAAGGGATAGTGATGGATGCGAGAAGTGGAGATGACGCGGCACAAGACGTGCTTGAGTGCGTGCATGAGGCTAACGCCAAGGTGGTGGTGTGTGATTTTACGCCGTTGCGCGAAGGACGGAGCGCGCGCGAACGTTTGGCGGCAGAGTTGACTAGGATGAATTGCGCGATGATTGAAGTCGATGCGCATAACGTCGTGCCGGCGTGGGTGGTGAGTGATAAGCAGGAGTATGCAGCAAGGACGATACGGCCAAAAATTAAGCGAGCACTGGATGAATTTCTTACCGAACCCGTGGGCGACGTTGACGAAGCGATGACAACATCCTCCGCAGCGGCGCCGATGATTGATTGGGATGCATATCTCGCCACGGCGCGACAAAACGGCGCACACGTGCCCGAGATAAAAGGTTGGATCATACCTGGTGAGCGTGCGGCATTGGCGGCGTTGTGCGGACCTGATAAAGAGGCCTTTCTTCCTAAGCGTCTAGCGACGTACGCCGAGCGTAACAAGCCCACGGCGCCGCTCGCCGTCTCACGCTTGTCGCCCTATTTAAATTTTGGGCACCTTTCTCCTCGCCGTGCGGCGTGGGAAGCGGCGAAATTGAGAGGACAAAACGACATTCTTGATGAAGCTATCGATTCATACTTGGAAGAACTCATCGTGCGCAGGGAATTATCAGATAATTTCTGCCTGCACAATCCGCGGTATGACTCGCTCGAAGGCGCGAGCGCGTGGGCGCAAGAGTCGCTCCAGGCACACGCGTCGGATGTGCGTGAGTACGTGTACGATTACAAAACGCTCGAACGCGGACGAACGCATGATGAATTGTGGAACGCGGCGCAGCATGAGTTGTTGTATCTCGGGCGCATGCACGGGTTTATGCGCATGTATTGGGCGAAAAAAATTCTTGAATGGACGCCGTCGCCCACAACGGCGTTGGAAACGGCAATCGCGTTGAATGATGCATACGCACTCGATGGACTTGATCCGAATGGCTACGTAGGATGCATGTGGTCTATCGCTGGTATTCACGACCAAGGTTGGAAAGAACGCGCTGTATTTGGTAAAGTTCGTTACATGAATTACGCGGGATGCAAGCGCAAGTTTGACATTCAAGCGTACGTCAGTCGCATTGCGAGTGAGGTGAAAGCCGTGAAGGCTCGCGCATAGCACTAGACTAGATTATTATTGTAATTATTAGTGAGAATTGATATCAAATGTAGAACAAATTACAACTTTCTCCTAAGTGCGTTATTTATCCAAACTGCCTCTACTGCGCTCGCGCGTCTTGTTTGTTGTTTAGACACCTTCGGCAGAGCTCAAGAAAGCATCAAGTGGCTTCCCAAGGGCATAGACTATGAAGCCAATGTCCTTCAACTTTTGGTGGTCCAAGATGAGACGACCATCGAAAACGAACGCCGGCTTTTGCATGACGCCATAGATGGCTTCCCAGTCATACGTCTTGAACTCATCCCACTCCGTCATGATGCACAACGCGTGTGCTCCAGTCAAAGACTCCATGTGAGTCTTGCAGCACGTGATGTTCTTCATCGCCTCCTCACCCATATCCTCAGCAATTTGCTTGGCATCCACCTTGGGATCGTAGATGTTAAGCTGAGCGCCGTCTTCAATTAGGCCGTGGCCGACGTCAATCGCCGGCGACTCGCGAGTGTCGCCAGTGTCCTTCTTGAACGCGAAGCCTAACATGGAAATCTTCTTACCGCGGATGGTGTTGAACATGGCGGAGATCATACGGCGCACGAAACGACTCTTTTGGTAGTCGTTCATACCGACGACGCTGTGCCAGTATTGGGCAACTTCAGACAAGCCGTGGCACTCGCAAATGTACGCCAAGTTCAAAATGTCCTTTTGGAAGCACGAGCCGCCGAAACCGACAGACGCGTTCAAAAACTTAGCACCGATGCGCGTGTCCGTACCGATGGCGTGAGACACTTGCTGGACGTCCGCACCAGTCGCTTCGCACAACGCGCTCATGGCGTTGATGGAAGAGATGCGCTGGGCCAAGAATGCGTTCGCCGCGAGCTTGGAGAGCTCGGCGGACCACAAGTTGGCGGTGAGAATGTTCTTCTCCGGGACCCAGTTGGAGTACACACCACAGAGCGCATCAACTGCAGCTTGACCTTCGGGGGTTTCAATCTTACCACCAATCAACACACGGTCCGGGGCGTCCAAGTCAACCATGGCCGTACCTTCTGCCAAGAACTCTGGGTTGGATAAAATTTGGAACTTGACTCCGTCGTGCGGGCAGTTGCGTTGGAGCACCTTTTCAATCGCCTCCGCCGTACGCACCGGCACCGTAGACTTCTCGACGATAATCTTATCGCTCGCAGAGCAGGCCGCAATGGTACGCGCCGCCAACTCCCAGTACGTTAAATCAGCCGCCTTGCCCTTACCCAAACCAGTCTTTTTCGTCGGGGTGTTCACCGACACGAAGATCATCTCGCAGTCGCGAATAGCCCCCTCAACATCCGTCGAAAAGAACAAGTTCTTACCGCGGCACGCGAAAACAATCTCATCCAAACCCGGCTCGTAAATAGGCAACGCATCAGAGTTCCACGCGTCGATACGCGGCTGAGAAATGTCCACCACCGTCACCGAAATGTGCGGACACTTCTTGGCGATCATCGCCATGGTGGGCCCACCGACATAGCCAGCGCCGATGCAGCAAACTATTAGGCATCACACGAACACGACGCGATAGTTTTACCGTCAGTCTACGTCTCAAACGCGTCAAACACCCCGCACGCGCGCATGCGCGCGCATACGCGCCCGATACACCAGCTCGTCCGAGGGTGTGGCTAAGACTCATCACTCTCGGCCATCGTCGTGACCCATCATCCACTCCGCCGTCATCGCATCGCATCGCATCGCATCGCATCACACGTACTCTTCGTCACCTTGCCCGTCATCGTCGTCGTCCTCGTCCTCGTCGTCGCGTCGAGGTATGCCCGCGCGAGCACCTCCGTCGTCGGTGCGGAACTTTGCACCACCGCTCGAGAGCCCGCGGGCTGGGGGGGGGTGTTTCACCAATCGTGACTCCAAGCACGTGGTCATGATTGGTCGATGGGTGCCTCTGGTTTTCAAAACTCGCGGTCGCCCTCGGGCGCGACGGCGGTCGTCACTCTCGCGAGCGCCGCCGACGCCGCGCACGACGACGATGGAGACGACGATGACGCGGACGACGTCTTTACCGTCGTGGCGGCGCGCGACGACGACGACGGGCGCGGGCAGGGCGGTGCGCCGCGTTCGCGGGGCGGTGGCGACCGCGGCGCAGCCGTCGGCGGGGGCGGATGAGCGCTACGCCGCGCGAGGTGTGAGCGCATCGAAGGAGGACGTGCACGCGGCGATTAAGAAGGTTGATAAAGGGTTGTTTCCCAAGGCGTTTTGTAAGATTGTGGAGGACATTGCTGGGGATGATGGGTACTGCACGTGCATGCACGCGGATGGCGCGGGGACAAAGACGTCGTTGGCGTACATGTATTGGAAGGAAACGGGCGATATGAGCGTGTGGCGGGGAATTGCGCAGGACTCTATTGTGATGAATACTGATGATTTGCTTTGTGTTGGATGCGTGGATAATATTTTCGTGTCGAGTACGATTGGTCGCAACAAGGCGCTCATTCCTGGGGATGTGTTGAGCGCGCTCATCGGCGGTACGGAGGACGTTTTGGAAACCTTGCGTCAGTGTGGTGTTGGCGTAAAGTCCACGGGAGGAGAGACGGCAGATTTGGGCGACTTGGTTCGAACTGTGGTGGTGGATACCACGGTGACGGCTCGTATGCGCCGCGCCGACGTGATTAGTAACGACAACATTCGCGCGGGCGACGTCGTCGTCGGTTTGGCGTCTTTCGGGCAAGCTACGTACGAAACTGAGTATAATGGTGGGATGGGATCGAATGGATTGACATCTGCGCGTCACGATGTGTTCGCAAAGAACCTTGCGAGCAAGTACCCAGAAAGTTTTGATCCGAGCGTGCCCGAGTCGCTCGTATACAGCGGCAAGTACCAGCTCACCGACGTCGAGCCAGAAACTGGTGTGACTGTGGGTAAGTTGGTTTTGAGCCCGACGCGAACGTACGCGCCGGTTGTCAAAGCGGTGTTGGATGCCATGGATGTCAAGGATATTCACGGTATGGTGCATTGCAGCGGTGGAGCACAGTCCAAGGTTGGGCACTTTTTGGTCGACGGCTTGCGCGTCGTCAAGGACAACATGTTCCCCATCCCGCCTCTTTTCCGTCTCATCCAAGACTGCTCGAACACGGCATGGAGTGAAATGTACAAGGTCTTCAACTGCGGTCACAGATTGGAATTCTACTGCTCGCCGGAACACGCGCAAAAGATAATTGACATTAGCCAAAGCTTCAACATTGACGCTCGCATCGTCGGCCGCGTCGAAGCCAAGGAGGGCAAGTCTGAAGTTGTCGTGAAGAGCGAGTACGGTGAATTCACATATTAAGTGGTAATTAAAAAATCAGTAGCACTTTACACAACGCCCTGCTTTGTCGTCCCCGTCGGTCGGTTCGTCTTACCTTCAGCCTCTTCCTTGGCGCGTCGAATCTCTCGTCGTCGTCTAAGTTCGTCTATGCTCACCCCTCGCAACTCACGACGGTAGAATAATAACCAGTTTGCCGCCTGCGCGCGTCGCGTCATATTTGGCGTTAAACCATCCATCTTGAATCCCTTCCACCCTAGCGGCGTAAGCGTCGTTTTAATCCCTTGTTTGTGTTCTTCCGGCACCGACCTCGTCAACGCCGCGCACGCCGCCTTCACCGGAGCGTCAATCTTCGGGTCATACTTTCTAGTGACCCCCAACACATCAGGAGGAGTCGGGTAAGTCTTCGCCCAATTCGGAAACACCTCATCCGGCGTCCATACCTCGACTGCGGTTAACGTTTCAGCGTCCAGCTCCACCTTGCACCGATACCCGAGCGCGTTCCACACCAACTTGTTCACTTGCTCATCGCTCAGCTCCGAGCGCACGATGGACAGCAACACGTCGTCACCGATCGGGTCCGGGCCATTTTTCTCCTCATCCCACGGTTCGGCGCCCCAAGACGCGCTCGCGTCCTCGCCCTCGGTCGCCGCGCACGCGCGTCCCGAGCGGCGCCCCGTCCCAGCGCCGGCGCCTCGCACACTGCGCGTGCGCACCGCGCGCGCCACCGCGCACGGCGACGCGCACGGCGACGCGCGATGCGCCAACGTCATCGTCCCTGACATCGTCGTCATCGTCGTCGTCGTCGTCGTCGTCGTCGTTCAACGTCGCCTCACAGTTCCGCACGCGTCTCTCTGTGGCGGAGATTATCCAAAAGCCTCACAGTTCCGCGCGCGTCGTCGCCGTCGCCGTCGCCGCCGCCGCCGTCGCCCGCGCACATCGCCGTCGCGCGGCGCGTTCGCCATGTCCATGACCGCGTCCGATGGTACCGCGTCGTGGGCGCTCACCGTGGGCGCGGGCACCGCGCTCACGTCCGCGCTCGCGCTGTGGTACTTTGCTTCGCCGAGCGTGAGCTATCGCGCGCGCGCGCAGGTGGTGTTGGCGTGGATGCTGTCGCTATCAATCGTAGCGCTCGTTCCGCTGGATGTGGTGAGCACGATGCGCGCGGATGCCCCGCCGGAGGGCTTGGCGGGGGCGTGGGATTGGGCGTACTGGAGCACCTTTGCGTCGACGTGGTTCATCATTCCGCTGCATCAGTGCTATGAAGATGCCGCGGATTTCTCGAGCGTACTGCGATTGAAACGCGCACTGAGAGAGAACGGTATAATGTTTGGTATTATGTTTGGATTGGTGACCATAGGATCGGTGGTGATGTTGGCGAGCGAGAGCTTGAGCCTTTCGTCGTTGCGGGCGTACGGGATAGTATTGGGAAATGTTTGGGGTATTAGCACCGGGGTGTTGCTGATGGGGTTTGGATTGGTGGATGTCCCGCGTTCGATTTGGCTTCGTGCTGGGTACGCTGGACGTTTGCAGCGAGCGTATAAGCGTGTGGCGGGAGTTTCTAGATCTTTACACGAGGCGCACGCAAAGCTCGCGGCGCAAGTGACGGCGGTCGCGACGACGAGTCGTGTGATGCCACGAAGACATGAACTTCGATGGGCCATGAGTGCGATTGAAAACGAAACTCCCGAGTTTGCCAGCGTGCACCGTGGAAGCTTGGATGACGCTATGGATGCCGCCGAGGATGACGTGCTGGATTACGACTACGACGAGCTGAACGATTTGGTAAAACTTCGTCGCACTGTTCGTCGTTGTGTACGAGTGTACAATCGCACGCGTGCGCAATATGTTCTTGCGATTGAAAGCGCATTTCATTGCGAAGCGCTTGAGTCGAGCAGAACGAGTTCAATGCGTCGGATGTATCGTTCGCCGACTGTGTCAGTACGCGATGGTTCGCTTGGAAAATGTTTAGACGATTTGGAGTACACCTGGAGCGTTGTTTTAACTCCAATCTTGCTCAGACTCTTGGCCATTGGGTTAACGTTTTTTTCGGTCTCCATCATTATGGCTGAGTCTACGATTTGGGTTGGAACGACTTGGGGCAATGCAGATCAGTTGAGTATGTTGAGCGTTATAGTAGGAAACGCCGAAACATCGTCGGCACTTCACCTTGTTGTAGCCTTTCCGTTGTTTTACATGTGCGGATGCGCGTTTTACTCGCTATTCAAACTCGGCATGTTCAGTTTTTATCAACTTGTCCCGCGCAACACGGATGCGTATTCGCTCCTGGTGAACGCCTCTTTGGTATGCCGTTACTCGGCACCACTTTCATACAACTATCTGATGTTACTTCCCATCATCAAGCAGTCTGGGAAAGTTACGACGTTTTCGCAGAAGATGGCGAGCAACGTCCCTGAGGTAGCGGGTGAACTCAACGTCATCGTACCCGCATTTCTTGGATTATTCTGCTTGGCAATTGCGCTGAATTGGTTTGACGCGCTTCTCAAGCTCTTCCGAGCGGATAACTTTAAGTTTGAGAGCGATAAAGACAAGGACGAAAGCGTAGACGCTGGCAAAGCAATCGTGGACAGAGAGCGTGCGGAAGTAATAGAAGGTGGGCGCATAGGTAGCACGAATGATGCATTCTTCAACGATAACGAGCCAACAGAGCAAAGACTGCCGGTGATTGCAACCGACGCGTCGTTAGAAGGCGAAGAGCGCGAGGCGCGTAGCAGTTTGCTTTCATCCGATCTCGAGTCTGGAAGTGCACGCTGGGACAACTCAAAAGCTCGCCTGCAGCAAGCAATGCAACAATCGATGAATCGATCCGGTCGCGCCGCGAGAACTTTGCATACACAGCCGCGCGGCTCACCGATGTCTCAGTCTGGCCAAGACAAGGTGAGCAAACTCGACGAGCTTTTTTCCGACTTGAGTCGCCACGGGCCCGATGGGAATTCGTAAACCTATTTGAATACTATGTGTAGTGCTGTATATTACAATTCGCGTACAATCGCCCGATTCGTGCTACGCTGCGCTATGACTTTTCTTCGGGCAAAATGGCCAACGCGACGCCGTCGACGCACACTTCCCCGCAACGCGCCCGCTTCACCACGGTTTCATATTTCGCCCTCGCTCCAGACCTCTTGACTAATTTAATCTCCGCTATAATTTCCTCTCCCACGCGCACGGGCGCTCTGAATTTCAACTCTTGCGTGGCGTACACCACCCCTGGGTGCGCGCTCGAAAGCAACCCGCCAAACAAACTCGCGCTCAACATCCCGTGCACCACCTTGCCTTTCACTCGACTCCCCGCGCCGCCGCCGGCGCGCCCGGCACCCTCGTTCTCGTAATGTATGGGATTCGCATCCCCAGTCAGCGCCCCGAACCGCACGCAATCGTCATCCGTAAACGTCCGTCGCGTGCGCAACACATCGTCCGCGGCTGCGTTCGATACCGAACGCGACGACGATGCCGCCGCCGTCGCCGCCGCGCAGACGCGCAGCGTGCCTTCCACCACACGCCTCGGCGCACCGCGCGCGTCCGCGCACCGTCGAAGAAACATGCGATGACCACGTCCTCGGCGTCGTCGCTGCGTTGTGACGATTCCAACCGCATTCGACGCCACGCC
>JACLAB010013464.1_pt1 | contig 18164 bp, 11 predicted proteins | sample 8027921 | NCBI WGS metagenome assembly JACLAB01 (sample SAMN15725117, study PRJNA655200) | protist metagenome | isolation source: fluorescence activated cell sorting (FACS) single amplified genomes of... | place: USA: West Boothbay Harbor, Gulf of Maine | collected 2000-07-19 | reverse complement strand
TCTTGAGCAGACCAAACGCGTTTATGCAGTACTTTGAAAAGTGCGACAAAATTGAAGAAACGTACGTGTTAATGGCTGAACCCGATCACGTGTACATCAAACCGATTCCTAACCTGATGATTGGCGAACGACCGGCCGCGTTCCCGTTCTTTTACATCGAACCGTCTCGATGGCCAACTTTAGTCAAACGCTTCGTCGGAAACGATAAAATGAGCGCTCAAGATATCGAAAAAGTCGATCCGATCGGTTCCTCCCCAGTCTTCATTCGCAAAGACGATTTGAAACGACTCGCCCCAGTTTGGGTAGAAACCACCTTAGCGATCAAAAAAGACAAAGAAGCCAATCGAGATTGGGGATGGGTTCTCGAAATGTACGGTTACACCATCGCCGCCTACCGCGTCGGATTACAACACGACTTGCGCCCGCAGCTCACCGCGCAACCGCCCTGGGACAAGTCCATCGGTGACTTCCTCTCCATCCACTTCACCTACGGCATGGACTACGCCTTAAACGGCACGTTCACCCCGGGTAAATTCGGCCAGTGGAGGTTCGATAAGCGAACCTACCAAAACGGCATACCGCCGAGAGATTTGCTCGCGCCGCCGGAAAAGTCCGACAACGAGTTGGTCAAGTTGTTGATCGCGTGCATAAACGAAGCGAGCAAGAACATAGATACGTGGGAAACCTTCGATGGTAAGAATCGAGTCGTTCATAAAGGCGCTCAGAATCAACCGAACGTGAAAAAAAAGATGTAATAAGTGTAGTAGAATAGTAGTTGTAGAAAGAGACTCTCTCGTGAGACGAAACTCCAAAAAAAAACGACGTCACATCCCCTCCTCATTGCAAAGCGGTAGTACATCTTTCCACCACCACCGCCGAAGTCTCTCTGAAACTCTCTTTCGCGTTGTTATAAAATTAATGTCCTCCGCGTCGTTCGCTTCGACCTCGTCCCCTCTCTTCTTCTTTTCTAAAGTTCAGCAGCAAAAGAAAAAAGTTTCGACGAGTAATCGAATTGTGACGAAAGCATCTTCCTCTTCCTCTTCGAACGCGATGATGGACACGCTCCTCGGGGCGACCATCGAAGGCGGCGACGATCTGATAAAAAAATCCGTGGAACAGTACTACGGGGAAACGCTGACGACGTCTGCGGATTTGAAAACGAGCGCGTGTTGCACGCCCGGTGGATTGCCGACGTATCTTAAAAAATGTTTACGTCTGGTGCCGGATGAAATCAAGGCGAAATATTACGGGTGCGGATCGCCGACGCCGCAAGGGATCGAAGGGTTACGGGTTTTAGATTTAGGCTCCGGTTCGGGGAGAGATTGTTACGTGGCGGCGAGTTTGGTCGGGGAGAAAGGGTTCGTGACGGGCGTGGATATGACTGATAATCAGTTAGACGTGGCGAGGAAGTACGTGGACGAGTATTGCAAGCAAACGCTCGGGTATAAAGAAAACAACATGAAGTTTGTGAAAGGAGAAATCGAGAACGTGAAACAGGCTGGCGTTGAGAACGGAACGATCGATTTAGCCATTTCCAACTGCGTGGTGAATTTAAGTCCGGATAAGAAGGCTGTTTTGCAAGGCGTGTACGACGCGTTGGCGGACGGAGGCGAGTTTTATTTTTCGGACGTGTATTGCGATCGACGCTTGGATCAAGAGTTGAGGAAGGATCCGGTCTTGTTGGGCGAGTGTTTAGGCGGGGCGATGTACGTGGAAGACTTTAAACGGTTGTGCGTGTCGGTTGGGTTTACCGATCCGAGAGTGTTGGAAGGACACGTGATTGAAGTGAAGGATGAAAAGTTGCAAGAGTTATTGGGCGAGGCTACGTTTTATTCAATCACGTACAGGTTGTTCAAGTTACCCGCCGGGAGGTTGGAAACGTTGTGCGAGGATTACGGCCAGTACGCGGTGTACAAAGGAACAATCGAAGGAAACCCGAACGCGTATTCGTTGGACGACCACCACAGATTGGAAACCGGGAAACCGATGTTGGTGTGCGGGAACACCGGATCTATGTTAGGCGAGACGTGGTTGGGGAAACACTTCGACGTGGTTGGCGATCGATCGAAGCATTACGGGTTGTTCGATTGCGGACCAAGTCCAGTGGCGGCGTCGAGTGGTGGTGCTCCAGCCGGTGGGGCGTGCTGCTAGTTCTCGTTTTCGAAGACAGAACACAGAAGAAACAGACAAAAACACAGACCCTTGAAAATTAAACAAATCCACTTTTTTCATCATCACCATCATTTGACTATTATCGTGTTTTAAGTACGCGGTTTTTAAAAATTCATTAAAACATTATATATGCATGTATATATGTATACGTATATTAAAGCTCTCATCATATTTAACACTCGTTTATTCAGTTCTTATCATGTGTTGTTGTTGTTGTTGTTGTTGTTGTTGTACAATCCCATCAATATGAGCAAAAAAGCGCATTCAAATCATCTCGATTTAAACACATTTTCGTTGTTTACTCAATCAAATTACGCCGGCGACCCTTCGTCGTTCGGCGTTGGCGGCGGGCCCGGAACCGTCCCCGGTCCCGGCGGCGGCGGGCTCGGCGGCGGTGGCGCTTTGATCAACGACTCCGTGTACACGCCTTGGACGGTGACCGCGTTCACCCCGTTCTTCTTCAACAACTGCACAAACGCCAAGTTCGCATCTCCTTCTACCGAATACACCAACGCTTCAATCTTCATCTTCAACTCATCCGCGTGCTCCATATCTCTCGCGTACGCCACGTACCCAACGTCCACAAACCCGTAGTACGCTTTCAAACTTCTTCTCTTCTTCCACAATTTGTCCTCCACCAAAATCACCTTCGTCGCGTTGCTCGGCACGTTCAAATACTCCGCCATGGACAACGTAAACGCATTTCTCTGTCCCGCTTTAAACGAATCCGTGTTGTACCCTTCAACAGCCATTCGCGAGGTAACCGACGCGATCGGGGTATAAAATCCACTCCCCGTGTAGGCGATAAAATCCGCGCTTTCCTTCTCCGGCTCGTACACGTACAAGCCAAAAATCAACCCCAAGACTAACATTAAAAACCCAAACGCGGTGAGTTTCTTACACACGGATTCCGAGCAGCACAACACTCGACCGTCCCATTCTTCGTCCTCTAACCACGGGATTCCTTCGAAACCGCCGCCTTTTTGTGCGCCTCTCTCTCGATGTAAAGAGACGTCGCCTTTGATTTTTTCCAAATATTTGTTGTTGGAAGGCGCCATCTTTTCCTAATGAACGATTTTTGATGATCTCTGTGCGATGATAATACGATGATGATGGTAAAAGAGAGGCGGTAAAATCGTCAGCGATTGCCAAAACCGAGAGAGTATCTCGCGCAACAAAAGCAGATCTCGCGCTCTCGCGTCTCGAAGCGTTTCGAGAGGGAGACGAGAGACGGTTTATGTAAAAAGAGAGAGACCGGAGAAAGAAAGATTTGATTATTGTGATCGTTTGAATCCCCCGACTCCTTCCCGAGAGAGAGAGAGAAAAGGAAAGAAATGATAATCTCTCTCTCTTTCCTCAAAACCTCATTCTGTTACAGTTCGTACCTTGAGTTCTTTTCGTTCCTCCGATTATATATATTTTACGATGTGCTCGCTGTAAAGCGTTTCTTCTGCTCTCTCTCTCTCTCTCTCTCTAAGTGTGTTTCTACGAATACGTGTGAGGATTCTAATAAGCGGCAGAGAGAAAGAAAATTTGGACCGTCGTCGCAAAAAAGACAGCGTCTGGCGTGTTGCATTGTTTAGGGTGTTCGTACTTTTTTTTTTTTCTCCGGCGCAAGAAAAAAAAAGCTCGCAATTCGTTCGCACAAAACGACTTTGACTCTTCTGTGGAACGTACGCAAAAATGACGATGACTTTACTAAAACGATATAAAGAAGAGGGAACTGCTTTGCTTCTCTCTCTCTCTCTCTGATGTGGTGCAGTAACACATAAACTGTGCTCGTCGTGGTGGTAATACGAATACTACTGCTACTACTACTACTACTCATAGGAGAGAGAACGAAGGCATTGATGACGAGTGCGAAATTGGGCCTCGTGACGACATCGTCGTCGTCGGGAAGAGGCATTTTTGGTGTCGGGCAAACAACGCGACGCGAGAAACGACAGCGTTTCAGAAGAACGACTTTCACGACGGAGAGAAGGAAGAGGAGGAACGGTGACGATGATGATGATGATGATGAGAACAGTCCTTTCTTCCTTTTCGGGTTTGGGCGGCGTCGAGAGTCTTCGTCGGTTTGTGCGTCTTCGTCGTCTTCCTCTTATCCGCCGTCGTCCTCTTCTTCCAACGACGACGAAAGAAGAGAAAGCGTGAGAACGAGCAAAAGCGCGGAAAAGGAGAACTGTGACGAGAGACGACGGTGGAGGAGTGGGAGTGCGAGTAGCAGCAAAAGCGCAGCAAACGCCTCCTCCACGAAGAACAACAACAACGTTACGTCTTGGAGGTCTCCAAACTCTTCTGCGTCGTACGGGAAGAACCAACGAAGACCAACGTCGTCGACGGCTTCGTCTTCCTCTTCTTCTTCTGCTCCTTCTTCGATGATGTCGCAGTTTTCGAAAACGGCCACTCCGGCGGAAATATGCCAATCTGTTCTCTCTGAACTGGAAAAGAATCCGGATAAACCAGGTTTACGAGTGACCGTATTCAGCGCCGTGCAAGCGTTGGCCATCGATCGAGACTGCGTGTTGCACTGTTGCGCTTTGTTGAGGGAGTGTTTGAGCGGGAAGTACGGCGAAAACGCCGTATCGATCGTTTCCCCGGCGACGATTGCGTTGCTCGTGCGCGTGGAGAGGGCGCGAACGAAAGCGCTGGGATATAGAAATAGAAGTTCGAGTCGCATGAGATACGTCGCGGCGGTGTTCAAGTTAGCCGAAGAGAAGTACAAAGCGCGGAAAGGCGGAGAAAAGATGTTTTGTTCGTTGGAAAGTTATTGCGACGTGATTCAGATATTAGCCAAGTTTTGTTCAGAAGAAGACGAGCAAGGGTACTATGGCAGGTTGCAACGGCAGGCGCCGTATAGTTCTCTGAAAGCAGCGGCGGCGAGGAGTAGCGGTAGTAACAGTAGCAATAATAATAGTAAGAAATTACTCGATCCAAAGTGTCTCGCACTCGGACCGAGAGTAGAGCCGACGTTGGACACGGCGTTAGATTTTTGGCGACGTCTTGAAACGCACCTCACGGAGGAGAAGAAAACGTTTCCGGCCGAGTTTGACAACAACGCGGTCGTCTCCGGCGTCCGAGCTTTCGTCTCCGCGAAGAAGCGGTCCGAGGCGGAACGGTTTTTATCGAAAGCCAATCCAAAGTTACTCTCGGCGTCTTGTTTCAACGTGTTGATTGAATCGTTTGGAGACGAAAAGAACGTCAAAGGTATTGAATCGACGCTGAAAATGATGCGGGGATTCAACGTCCCGGAAAACGAAGCCACGTTTGGCGCTTTAGTCACCGCGTTTGCCAAGTGCAATCGACTCGATAAAGCCGAAGAGTTTCTTGAACTCGCTGGGAGGAAGAAGTACGCCACTGCGAGGTCGAAACCAGGCGTGCGCGCGTACACGTCGTACATCCAACGTTTGTGTCTGGCGAGACGGGTCGACGAGGCGAGGAAAGTGTTGTTCGACGGCATGCTCAGAAGAGACAAAATTGACGTGAAACCAAACGTGCACACGTTTACGGCGTTCATTGACGGTCTCAACTACAGCGAATTCGAAACGCCGGGGAGCTTAAAAGAAGAAAAGAAAATCATTACCGAGATGTTTAAAGTGTTAGAAGTGATGCAAGCGGTGAACGTGAAACCGACGACGGCGACGTTTAACGCCATTCTCAAACGCGTCTCCGTCTTGTTCTCGTCCAATTCCTCCGTGAAGAATAAACGAGTGGACGACTACGCCAGAGTAGTCATCGACGAGGTCTTTAAGAAGATGGAAGAGGCAGAGTGTTCGCCAAATCTCATCACGTACAACACGTTAATAGACGCCTCAGTAGCTTCGGATCGACCGAACGATGCGTACGAATGGCTTTCGCGATTAGCGGAGTCGGGATTGAAACCAGATCAGTACACGTACGCGACGTTGTTGAAATTCTTCGCCTTGCGAAGAGACGCGAGCGGGACGAAATGGGTCCTGGCAGAAATCGATCGTTTGCGCGTGCGCGTAGACGTGAGAGTATACAACGCGGCGTTTAACGCCCTGGCAAAGAGCGGTGAGATTGATGAAACCGTTGATTTGATTCGCGAGTTGGAAAGTACGACGGGCGTTTCGCCAGACGCAGCGAGTTATTTGGTCATCATCGACGCCTACGCCGCGGATTCGAAAATCGAAGATGCGGTGAGAGTGTACGAAACGTTTTGTAGAGGCGAGAGCGAGGAAAATGCGGCGAAAACGGACGCGCGAACGAGATCGCGCATGGTGAAGATACTTTGTGATTCTAAGAAGACCAACGCGTCGTTGTTTCGAGACGCGGACGGTTGGATCGAGCGTATCATCGAAGAAGATTCGGTTTCGGAAGACGAGAGAATACAACTTCGTCAAGCTACGGCACAGTACTTGACGACAAAATCGAGTAACACCGCGGCGAACAGACAAAAGAAAATGTTGTCGTCGTCGTTGTCGTCTTCTTCTCAACAGCAAAAAACCCCGCGCGTTGTCATTCGCGAAGCGGTTTTGCTTCCGAGAGACAACGACGCCAACGTCGGTTCCCGAGACGAAGGCATGTACGCCATGTACTCGATGGAAAAAGAAGACGACAGCGATGAAATCAAACTCACGAAAACAAACGTGCCTTGCGATACGGATCAAACTTTCAAATGGGATAGAGGTGTTGAGATGTGGAAATTTTGGTTAGGCATTCCGAACCGGTACTATCGCGATGCGAATTCACCTTTTACCGACGAAGACGAAGAGAATCCTTTATCAGGACCAGGGAACGGGCCCGTCGAGGTTTAGGAACCGAGAGCGCGTACAAGCAACTTGCATTTAGTTATAGAGTTTTCGTTTAAAAGTGTGTGTGTATTATAAATTAGCGCGTCATGTACTGTATAAACTTTACAGCATCTCTACTTCTACTTCTACTATTATTATATAAAACTACGACGTGTTCGAACCGTTCGCCCCGTAGTTGTTCCCGCGAGTACCGACGAGTAACGACCCAGCGCCTGTTTGATTCGCTACCCTGGCCCTTGGCAGCCTCTGCTCTTCTTCTTCTTCTTCTTCTTCTTCAACGTCCTCGTCTTCCTCGTCTTCCTCTCCCGCCACCGCGGCTGCTTCTAACAACCCCATGGCGTGCGTCATGACGCTCTCAAAGATCTCCTCGTTCATTCCTTCGTGTTCTAAAACCGTTTCCATCCTATTCCTTCTCCTCGCGCGCCTCTCCTCCTCTACCTCCCTCGCCCTTCGCTCGCGCGCCCGCGTTTCCATCTCTCGCAGCCGACGGACGGACTCGCGCTCCAACTCCCGTCGACTCTGATGAGCGCGCGCGTCGTCGTCCTCCTCCTCCTCCTCCTCCTCCTCGTCGTCGTTTGGTCGCGATAACAACCTCTCTTCGCTTCCATTCTTCGCTTGTGTTCCTGTTTTCTTCTTCTTCTCTCGTAAACTCTTCCGACACGTCGGACACCGTCGGCTTCGAGCGAGCCAACTCTCGATGCACTCTTCGTGGTAGACGTGTTTGCACGGCAACTCCGCCAGGCGAAAACACCTTTGAACTCCCGCGCGTTGTTTGTTCCCATCGTCGTCCTCCGTCTCCTCTCTCTTTTTTGTAAACCTCGATAAACATATCGCGCAGCACTGTCCGTTTATCTCCTCCTCGTGCGAACACTCGCGCCTTTGGACTGTTCGCAAATCCTTCAGCGTCGCGCTTCTTTCTTTAGTGTTGGTGTCGCGAGACTCGCCGTCGTCGTCGTCGCCGCTCGAAAAGTCGTCGTCGTCTTCGAGGTTCCACGTGTGCAGCCACGACTCGTAGCTCATGCGTTGCGTGCTGATTAACTCCATTTGTGTATTCGGTTGGTGTTTGAAAGAGTTACAGGGACTTTGAGTGCGCGGAGGAGGTGAGTGTTTTTATGACGAAGAGCGAGTAAACATTGCTGCTTTTTGTGTGCGAAATAGAAATGAATACATCATCACCGGTATTGGAACAACTCTCGTATTCTATGCTACTCTTTATTTAAAAGCCTCGGCGTTACCAGCTGCTTTCACGTACCTTCGCTTCTTGATCGCGTATAAGGTCAGGATACCGAACGCGGTCACGCACGTACCGGTGACGTATCTCCAACCCATCGGTTTCGGATACAAGAGTAACGACAGCGCGATGGAGAGCATTTTTCTCAAAGCTTTAATAATCTCTGTATTCGTCGCGCCGTACTGTCGAATGGAAAGCAAGATGAAGGAGACGCTCATGTATCCGAAAGAGGCCGCGATCATCGCTCGGAACACGCACTCTCGGTGGGAGTTCATGTAGGCGACTATCGGCCAAATCTCGCCGTTTAAAGTCATTCCAAACGTAGTCATTAAAAGTCCGAAAATATTCGCGTGCATGACGACTTCCGCGTGCGACGCCGGCAAACTGACGTTGAACAACCTCTTCTCTTCGAAATTCCCCGCCGCGGCTTCAATAAATAACGCGCACACTATCATCACCACCCCTTTGGGTTGGAACTGCGGCAAACTCGCTCTGTCTCCCAGCGCGAACAAACACACTCCGCACACCAAAGTCATCGCCGCGAAATAATCTTTCTTCTCGTACCGCCTTCCTTGCATCAACGCCCCCATGACCATCGTCGGTATCACTTTCGAACATTTGGCGACAATCCTCGTCGTGTAATTAATATACGATAAACTAAAGTTGGTCAAATACATCCCTCCGCTCGTCATGGTCGCTAAAAGCACGTAATCCTTAAGCTTCGCCCGTCTTCTAAAAATATTAAAGCTCCTTTTAAAACTCGTCGTCGTCGTCGTATTCTTCCCTCTAAAAGCGTTCTTGTTGTTGTGTTTTTGCTGTTCTTCATCATCTATCAGCGCGTTAAATCCTCTGCTATGATTACCCCCCCCACTAGTACTACTACTACTACCGCTACTCCCGCTACCGCTCTCTCTAAACTCGTCGTTCGCCAACCGTTCCAAAAACCCCAACAAAGCGTACGTAAAACTCGTCACCAGCGTCACGACGCCGCCGAAGCGAAACCCAATAGCCTCTTTCGCGTGATTTCGAAACACGTACTCTTGCACCGTCGTAAATCCAAGGTAGGCGAACAAGGCCCCCGAGGCTAAGAGCCAAAAGATGCTCCTCTCGGAAAACAAAAGTTTCACCCCCCAAAGTTTTATCGGGTCTTTTTCCTTCGACGGTTGCGGCGACATCGGCATTTCGTTGACGCTGAGATTGTTGTTGTTATCCATCATCGTTATGGTTTCTTCTTCTTCTCCTCTGTTGTTGTGCTTGTTGTTGTTGCTCGCGTTCACGACGAGAGAAGTTTCGACATCATCGGAAAGAATAGAATTCATCGGAAACGCGTCGTTTTTAGAGGAGGAGGCGTTTAAAGAAGACGAAGGTTTAGAGGAGGAGGAGGAAAAACCATCGAAGAGACCCATTCTTTTTGTCTCTTCTCCGCGTTCGATCCGTCTCTCTTCTTGACTCTCTCTCTCTCTTTTCTTTATTAAGATATAGCGCAAGACTTGACGATTGACTGGAATTTTAATAGGGTGGTTTCAACGACGACGAACACCCTAAACACTAATTTCTCAAAAACGCTTAAAAAAAAGAAAAAAAAAGAATCCAAAACGCGCTAGATTTTCAAAGAACAAACAAGCGAGTAAGAAGATAAATGACGGAAATCGAACCGTGGTACAAACGCGTTTCCGGCCCGTTCCCCTTAAAATACGGGTGCGTCGGCGTGAAAGAGGACGGCGGCGGGTCCATGCGCGGGAGAGGCGTGGTTGGTCCGATGAAGATTCACCGAGCGGTGTTTCGACGAGACGAGAAACTGATCAGAGATTTAATCGAGAAGGAAAAGATGGACGTGAACGAGGTCGAAGCGGCTGGGAACACGCCGTTGTTTAACGCGGCGTACGATAACTGGGTGGAAGGGATCGATTTGTTGGTTTCGCTCGGGGCGAAAGTGAACGCGTCGAATAACGCCGGGGATACGGCGTATCGTTGGGCGGAGAATATGCAAAACGAGGAAGCGATGGAGGCGTTGAAAAAGCACGGCGCGGATCCGGAGTACGAGGGGCAGATTATCGTGCCCGAACACATTCCAAAGATACGAGATTTTTACGAGACGGAAAACGGCAAGACGCATCCGAAACCGAGCGAGGAGTTTTTGGCGTTTAAAAGAGAGGAGGATCGATTGTTGGCGTACGAAGCCGCGAACACGATGCAACCGTAAAAACTTCTCGCGTGTTCTCTCAACGCGAGTGCGACGAAGAGAAGAGCGCGAGAGAGAAAGAGAGAATGAAAGATGTGATAACGGTATGATAATAATAATAATAATAATAATAATAATAATAATAATAATAATAATAATAATACCAGAAGATATTAACCGTCGCCGTCGTCGTCGTCGCGTTATTCACATTCCTTCCTTGTTCTTCAACTCGTCGATGACCGAACGCACGATGCCTTCCACTCTCGGTTTCCACAACCTCGCCCGCGCGTTTACGAACCAATCTGTCACTTGCGTTTGCGTCAACCCAGTTTTCTCGGCTAACATTTTCTTCTCCACTTTTGTTGGTACCGGTCGCTTTCTGGTGCCCGTCGGATAAAAGTTTTCATACAGCCACTCTGAGAGAATTTTTTTGACGCGTTTCCCGTGTCGTTTCGATTTTTCTCCTTCATCGTCGTCGTCGTCGTCGACGTCATCATTCTCGCCGCGCGTCTCTTCTTCACTCTTCAAATGTTTCTTATCACGAGTGGGCGTGTTCACCAACTTTTTATCGTTCTCCTGGTCATCGCGAGGAATAGAATTGTGTTCGCACGTCGTCGTCGTCTTTGCGCAAAACTTTTCAAACGCCACCAGAGCAACTTTCCTGGAATGTTTGAACTTATCTTCGATGACTCGCAACACGCGCCCGTCTGGGACGGATAAAGTCGTTTTCATCGCCTTCTTTGCGCGATTCAGTTGACGAGTTTCGATGTTGTTCAAATCTCGCAAACTCGAGCACACGTTATCGGCGACGATGTTGATTTTTTGGTCGTCGTAATTGTTTTTCGAGGGATTTAATGATCTGGACGAAGCGATCTGGACGACGCTTTTTTGCAACTCTCGAATGCGATCGATGGCGAAGGAAAGATTATCCCACGGCTGCGGTTGTATCGTAGAAGATTTCTTGGGAGTTCGCGTGGGAGAGGTTGGTATCGTCGCGTTCGTATCCTCTTCCTTTTCATCCTGTTTCTTCGTCTTCTTCTTCGTCTTCTTTTCGGCGGCGGTGAGAAATCCAGCGCGTTCGAGCTCGAACAGTAACACGTCTCTCGCGTGCCTTCGAACGTTTGCCGCCAACTTCTCCCCGAGAACATTTTTATTCCCTCTTATGTCCTCGCTCAACGTCATGCGCGAAAGATCAAAACCTTTTTCTTCGTTGCCATCTTCAGCCGCGGGAGTCACATCGTCCAAGAAAAACAACGCCTTGACGTCTTCGTCCTCCTTCGCGAGCGCTTCCAATCGATCCAAAAACAGAGCACCCGAAGATTCGTCTTCTTCGGAAGTCTCGTCTGAAGACGCCGACGACGGAGTCGGTTTTGTCGAAGGTTTTTGCCACATTTTGTTCAAAAATACGTCCTCGCTCACGGTCCAAAACTTTTCCACGTATTCGTCCGCGCAGTTGAACAGAAACTCGCGCATCATCGCATCCTCGTCCTCGTCTTCGTCTTTTTTGACCTTTATCTTCTTCATCTTCTTTTGATCCTCTTCCTCCTCCGTGGTTGTTGCTGTTTCTTCGCTGCTAAAAGTCACATTGCTGCTCTTTAAAAAAAGCGCGTCGAGATCAAAATCTTCGTAATCTCTCTCCACGTTCATATCGATATCTTTCAAGGAAATATCTTCGACTCGAAAGAAGGTAAGAAAATCATCATCCATCTTCGCGTCCTCGTAGTTCTCCTGCGTGGTAAAAGGGGGTAAAAGTGGTGGTTAGTTAAAAACGCCATCATCAATCGCGAATCGTTGTTGCCGGGTGTTAACAAAACAAGAGTTTAAGAGAGAATTATAGATATAAATGTTTACATTTACCGCAACAGATGTTTTTGCTTTCATCATCATCTTTCGTTTTCGTCGTCGTTTCCTTCGTCTCCTTCTCTCTTTCGTTTACTACAACGATAACAACAACAACAAACACAGCGCGCGACAGCGCCCGTTCAAAGCGAAGAAAAGGTGGTGCGCTTATTAATTAGGCTTTTGTTTTGTTGTTGTTTTTTTTTTTGACCAAAAAAGTAAGCGTTTTTCTCAAATTAAGAAATTTCTTTGGACAGAGGACGAAAAGAGAGTTAAAAACTCCTCACATCCGATTGACTAAACAAACACACAACTTTGCACGGCAAAAGCTGCTCTTTACCGCGAGGAGCACACGACGACGAACCGAGAAAAAGAATGAGGAGCAACAGCAGCGAAAAGGGGGGGCCAAAACTGCACGCGTTCACGTACGTGACCGCATTCGTTCTTCTTTTCTGGCTCCCGTTCGTCAAAGTCCATTACGATTTATATCACGATGTTAACGAGAAAAGAATCAACTTCACCCACGCGTTGTTGACGCTTTTCAACGCCGTGAACGTTCTCATATGCATATGGGAGATGAGTTTATTCGTGCACCAAAACGAGGTGCAAAAAACGTACCGAAAGTTGAAGAAGGAAGTGGAAAAACGACGAGGAGGAGGAGGAGATTTACCGACGCCTTTGTGTTTGTTCGAGAAAATCACGCTTCGGGAAGCTTTGAGTTTAAAACATTGGCACGTGATTTGGTCCACGTACGCTCTGTTGGACCCGAGTTACGTCCAGACGCAAAGTTGGGGGTTTTGGGTGGATACTGGGAACGGATTTGTGACGATTGCGCCGACGATTGCAATGACGATTGGAGCGACGTACGATTTGAGCAGGTTTGGCGTATCGCCGTTGGCGTACGGGTTGATTGGGTTGATATTTAACTATCAGATGATGTATGGAACGGTTATTTACTTTTCGAATTACACGTATCAGCGCTATTACGAACGGGCGAGTTTCGGGAGCAAAATGGTGGTGCTATTCGCGAACGTGATTTGGATCGTGTTTCCCATGTGGTGGATGAAAGTGTGTTTTGAGATTGTGAAGGATGGTGGGAGTTTTCGAGGGACCAGTTTGCGATGACGATGATGATGATAGATTTAGTTTTTCCTCTGTGAACTTAGCTTTTTGACTTCTAATAATAATATGTACAAATTCGTGTTGCTGCTATCTATATGTCTACCCGAAGGCATCTCTCCTCTATAATATCTACATGCCAAAGTCTGAGCTGGCGTCCATCAAAGCGCTCACCGCCGAGTACGTGCCGCTTCCGACGCACAAAAATCCAAGACCGACGATGGCGTAATTCAACCACTTCTCCTTGGCGTCTAACTCGTCGCCGAACATTTTTAGATAACACGCGGTTGGAAAGATAAGGCTGACCGATAAAGTCAGCACGGCGCCGACTAAGCTCATGGCTACGCCGAAAAAAGGAAGTTTCACGGCTAAACCGAGCGCGAACAATCCTAAACCAGTCCTAGAGACTCTCGCGGGAAGTAAATTTTCAGCTTTCGATGTGTCTAAATTGAACTTCTCCTCTACGCCTCGAGCGACCGGGTCCATCGTTAACGCGAACTTCGCGAGCGGGTTGATCGTGATTAATCCTAGAGCAATCGTGCTAATAATTCCAGCTGGTAAATCTAACGTCACCTCCGAGGACACTTGGTCGCCGAATAAGAAATACCCACCGCATCCCAGAAGTAAACAGTTAATCATGACGACCCCGTAAGTCTTGTCTAGCATAGACTCGTACTCTTCCGGTTTTTGCATGGACGTGTATATCGCGGGAAACACCGCGTGTCCCGCGAACACGAACGCTAACAAACCGAAAGATAAAGGGTACGTGGAATAATGTACCAAAGCCGTGTGCGGAAACTCGTACCCGCTCGGATTCGTCAACGCTTGAATTAAATCCCACCCAACGACTCCGGTTAAACCGACCGAGGCGACAAATCCCAACGCGCCAATGAGTGAAAGTTTCGATAAATCAACCAACCAAGTCGTAGGGATCATAACACCGGCAGCTAACAACATCAGCGTCTCTTTCGATTGCGACATCGTCGATTCAAACAACAACTTCAAATGATCGCCTTCTAAGATGAAAAACAAACCGCACGTCCCGATCAACTCCGCGTACAGCACCCAACTAATCAAACTTCTCCCAAACTCTCCAAACGCCGCTTCACCGATATCTTCATACGTGGTTAACGCTCTCCTCGCTTTTTTAACAACCGTCACGCTCCCGTCTTCGTTCACGTCCGAGTACGTGTTAAAATTCGTTCGCATCGGCAAAGAGCCTCGCCTTTGACATCGAATCAACGTCTTCCCGGTGTAATTCGTCGTCGCTCCCAACAACAATAAAACGACGATCCCTGCCCATCCGCTCTCTCTCAACGCGTACGGTACCGATAACGTCCCAACGCCTAACAGAATATTCACCGAATTCGCCAACGCCTGTTCCGTCGTCGAGTTCCCCACTCTGTGATACACGCCCGGGCGATTGTCGATGTCCTCGTTTTTAAACTCCAGCCGTTTCGCCGCGGTCGGTAACTCGTTCTCGAGTAAGACGACGTTCGCCTCGCACGAATCCGCGCACGTCGAAAACGACGACGCGCTTTTGGCGTCCGCGGCGCATTCAGCCAGTAAAACCTCTCTCGATGTTGTTGTTGTTGTTAATGTTGTTGCGTTCGTATTATCATCTTTATTCTTATTCTTATTACTACTCTTCGTCGTTTCTTTTTCTTCTAAGAGCACTCTTTCGCTCCTCTTCTTCTCGGACGACGACGATTCAGACGACGCCTTCATCGTCGTCCTCGCCCGGCGAGGAAGAGAAGATATCATCAAACGCCTCCTTTTCCTTTTCCTCTTCGCCAAGAAGGACGATGTTTTTCTCGCTCGGGGAGGATGATGTTCGTTCCGCCTCTCTCCAAACGACAAAAACGACGTCTTCAAAGTCTCACTCATCGTCGTCAAAAACATCGTCTCAAAAGAGAGCGCGCGCGCCTGTGAAAAGCACAAAAACCTCCTCCGTTGTTCTCACGAAAATTTATTCTGTTTTAAAGGAACGCATGCGTTGCGTATAAATATATATTATCCGCGCGCGTTTCGTAGACGATTAGTGTATATCGGATAAATGGTGACTTTTTGTGTGTAAAGGACGCCCCGAAAAAGAGAGGAAGGAAGGACAAAAGCTTTTCGGAAAAAAAAAGAGCTCCTCCTCCTTGTTGTAAAAAAGGTGCAAAATCAACCACGACCACGAAAAAAATTCAACCGCAGAAAAGAAAGAAAAAGCGGTTGGTGGGTACCACAAAAAAAAAGGAAGCGACTCCTCGACTCCTGTGGATAGCGTTTTTACTACTCGCGGTACTCATTCACTCTTTTCCCGAGAGGCATAAAAGGAGATTATTACTTCGAGAGCGGGGCTTCTTGATACGACATCGAAACGTGTTGTTGTTCAATAAAGATGATGACGACGACACGGGCGACGAGTTTCGCGCTGGGAGGACGACGACACCACGTTTTGAATACTACTACGAATAAAACGCGCAACAATTACAACGAGAACAAGAACAACAAGAGAGGAGGATTGAGATGCTTCGCAAAAGCGGCAGCCGCGAAAACGACGCAAAAGAAGGAAGACGTCCCGAAAAACCTGGAGCGTTTGCGCATCTCGACCCCGTGGGAGGACGCGCAAACGGTTTTGAAATCGGAGTTTAAAACCTCCGAGGAGGATTTAAAAACGTTCGGGGAATTGACCAAGGAAGAGTTGGAAAACGCGTACGAGATGATGCAGTTGTGCAGAGACTTTGAAAACGAGTGCAACCAGTCGTACATGGGCGGGAAGATTCGCGGGTTCATGCACTTGGATAACGGGCAAGAGTCTATTCCAGCCTTGTTGGCGAACAGCATTCGCAAGTCTGATTTGAAGCACTCGTATTACAGAGATCATTGTCACGCCATCGCCTGCGGCGTGGACGCCGGTAAAGTTATGGCGGAGTTGTACGGGAAAGACGGCGGGACGTGCAGAGGTACCGGAGGAAGTATGCACATTTACGACGTGGAGAATAACTTCCAAGGTGGATGGGCGTTGGTTTCTGAGCAGTTACCGTACGCGGTTGGCGCCGCGAGATCGATCGTTTTGGATAAGTTTTTAGGCAAGGAAGGTATGGAGGACGAACGCATCGCGATTGTGTTTGTCGGCGAAGGCGGCGCGCAAAACGGGAGAATGGCGGAGTGCTTGAACGCCGCCGCGAAGGAGAATTTGCCGATTTTGTTCTTGGTTATCGATAACGGGAGAGCGATTAACACGTTCACGAAAGATGTCGCGCAAAACCAGTCGGTGTTTGAGCAAGGGAAGCATTATGGCGTCCCGGGCGTCTTGGTCGACGGCCAAGACGTGACGGATGTCTTGAAGGTTGGTAAAGCGGCGATTAACCACGTGAGAACGAAAGGTCCGGCAATTTTGCAAGTGCACACGTTTCGATTTAACGGTCACTCGCCGGCGGATCCAGAACACGAGAGAAACCGCAAGGACGAGAAGAGATGGGCGAGAAAAGAGTGCGACCCGATTACGATTTTCGAACAGTCCGCGCACGCGCAAGGTTTGGATTTGCAAGCGTTGACAAAGAAAGCGAAGGACGAAGTGAAGAGAGCGTTGGACTTTGCGGACGCGTCTCCGCCACCGCCACCGAGTTTAGCGGCGGAGTTGGAGTACCCAGATCCGAACGGGCAAGTGGATTACTCGCAACGCGAACCGGAGATGGGTTTGGCCAAGGCGCAAGAAACGACGAAGAGAATCGTCGACCCGAACACTTTAGCCGGGTTGGAAAAGCGAATCGCGGACTTGAGAGGATTGTGCGATACACCGCAAGGTATTTCCATCGGCGACGCGGTCAACTTGGCAGTTTTGGAAGAAATGTTGAGAGACCCGACGTGTTTGGCGCACGCCGAGGATTTACAAGCCGGGTCTTCGTACAACATTCCGGCGAACACGCAACAAGCGTTCGGGAGATTGCGAGCCGCGGATGAAATCATCGACGAAGGTCACTTCATCGGTAAAGCCTTGGGCGAAGCCATGAACGGATACAGGCCTATCGTGGAGTTGATGAACGCAAACTTTGGTATCTACGGCATGGCGGAACTCTCTTCCGCCGGGAACACGTACGCCACCACCGGCGGGCAGTTCAAAATGCCAATGACCGTCATCGGTGCCGGTGGTACGGCGCCGAACCAATCGCTTGGTGCAGAGCACTCGCAACCGTTCCACGCGTACATCATGGGCATCCCTGGTTTGAAGATTTGCTCCGCGAGTAAACCGAACGAGGCGTACGGTTTAGCGAAATCTATGATTCGCGACAACGGGCCGGGCGTTTTGTTGTTGCCGGTGAAGATGATGAAGACCAGAGGTCCGTGCAACCCGAACCAATTCTTACCGTTGCACAAGTCCACGCAACACGCGAAGGCTTCGGACGCGGCGGTTAAGGCGAACAAAGCGATCACGGTGGTTACGTATTTACACGGCGTCAAGGAATCTGAAGAAGCCATGAAAGAGTTAGCCGCCAGCGGCATCGAGTTTGATTTCATCGAAATGACGTGCATGAAACCAGTCGATTGGAGAACCATCCAATCTTCTCTCGAACGCACGCACAAGTTGATAATCTTGGACGAAAGTACGCGAACCGGTGGCGTCGGCGCGACGTTATCCGCCATCGTTTCCGAAAACTTGTTCGACGAGTTGGACGCGCCGGTGATGCGTTTGTGCATGGAAGACGCCCCGGTGCCGTACGCCGGGGAGATGGAGAAAGAAGTCGTGAAAAGAGCGAGCGATTTAGTCGAGGCGGCCAAGTTCATGTGCGGCGCTTAAAAAAGAGAATTCAATAAAGTGAAAGAGAGAGAGAGAGAGAGAAAGAGGAGAGGAAAGACTTTA
>JACLAB010010035.1_pt1 | contig 18174 bp, 14 predicted proteins | sample 8027921 | NCBI WGS metagenome assembly JACLAB01 (sample SAMN15725117, study PRJNA655200) | protist metagenome | isolation source: fluorescence activated cell sorting (FACS) single amplified genomes of... | place: USA: West Boothbay Harbor, Gulf of Maine | collected 2000-07-19 | reverse complement strand
GTTGGATCTTTCTTTAACCTATCCAGTGCGATTACGAACCCCTCTGCGCAGAACATTTTCTATCAGATTTGCAAGGAGAACTTAGAGATTTTGTGATCGAAGAGCTTAACATTCAGCGACTTGATGTCAGCCCAGATCCGATGAAATTTGCAATGATAAAGGCTGAACCAAATTTCCCTGTGTTAGGGAAGCGTCTTGGAAAGGCGATGGGCAAAGTCGCAAAGGCTGTAAAACAGATGCCTCAGGATGATCTGCTTTTATTTCAGAAGACAGGTACTTGTGTAATTGATAGCTATACACTTTCCCAGGATGACATTACAATTAAATATGAGTTTCTTACACCGGCTGGTTTCAAGAGGAGTGACGTTGACGCTGCTTCAGGGGAGGAAGATGTCATGGTCATTGTTGATCTTACAATAGACCAGCAGCTGCTTGACTCTGGCACTGCACGCGAGCTTGTCAATCGTATTCAGAAGTTGCGCAAGTCAGCTGGACTTCATGCGTCGGACGAGGTCTGGGTGTTCTTTGAGCCAAAACTGCTCACAGACAGGACATCAAACGATGACTTACATCGCTTGTTGAAAGCCGAAGAAAGCTATCTAAAATCTATGCTCGGCAGGGAGCCTCGTCATGTTTCTTCAAAACCATCATATGCAGTCACCCTCGCCAGTGACTGGTGCACATTGAGCACAGGCGCAGAAATTAAAGTAACATTAACACGACCCTGCGTTTCAATCATCAAGACGGCTCTCCAGATGGCTTGCAATGACTCTGAAGAACTCGCTGCCGCTGTTTCCTCTGTCATGCTATCCCGTGAATACATATCTGTTGCTTGTGACTGCCGTGAGAATGATGGTTTCTTAAGTATACACGTGGATGGCAAAGTGGTGAGCCTTCAGGCGGGAAAAGAATTCATATTGGAATGAGCTTCTCAATCAAGCGATGACCAAACCTCATTAATTTAAGGTAATAACCTAATAACCTGCTGCTGGAGCTCTCCTGCTGGCAGCTGGTTGGATATTATTTCTTATTGAGAGACGCTGAAGGCGTCATTCTGATTGGTCGAGAGGACCGGTCGGCGCCAAATTCTTATAATATATATATCATGATTATTTTAATATTGTTTTATTAAAATTATTTTTACTTACTTGATTGCTTGATTATTTAAGATCATACTGTACCGATATCGCAAAAATCCTTAAAGTGTGCGCGGGTGCGTGCGTGGTGAAATCCAGAATATTTAATATATATATTATGATGACACTTCAGTGATGTCATATTTAATTGAAACTTCAGGTGATATTATCATTATGATGACAACGCTAGCTATCTAACGGAAATGAAATAAAGTACCTTCGAAGGTAAGTTTCGAAGGTAGTACTTTCCCAAGTTGTTTTCAAGTTGTTTTCAAGTTGTTTTCAAGTTGTTTTCAAGTTGTTTTCAAGTTGTTTTCAAGTATTATTATAAATAGTTTACTCGTGAACAATGGTTTAAATTCTACCGTACATATATGCCCTTTATTCAGGACCGAGCAAACATTGTTAAACGTGATTGCGTGGGTCCGTTCCAAGGTGTCTCATCTCAGCCGCCGTGCATGTACGGACTTATTAATTAAAACATGTATGATGAGACTGATGAGGGTGCGTACTACGTACGTACGTTTATTTATCGGTTGCTTGGTCGGACGGTATGATCTGATATATTGACATGTATAATTATCAAATGTGAATTAATTGAGTTATATAACATATAAATGCCCTCTCGTATGAGTAAACATAATTGGAAAAAAGTTCAACACGTGACTCAAGAAAATTGGTTTATTTCGTCCAAGAAGGCTTCAAATATGTGTAACGCTAAACCACGTTTATGAGTAAACGATGTCGAAATTGGAGACAAAAATGTATGAGACAAATAGACTATATTATCTGGTGTTTGGTTATCGATCCCAGGTGAACCGGACATTTTTTACAGCCAAAAAATTTCGGAGTCGTGTAGAACCGGCTATGCCGAATAAGATAAGAGTTGTAATATCCAGTGCGCCGGGAAATGGGTAATTCCTATCCCGGAACGGCCTTTTTGGCCCGGGGCACGCAGAAGTAGCCCGTCAACTGTGAATTATCACCAAGTTGAATGCCAATACGAGAACTGGGTCATTTTACGGTTAGGCGATTTACTGTTCGGCACCGGGAAAACACCCTCTGGACCGCAAAAAGGCGCACTTGGACAGCGGCGTAAAATATGCCGGCTTATGAAATAGGCAATGGACGGCGTCCTCGGAGAAAATGAAGCCTCTTTTCGGTAATCAATTCCGCAGGATTGATGTCTTGGAGCTCTTCCGAACTCGCTTTAAAGATCTTTTCTCCTTGACACGTTTCGCATACTTTCCCGCGACGAAGATGCTTTCAAATAGTCAAAACTTTAGATCTTCGACTCCCAAACTTCAAGCGCGTCTAAATGAAATGTCGGTGGTATATTTACGCTCCATGATCGCGCCACTCCGGCGGTTATTTTCATGGGGAGTGCCAACATCGGACACACTGGAGTTCATACAGCTAGTGGATACTCAATACAACATAAGCCAGTTTGTAGAAGTTGGGGCCGGCACAGGATACTGGGGCTTTCTGTTGAGACAACGAAACATGTACATAATTCCGATCGATGCTAATCCATGCCATATTTCAAGTTCCAATGGGTTTCATACTCTGGACAGTGGCAACGTCCCACCTTTTTGCCGAGTGCTCCAAGGCCGCCCTGACTTTCTCAGAAGACTAGTTGGTTTTCGCAACCTTTTTCTTTGCTGGCCTCCGAGAGAACGAGATTTATTTTCTTCCTCCCCGGAGCTTACAAACCTTGCGCTCAACTCACTAACTAACTTCCAAGGAGACACCTTGCTGTTTGTCGGTGAAGGACTTGCCTCAAATAATAGAATAAGATATCACTTGAGTTGTCGATCGACGGCGGAATCTCATAGATGTTCAACAGCTGGTCCGACATTCAATCACGCCGTAGTAGCTGATTGGAACGGTAAAGGACATACCGTGACTCCGAAGTGGCCGGGGTCTTATGATGTGCTGACATTCTGGGAAAAGGTGCGGCACAAAACTGGGCAAAAGGCTTGTTCAATTTCTAGTCAGTCCATTGTTGTCACTGAAGGGAGAAGAACGTCACGCTCGGTGCATTTAATCACAAACGACTTCATATGTACACAGTTTGGCTTCATGGCAAAGCAGACTGTAGCTGTTGATTCTGCGCGCTACAGTTCGCAAGCACGTTGCCCATGTGCACGCACGCATCAGTTGTCCGAGTTCATAAAAACATGGGCAGGACAAATGGCAACATATCTTAATGTTGGGCTTGCAAGAAGAGCTCCCGTTTGATCTGTTCAAGAGGTACCGTGCATTGCGGCTCATGCAGTTAAGGCTTCACCTTTTCAAATCCCTTCCACGAGTTTTAGTTATCATGCTACGCTCGACTCTATCTCTCGAAGTATGCAAGTGATAGTTCTCGCGCTCGGGCTTTTTCCGACCAATAATCAGCTCAGGACCGAGTATTGCCGATTGCACTGGCTGGCTGGTATGGAAACAGACCCAATGAACAAAAAAAACACAACCTTCGAAGGTCTCTCGAACGAAACCTTACCTTCGAAGGTACGGTACCTTCGAAGGTAATAAATAAAAATTTTCGGGAGCACAGGAGTAGTGTTTAATTAAAGTGATTGTGTGGGTTCGTTCCCAGGTGTGTCGGCATAGCCCCCCGCATGCGCATATGGTTATTAAATCATCGTATGGTAACACCCTGCCGACCGAAAGTCAACGATATAGGGGGAATGGTGTATTGCGGATACGTACGTATTACGTACACGTTTACATGTCATATGTTGATTATTGGTTGTTTATTTGGTCGGTTGGTATTTTATGTATGTGTGTAATTTAACAAATGTGAAATTAATGGTATAATATAAACGCCCTCACGTGTGGCAAACACAATCGGACAAATTTTTCATACGTGACTCAAGAAAATTGGTTTATTCCGTCCAATGAAGGGACCAGCGTATGTAACGCTAAACCAACGATTCTGAGTTAACGATGTCAAAATTTGTTACAATGTATGGGGAAAATAAACCTTCGACCTTGATTAATGATACCAGGTGCGAACTATTTTTTTTCGTGAAAATCCCGTAAGATCGGCTTTGCCGAATAAACGGGCCTGATTCAGGATATGTATGGGAAGAATTGACTCAAGGATGACTGGTCCCGCCCGGTGCCAAAAAAAAAACCGTAACACAGACAGACGGGGATGATATCGATAAATCATGATAAATCAACTCAATTTCTCTTCTCATCTTATTATTACCGTATTATTATTTACATATTTATGAATACGTACGTTATTTCGTTGTTTTTTATTAATTATCTGTGTCACAATTCTTTTTTTTTTTTGTGCACGATCAAATATGAAATAATCACACTTTTCATTATTTCCGTATGTGTACTCGTAAAAATGAACGAAGATCGGAGATCTTATTTGATCTCATGATCTTATATATGTGATGAAAATCGTCCATTGGGATGCGTTCGTCGCGTACCCGAACGACCGCGTCATCAATAATCCTTCGTTTTTCGTTTTTTCCTTTCCAGGACCACAATCAACAGTTCTAATGACTTTCGCATCCACGTTGACGGGTAAGACCATTAGTAGTACAAGCGTGTGGCGCTTTTCGGAAGCTCGCCAACTCCGTTGCTCCCAAGGATAGACCACCCCCTCCAAGCGGAGCATTGACTGAAAATGTCAGCGATACTCTCCCATTTCTAAGTTGCTCATGAGGCTGATCACCTTGTCCGCGCTCATTTCTCAGTTCCATCAAATGTTTCAAGTTTTGCAGCGACTTTCGCCTCGAGCAGGTAGTAACCGTGCGCTTCTGCTATCCGATCCGTCATGTTTTTCGGTACCGCCTGCTCAACTTGTTTATGCAGGGTGACGAGGAGGTCCATCAGCGATGGCAAGCGAACATTTATTTCAAAGGCCGTTGCCAATGGTAGGTTTTCATGACATTATTCCAAGTCCGTTTCACACAAATGTTCTTCACACTGTTTTATCTCCTCGCAGCTGCTGAGAGCAAAACAAAGGAGGATACCGCTCGTCCAGTCTACCCTTTCAGCGCTATCATCGGTCAGGAAGAGATGAAATTCGCTGCCATCATGAACATCATCGACCCGAACATTGGAGGAATCATGGTCATGGGTGATCGTGGCACTGGAAAGTCCACCACCGTCCGCTCGTTAGTTGACTTGCTCCCCTTGATTGATGTGGTCAAGGATGACCCCTTCATGAGTAGCCCAACTGATCCGAACTTGATGTCTCCCGATGTTCTTGCAGCCTTCCGTGCTGGTGAAAACTTTGAGACCGTCAACATTCCTATTAACATGGTCGACTTACCACTTGGAGCAACCGAGGATCGTGTCTGCGGCACGATAGATATCGAGAAAGCGTTGACGGAAGGAACTAAGGCCTTTGAGCCTGGCCTGCTCGCAAAAGCGAATCGTGGCATCCTTTACGTTGACGAGGTCAACCTTCTTGATGATCATCTGGTCGACGTCCTTCTCGATTCTGCTGCATCAGGATGGAACACTGTTGAACGTGAAGGTATCAGCATCTGCCACCCTGCGCGCTTCATTTTGATCGGCTCTGGCAACCCGGAGGAGGGTGAGCTTCGACCGCAGCTTCTTGACAGGTTTGGTATGCACGCACAAATCAAAACCGTCAAGTTGCCAGAAGAACGCGTAAGGGTCGTGGAAGAAAGGACGGCCTTCGACACATCCCCCAAGGAGTTTCGCGACAAGTACAAGGAAGAGCAAGATCAAGTTATTGGAAAACTCTCTGCAGCACGCACACTTCTACCATCAGTTGAGGTTCCGATGGATATTCGTCTTAAAATTTCACAAGTGTGCGCAGAGCTCGACGTCGACGGCCTGCGCGGTGACCTTGTCACCACTCGCGCCGCCCGCGCCGCCGCCGCTTACCGGGAATCCACCGAGGTCACCGATGAAGACGTCTATTCTATCATCACCCTCTGCCTCCGCCACAGACTCCGGAAGGACCCTATGGCAACTATTGATGAAGGCACAAAAGTTTTGGAGGTTTTCTCAAGTGTCTTTGGGTATGATTCAGAGGAATGAATGCACAAATAGGCTACGCTTTCGCCACGACATGCATTTCGTTCTACTGGCAAAACCTCAATATCTTTACCAAAATATAAGCTTGGCTCGCAGCACCTTCTTGAATGCACGATGAGGAAAGAGTAGTTCAGTAGGGATCTGATTTTCGACAGGAACACATTCTGCATGTTAGATAATCTAGTAGTAATCACCATATCTCATGTTGCAAGCTAGTCATCGGTCGGTCGTCCTCATTCTGTGTTAGCAGGGCGCGTAGTTCTAACAAGTCCAGCAGCTGAATCCCATTGGTCGGTAGACAAAACAGCATCGATTGCCTGAGAATCCTTATCGACAACTTTGTCAATAATACCATATGCAATCGCGTCCTTAGCCGTCATATACATGGGACGTTGGATGTCTTTGTCAATTTTCTCCTTCGAGTGTCCAGTCGTTTGGCTCAATATATCAACCATGGTTTTCTTTTGCTCCAAGACCTCCTTCCACTTTATGTGTAGTTCAATAGCCTGCCGCTGACCAGTTGAGGGCACCCTCGGCTGGTGCAGCATTGCGGTTGCGTTCTTTGTCATAAACCGTTTGCCCTTGTCCCCGGCCGATAAAATCATACAAGCTTGACCTATAGCAACACCTGTCCCGACTGTGAATATTTCGTTACCAATGTACTTCATAGTATCGTAAATGGATGTCGCCTCAGTTTCAAAGCCTACAACTTCCCCATCTGCTCTCTGACAGCCAGTCGAGTTGATGTAGATGTAGCATGGTCTCGCTGGGTCCGTGTACTGCATATATAACAGTTCAGAGACGATAAGTTCCGTCACGGCAGGGACGAGCGGCATCCCGATGTAAACGATCCGGCTGTCAAGCAGGAGGGAGGGGAGGTCGGGTGGAGGTGTTTTTGGCTTGTGTTCGCTGTACGAAGCACCAGGGCTGGCACTCGCGGGCGAATATGAATGTGTCATGACGGTCATCCCACGAGAGACCGATGCATGGTCATGCCGAGGAAATCTTGGACAGTTAGTTGAGGTTGGTTTCGATGATAGGACTGTCCGACGAGGAGTCAGTGATGCCTTGGAAAGGTTGGCTGGTCGCGAGTACACTGCACGGGCGACGGTGCTCTTGAAAAGACCTCTCGGCGCAAAAAGTTTCATGCATATGGACGAGCGCTCTGTACATTCACTTGCCGTGGGAATCGATTGAGAAGATGTCATCATCCTTAACCCCCCCGCCCAGCGAAACAGGCGGTTGTGTTGGAGAAAACCCTGAAACCCTAGCCAGCACGGTATTATATATATGGTATGATTATGAGACCGAGACCGGAAATAATATAATCTACTTGTCTTTGTCATGCATGGAAAATTGCTCGAGTATCATATATACGAGGTGTCATAGAAATATGAAAAGATAGATAGTAATAATAATATGTAATAATAAGATAATATAATATAATATATATTAAATAAGATAGATGTAATAATAAGAGTTATCATAAAAGAATATAAAAGAGTTTGACTGTCTAATAAATAATTTGTCTATCATGGCATTCACAACAAAAACGTCTGGTTAACGTAGTAACATTAAAAATCATGCAGAACGAGCGTGTGTAGTCTACTATCATACGAATACGCGAAGGTAACATAATACACTTGCTCGTGTAAAAAACGCTCATATCAACAGACAGTTTCGCTTTCAAACGTTCTTTATCATAACCAATGGACCTCCCTGCTGTATCGTTGACCTTCGGTCGGTCCCTATTTTGGTCGGTTGTAACTTTGAGGTGCTGATTTCACAAGAGTGGGACATTTTTTTATCGATAACTTTCAATAAAACATGACGTTATTAACCATAACAAATAAATTATTAAAATACCTTATTATCATTGCGATCCACACAATCACACCAGCCAAGATGTGTAAAGCGGCTTATCATTATCCTTTATATATTTACTCGAAATAAATAAAGATAGATAAGATTAAGATTATGATATTTTATGTGGAAAATAATTATTAGTTGATTCCAAATAAATAAAGCAAGATAAGATTCAGATCATATTAATCGCTATGAAACTCGTGTTAAAATATATTATATTTAATATCTTGCTTGATTGACTAATTAACTATATATTAGCAAGCTAGCAGGCACTACCCCTTGCTTGCTTGTTTTAGTCATTTTATTTGGAAAACTAAAATCATTCGGGATCTCGCAACAGAGATAGATCAAGATACGGTCGCCGTGAAGATACCAGGATAAACACCTTGCACATCCAATTAACGGCGTCACGTGTTCGGGCTTGTGCTTGCAAAGCGACAAATGTTCACATCACGTGGCTTGCCAAGTCTGTCGGCTTGCGTCAGGGACGATGTGTTTCTGGGAAGAGGTAATCGCTTGCGGCAAAACGGTCTGCGTCCGCTGTCGAACGTAGGAATCAGCTCGGGATTTCCTCGAAGGCCCCCGGGCAGAAGGTGTTGCGCTATCCGCGCCAACTCTTCCTCCGAATTGGAAGATGGCCAAATAGAAGGGGTGCGCACTTAGATTAGTCGATTTCTTTTTCTGGCTGCCTCTCCCTCTCTACCTTGTCCCGTGCCCAGTGTCTCTTCCTCCCCGCACTCTTTCATTTGTGCGTGTTCGTGTCTATGCGTCTGTGTGCCCGTATGCCGTTGTGTGCATTTTCTCGCTTCGCCCACGCGTGCAGTCAATCGACAATCACTAATTTGAGCAATCGTCCGGTTGGATTCAGATTGAGGGATACGGAGCAATATCGACTAAGCCGGTAAAGACTGAAAGCATTCATTCGTCCACAGATCTATAGCTTTTTCTTCTGAACACTTTTGTATTTCACTTTTGTACTTCATCAGGCAACTCCGTTACTTGACACCGTCAATTTCCCAGTGCATCTGAAAAACCTTGCAGTCGAACAGCTCCAACAGGTAGCATATTGGATTCTGAGTCGCGCCCAGGGCAATTTTGATTCACTACTCCCTGCAGGTTGCAAAAGAGCTTCGCGCAGATTTGATCTATAACGTGTCCCAGACCGGTGGACATCTTGGCTCAAGGTATGTCCTTATGATTGTCACAAGCCTTGTGAAATGCCGAGCATCTTTTTTTCGAGAGCATCAATAATTTAATTGTCGACCTCTCTTTCCACAGTTTGGGTGTCGTTGAGCTGACAGTTGCACTAAACTATGTTTTCGACCAACCAAATGTGAGGGTCCTTTCTACTTTATTTGCAACGTCAATATTTGAAAATTTGATATGCGTTAAGCTTATGAATCCATTTCAACACCACTGCCGCAGGATCGAATCATTTGGGACGTTGGACACCAGGTGCGATGATTTCAATACCTAATACAGTGCCCTCTCGTGACATAGAGCTTTGCATCGCAGGCTTACCCGCATAAGATGTTGACCGGTCGGCGTGATAGAATGAATACCATGCGCCAAACAAACGGTCGGTTTTATTTTTGTGCATTCGTTTAAGATATGTACATCAGACGGGGCCTCTTCCAGGCTTATCCCCGTTCACAAAGAGAAGCGAGAGCCCGTTTGACTGCTTCGGAGCTGGTCACAGCAGCACTTCGATATCCGCTGGACTTGGCATGGCTGTGGCTCGAGATATGCAGGGTAGATCGAATCACGTTATTGCCGTTATTGGCGACGGCGCAATCACAGGTGGAATGGCCTACGAGGCGATGAACAACGCAGGATATTTGGACACAAATATGATAATTATTTTGAACGACAATCAGCAGGTTTGAACCGTTCACTTTTGGCAAAAATCTTGATCTTCATTTTAGTTCGTGCTATCGTTGCAGGTCTCGCTGCCAACACAGTACAATAGCTTGAACCAGGACCCCGTTGGTGCATTGTCATCTACGTTTGCTCGTCTGCAATCTTCTAAGCCGCTTCGCGAGTTGCGTGAATCTGCTAAAGCGATCACGAAACAAATGCCGGTTCCTGTACAAGAAGTGACGGCAAAAGTTGATGAATATGCTCGTGGAATGATCAGTGGATCTGGTTCAACGCTCTTCGAAGAGTTAGGTCTCTACTACATTGGAACCGTCGACGGACATAACCTTCAAGACCTCATAGCCATTCTAGAGGAAGTGAAGTCAACGAGAAGTGTTGGACCGGTCCTCATACACATTGTTACAGAGAAGGGTAGGGGATACTCGTACGCAGAGGCCGCTCAAGATAAATACCACGGAGTATCAACATTTGACGTGGCATCTGGAAAGCAGAAAAAATCTGTAAGCGTCATTCCGACATACACTCAAATGTTCGCTGATGCTCTTATAGGAGAAGCCGGCCTTAATGAGAACGTTGTTGCTGTACATGCTGCCATGGGTGGCGGAACAGGTCTTAATCATTTTGAAAAGTTTTTTGCAGACCGAACATTTGATGTTGGCATTGCAGAACAGCATGCTGTTACATTCTCTGCGGGGCTTGCAGTCGAAGGGCTCAAGCCTGTGTGCACAATTTATTCAACTTTTTTGCAGCGGGGGTTTGATCAAGTTGTGCATGATGTTGCTTTGCAAAAGTTACCTGTGCGGTTTGCCATGGATCGTGCAGGTCTGGTCGGCGAGGATGGGCCTACTCACGCCGGTGCATACGACGTAACGTTTATGGCATGTTTGCCCGATATGGTCGTGATGGCTCCCATGAATGAAGCAGAGCTCTGCCATATGGTCGCGACCTCAATTTCAATCGATGATCGTCCCTCCTGTTTCAGGTATCCACGCGGTGCAGGTGTAGGCCTTGACTTGGACACAGAAGGGGTCGAAAGCTTACAACCGGGATACAAAGGCGGAGTACTTGAGGTAGGAAAAGGGAGAATTGTACGGGAAGGATCAGATGTGTGCTTGCTCGGCTTTGGGACCTGTACAAATCGTTGCATGGAAGCTGCAGATCTACTTCGCGAACTTGGCATCAATGCCACCGTGGCTGATGCTCGCTTTTGCAAGCCACTGGATACTAACCTGATCCGCCAGCTCGCAACAAGTCACGCTGCCCTCATCACAGTTGAGGATGGATCTGTCGGGGGGGTTTGCTTCTCACGTCCTGCAATTTCTTGCATTGGATGGTCTTTTAGATGGCGATCTCAAAGTCAGACCCCTAACCTTACCTGACCGACCCATCGAGCATGGGTCACTAGCAGACCAGCTCGTAGACGCTGGCCTCTCCTCATCTCACATTGCATCGACTGCACTTTCTATCCTCGGACAAAAGCAACAAGCTTTGGAGGTGCTGTCACAATGAGTCGAACAGTCATTTTCACTTTCATTTTGCAGGAGCTTGGAGCATGGCAAACTGTTCTCACTATAACTGGTGCGGATTTATGAGATTTATTGTATCTCATCTAAAGGAACATCTGGATTTTGCTACTGAATACATCAACATTATGATGAGTCCTTTCCTAATTTATTACAACGCTGCTTACAGTCATCATCACTCCACCTGATACGTGCTCCTAGCGTCCACCTGCCTCACCCCTGATATGCGCTCCTGCCGTTGACAGAATGCGATAAGAAAGCAAAGGACAATATACTGGCTGATTTGTAAGCTGCGTATTCACTCAGTTTGCTGAAGAGTCGCGGACAATTTCGCTGCCTTTTCACAGCAGCACAACATTGTCCACGCTTAAATAGATCAATCCTCATCGTGCATGTTTTTCCCTCCAATGGATGCTATGGTTGCTATTCCAGAGCGAGGTAGTGTCACTGACAGCAAGTCAACATCCAGCCGCCTTGGCATGAATAATACGTTTAACAAACAAGCAATCAACAAACAGCCAGTAAACATTAACGTTTCATGGCTCTTCAGTTAGGCAATGGCGCATAAGTCCAACATCCCATCTAGCTTTAGTCAATACAAGGGTAGTGCCTGTGGCTACGCCCACATTATTCTACACGAAGAGTTAATCATAATTCGTTTTTAATCCGAGGTTATTTGCATATGCTTCGCCGAACACGTTTTTTTGCTCGACTTGGCGCGCGTTCAGTTGCTCCCCAGCGCCGCGCCTTCCCGCGAAGAGCCGCGCAACGCCGTGTGCAGTGCACACGGTATGTGCATAACGTTTTCACTGAACCGACAGGCCGAAAATGTGTCCCCGCGAGGGCGAACAGAAGAAGAACACGAACGGGCATCGCACTTTTGACGGTTCATAACTCGTCGAGTAGATTTCTTTGCCCGTGACAACGCGCCTGCTCGGCTTCGCCATGCTTACCGCGTCCACGTAAAGTCGCGACCTGCTTTGAAACGTGCTACATAGACACTCTCGAGACTTCTGCGGTGCCTGTTTATCGGTTTGACATCCACGCGGGCGCAATACATGCGCGCAATGCCTGGGTGCTGCTGCCAAAAATTCTGAGAAGCTCTGAGAGCAAAGCTCCGATACCCGTTGGGATTTTGGCACTTTTCAAATTGAGATTTTAGTGTAGTAGACAAAACCAACGGTCAAAATTCAAATGTCAATATTAGTGTTGTAGATTATTATCATAATAATATTATAATATGATATTACGAGGCTGGTTAGACTGGGCCTTTCCCCGATTTGTCGCTGACTGCCCCTGCGTCAACCGACCATCGTTTTTCGCCGGGAAAAAAGTCTCGAGGCGTCCGTCGCGCCCCCCAAACACGCCCCGCGGGCGTCACCGGGCCGGCCGCGGCCGTACCGAGCGTCGGCGGCCGCGAAAGAGGTGTCCGACCGGCCTGTTGACCGACCCTCGAGGTCAGGTTCGGCAACTTGCCGCGCGCGCACGGGCAATGCAAACAGGATGCATTGATCTCCTCGCCGTGAAACGCCCAAAACCGCCCTCTTCTCGGTCCAGGCCCACCGGCTTGTGTGCGCATCCTTTCGTGCCCGGGGGGTCTGACTGATTGCCCATAGGGAAAGTGACCGTTGGGGAGGAATGCGAGGGCCTTCGGAACCACCCGGACCGGCGATTTTTTTGTCTTGGCGCGCCGCGGACGTCGCGCCGCGCCCCGGAACCCGCCATGGATTTACTCATAGTCTTCTTTTATCTATTGCTAGACTATTATGTCAAAGCCTCTTTGTACACAACGTTCCGCGTACGACGCGGGCCGGGGCTGCGCCTTGGCTCGACACCGCGAGGCGGAGTGACCGGGCGACCTTGCATCGCCGCCCTCGCGTTCGCCTCGTCCTGTCTCAGCATCTCTTCCGTCATCATCTCCTCGTCCTCATCCGGTTCGTACTGGCGAGCCTCGCCGCCGAGCATCCGGAACATCTCCTCGTCGGCCTCGTCCTCGGCATCGCGGCCCACAAACGCCGCTGCTGCGTCGAACTCCTTACGGATCTCCGCGTAGCGGGGAACCATCGTCTCCCGTTCCTCAGCCTCCCGCATCATCTCCTCCGCGTCGAGGTCGTCCTCGTAGTCAGCGCGGTAGTCTAACTCCTCCAACTCCCGAAGCTCGTCGTCGAAGTCGTCATCGGCTCCTCCGACATCCCACAGGTCGAACCTCTGCCGACTGACGTTATTAAATGTTGATTACATGGGATGTAGCAGGTAGCACACGGTAGTTTCGTCTAATTAGATTACGCAGCAAATATCGAATTTTCGTACCTGAAATATAAAATCGTTATGCTTAAAAAAGTGTCACACCCTGATGAAGATCAGAAATTATATCAATTAAGTTATGAAAAAATTGTCACACCCTTATTACTTATTATGAAAATCAGAATACTTACAGTAGATATATACTAAACTCTCCGGCCGTTCGTAAACTATTTCTGCTTAATTCGTATGCATTTGATCCCCTTGTGCCTACTGCTGGCTGGGTTGATAAGTTGTCTTCGTAGTCTATTATTAAGTACTGAGGTCCAAATTCACATAGCACTACAGCTCGCAGGTAAAAACTCCAACATAAACGTTACTAATAAGTTACGAGGTACGAAACTTATTCTGGATTTCAAGCGTAGAATACGTACGAAGGTAATATTTAATTAATATCATATCATATCTATTATTTTTACTTTTTACATATTATATATATTACCTAAATTCGAAGGAAAGATCAATACGCTTTTTGCGTGGCTTGTGGCTCTTGTAAATTTAGGTTACTTGCTAAATTTTAGTGCTAAATTTTAGGGCTTGACAATCAGTTGAAAGACGGCAGGACAAGCAGCCACAGCAGCCACGGCAACCCATCAATACACCCCAACGAGCCCGACAGTCTCTGTGCAACATGGTAAGGAACCGTTCTCGTTAAAAGTCTAAAAGTCTTTGTACCCGAGTAATCGATTTCGTTGAACATATCGTTGAAGCATTCAGTCGTGACGTAAACACTAGGGTTTTCCTATCCCCGAACCGGCGCCTTCCGTGGTGACGTACCGGTCAAACTTTCTTCGACCTGCGAATAGTTGCGTCCGTACCGAGCCCGAACATACTATCGACCCGGAACTCTGAACCCTTCGGCGATATTTCCTTTTTTTTCTCCACTTTGACAGCTGACCCACCCATCTGATAAAATCCTCGATTAGAGTGAAGAAGATGCTCTTATTGCCGCGGCGCCGAAGAAGCGCACGTTCCGAAAGTTCAGCTACCGTGGGGTTGATCTCGATCAACTTTTGGATATGAAGACAGATGCTCTTGTAGAACTCTTCCGCGCACGCATCCGCCGCCGTTTCAAGCGCGGCCTCACAAGGAAGCCAATGAAGCTGGTCAAAAAGCTCCGCAAGGCGAAGAAAGAGGCTTGTGGCGGTGAGAAGCCAGAGACAGTACGCACGCATCTGCGCAACATGGTTATCGTCCCCGAGATGATTGGCTCTGTTGTTGGCGTATACAATGGCAAGGTTTTCAACACGGTAGAGATAAAGCCTGAGATGGTTGGCACCTATCTTGGCGAATACTCTATTACCTACAGACCCGTGTCTCATGGCCGTTCCGGCCTCGCAGGCGGAAAGTTCATTCCGCTGAAATAATACTTGACGTCCATTCCGACTAATTATACCTTGAGACATAAAAACAGCGAAGTACAGTCAAACTTGAGTCATGCGTTTCTGGCCCTGAGAGTCTTCAACCCCTGAGCATCCTGTTCCTGAACTAGAATTGAATGGGCCAGCGCCTCGTCTTCAGCTGGAATGCCAAAACTCATTTTGACACCCGTCTGGTCGTCGTACATCTGCACCCTTCAATCATGCTTTGTAGTCCCTGAGCTGAACAAAATCACTATTATCTCGATACGAACTGCACTTATTTTAGCTGAGTGACAATGCGGCCCGACTCAAAGCTCATTACGAGGTACCTCAAGGTACCTTCGAAGGTACCTTCGGTATTAAATAGTACGAAGGTACCTTCGTACAGTATCATACGAAGCTTTTAATAACTGTTGAAAACCCTTTAGAACGGAATATTACTGTGATGTGGTCAGAGAATGTGCACAACACGCTGTCGCACATCGGCACGACTTCACCGCCACTCATCCCGGCCAAGTCGTCATGACCGCACCGCGGCGCGCGATGAATAAAAAAAGTTAAGATAACTTGTGAACGGCGTTCATGGACATTCTTTGAAGCGGTATTTAAGCCCAAACGGATACGGCTGGCTTCGCGGATTCCCGTCTCTGTCTCTGAGGTCCCGTGAGCTGTAGCGTTCTCTTTCCCCTGATTCGAATCGAAACGCTTTTCTAGCTTTTCTTCCGAGCAAGGTAGTCTTGGATTCTATTCTTGAACACCTAATGAAAATGATAAGCGGAACGTACCAAGTCGGCGTGCTCTCTGTTCGCACTCTCCTGCTCAGAGGAACTGCTCGTTTTTTTTCACCGACCCGCCGGCGTGCAGGTATGAATGTCTCCTTCCGAACGACGTCAAGTTTACAGACAGCGTGTCAGAGACCAGACGAGGTGCGAGTTTCCCGATTGCCATTGGTGGAACGCCTAGGAAATCACGTCTCGTCCTCGGCCGAATTGCTTGAGTGGCGACGATGGGCTAGATCACATGCTGCTTTGACAAAGCTTGAAGCAAGTGGGGTAGCTGATTTGCCCTCACTGGCGAGTCTGTATACTGAGATAGATTGGCTTGTAGTTGATGTCATAGCTGCGACTAGACCTAAAAAACAAGGTCAACGTCAGCTCGCCTGGATTTATATGGCTTCACTCCAAGTTCGCGATATTCCCCCGGCGCACGAGGTCCTTCTGCGCGAAAGCCTCGCTGAGCTAAGATTATCTTGGTTAAAGCGTTTGCGCGATCGTGTGCCGCTTCAATACATCACATCCACCTGTTTCTGGCGTGACTTGACTTTATTCGTTTCACCTGCCGTCCTCATACCGCGGCCCGAAACTGAACTGATGGTCGAGCACGTCAAAACCGTTCTCGATAGGTGTCCTTCTCTTTGTTGTGGTCCCTGGGTGGATTTGGGCACTGGTTCTGGTGCCCTTGCAATATCGATTGCTGCAGAAGTACTAAGGATGAGAGCTTCGAGTGCACTTGAGAACGGTTGCATGGATGGCAAACCTGTAGTTCACGCTGTCGACTTAAGTTTGTCCTCTGTTCAAATTGCGCGCTGCAATGCGTCAAGGCATTTCAGTCTCACAGAGAGAGGAAAAGATGCCGTGCAGATTCATCAAGGATCATGGTTTGAGCCACTTGAGTCACTTGATATTGTACATAGACATGCTGGAACTCTCGCAGGGATAGTCAGCAATCCACCTTACATTTCATCTGATGAAATGCTTGATCTTCAGCCGGAAGTTAGATACCACGAGCCTTGGTTAGCGCTTGAAAGTGGCAGAAATGGTGTGGAAGCGTTAGAGTTGATATGCGAAGGTGCCTCGAGGTATCTCCTCCCGGGGGGGGTCTTGCTCCTCGAGACAGGCGGCGGTGGCCAGACCGCGCACATCGACCGGCTGTTGCGCAGTTTCAAGGAAGCAAAAAACGGAGGGATGGTTCCATTATTTGAAAACATTCAGATACATGCAGACCATCATGGTGTTAGGAGATTTATCACTGCGCGGAAATCCATTTTATTTTAGCCTAGATTAGCGCTTTAATCCCACGACATCTCCATTGCTTCGAGTAGGTCATTTAGTTGGTCGAAGCTAAAAGTGACGATGGGAAAGCCAGAGAAATAATGTTCGACACCGCAAGACTGTTGGGTGCCGTAGATAAATGTTGTATGAGCTTTCCCTCTCTCTCGTACTACAAAAATATTTCTCAAAACTAAAACCAGGTGTAAAGCGTTGGATTTTCCTTAGGTCTCGGTGTGTGCAAGCGCTCAACCTCACGAGAATAAGTCCAGAACAGTCGTTTTCATTTTTTTAACAAACAACTTCTGTGCGAGCGATGTATTCAAGCATAAGAGACTTGCCTACCGTCTTGTGTGGGAGCAACTGCGACCTTCAACTTATCAAGGCTCTTTAAATTATCAAGATTTTCTCCCGATGCCGGAATAGCAGCTCTGACCAGATGAACCTGCTGTTCTAATTCGCGTTTATCGGCATGACGGCGTCCATCCTCCTTGCTGCTCGAGCGGTTCAACTGGAATCGTTCAGCACGGCGTACTCGGACATCTTCAACCTTTCTCATAGCCCGGAGGGTGCTTTGCGTGATGTGGCGGTTGTATCTATCGGGCCGATTACGCTTCCGCTCGAACTGGAAGACTGAATCACTGCACGCATCCTTTCCATGCAAGACGCGATATGCCCTTGTCCATTTGACTTTACGCGGATTGCGCTTCATCTTGAAGTTCTTGTGACACTTTGAGCGGCAGAACCGGAAGACCTTCGAGTCATTTCGAGCAAAGCAGATACCATGACCAGGATAAATTGTGCTAGAGCAGAACCAACATTTTTCGAGGCGCATCGTCGATCATTCAGAACGGAAAGATACCACGGGTTCCAATTTGTACCGCCGCCGCAAAAGTCTTAACTCATGTTATTATTGATCTATTATTATTGTGATAATATGAGTTATTAATAAATATTAAATATGATTATTATAATCATACGTTCGAAGTAATAATAATAAGGCTCCAGAGACCGGAGAGTGGGT
>JACLAB010003530.1_pt1 | contig 18178 bp, 19 predicted proteins | sample 8027921 | NCBI WGS metagenome assembly JACLAB01 (sample SAMN15725117, study PRJNA655200) | protist metagenome | isolation source: fluorescence activated cell sorting (FACS) single amplified genomes of... | place: USA: West Boothbay Harbor, Gulf of Maine | collected 2000-07-19 | reverse complement strand
TCGTGATACACTCTGATAAAGTTTTGAAGTATGATGAAAAGTACGAGCGCCCCGCGGGGGATTAAAAACCAAAACTCTTCTCTTTCTTCTTATTTTGTTTTTGGGAGGAATTTTCGAGAGACAAAATGTGTTTTCCCCGCGCCCCCAATTTTTTTTTTCACTTTCTCTCTTCTCTCTCTCTCTTCCTATGAAAAAACTGATAAAGAACACTTGTGAGACAGAACAACTCCACCACCACCAGTCGTGAGAATAAATCACTCTCTCTACATACTTGAAGTTTAATACTACTATACTACTACTACTAATAAGAAGAAGTTTTTATTAAAGGAGTAATAACAATGGGTGGGTATAAGTACCGCATTGGAACGCACAACGGCGCTTCCTCGTCCAATCCAGAGTCCACGCAGTTGCTCAAAGTCGTCGAAAACGACGATGGCGCCACGATGGGGGGTGGGAGATCTTCTTCCTCCTCGTGGAGTTCCAAAGTCGTCGCGACATCAATCGTCACCTTTGTCGGAGTCTCGTGCGTCATGGCCGTGCAACAAAAGATGGGTGCTGGATCATCAGTATCAACGGTCGACGTCGTGCCTGAACCCGGAGTACCGACGACGACGACAACCTCGGGAACGAACTGGTTCGCATCAAAGACCGCGGGCTGGACGAAAGGAATTTTCCCGTCCTTTCGAAGAAGTGGTGACGACGGCGAGAACAACAACTTGTCCTCTTTGTTAGGCTCGGAACACTACACGCTGAAGGACGTCGCGGACTCCTTTCGACAGTTGGAATACGAGAGAGATAAAACGAGAGGTCAATCGAACAGTCTCCACGTTTTCTCTTGGACGCCTCAAGCTGGATTCGAGATGTTTGATTTGGGACCGTCGAAAGAGGCGGCGATGAAGGACGCCTCTATCGATCGTTGGCAAAGACCCGGTTGGACGTTTGATTTCATCAAAAAAGGGTTACAAACCTACTTCCCGAAACGTTTCGACGGCGTGCACGACCCGAGACCGTTTCGAGTGGTCATTTCGCACGCGGACTACCAAACTATTCCGTGCTCCAACCCGAACAACAACAAAAAATGCGCCAAACTTCCCGCGCCGGTGTTCACTTTTGGGTCTGTCCCAACTCACGTCGACCGAAAGATGGAGAATTTGAAGCAAATGCCGACGTTCTCCACTTTAGAGTGCTTGTGGGGCCACATGACGGCGAAGAGCGAACCGGAGCACGGGAAGTGCAGATGGTTCGTTCCGCAAACCAAATACGAAGGTCACTGCGAAGATAAATCGAAAGAAAACTGGTCGTTTTTAGATGCCGGGGAAGTGCAGCTTTGGGACAACGTCCCGTTCAACACGTTGACGCCGAAAGTCGTGTGGAGAGGCGCGGATTATCCGTTCGTTGCCGCTTTTTCGAACGACGACGCCGGACAAACCGCCGCTTTGTTCTTCAAAAGAAACGCTCGCTTGCGTTTGCAGGACAAATCCGCCGCTAAAGTCATCGAGACTGTTGGCGAACAAAACTTGCCGCCGAGATTGCACGCGGCGTTGTTATCGAAAGCCGAACCGAATTGGATCGACGTTAAGTTCTTGCGACCGAAAGTTATCCCCGGATTTGGCGATATCGACGATCAGTATAAAGGTTTGGAAACGGTCGAGCCGATGACCAAGTGCGAAATGGCGAGGTTCAAGTACCACATCGATATCGGTGGGAACGGTGGAACCACGTGGCAAGGTACGATCGATAAGTTAGCCATGCCGGGTTTGCTCTTTCATCACGATTCTGGGATGAAGGATCATTTCCACGACGAGTTGAAACCGTGGGTGCATTACGTTCCGGTCGCGGTGGATTTGACCGATTTGAAGATTAAATACGAGTGGGCGGAGCGCAATCCAGAGAAAGCGGAAAAGATTGCCAAAAATGGTCAAGAGTGGGTGCGAAACTTCATCACCGAGAAAGGCATGGAAGAACAAGTGCAGAATTACTTTGTCCAGCCGATGACGGACTACATAGCTAAATACGACGACGATTGCGAAGTCTGCACGAAGGAGCGCATGTCGTTCGCCCAGAAAGTGCACGCGGTGACGGATGGTTCGATGAGTGCGGCGAAGATGAGTTGGTCGAAACGAAACGAGTTGCAAAAGTAATTCTTCTCTCTCGCGCGCCATCTTGTAAATTCGTGTTCAAAACATACTAGCAGCTACTAAAATCAAACGACAACAACAACAACTTAAAGTGAGAAATTTTTTAAATACTACCATTAATCAAACCAACAAATACATATATCTGAATGATGTGTTACAGTTGTACGCTCACACATACCGCATATATATCCTCACTTCTTGACGACACGCATCATCCCGTACACCATCAGCTTTCGTTTAAATGCGCGCTGCATTCGCTCGAGGCAAATGATATCGCGCAACGTCTTGTACCAAATTTTTGGTCTCGTAAACACGGGGAGAGGATCGTAAACTCCGGCCCAAATCGAATGCCTCCAAGAGACGATCGTTTGTTTCGTCCAATCGTCCAATGTAACAGCCGCTCCTGGATTACACGCTTCGACGAGTCTTCCGTACTCTTGGATGGAGATGAAATACGGATGGGCCCACTCGTCGTACAAAAATTGGAGCTGAGACTTTTCCACTTTTGTCAACTCCGGCGGCGTCTCGCGTTGACACCAAGTCGCTAGAACCAAAGAACCTCCTGGTTTTAAAACGCGCATCATCTCTTCCACGTATTTTTTCTTGTCTGGCATGTGTTCGCCACTCTCGCACGCCCAAACCAAATCAAACGAGTTATCCGCGAAGGACATGTTCAGAGCGTCCATGACTTCAAATTTAGCGTTTGGAATGTTTTGACTCTTGGCTAAATCGTTCGCTCTCTTCGCTTGTTCTTGACTCAAAGTGATGCCCGTGACTTGAGCTCCACTACCGACGCATACAGACGCCAAGCGTCGACTGGCACCTCCAATGCCACACCCGACGTCCAAAACTGACGTCACTTTTGATTTCTCCGCTTTGGAAAACTTGAACATTTCGTCCACAAAGTCTTCCTTCGCTTCGATGAAGTCTTTGACCTTGTGTCCGAGAAGTGTTCCCGCACCTTTCGCTAAATCATCGTCGTTGTAATATCCTAAATGAATGTGTTCTCCCCAATAATACTCCAAAATCTCTTCTTTCGTCCACGCGTCGTACTCGTTACCGACTGTGTTCTCGCCTTGGACGTACGTCCGCGAAGGCGTATCTAAAACGTTTTTAATCTTTACTAAACTGGCGGCGAGGAGGATTCCTCCGAAAGAAAACGCCGCTTGCGAGCCGTGGTTAATGTTCCTGCAGTATTCTGCGATGAAACTTCGCGAGTTTGCTTGCGCTTGAGAAGGCACCGCGATGAAACCTGCAAATTTTTTACCCGTCAGCTCTGTTCCTTTCGTCGAAATCGTCGTCGACGAGAGTTGACCCAAAGCTTCCTTCCGTAAAGTGTCAATTGAGCGTGGTTGCTGCTGCTTTCGCTCGATTTGAAGGACGGCTTTGTCAACGCTATTGTTTCTATCCGCAGCTAAAGCTCTCGCGCGACCTCCTCCTTCTTTCCTTCTTCGTCGCGTTCTATTATTAGAAAAAGTCGTTAAAACAAGTTTGGGTGAACCGGTGAAGATGGATTTTGCCTCACCACCGCTGCCGGCAGTTCTCTTCGTTGAGATATTCAACGACGACGACGACGAGGACAAGTGTTGCACGGGGAGTGGAGTGTGCATCATCATCATCATCATTTTTATTTAAGCCCGTATGATGGTTACGTTTTAGTTGAACTGTGTACACAGAAGAAGAAGAAGAATGAAAAGACTATTGATGTGTGAAAGAACAAATTTGAGAGAAAAATTGAAAAAATTCGCATGCACAAGAAAAAAGAAACGCGAGAAGAGAATCACCATCACATCACAGAACCACCATCATCACTACTACCACCTTTCTTTGGTTCAAAGAAAATGGACGACTCGTACGACAACAACAACAAGAAGAACAAAAATGTGGACGTTCGTTCGATGGAGATTGAATTCGTTCGAGCGTTGAACGCGTTTGTGAACAACTTTCATCTTCCTACTACTGCAACAACTGAAGTGGAGACATGGAAAACGGGCGTGAAACCGCACGTGTACGCGGAATCGCTCCGTCGACAGTTGAATGCGCTGAGAGAAAAGACGGAGGAGTTGTACGCGTTCGAAGAAGAAGAAGAAGAAAAAGAAGAAGAAGGAGAAAAGAACTTTAACAACAGGACAAATAATAATAAGAAGAAGTTAAAGAAGAAGAGGAGTACTTTACTCGCGGCAGTTTTCGTTGGCGCGCGCGAGGACGAAGACGAGGACGATGAGGACGACGAACATAACGACGAACACTATCAAACCGACAAACGAAACCATACGAAGAAAGAGCGCGACGAGCGAAAGTTTCGCGCTTACGAGGAGAAAATAAACGAGATTGAAAAGAAAGTGCCGGCGTACGAACATCCCGCGTTCGTCTCGGCAACTGCTTCAGCCATTCCGAGTTCATCATCATCGTTATCTTCTTCGTTTTCTTCTTCTTCCGCAACGGCGGCGTTGGCGACGACGGCAGCAGCGAAAAATGCAGCAGAGAATGTCGACGTCCCAGTTGCAACAGTAACAACAACAACAACAACAACACAAAAGAAGAAACTCTACGCGCCGAAGAAGTTTACCATATCCAAAGAAGGCGATGAATTATTACAAAATGAAAAGAAAATGCAAGAGAATCTTACGGACGAAATGGTCGACTTAGCCTCTCGAATCAAAAGGAACGCCGAAGAAGTTTCCCGAGAGTTGAGCAGGAGCAACAAATTAGTAGATAGCATGGAAACAAAACTGGACCAAAACGTCGTCGTGGCGAAAAACGCGACGCAAAGACAGACCGCTGTTTTTCGTAAAAACAAAAAGTACGGGTGTTGGAGTTGCATCGTTCTCACTCTCATTTTCGTCCTCTTCAGCTGGGTTTATATCGTCATTAAGTTTAGCGGCGATAAGACCGTACATTTAATTAAGAAAATGGAGGACAGAGTGCGCTACGACAACAGAGAGGACGACGACGTCGTCGTTAAAGTAGAACGGGACGAACAAGTCTCCGGGGAAGCAAAACATAGTAGCAGTGGTAGTAGAGACGCGTTAGAATTGTAGTAAAAGGAATGAAGAATAGTAATAATTTACAACTTGATCATGATGGATAGATTATACAGTATTTAGATGTATCTGTATATAAACTACAGATTATTATCGCGGCTGACCTGGAGGTGTGAACTTAACCATCGGGGTTCCGAAAAGTGTTGGCGCGTCTTTTACCGCGATTACGTCGACTTCAAAAGTCAATTTCAATCCCGCCAAAGGATGATTAAAATCTAACGTCAGAGAGTCCTCGCCAATCTCGACGACTTTCGCTATGACGTTTGGTGCGAGCTGCACGACTTGTCCAGGCTGCACTTGTTCCTTCACTTGAACCATTTCTTCCGGTAAAATCGGTTGTTTTTGAATCTTCTTCTCGTCAAAGTTCCCGTACGTATCTTCCGGTTCGAGCGTCAGTTTCACTTTACTTCCAACTTCGCACGTTAATAATTGCGCTTCCAATTTAGGGAATAACTCCCCGCTTCCTAACGTAATCTCCACAGCTTGACCTCGCGTGGACGTATCGTCGATGAGTTCGCTGGTCTCTCCGTTCGTCAATTTGTAGTGCAAAGCAACCTTCTGCCCGTTGGTCAAAGCAGCCGAACACACTCCTTGTTTTCTTCTTCTTCTGATTTGTCTTCTTTGGTTGCACAGTTGGTTGCGATGACGATGATGATGTTGATGACGAGGATGAATTATATGTTTTCTCTCCGTGTGCAGAGAGGATGATGAAGAAGAAGAAGTTTTATTATTTGTATTGCTGATACTCAAAGCAGAGGATAAGGATACTGATGATACCATGAGGACGATGATTATTGCGTTTTGTTTGTATGTTCGTTTTCTGTTATATGTTTTTAAGTGAAGAGGGTAAAACTACTTCTGTGTGTAACTGTTTTTTTGTACTGCACCAGTGGAAAATTTTTATGATCCCTCAGGCCACGGTGTAAACCAAAAAAAATGACCCCAAAATATCGAAATTTTCGTCTAAATTTCGAAATTTCTGAAATTTCGAAAGAAGAGGGTGTGTAAACCAAACCATGAAAAATTCTAAAAATTTCATCCTTCGAATATTTTTGGAAACAAAAACCACTTTCTCTCTCTTTTTCACACGACACAACTTTGCACTCGTCCACGAGATCTTTGGACGTTTTTTCAACATCCATCGCGTCAAATCAATACAGAAATCACTAAACTATCGTACTAGCACGGATTCGATCGTTTTCGACCGATGTCGTCGCGCTCGTGCGCGCGTTTCGATTTTTGACGAATTTCGAAATTTCTTCAGAGGAAATTTCGAAAAAACAGAAAAATTTCGAAATGGAAAAAGAAGGAAATTTCGATATTTCATTTTTTTTTTTGGTTTACACCGTGGCCTCAAAAGAAAAGAAAATGTTGCAACGATGTGGTCGTTTTAGTCTTCCCAGCAGATGCGCGCTCTCGAGTATCACCACCGCAGATGGGTTGATCGATTCATTCGCTTCATCTTTATCTTTATCTCTATCATCATCATCATCGTCAGTGCACACAATTACAACAATTCCAAGTTTTTGTAACAGAAACGACAACAACAACAACAACAATTCCAACAGAAACAGAAACAGAAACAGAAACACAGCGACAAATCATCATCATCAACCCAATCGTTCCATCAAAACGTCCTCCTCGCACGCGACGACCGTCTTGGGTATTCGGAAAGATTCCAAAACCGTTCTCATCGCCGACGGTCAAGTGACCATGGGGTCGGAAATTATTAAACACAACGTGATTAAAGTGCGCAAGTTGGGCGACGGCGTCATCTCGGGTTTCGCCGGGTCCACCGCTGATGCGTTTACGCTCTTTGAAAGATTGGAACAAAAGATAGAAGAACACCCGGGTCAATTGACGAGAGCTTGCGTGGAATTGGCCAAGAATTGGCGCACGGATAAGTATCTCAGAAGGTTAGAAGCGACGATGATTGTCGCCGATAAACACCACATGTTTCAAATAACCGGCAACGGCGACGTGTTGGAACCGTCCAACGGAATCATCGGTATCGGAAGCGGTGGAAGTTACGCGTTAGCCGCTTCTAAAGCTCTGGTTGATGTGGAAGGATTGAGCGCGATGGATATCGCGAAGAAAGCTATGGATATAGCCGCGAATACGTGCGTGTATACCAACGATAAGTTTCAGATTTTAACGTTGGATTCAGACGCGAGCGCGGAGGAAGAAGGAGGAGAAAAAGAAAAGAAGGAAGTCGACGACGGAGGAGAGAAAGGAGGAGAGGGGAAAAAAGCGGCATGACGAAACGTATAAGAACAGCAATAACATTCTTTCGCGCGTGTTGTAGTAAATAATAAAGTACCTAATCACTGCTATTCCTTCTTTCCATTTGCTAATAATAATACATATGCTTCACGTGCGCGTCACGTTAACTTTTGGCGCGACATCGAATAGAAAGCAGCACCTCTTACTCTCTACTTCTACGACTTTGACGACGGAGGTGGTTTCTTCTTCTCTTTCATTCTAAACACTCGTCGTAACGCCAGTACGAATTCGCTCTCTTCCACTTTGTCGAGAAAATTCGCGCGCTTCCCGCCCATTGACTCTCGAAGTCTGTTGATGCCGCCACTCATTACTTCGTGACTTATACTACCGTTGTTGTTATTATTATAAGCGTCGACGCGTTCTCGTATTCGAATGACCGTAGGCTCAAAGTTCCGTTTCGTTGCGTTGCGTAAATCTTCCACGCTGGCAACATCTAAAAACGCAGAAGCGCAAACGCTTCCACCAACGACGCCGCACACTGCTAAACAACTCGCGTAAACGAGCGCGCGCATAGCGGCGGCGTTGGTCGATTTGTGCACCTCGTGCATTCGCCTCGCCGCGAGCCGTTCAGACGCTGACGCGTTTTGACGCTCGAGTTTCCTAAGTTCTAAATCAGACTTAATAGCTTCGAAGCCCCATCGGTCTCGTCGTCGTCGAATCATGCCATCGTTTTCTGGAAAAGCTCTCCGTTGTCCTCGGTTGGTATTTCCTTCGCTGATATCAAACCTCTTGTGTTTTCTCAACTCTCTCGCTTCAGCTTGCGCCGATAAACGCAACTCGTTCGCGTAGACTTCCGCTAATTTCGTAACTCCATCGTATTCTGTACTATTACTGTTGTTATTACTATCTTCATCATCACCACGTGCTCTTCTTTCGAGCAGCATCGTTTTCTTTCTTCGAGCGTCGTCGTCGTCGTCGTCTTCATCTTCTTCGTTCTTTTGCTTTTTGTGCCTTTTTTGCAACTCCATCTCTTGCTCTTTCTTGGCCCAGTGGTTTTCGTTCGCTCTGGCTCTGGCGCCTATGCGAGAGATTAACGACATGTTATTCACTCGCGTATTACTATTAGTATTGTGTGATGATATTTATCCATCGTGATATTACTTTATTATTATTATTATTATTATTACGAGTATTGTAATGGATTCCCCTAATCTCTCTCTCCTTTTATTTTTACGGATAACCACGGATTTAAGGACCTTTTCCACTTTTGTTCCCTTGGCGAAATCCATACCGTTACAAAACCCCTACTAATAAAATCTTTCTCCTCCTCCTTCTTCTTCTCCTTTTCTTTCTTCCGAATGATGAAAATGAAAGAGATGAACAACACCAACAGCAACGACAGCGACAACACCTCTTCGCTGTATTACGAACAGTGTTTCCATCGATTGAATCACATGCCGTGGTTATACGACATCGAGAAACACAAAATGTTTGCAAAAGAGAGACAGAAACAGTGGCAAGAGAAACTGATGCAAATGGAAACCATAGAAATCAAAGGAGAAGACACGTACATCTCGGACGAGAACGTCCACATCTTCGCGGAACGAGGAAGAAAAGTAGTCATTGAGAATAACTGTCGAATAGCGAGCGGATGTTTCATTCACGGTCCTTGTGTTCTGGAAGAAAACGTGGGTTTGAACCAATCGGTTCACATGGACGGTGGTAGCGGCAAAGGCATTCACATCGGATGCGATACGAGAATAGGCCCATCGACTTCTATTTTCGCGTTTAACCATAGCTTTGACGATTTAACGACACCTGTTCGGCTACAAAAAGTTAAATCAAAAGGAGTAACCATAGGGAGGGACGTTTGGATTGGCGCGAATGTTTCAATCGTCGACGGCGTTACGATTGGTTCCCACGCTGTCGTAGGTATCGCGTCCGTAGTTACGAAAGATATTCCGGAATACGAAATATGGGCGGGCAATCCAGCAAAGAAAATAGGAAAAAGAGGTGATTAAAGTGATGTTCATCATCCATATAGAGATTTTGAAGTCTAGTAGAATCAAATAGCGCAATGCATAACACCTAGAATCCACCTTTCCAAAAGTCTTCTGAATCCATCCCGTGCGAGGAGGAATGGACGTTGATGTACTTATCGATCTTCTCGTCTTCAATCGAGGATTTGAGACCTTTTCGTTGCATCTTCTCTCTCCATTTTCTCATCCGCGTTTCCGTATCGCTGTCCTCTTCTTCTTCGTCTTCATCGTCGCTCGAAGAGCTTTCTTCATCTTCGTTGAGCCAGTCCTTTGGATTTCCTTTCATTTTACTTCTTTTCAACTGCAATTCACTTTTTGTTTGCTTCGTGTGCGCTGCCGCCGACGTCCACTGCCTTTCCTTCCCTTTCTCCAACTTTCTCAACCTCCTTTTTTCCTCGAACTTTTTTCTTCTCGCGTCTCGTCTCTTTCGCAACGCTAAATCCGGATCGTCTTCATCGTTCGTTTCTACATCTAAACTCTTCTTTCGCCTTTCCTCTTCTTCTTCTTCTTCTTTTCGTTGTTGTTTCTTCTTCTTCATTTTCTTCATTCTTAGTCTTCTTTCTTCTTCGTCATCATCATCATCATCTTCATCACCTTCATTTTCTTCTTCGCTCGATGTTGATGAAGACGATGTTGATGAGGAGGACGAATCATTCTCCTCGTCGTCGTCCTCGTTTATTTTCCCGTTCTCCACTGGTGCTTCTACGTTGCTATTTGTATTTCTTAATTGTGCTAATCTATCGGTGTCGCCAGCCATTTCAGCCGCTGCCATAGCGGTATTCAAACTCACCGTGTCATTCTTCTCTACGAGCGCGTCGAAGAGCTCCAAAGCTTTGTTCGGTTCATTTAATTTCAAGTATGCTTGCATGGCGACGTTTATGGTGATTGTCGTTATATCTAAACCAATCTTCTTCATCTCTGCAAATAACCCGAGCGCGAATTTAGGATTCCCACCTTTACTTGCTGCGGACATGACGGCGTTGAATGAGATGGTGTTGCGCTCAACCCCTAATAGTTTTTGCAAATTGAACACTTCAACGCATTTCTCCCATTGCTTTTGCTTTCTCAATCGGGTCGAGAACATGGTGAACGCTCTCGGATCTGCTCGCAACGCATCCGGGCGGTCTGGTGAAAACGCGTCGGATAATATTCTTTGCACATCGGAGATTTCGCACTCCAAAAGCTCTTGCGTAGTCGCGTAAAGTTTTGAGTTTGACTGCGACGGCTTCAAGCCTCTGGAAGGCGCGAACTTCATCGTGTGTTTGACTTTCTTCTTGCTTTTATTGTTGTTATTATATTTGTTATTATTAGTAGTACTTGCACCATCTTTCCGCTTTTTACTCTGATTGTTATTATTATTGTTCTTCATGATTAATGGGGGATGTGTTAGTGTTGATACGAACAGACGACTTTTATTCGCGACGAAGATTGTGGCGGCAGAAGTGGTATTTGTGGCTGTTCCTTCCTTTTTTTCATTTCATCGTCACTACAACTCTACAACTACGTTAACTTTACAAAATCTTTGAACGTCTTCTCTAATTGCAATTCAAAGCTCTCTATTTCCTTCTCGCGCATGCCTATCGCGGCTGCGGCCGTGAAGTATGCTGTCGGGTATGTCGAGAAGGAAGCTCCAAATCCTCTCAACTCTACGTTGCCGATTTTCTTCGTCTCTTGCATGGGAACCGTGCGAGCGCCAGAAACTCGTCTTGTGAACAACATGGAACCAAACTTGGTAACCAGATCATTTCTCGAAGACGTCAACGTCACGCCTAAAGAAATTGGATTATTTGGCGTTTCTAACACCCTCTCGCCGTATTTCGAAGCCGTTCGTTCTAATGCCATCTTCAATTTCTCGTAGTTCGTTTCGCGTTCGTCGAGTAAACGTTCGTAACCAGTTTTACCCATTTCGAGGAGAGTGATGAGCACGTCTAACGTTGAAGATATCGATGCTCGACCTGGGTATAGTTTACGAACTTTATCGACCAAGTAACCGTTTCCTTTTGAAGCGCAAACGATTGCACCTCCAACCGGCACGAGAAAATTTTTATCTAAACTTTGAACGACACAGTCGACTCTTCCCTTTCGCATGGCTGCTTCAATTTTACCGCACAACTTTCTGCTCTGAACGCCGTAAGCGTTATTTATCACGTGCGCTACGTTATATTTTTGACACAACTTTGCGATCGCTTCGACGTCGTCGGATGCTCGAGGCGCGAAGCACGACGTCGACGAGACCACGCACGCGATTTTTTTAGTATTTTCGTTCTCTTCGGCGGAGAGTTCTTTCTCGAGCGCCTGTAAGTTTGTAACCAACTCGTCCTTTTCTAATATTGGATCAACCACGCAAACATCGTAACCGCTCGCTAGTATGCTTTTTATGCACGTCTTCTGGTCTAATCGCGTCCAAACTATCGTGTTTTGTCGTTCGTCTTCTTTTGCATTTTGTTCTTCTCGTTGGTGCGCTCGTAAAGCGTTGAACACAGAGCACAACGACATGCCCGTGCATAACGGTAAGAGCAACGTCGTGGTACTATCTATACTTTGCAAACCTGATATCTTCATCGCATCCGCGACTAAAATATTCGCCAGCTTTGCTATGATGCTGCTCCCTATTGCTTTCGGTTGATCCGCGGAAACGTCGCCGCTCCGTCCAATTCCGTGGTGCAAACTAAAATTACGCCTTTGAACCAATTTAGAATACACGCGTCCTTCGCGCTCCCCAACCCCGCAGTTATCTAAGAAATTATTCGAATCCAATTGCGAGAGCTCTAGTAAGAAACTCTCGATCACTTGTTCGTTCCATCCATCCGTCGGTAACTTTCTGTTCGATACAAGTTGAGAGAACAATTTCGTCTGTCGCTTCGACGCTTCGTCAGCTTGGCGAACGTACGAAGTGGAAACGAGAGACTCGCACAGACGCTGATTGGCGTCGTTATTGACGAACATAACTTAGGAAGGGAGAAATCTCGTTGTTCGGTGAGGTTGATGCGCGTGTACTCGAGTTCTGTCTCGCACGCGTTGGCGTTTGTGTGTTTGTGTGTTTGTGTGTTTGTTTGTTTGTGATGAAAGTCAAAATTTTTTCCTCATTTGGAAAATCACAAACCGCCTTCACACAAAACGAAGGAGATGAGTGGACGAGGAGGAAGAGGAGGAGGAAGAGGCGGAGCGCCGACGACGACCACGACGAGTGGTGGTGGTGGTGGCTTCGGTGGTGGTTTCGGTGGACGAGGCAAATCTTGGGTCCGAGGTGAACCGACAAACTCGACGACGACGAATTCAACGTCTTCGAAAACAAAAGAAGAGAATTACAACAACAACAACAACAACAACAACAACTATAGTCTAGGAGGAGGAGGAAGAGGAGGAGGAAAGAAGAGAGGTTATAACGATAACGGCGGCGAGTATAATCATCATAACTATAATCAGAGAGTGAAACTGAGCAAGAACACGTATTCGAGAGGCGGGAAAGACTCGTTAAATGCGAACGCGTCTTCGTTCACTCCGTCGGTTTCATTTGCAAAAGAACAAGAGAGAAAAAAACGAGAGTTGCAACAAAAATTACTCTTGATGGAGAGGCAAAAAGCCGAATTAAAGGCAAAAGTAGAAGAAGCGGCGAGATTAGCTAAATTGAAAGAGGAGCAGGAAGAAGAACGGGTGACGAAGCGGTTCAAGGAGGAGCAAGAGTTGAAGAAAGAAAAGGCGAAACGCGCCGGCAATCTTCTCTCGGGCTTCAAAGACTCTCTAAAAAACAAAGGAGACGTAGGAAATGGAGGACAAGATACCGCGGATGCGAAGAAAACCAACGCTGAAAATGAAACGAAGAAACAAATAGAGAGGGTGTTGCAAGCAGGGACGGATTGGGCGGTTTTGAATCTTCCGAGAGGATCGAAGAAGAAATGGCTGACGCAGTCGTATCGAGAACTCGCGAGAAGTTTACATCCGGATAAATGCGCGTTACCTCGAGCAAAGCAAGCGTTTCAACGAGTAAAAGAAGCGTACGAAAACCTTAGCAAAGATGCAGTCGAATAATACAAATCATGAACGCGAATTTATAAAGGCGCGTTCTTTTGACAACACTTACGAGTGTAGTTATTTTTCTTTCTTTTTCTTCATACGACCGTCGGCTTTTTTTTGCATGAGAGAATCCTTCTTGTTCTCGTCAGAAGAAATAATGTTCTCGTATTGCTGTCGCGAAGACCGGTCGTTCTTCGCAACAATGCCTCCCTCGAGAGCGACTGCGTCCTCGAGAACAACAACAAAAACTGCTTTTAATACTCCTGATAAAGCCAAAACACGATTTCTCTGTGCTGAGTCACGGCGGCGCTTTCGTTCTTTACGACAGAGTAAAAAGCGTCGTAAAACAGTTACATCGGTCGCCTTGTTGTCAAGAATAAGCGCGGAAGAGATGCGTGCACACTTACACGATTCGAAAGATTTATGGAGCACGACGTTACATCAGACACTGCTATGCAATTGCATTGAAGGTGAAGACGACGAGAGTGACTGCGCGTTTCATTTCCAATATATGCCGATGAGAAATCGTATAGAGGTGCCAAGAATGCTCTGCGAGGCTCGAAAGTGTAAATATGCGTTGGAGCTGGTCGGTTTTGTCCCGTGGGGGTCTGACGTGAAAACCACCACCCCATATGGAAAGACACCGACATTAAAAAACTATGACAAAACGAAAACGAAGGACTTGGCGCACGAGAAACCAATCGCACGATACCTCGCGAGCAAGTTGCAACTCTTCGGTCGAGATGAAGACGAACGCGCTAAAATAGACGAAGTTTACGAGCAACACTGGTCCACATTACGGAACAACGGTTTGACGCACCAAGGAGAAAACTTTGATATGGACCAATTGCTTGCAATTACCGATAGAGAAATAGACGAGACGCCTAGATTTCAAGACATGCGGCGCGTAAATTCGTTCTCTCCATCGCAGCGTTCGCTCGCGTCGCTTAGAGTTTTCGACGAGATTTTGTTACAGAATCAGTCCATGTACCTCGTCGGAGATGCGTTATCGTTATGCGATATCGCTCTGTTTGAAACCGCGTACGAGCTTTTCAGGGAAGAGTCTGCGGATTTTGATATTGGGGAGAGGTTTAATCTGAAATATTTAGAGAGATTTTTAGCGCACATAGAAGACGAACACCCGACGTTACGAGAGTATATGAAAAGCGCGAGACGTGTTCCACGATACAAGAGGCCTGGATACGTGTACATTATCGAATAACAAGTGAAATATTGGACTTCTTTCTACGCTACTTGACGACCAATCGATTCTGCTCGCATCCGAAGCGCACGTATTCGTGTGATTAAGGACTGCAAATGTTTCCGCTCTTCCTTTTGGTCTGAACCGTCATTTGATTCTACTTCTCTTCTTCTTCTTCTCTCCAGTATTCTAACTTCGCCCCCGCTCTTTTGTTCCTCGCGCCACCAATAAGAAGTATTATCGTCCGCCCAGTCATCGCTTTCATTATTATTTTCATCATCGTAATATTTGCCTATTCCTTCTACTTCTACTTCTACTTCTTCATTCGTTTCGAACTTTTCTTTTTTCTCGTCATCCTCTTCTTCTTCTCGACAATGCTCGATGCTACTCAATACGCTCGCGAGATACTCAATTTGCTTTGCGAGAACTTCATCACTCTCACGAGCTCTCTCTATCATTCTTCTTTCGTTATTACCTTACCTCGAGAGAGAGTTATAATAAAGATAGGTGTATAGAAGCTCACGTTTCGTGCAAAACTTTTGTGTACGAGATTTGGTTGTCGTTCAAAATTTATTAGGTATGTGGGGGATTTTTACATCACAAAAAGAGAATACGACGAAGCACGCGTATACGTATACATATAAATATATTCATATAAAAGAAAGATCTTATGAAGTGAGGAAGAGAACGAGAGCGAAGTCTTTAGGGTTAAAAGAGAAGTGGTGAGATATGGTGTCGTTATCCATCAACCACAAATCTGCGTGTGTTCTCCTGACAGCTTTCGTTGTTGTTTTGCAAATTGCTGATGACAACGACGACAACGACGGCGCATTCTCTGCGAATCACATCAGTGCAACGAGAGGACTTCTCGTCGCGTTGACGATTTGTATTTGTTTCTATTCACGCTTGCAGTTACGGTCGAGCGACGCGTACGGTGCGCTCGTTCTTCCCTGGTTTCTGATTTTGCATTCGTCGTCAACGAGAATGTGGTTCTTAACCAACGTTTCGCTCCTCTCTTCCTTCTCGTATATTTTTCTGCGGCGAAGGCACACGTCGTCGAGGCGCTCTTCCACCGCGCAAAATTCTACTCGAATGAGTTTAGGAGGAACGTGGCTTAGCAGATGTGACCCGATATATAGTCTCGCGAAAATGTTGGCGCGAAACGCCGCCGGGAGCAAGGAGACGGAGCTCGGCGTTTTGTTTCTCTGCATGCAAGGACTCTCAATCGCATCTGTTTCTATCTTTTATGATTTAATCGCCTATGCTCGTCGTGATGGTATAACTTGGCTTCCTTGGAGTAGAGATATTCAAAAGCGCGACGAAAGAGTGTTAGTATCGGCATTTGTAGCAGCTTCGTGTTGGTTGAGTTTTCTCCTCTTGACGACACCGAAGACACGCACAACATTTCATCAATATATTTTAACATGCGTAGGCGTTTTCGAGATGTTTCTGAGCGTGGGTATTTTAAAAGCACTAGTTTCTCAGGTACGAGGTGATAATGCGGGAAGTGTGACTTTAACCGCTTTCAGTATCGCTCGGTTAGCCGCGCTTTGGTGTACGGGTGTGTGTTTTTCACTCGCTCTATTCTGCAAGCGACGAGCTCTCGGAAAAGAGAAAGTTTTAAGCCAAAGGAAGATATTTCACGCGATTGCGGTCGTAATATTTGGCGTACCCATGCACACTTGGAGGGATGATTACGGGCAAGTGCTCATTCCTGTTGCGTTTGCTGCGTGTTTAGTTCTGTTTTGCTTTGTGGAATGTTTACGCGTTAGTAAGCGACTGAGCAAAAATATAACTCGTATGATTTTTGCGTGGGAGAAAGAAAAGAAAAGAAGCGATGAAGATGGTGTTGTTTTGAGTCACTCATCGCTCCTTCTTGGAATAGCTTTTCCATTGTGGCTGCATCATGTAAGTGGAAGTAGTAATAATAGCGTTATAAAGTCTTTATCTGGGTTAATAGCTGTTGGAATCGGGGATACATTCGCGTGCGAAATAGGACGTAATTTTGGGTCTATAAAAATGAACGATGCGAGTACGAAAACATTTGAAGGCTTTCTCGCGTTCTTCGTTTCCACCTTTGCGACTACTTTACTTCTCGCATCGGATGAAGATAAATACAGTATAGGTAAAATAGCCATAGCGTGCGTAGCAGCAGCGCTCTCAGAGTGCACATTAGAATCAACTCTGGATAATGTAGTCATTCCGTTAGTATTTTTAGCGTTTTTGTAACAACTTCAAAATCCGGAACTCCCCTAACCAACCCTAGCAAAAAACGGAACTCCCCTAAAATCCCCTAAACCATGAACACAAAACCTTCGGGGTGGATCCTGACTTGTTTTGCGAGTGATTTTACTACGCGATTTTCGTGCCGAGTCATGGACGTGACCATAGCAAATGCGAATATGGATTTCACTTACGGCGATTTTATCACAAACGTAGCTGTATCGATTTTGAACGAGGCGACGGAAGATTTGCTCGCAATTGGAAGCGATGAAGACGGCGAAAAAGGGGAAGAAGTAGTTTTCGAGAAACTCGTTCAATATATACGTCAAGAGCCTCAACGATGGGACGGAGAGAGATTGAATCGTATCTTAACGCTTGCGATTCACTCGCTTTCGGAGAGAGTGAAAGCGTGCAGAGAGATTGAGCGTGTAGCGAATCTAGCCTGACCTGTATAATAGGAAGAAGTACTCTCTCTCTCTCTCTCTCTCTCTCTCTCTCTCTCTCTCTCTCTCTCTCTCTCTCTTTCTTTCTCTTTCTCTCACTCACTCACTTGTTCCATCATCTGTTAAAAGGCGCTGCGTAGAAAAGTTAAGAGGCGCTGCCAAAGCGATTTCCTTTTTTGGCGGTAAACCCGCATGTAACATTTCATACATCGAAACGTAGAGTAATTCACTCGATAGTATGGTTTTTTTTTTTCCACCAACGACAAGAGGCTCAGAACAATCGCAGCATCGCATCTCTCGCACAATTCGATGAAGATTTCCTCGTGGATGCGTTTTGTAACACTCTCTCTCGCACGTGAAGCAAAACATCTCGCCACCGCGAGAAATTGGTTCGCTGCCGATGGCGTGTTTTGGGCCGATACTTGGGATACCTGTTTTATTATTTCTTCTATATCCCGCGTTTTTCCCGCACCTCCAGCACCTCGGGCGCGCGTCGGAGAGACTCTTCTTCGCTTTTTGTTGTTGTTTATGCGAGTCCTGATTGTAGTGAAAGGAGCACTCGCCTTTACGACCGCTTGCAACCCGGTTCGCGTTTCGCGTACAACCCGGATGTTTACATTGTTGATAAGGATATTCTGCATCCCCCAGGAGCTCGTTCTTCGTCACGTGATCGATATTGAGGTTGCTCTGAATCTCGATTCTGCAACTCGGCGGCAACTGTCCGTATTTGCTTAAGAATTCTCTTTGTTCTTGGACAAACGCGTCGGTAGCTCTTTTCTTTTCAGCTCTTTTCTTGGACAAAACACGGCGACTTCCTGCGATCATGGTCGCTTGCTTACTTTTGGAACCACCA
>JACLAB010000317.1_pt1 | contig 18179 bp, 15 predicted proteins | sample 8027921 | NCBI WGS metagenome assembly JACLAB01 (sample SAMN15725117, study PRJNA655200) | protist metagenome | isolation source: fluorescence activated cell sorting (FACS) single amplified genomes of... | place: USA: West Boothbay Harbor, Gulf of Maine | collected 2000-07-19 | reverse complement strand
CGTCCGTGAAAAAGATGTCCTCTTCGTGGGAGAAGACGCAAAAAGAACGCTTCGAGAGAGAAGCCGAATTGAAAACGCTAGCAGAGGCGAGGAAACAAGAACTCGAAAAGCGAGCCATGTTGGCAAAAAAGCAAGACGAAGAAATTGAAAAGCTTGTGCAAATGTCCAGCGAACTCGCGGACGCCAAGATCCAAGCGGAAATCAAACTCGAGGAAACGCAGAAGCAAATCGCAGAGGAGCGCTTGAAACGCTCAAAACGCATCGTAAAACGTCGACGCAATAACCGTAAACTTTTAGGAGGAGGTAACGTGGAAATCCACACCGCGGCGACGTTAGACGCTCAAGACAAAGAGGATTTACCCGACCACGAAGCAGTATTAGGACGTCTCGGCGAAGAAGAAGAGAATGAAGACGAAGAAGAACGAGGAGATGCGTCTGTCCTAAACTTGGACCACGACGAACCGACGAACCGTAAAATGCTCTTTTGCGCGGGTGGCTTGAGAGTTCCGAGAGTACACGTGGAGAAAGATAGTGAAGTTGGATGGGCAGTCTGGAACACGGACAAAGAGTTGCGAGAGGAAATGCGCGAAAGAGGTGAACTCGCTGCAAAATAGGATATAGAACATGTAAAATAATCGCAGCATATATAGCAGTGACTAGTAACGTCTGTGTCATACGTACACTGTATAAAAGTAATGTAAACATTTTTTATCGTTTTTAGTGTTAAATATCATAGAAGGATTTTGGTATAAAAAACTTTTGATGTGGCTAATTTTCTCTCGCGACTACGCACTCAACTCGCTCCGATTCTCTCTTGTCCCCCTCTCATTCTCTCTCTCTCTTATATATTGTAGTGGTACATTTTTTATTCTTTGATCTGTTGTATATGATGTTCTTTCTTCTTTCCTCTAGAAAGCAGCGCTATATGCCGGTCCAACGCCCTCATAAAGCGTGACTTGTAGCGTCCCGCCTGAATACTTGTTCACCATATCCGCGGTGGTCAAATTATAATCCTCCTTGGCGACCGTGTACCCTTCAATGTAATCCTTCATTTCCGGAATGAAATGTCTGCGCGCGTGCGCTTTGAGGCCTTCTGGCGTGATAAAATCCTTCACAAACTGCGTAGCTTGCTTGGAAATCTTAAACGCCTCCTCTGGGTGGCTCTCCGCCCACAAAAATTTCTCGTGCAAATCCGACATGTCCTCGTTCAACGGAATGTAATGCACCCACGGTGTAATGTCGTCGTAAAATGAATCGCGCATCATCGTCTCGTGGTGAAACAAAACACCCGGCATGGCTAAGAATCGAAACGTAGACTTCCACGACGTCCCCCCGCCGCCTCCAATATCGACCAAGTATTTATACTTTTCAAATTGACAGGCGTTCCACACGTCGCCGGTGGAAAAGATCGGGATTCGATCGTCGATGCAATTCTCAGACGGCGCTCGTGGGTTACTATCGCTAAATTTGATGTCGTAATTGTCTGGATATTTGCTCGCGATGATCGCCGCTCGCAATCTCGGCGGCACGCGGTGTCTCACATCCTTGTCCGAGCGCCCTCGATTATCCAAGATGTTTGCTTGAATAGTTTCGATGTCTTTGTCGCACAATCCCGCTATTCGCACGTATCGGTTTGCATCCAACGTCCCAACTTTCGGGTACGCTTCCAAGTAGTGCCAATCCGAGCCTCTCCAGACGGCTTTATTCAACAACTTATCGAACGCTTTTCTCTGCGCGTTCTCAGAGTTGTAATTCTTAAAATCCAACCTCGAACTCGCGCACATCGGTTGCGTCGGGTCCGGATTCTTCGTGGAAAACCATTCGCATTGCGTCTTCACCGGATCGTACGCGTGCGCCAAACACGGCGTAAACGGCAACGTCGGAGCTTGCGATAATCCAATCATTCTCTTATTATTCTTCGGCACAGTACCAAACGAGAAAATTCTCGTCGGTAAACTCGGGCACCCTTTCTCCGAGTCGATGCACTCGACTTGCGGGAAATCCGACGTCACCCACGGCACGTGAAACGGCGGTTGCCCAGCTTTAAATCTATCCGGAAACTCCTTCGGCATGACCGCGTTCAAAAACTGCACGACACCAGACGAGCGATCGTCCACATTCTCCGGAGTCCCGGTTTCTTTAATCGTCCACGATTTGAAGCCGTACTTTTCCGTCCACGTGAACAAGTGCGTCGGCATGCGCTTTTGTTCCGGCAAGAGCGCCGCGCGCGTGTCCAAAATGTCTTTGAACGTCGTCACGTCCCAGCTGTTAAAAGAATTATAGTCGATACAGTGGTTAGTTTTGCGATGAAAATGAAACGACCCTCGCCGCGCGCTCTACGCGCGTAAGAGAGAGAGAAAGAAAAAGAAGAAGAAGACGAAGAGTCCAAAAACGACGAGAGAGAACTCTCTGAACACGAAAAAAAAAAAAAAAAAGATGAAGAAAACGCGCTCTGTCGGTGATGCGTATACATACCTGTGATCTCCCGGGAGTAAGAAACTCCCCGGTTTACAGTTCCCGTTCTGACACCTTTGCCAGACGGAGGCGACGCCAACGACCGCCCCGGTTAACGCCAAGGCGGAGACGACGATCGACGAGAGGTATTGAAACGTCGATTCTTTTTCTTCTTCTCCAACTCCAACTCCTCCTCGGTGCGCGTCCCGCTGATGATCGCGGCCATTGTTGCTTCCCGAGGTGGAGGCTAAGAGCGAGGATTTCTCGGACGATCGACCCATCTCTCCTCGCGAGCGTCTTCTTCTTCTTCCGCTACTTCTCTCTTCTCGAAGAGACGACTTCTTCGGGAGGACTTTTGCGTTTTATCGCGCGCTCCTCGCGATTGTCTTCTCGGATCCCCCGCGGCCGCGGTTTCTTTTCCCCACAAACGAGTAGTTTTGGAAAAATCTCTCTCTCTCTCTCTCTCTCTCTCTCAGTAGTGTGCGTTAACAACTACAGCAACAGCAACAACAACAACAACAACAGAGAAGACTACTTTGCCGCGCAAACGCGAGCGCCGCGTCGTCGTCGTCGTGTGCTCTCACAAACACACACGCTCTCTCCGATGTGATATGAACGCGTTTTCTCGAGAGTCGAGAGTTCTTTTGTTTTGTCGACTTTTTTTACTTTTTCTTTTTCTTCTCGAGAGCGTTTTTCTAGAGACAAAAAAAAAGAGTTGTTTAGGGTTTCATTATTTTTTTTTTGTTCAACACCCAAAGGACCAGAAAGAGGTCCAATCAGATATAACGCACGCACGCGCACGCAGACACACACTCGCACGCACGCGCGCTCGCCTAATTTCGAGAGTTCTTCTTAGTTCTTCTCTTTTCTCTTCTCTCACGCACACGCAGAGAGAGAGAGAAACTTTTTCTTTTCACACGCGCGCGCGAGAAGAAGATTAAAGAAGAAGAAAAGAGGGGATTTCTTTTTTTGCGATTGACTTTTGCCGCGCCCCTCCCGAGAACCAAAAGGCATATATATTCATCGACTGATATACATATAGAAAGATAAATGAACGCGAACGAGCAACAACCGCTCTTAACCGCGACGACGACGACGACGAGAGATGCCTCCTCGGAGAAGAAGAGATCCGCGATTACTTCTTCGTTCCCGTCGATGAAGAAAACGGTCGGTTTGGTCGCCTTGGCTGGCGCGACAGTTTTAGCCACGGCTGGGACGATGAGGAAGATGAGCTCTTCTTCGGGGTCTTCTTCGGAAGCTTTGAACGGAAGATTCCCGTGGTTAGGATCCGTGGATGGATACCCGACCGAAACGTATTCCGATCCGAGTAACTTTGATCAATCGATCGCTGGGAAGGTAGAGGGGAAAGACTTTCCGATCTTTCTTCACATTCCGAAATCTGGAGGGACTTCGGTCGAAACTATGGTTGGCGCCATCGGCGGTAAGTTGGGATCGTGCAACTCGGAAGATTTAGGCTTGACGAGACCGTTTGAGATTGATCCGGCGTGGGTGGTCGGTAAATCGGAAGATTTTCATTCGCCGCCGGCGATGAGACACTTGCCGAACTCGTTCGTCACGGTGAGAAACCCGTACGCGAGAGCGGAATCTGAGTTTGCGTGGTTCAAGGCGAGGTACTTCCACGACCAACCGTTGGACGCGGGCTACAGCGAGAGGAACTGCGAAGAATTTTCCGAATGGATCCACACGGTCACGAGATGGGTTTTGAATTCGCCGTTGATTGAATGTTACAGAGAAGGCGAGTATTCTGATAGCGCCATGGCGGATTGCAACGCGAAGATTCCGCCGACGGAGGACGAAATCAACGCGTGCGTCACGGAGAAAACCGCCGGAAGCATGCAGTGGAAAGACGCGTTCCCGATTTGTGCGGACATGTTAGGTGCGGTCACTTGGCATCACTCGCATCACACGCCGGCATACATCATCGCCAGACACGCGGAATACGTTTTCCCGTTGGAGACGTGCATGATCTCCGACGTCGACAAGAAGTGTATCGACCCGAGATCCGGAAACAAGCAAGACAACTTGGTGAAATTCTTGAAGGAAAGAGTTTCCACCTCAATTGAATACACGGAGATGAACGTCGTTCACAGAGGCACGGAAGTTGGCCAATCGGTCAAGCCAAGCGTGACGCAGTGCTGGACTAACGGGCACATTTCGGACGAAGACGCGAACAACTTCAAAGCGGCGTACGCCATCGACTTCCAAAAGTACGGCTATTCCTCGGACCTTCCGACGGTTGGATACGACCAAGAGCCGCAAATTGGTATGGCGGAGAAGGAGAGAGTGATACACAGCAAACAATCGTCGTCTTCTTCTTCTTCCTCTTCTGCCAGCCGACGTTCCTCTTCCTCCTCCAAATCCTCGTCCTCGAGAAGAGGCCAATCGACCACTAGAAAACTTCTCTCGATCAACGAGTGGACGTCCAAACTCTTCGGCGCGGAGAAGAAGGAATCCTCCGAAAAAGTAGTCCTCCCCACCGGTAAAGCGCAAGGCGCGCACAAATCCGTTCGAGTCTCCGATTTTACCCCGAACTTAGGCACCAACGAGGGTTGGCCCGTCGTAGAAGACTTTGGCCACGACTCTCAACTGCTCGAGTTTTACCCGTCCTGCCCGCCGCCGGATTGGGACTCGGCGACCGCCGCGCAACAGACCGGTTTGCACGCGTCCAGGTCGTTGAAAATTTAAAAAAAAGAAAGAGAGAACGACGAGAGAGAGAGAGAGAGAGAGAGAGAGAGAGAGAGAAGAGAGCGCGCGACGAGAGAGAAAGGAAAATTTATATACTAATAAGAGATGTGTTATTAAAAGGACGCGCCGTCTTAAACATATTTAATAAGGTTATCACCCACACATATTTTTGAAAACACACACACACACATTTAGGGTTTCACGTATTTTTTTTTGTTCCCGTCCCGCGGGGAAAAAAAAGAGGAAAAAAAAACAGAAAAAATCAACCACACAACTACAACGCGGCGTCACGACAGACAAACGCACGCCGCACTTCCGCGAGAGAGAGAGAAGAGAGAGAGAAGAGCGAGAGAGAGGGAGTCACCGAGCGCTCTTTTATTTGGATTCTTTGAGCAAAGAAAGAGATAGAAATGGACGCGTCAGAGCGCGACGCGCTTTTAGATTGCGAGCGGTCCTACCACGAGGACCGCGAGTCCAATCCTCCGGCGTCATCTTCATCTTCGTCGTCGTTCGCGTCCCGAATCACGACGAAATCTCTCGTCGCCGGCGTTGCCGGGATGGTTCTGTGCGCGTACAGCGGGCACGCGGTGAAGCGGATGTTAGGGGCCGGACAGAGAGGCGATGCGGTGCGTTTTTAGTTTTCATTTTCTTCTTCTTCGTGCGAGAGATGCCGCGGCTTTTTTAAACGCACGCGTCTCTGCTTTTCTTCCCCGACGACGAGTTCGAGTTCGAGTTCGAGACGAGACACAAAAAAACCGTCGTCGAAAAGGAAGGATGGCACTCTTCGCGTTACATTCGTTCTTCTTCTTTCTGCGCAGCGGTGTCATCGGAGAAGGAAGAGAGAGAGCGCCTTTTGGAAGAAGAGATCGCGTCTCCGTCTTCGTCCATTTTTTTTTTCCTTCTTCTTCTTTCTCTCCTCAAAGAAGAAGAAGGAAAAAGTATTCTATTCGTCTCTTTCGCGTTGCGCATCTTTACACGTAACTCATTCCTTTGTTATTCTTTCTACACGCACACACACACACACACAGCCGTTAACGAACGAATCGTTGGTTGAAATTTACGACGCCATCACGCAATCTCGTCTCCCCGGCAACGCCGAGCGAAGAAACGACCCGCTGTTGAAAGCGGCGGAGAAGGATTTGCCGAATGTCGGCATTATTAAATCCGTCGATCCGACGTGGCAGGCACAATCCGGGTGGTATCATCACCCGGTGCCTGGAAATAACGCGGAGGAAGGAAAATTTGTCATGTGCGTCCCGGGTGAGTGGGATAACTCGTACACGTATAACTTTTTGTCCTTGTTCAGAAGCGGCATTTGCATCAAGGAAGTGAGGACGGATATCCAAAACGATGATTTTACCGGGTGTGATATCCGCGTATTTAATCAGTACGCGTTCATTTGGAAAAACGATTTCAAGATTGGGAACCAAACCGCGCGATCGGAGGAGAACTTCTTCCGTCCTCCGGCCAAGTTGCACCCGAACGTGGTTGACTTCTATTACGCGCACGAGTCGCCGGATCACTACGGTTACGAGTTGAGAGGCGATACGGAGTATTCCAAGAAATCGTTGAGAAATATGCAATATTTGGCCTGGTTTAACGGCGATCCGGATTCTCCGCACAGATCGAGTTTGTGGTATCCGTTTGGCCCGTCTATCGGTGAGTTATTGAGAGACTACCCGTTGTTTGTTATGCCGAGAGAGAAGAGAATTCCAGTCATCGGGTGGATGTCTAAAGATTGCGTGTTGAGAGAACGCATCAACGTTTTGGTGGAAATTTCTAAACACTTTCCGGTGTTTAGCATGGGGAGATGCGAGCAAAACATCGCGCCGCCGCCGGACGACCCGGGACGTTTGGGTGACTTTGAAATGCAGCAGGAGTTGAAATCGAGGTACATGTTTTATTACGCTTTGGAAAATGGCATCCAGTGCCCGCATTACATGACGGAGAAGATTTGGGACGCGTTATCGAGAGGCTCGATTCCGATTTACATCGGTTGGGACGGTATCGAAGAATACATCCCGTCCAAAGATGCCGTCATTGATTTGAGAGACTTTTCGTCTCCGGCGGAATTGTCCGCGAAGTTGACAGAAATTGCGACTAACGACGCGGCGTACGCCAAGGCGCACGAGTGGAGAACGAAATCGCCGGATCAGTGGCCGCTGAAGTTCCGCAGCTTGATTCGTCAAGTGAGTTCAGACATGAAGTTTGGCATTTGTTCGACGATGAAGGAGGGTCCAAAGAACCACCCACCCGCTGTGGCGACGGAGAAGTGCGATCGCTCTGTGAAAATCATGGGAATGCCGGTTACGGAATACCCGGGGAGAGAAGCCGCGTGGTGGGAGGTTGCCGGTTGGAAAGTTGAAACCGCGCATAAAGTGGACAACACCGCGGTGGCCAGAGTTGAGATTCAATCGCCAATGAAGTTCTTGACCAAGAAGTGCGACGAGCACACGATCGAGTGCTTTCACACGTTGAAGACGGCGACGGCGAAGAATGTGAATCAGCAACAACGCAACATGAACAATAACAATGGCGGCGTGCGAAGAATGGAGAACGGCAATAACAACAACCAAAACGATAACAATAACAATATCCGAAACAGCAACGTGCGACGGATGAAGGCAAAGGGCGACATGTTACCCGATTACGTCAGCACTGTGGACGTGCGCAAAGGTAAAAACCCGGTGCACTTGAGCAACAGCAACGGTTCCGCGTACAAGGGCGAATCGCACGGTCGTGAGGAAGACTATGGGCCAGTCTTGTCTAAAAAGAACTCCTTGAAAACTGCGAGTATGGGTGAATCCGAGACGCAATCGGATGAAAACGACGAAAACGAGGGCGTAGAAACGACCAAGTCCTCTTCCAAGAAGAAGCACGAAACCGAGGAAGAGAAAAAAGAGCGACTCAAGGAGGAAAAACAGGAGAAAAAATTAGCTGCTAAAATCGCCAAGCGCGAAGCCGAAGCGTTAGAACGCGTCCACGAAACCGTCGCGGACTTACCGGTGATCAAAGATAAAGCACCGACGGCACCACCACCACCCGGGGAGGCGAGGCACGACGTCACGAAGACGACGGATGACTTTGACGCGGGAGCGCCGAGCGCGGACAAAGAGGAAGTGGAGGCTTTGAAAGAACGGTTAGCGTTGTTGGATGAAGTTTCGAGCAAGAGATCTTCTCATCGAGGATAATAGAAAGAGAGAGAGAGAGAGACAAAGAGAAATAGATGGACATATAAGTCTTTTCCGCCTCTTCTTTCTCCTCTTTCTCCTCGAAAAATAGAAGTCCACTCGGCCCGTGTCGTTTCTTCGCGTCGCGAGAATAGAGAAAAGCGCTTTTTCTATTCCCGCGCGCGAGCGACGATTATGCACACACACACACGCACACGCGTAAAGGAGCGCGAAAGAAAAGGGGAAGACGAGAGAGATAGAGAGAGAAAGAGAGAAAAACTATCAATTATTACTATTACCCACATAAAATAAAGAGAGAGAGAGAGAAAGAAGAGTTTTTATTTAATCGCATATTTTATATTCTTTTACACACTTATTACGTACACACACGAAGAACTCATCAAAAAGAAGCCACATCACAACACTAAATTTTTTTGAAACCCTAAAAAATCAAAAGCTCTCTTCTCTCTTTGGAAAATTTGTCCTCACTTTGCAATCGCGCGCGCGCTCGAGATACGCGACAGAGCGCACAACGGCAGAGCAGAACACGGAAAGAAGACCACCCCGCGATATGCGTGCCGCCACGCCGTATCGATCGATAGACGACGACGTCGAAGAGGCCACCGTTGCTGGCACGAGAAGTGACGAGAAAAACGACGTCGCTTTTGACGCCTCTTCTTCGTCTTCTTTCGGGACCGCGGGGAGGAAAAAACCGACGATGAGAGGAACGAAGACGATTCTCGCGACGCTCGGTGCGGTGGCGCTGGTAGGTTTCGGCACCGCGACCACCGCGGTTGGAAGAGGAGGAGGAGGAGGATTGATGCGATGGAAAGTTTCCTCCTCCAATTCTTTGTTTCGATTGGGGTCGTCGTCGTCGTCTCGACGTTCTTCATCTTCTTCTTCTTACTCTCATTCTTCGAGTAGTAGTAGTAGTAGTCGTTTAGGCTCCGACGACGGCCTCGACGACGGCGCACCCATTTGCAAGGAAGACTTGCGGATGATCACCGAAATGCTGAACGACGCCTCGAACGCGGACGATCCGATTAAATCTGCCATCGAGGGCGATATTCCGAATTTAGGGGTGTTTCCCTCGATCGATCCGAACTGGGAGCGTCACACGAGTACGTGGTACCACACTCCGGCGTTTAGCGGGAACAGCGGCGAGGATGGGTTCGTCATGTGCTTACCGGGAGAGTGGGACGATTCTTACACGTATAACTTTGATTCGTTGTTTCAAGAGGGCATGTGTATCAAACAAGTGAGAACGGATATCGCGAACGGCGATTTTACCGGGTGCGACGTCCGAGTATTCAGTCAATTCGCGTATATTTTCAAGGACGATTTCAAGCAAGGGAACTTCACTCCGAGAGCGGAAGACAACGTGTTTCATCCGCCACCGAAACTGAGCTCGGATGTGGTCGATTTTTATTACGCGCACGAGTCGCCGGATCATTACGGTTACGAATTGAGAGGCGATACGGAGTATTCCAAGAAATCGTTGGAAAATATTCAATATTTGGCCTGGTTTAACGGCGATCCGGATTCAAACTTGCGTTCGAGCGTCTGGTACCCATTCGGGCCGTCGGTTGGGTCGTTGATGAGAGACTACAAGTATTTCAAGAAATCGATGGCAGAGCGAATCCCAGTCGTCGCGTGGATGTCCAAAGATTGCGTCCAGCGCGATCGCATAAATTTGCTAGTTGCGTTATCGAAGCACTTTCCGGTGTTTAGCATGGGGAGATGCGAGCAAAACATCGCGCCGCCGCTGGACGACCCGGGACGTTTGGGTGACTTTGAAATGCAGCAGGAGTTGAAATCGAGGTACATGTTTTACTTCGCGTTGGAAAACGGGGTCCAGTGTCCGCATTACATGACGGAGAAAATATTCGATGCGCTGACCAGAGGATCGATTCCGATTTACATCGGTTGGGATGGCGTTGAGGATTACATCCCGTCCAAAGACTCCGTGATTGATTTGAGAGACTTTTCGAGCATCGACAAGTTAGCGGCAAAATTAGCTCAAATTGCCACAGACGAGACCGAATACAATAAATATCACGCGTGGAGACACAAGTCTCCATCGGAATGGCCGCTGAAGTTTCGTAACTTGGTTCGCCAAGTCAGTTCGGACTTAAAGTTTGGTATTTGCTCGACGTTAAAAGAAGGACCGTCGAAACACCCACCGGTGGAGCCTGGCCGAGAAGCAACGGACAAGTGCGACCACTCCGTGAACATCATGGGTATTCCAGCCAATCAGTACCCAGGGAGACCGGCGGAATGGTGGGAGGTTTTAGGCTGGAAAGCGGTTACAGCCGGTGTGGAACCCAAAGTCGAAGTCGCGGACCCGAGACAATTCTTGACGCAAAAATGCGACAAAATGCACCATGCCGCGTGCTGGGATTTGAACATGCCCGGTTTGGTGTCGTACGCGCAAGCGTTGTATCCACACGAAGAGGAAGATGACGAGGAAGGAAAGTCCGAAGTGGAAGAGGCAGAAGACGAGGTTGAAAAAGCGCACGAATCCTTCGTAGACGTCATAGAAGACGTCGTGGGCGAAGTCGAAGGCGCGTTCGACGGCGACGAAGAAGACGAAGACAACGCGTCATCCGACGATAGCAGATCATCTAGCAGCGAACGTAGCTCTTCGCACCACCACACCAAACACGACGACGACGACGACGACAACAACAACAACAACAACAACAACAGCGGCGAGGAAGTCTTCGGAATGCTCGACCAACCGGCGACGACCCCGTCCGACCTCTTACTGCTCCGAAAAGAACTCGAACTCTTGGAGAAAGAAAACGCGCTCTTGACCGTGAAAGAGAAAGCCGCTCAATTGGGCATCGACGTGTAAAACGATTTTTTTTTGTGCTAGCCTTCTTTTTGTAGTCTTATTAAATTGTCTATGTCATATATATATACAAACGATATATGTGTAGTCTTCAGACGCGCGCCGCGACGTGTTGAAGTGAATCGCGCGTGCTAAACTTTTTGATGTACTCTTTATTATTTTTTTTGCATTTTTTTCATTTTTGTTCGTTTTTGCGGGCACCACAAAAAACCTCCACCTCCTATCTATTAATACTATCATCCCCCTCCCCTCGGGTTGCGCGATATAATACGCACAAAGCGCGCTGAGAGAGAGAGATAGAGAGAAAGAGAAGTTGTTTTTTTCAGTCTCCATGTCCTCTTTCTCCTCCTCTTCCTCCTCCTCACGAAGACAAAGACAAAGACTCCCGCGCATTGCCGAAAAGAAATATTCCTCCAAAACCAAAGCGGATGATACTATTACTAACAACAACAACAACAACAACAACAACAACATAAAGAATCTGCTGAACGCGCCTCTGCAAAAGATCAAGCTTCCGCGATGGACGTCGATTCCAAACGCGTGCGTGGCGTCCGCGCTGGCGGTGTGCTGCACGAACCCGATGGACCGAGCGAAGACGTTGCAGCAATTACCCGGGAAGAACAACTGGGGGAAGAGTTCGTTCGAAGTGATACGGAACATGGCGAAGAGAGAAGGGTTGATCGCTGGGCCGTATCGAGGGTTACCGTCGGCGGTGGCGAGAGAAGCGAGCAAGAATATGTTTAGGATTGGTTTGTTCACGCCTTTGTTGTTGGCGTTGCACCCTCCGGGGAAACATCGAGACGCGGAAACGGGCGAAGAGGTTCCCGTGCCGGCGTGGAAGCGGTTCGTGGCGGGGAGTTTGAGCGGCGCGTTAGGCGCGGTGAGTTCGAACCCTTTCGATTTAGTAAAAACTAGAATGCAAGTCCCCGCGGATATGTGTGAATACACCGGGTTGACGAACGCGTTTGCGACGATCCTGAAAGGGGAAGGGTGGAAGGCGTTTTATAAAGGGGTCGGCGCGTCCGTGTGTAGAGATATGTTGGGGTCCTCGGTGAATTTAACCGTGCAAAGCGTCGCGAGCGAGTGGATGATTAAGAAAGAAGTGTTTCCACCCGGATCACCGTGGCTAGGTGGATTGTCCGGAGTGTTGAGTGCGGCGGCGAGCGTGGCGGTGATGCAGCCTATCGATACGAGCAGAGCGTACGTGTATTTGAAACCGCACATTTTTTCAAATTCAATCGAAGCGATGCGATACATCGTCTTGAAAGAAGGACCGTTAAAATTGTATAAAGGCGCAGTTCCGCACTTTTTGAGAACTGCGCCGCACTATGCGGCTATGTTTAGTATTTTAGAGTACATCACCGGGAAAGAACGGGTTATAGTCAGAGATATGAACGCCAAACGATTTCGTGAGCTTGGGATTTTCGACAAGGACGTCTCCAACGAGCTGGCGAAGATGTGTAGAGTGAAAGTGTTCAAGCCAAAACAGGAGATTAGCAAAAGTGGCGAAGTAGAGAAGGAGATGACATTGATCGTTCGCGGGAAAGCGTTGACGCCAAACTCTGGCGTGGCCAGTTCTGGGTCGTATTTCGGCGAGCAATCGTTGATTCACGACAACCACAGAGCCGGGGAAACCGTCGTCGCGAAAACCTCGACGACGTGTTTAGTCGTAGACAAGATGGATTTTAAGAGAGCAACGTTGCGTGCGCAACGATTGCGCGGACAAAAGAAGAAAACGTCGACGAAAGAAGGTGACAATGACGACGACAATGACCAAGACCGATTCACGTCGGCCACGTCCGATTTCTCCACCGACGGCGACGCCATGATGGGCTACTACGCCAAGAAAATGGACGAAATCGAATACCGCGAACAACTCTCAACGAGCTGGCGAAAATCGCGCGACAAGAAACTCATAGACTCCGTCCAAGTCTTCAAAGGCATGTCCCCGTATGAACGCGCGTTAATCGTCGAGTCCGCAAAAAAGCGCCGCTACGAATCCGGTGAAAAAATCATCCGCGAAGGCGACCGCGACAAGAACAAAACCTTCTTCGTCGTCCTCAAAGGCCGCGCCGCGATGGTCGCCAGAGACGCCGACTTTGACGAAAACGAACTCATAAACATGAGAAACCCGCAACAAATCCGTAAAATCGTCAGAACGTTCGCCCCTGGCGGTCATTTCGGCGGTAAAGCGTTATTAACCGGCAATCCGCGCCAAATGACCATCGTCGCTCGCGGCTACGTCGAAGCGCTCGCCATCGACGGCGAAAGCTTGAAAGAGTTGCGCGAGAAAGATCCAAACTTGGTCGAAAAGATTAAGAAAAATTTAAAACGAGAGAGCGATAAGATTGGAGATTGGAGGTTTAGCAGCATGATGATGGCGTAGCAGCAGAGAGAAAGAGAGAGAGAGAGAGAGAGAGAGAGAGAGAGAGACCGAATATAATAGTTCATCTCGAGTCACGGTTGTAGAACACACGCGAGAGTTTTTTGTCATACACGACACACGCCGCCTGCGTTACAAAAATAAAACACAGATCACGCGCTTGAGAAAGAGAGACGATATATGATAACCGTCCTCTACTTTGCCGCGGCGCGAGAGGCCACCGAAGGCCAAATCGCCTCCGAACAAATCGCCCTTCCTCTTCCTTCTGCTATTACTACTGATGATAAAATCTCCGTCGCCGAGTTGAAGCGAACGCTGGCGAAGAAACACGGGAAAAAGTTGGCGGCGATTTTAGAAACGTGCGCGGTGAGCGTGGAGCGAGAATATTGCGAGAGCGACGAGGATTTAGTGCGAGGTGGCGACGAAGTGGCGATTATTCCACCGATTAGCGGCGGGTGATGCATTATGTGATGATGCGTTATTCGTACGCGTTACGAACGCGCGATAATGCATCTCCGCTTCTTTTTTACCTCAGAAAAAAAAAGCGCGATTTTGTAACAACTTTTAATAATACGATAGAAAAACAACACGATGCGATTCGTGCTTTTCGGAAAGTTCGGCGCGGACGCGTTCAACTCGGGCGGTGGATGCAGAGCGGGAGGAGGCAGCAGCCGTTTTCGTCGTCGCGGGGAGGAGTTTTGGAAGCGCTGCGCGATGCGTAAAAAAAACGACGGTTTTGGGGGGAAATCCCCCCTCAACGGTCTCTCGTCGTCGCGAGGAGGAGGCGCGCAAACGACGACGACGATGGCGTCGTCGCGATTTTCGTCCTCCTCTTTCTCTTCTTCTTCTTCGTCGTCGTCTTTCTCAAAGTCGGGTTTACCGCCGATGATGAAATCTGCGCTCACGAGCGCTGGGTTAGGCATCGTCGGCGATTGCGTCGCGCAGACGTTGCAAAAACGGGGAAAACCTCTTCAAAAAGGGACACCACGGAAAGAAGAAGAAGAAGGAAGCGATAAATACGACTACTATCGAACGGCGCGACAGTCTCTGTTCAACCTGACGTTTTACGGACCTTTGCAACACGTCTGGTACATATATTTGGGTAAAAAATGGCCGACCGTACCGGGTTCGATGGCGGCGTCTAACCTTAAACCGTTCGCGACGAAAGTTTTCTTGAACCAAGCGGCGCTCGGACCGGTGGTGGTGGCGTGCTTCTTCGCCTGGTCGCAAGCGCTGACGAACACCTTCACCGTCGCGAGTTGGACGGAGAAAGTGCAGAGAGACGCGTTGCCGACGTTGCAGAAAGGGTGGGCGTTTTGGGTGCCCGCGAGTGCGATTAACTTTGCCGTCGTGCCCGTGAACAGGCAGGTATTGTACATGTCGTGCTGTTCCATCGTGTGGAATTGCATCTTGTCGCAAGCCGGGAACAAGAAGAAGGACGCGGAGGACGAAAAGAAGAAAAAGAAGAAGAAGTAAAACGTGATGAACAAATACCAAGTAACAATAGCAGTGAGACAACACACGCGCACCCAGAGAGAGAGAGAGAGAGATTAAAACTAAACCTTTTTATTTGACGCGAGTCGATGCCTCTGTATGTTTTCTCTCCGGCGCTTTGTCTTCCCCTTCGCCTCTTTCACTACTAAAACCCTAAACACTAGACGTTTCATGTCGTCCCCTATACTCTCTCTCGCCTTCACAAAATAATACTAAACCGAAGATGGACCGATACCGAAAAGAGTTTTGGCAGAAAGACCTATCGGACGTCGCGTTCTTCCGAACGGTTGCGTGCGTCATCTGGGCGTCGCTCGGTGCCACCGTACCGGTACGTTTTTTTACTCGTCGTCGTCGTCATCATCATCATTCTCACACGAAAGAGGGAGAGAGTTTTGCGCGCAAAATTCAAATTACTTTTCCCCAAGAGAGGGGAAGAGAGCGCTTTTCCCCTTTTTATCGATATCATCGTCTCTCTTTCTGATTCGTTTGTTCTCTCTCTCTCTCTCTTTCCTGCGATTGCGGAATAAACGAACGACAACAGGTGTCTGCTTTTTACTTCCTTCTGTTCCTGGTGCGCCGCGCTACGTTCGCAACTTTTGCGAGAACGTCTGCGAGTTTTTTCCTCCTTCTGGTGCCGATTTCGTTGGTCACGGCGAGAGGCGGGCGGCCGGCGGCGAGCGGCAACAACGGCGGGGGAGCATCGTCGTCGTCGTCGTCGTGCGGCGGGGAGTTTCTCATCTCGAGAGATTTATTAGATTCGAGTCACGGGATTGCGCTTCCTGAATTCGCGGGGTCTTCGAGTTCGAAGCGGTTAAACGAAGCGCGCTTGAGGAACGCGACGCGATGGAAAGCGAAGAGAGCGACGGACGCGTTGGCGTTTGTTTTCGTCAGAGTTTTCGTGAGTGGGATGTTTTTGATGCCAATGTTTAGTAATCGTAGTAAAAGTGGTAGCAGTAATGAGAACGTTGGCATTTTTGGCGCCTTGTACGCGTTCGTGTTGTCGATGGGGAGTTTAGGTTTGACTCGCGCGTGGGCGACGTGGAATTGGTCGGTTCGGTCAAACGCGAGAAAAGTTTTAGCGCCGTTGTTTGCGGGTTACGGAGATAGAATCGTGCAATCGTCGCGGATTTTGTCGTGGTTAGAAAAGTCGAGAAACCAGTTTGGTGGTGGTGGTGGTGTTGGTGCGAGCAAAGATTCGATGTTGAGGGAGAAAGTCGTGAGCGCAAGCGCTCGCAACAACCCGTTGGAGAAATTGCGATTGGCGGCGCTTACGTTTCCGAAATTTCACGACGACTTGCACTTTCAGCTTTCACGAACCGGTCAACGCAGACGATATTTTCGAGTGAAACGAATCGCGTTTGATGTTGCGACGGATCCGAGTGTGGTGTTGTATTCCGCGAAGATGGTTGTCGTCGCGTTTGTAGCTCAAATGTGTTTGAGCTGGTTTCGTTTGGCGCCGTCGATGTCTCTTTTTTCCTTGGTTTCAAAGTTTGTTCCAGGGTACGTCGTTTACGTCGCGTTTAAAATTTGCAGAGACGTCTGCGAATCGATATTGAACGAACCGTACGCGTTTCGGCCGGACACGAGAGCATCGGGGACGGAACGCACGGCGTTGGAACCGTTGATGAGAGCAATGCGGGGCGAATTCGTTTCGGAATACGCATTTTCACAAGTCTTGGCGTTCGACGATTGCTTAAAAATTGCGAGTGGTGACGATTTCGAGTACGGGAGATTACCGTTACTGTACAGTGGGAGCGATGCGATGGCCTCCGCTGCGTTTGGCCTCGTGGCGCCGGGGAGAAGACGATACGCGTCAGCGGATGCGAACGCCGACGAAGACGGCGAGGACGAGGACGAAGACGGCGAAAAGACGCCAGATTTCTTGGACGTTTTATCCATCAAGCGCGCATTTTTAGCGTGCGCTTTAGCACCAGCAACGGCAATAGCGCGAGCCATGCGTGACTTCCACGAGAAGGCTATAATTGCGGACGCGAGATCGAGTGCGGGACCTCCGTCGGCGGTATCCATGTCCGGAGGAGAAGGAGGCGTAGCAGGGGGAAACGGATTTAATGGCGTAGGGGGAAGTATTGGTGGAATGCTAAGTCTCGAAGCGATACAAATGCGCAAACACAGGCATTCGCAAGCATCGATTGCATCTAAAAGAGCGGCGCAAGCGGTGGAAGATTACGGTGCGCTCGCCGACTTAGGGGTGGAAATCGCCGCCGCCATATTTAGCAACGTGGACGAGTTTGGGGACGAAATGTTGAACGCTAATGCGAGCGTTGACCGACGAAACCACGCGGACGCTTTAGGTGAGCACGAACGGCCAACGTTTAGGGACGTGGCTATTGCGACGTGCGCGTATCGCGAAGCGGTAAAATGCGTGAGAGAGGTGACGTTTCCAGATTCTGCGCTGACGATGACAGCTTCGTCTGCGGGACAACATTTGCAACGCGACGCTGCCGATACAGGAGCACCTCAGACGACGACGAGGACGACGACAGCGCTGGACGGTACCGATTCCGAACCGATCATTCGGCCATCCAGCACACCATTCCAAACTGGATGGACGACAACATCTTCTCGGGGAAGAAACGAAAACGTTTCGTTCTGGTCCTCCCTCGGTTCGGAAACGCGCTCCTCCGCAGCGTCCTCCCTCTACTCCTCCTATCCAGCGCTCTCGCAACTCCCAGTCGCCGAAGCCGCGCGAATCCACGAGTCCTTCGCCAACAGCGTCGTCTCCAAACTCGCGTTGCTCTCCCAAAACGGCGCGTTATTCGCCCGACCCGGCTCGCGTCTTCCTTTCCTCGAGAAAGCCATGAACAAACCAGCCTCGCCGCCGATTCTCGGGCAGTTCAAATCCAGGCGTTTCAGCAACCGGTTGTTCGAACGCGAAGAGAACGGCGACGACGACGACGAAGACGTGGAAAAAGAAGACCTCAGGTGTTCTTATTTTGGCGACATCGACGCGCACGAGAAAGTCTTAGCCGGCGCGGTGTCTGCCTTCACCGCGTGAGAGTAAAAAAAGTACGTAGAGAGAAAAACAATACGAGTAGTCACATCAAAACACAAAATTGGAAAAGTGAGAGATACACTCTTCATTCACGCTTCTGCGCGG
>JACLAB010001311.1_pt1 | contig 18189 bp, 12 predicted proteins | sample 8027921 | NCBI WGS metagenome assembly JACLAB01 (sample SAMN15725117, study PRJNA655200) | protist metagenome | isolation source: fluorescence activated cell sorting (FACS) single amplified genomes of... | place: USA: West Boothbay Harbor, Gulf of Maine | collected 2000-07-19 | reverse complement strand
CGCCTACAGTGATGAGATGGGGGATGACAAGCAGTTTTTCTGCTCCGTTTCTCCCGTTATCGCTGCAACGAGCGAAAGTTGCACTGGAGATGTTGGCAATGGCAACCAATCGTATTCTGTGAAAAATAAAACTAGAAATGACTGTGTACATGCAGATGCACATGGAGATCCATACGAGGATACAGAGAAAGACATGTCTAATCTATTCATGCGGGATGCCGCCGGTTTCCCGCTGAGCCCTTCCTGGTACACAGGTCTTCATAAGGGCCATGATCGGAATCGGAACCTACTCGCCCCTAACCTGGCTGGGGTTGAGTTCAGGCGGCTGTGGAAGCAGTTGAAACATAAAGAGAATGCATCGTCAGCATCATTAGCGCCATTGGTGCCGCTAACATCATCAACGTCATCAATACCAGCTGTGCCAGTGTTCAGCAAAAGTTCAGGACGAAATGTGAACGCAGACAAGATGTTCAACTCTAATAGCTCCACGCGTTCTCGGGGCGCGGGATACCCCGAGTACACGCGATATATAGGCGGTAGTGCTGACAGTGCCGAGGGTGGTGTGGACAGGGCAAACATGCGCTCTCGACTCACGCACGCACGTCGGACCAGAAAGTACCAAAAGCATTCGAAAAAAGAAAAGTCTAAAACAGGGCCTACATCCATAATAGCCAGCAGCGCTGACTCTTTCCATGTCCACGCGGCCCAGCAGATACAGACCATCCTTAACGTGCGCCGACTGCCCCTGAACGTGCGCCTGGCCCTGACAGAGGCTGATTCGCACGGTCAGGAGGTGGATTTCTCGCACGTTCCACAAAATTCCCAGGTGTCATCGAAAGTTCCGAGCATGTTGAATGGCTCGGATACCTTTAATCGCTTGAATGCCTTCGATGGCAGTGTTTTTTTCTCTCTTCCGCGTACTGCTAGGGGGATGAGTGAGACGCGCGGGGTAGTAAGAACAGGAGAAGTCGAAGGAGTAGAGTTGAGACTACAAGGAGAGGGGGAGGAGGAATATTTGAACGATCTGTTCCGAGATGTGGATTCCGATAACAGCAGTAGCAGCGATGATGAACTAGCGGTGGTGGGTGAGAGAGCTGTTCATGATGATAGCAATCCTATATGCGGACATACATGCGGACGTACGTATCCCCACCCCAACCCCTACCACAATTACCCAGAGATCGATCCCACTATCCCCTCCCAATCACAGTACGAAGCTTTGCATCTCAGGATGATCCAGTCTCGGGCTACTTACCGCACGTACAAGTACACCGTGATGGACTTCGGGGTGGCCTACGTGCGTAGGCAGAAGGAGCAGCTCAATAACACAGGTAATGCCGCTAATGTTAGTACTGTGAGTAATGTTGATAGTGCAGGTAGTATTGATACTATTAGTTCTGCTGGTGATGTAGCCCCTAAAGATGCCGAGGATGGTATATTCCGCGATGCTAGTGTTGCCGTCAATACGGCTGATACGTGCAATATATCTAGTGCCCTCACCAATGCGAGTGATTCTACTGCTACTGCTACTGCTACTGCTAGCACTGGAGTTACTGGGGCAGTGCGCAGCTTCAGCAGCTTCGACGCCGAGAATGAAGACATCTTCAGCGCCGTAGACGGATTATTTCCCTCGGTTGCGGAAGCAGTGATAGGTAACACGATCGAGCCCGCTGCTGAAGCCATGCACATCGTGCAGGCAAGAGTGGGTATGCTAATGGAGGGCGGTCGCAGAGTAGGAGAGAGGGTGGCCATCACTGTGGAAGGTGCTTTGGACGACAATTACCCTGGACTGGTGGATGGCGTGCAGGAAGCCTCCCAGCGGCTGGGATCCACCCTCGAGGAGGCTCATACAATATCTCGTATTGGTAATTATAGTAATACCCGTATTACTCGCAGTACCCAAAGCAACGATAACTGTAACGACAGCAGAGCGCGCGAAGGCAATACGGGAACTCCTTGTCCCCCTTACCCAGCGCATTCCATACACAGTTCTATGCGGAGAGCGCTGTGTGATAGAGGGTACGAGGGGGGCGGGCACGCGGACAGGGTGCATGTGATGACGTACGTGGAGGTGGAGGGGAGCATTCGCGGGGCGAGAGGGTCGTATCTCTATACTATTGACGTGCTATAGATGTAGGATTGATCTTGGTCTTCAGAGGGTCATACCGACTCGATCAGGACTGGATAACAGCTCGTGTGCCAACATCCCTTGAAACATTTTTGTCTTACTGATGTTTCCTGTTGTGTTCGAAATAACAATAAATACTAACCCCTACCCACACGTATGTCCCTGCAATGCATTACAGCTACAAGCGGTACCACCAGCAGCAGCCACACTTCCTACAGAAGAAATGTTCAGAGTCTGAACATTTCTTCTGTAGGAGCCCAAGGCACAGTGGAGATATACGTACCGTTGAACCCACTGCTGCTGGCCCCTCAATCTATATAAACACAGAATCATATAAGGATAAATCCCCGTTAGACCTATCCCAAAGCCTCACAGCCCACGTTACAGCCATAGGAGCCATTGGAGGTAGCATAACAGGAAATGTCACCGCCATGGTGCAAGAAATGGAGATACTGGACGCGGCGAAGAAGATCGCCTATGCCGCCATGAACGATCCGTTTCGCGTTGTAGCGCCCACTATGCCCGCTGCCATCCGAACTTATCCAGTAAACTCTGCGGGGAATACTCGTGGTGTAGGGCTGCCTACAGCGGCGCTTAGGATGGGGGAGAAGGGTGCCAGAGACATGGGCAGTAGTACCAACAGGATAAATAGGATCTCTAACCCTCATCCTAAACCCTCTCTCAGGCCTACTAGAGATCTGGACAATGCCGCGCGTGCTCTGTACGAAGATTTCCGCCGCCGACTGTGGCTGTACCACACCTGTGGATCCACGCATCGCTACCCCCCCTTTTGTAATGCCACCCTATTCAAGCATGCATGGCTCGTGGACCGAGACTTGGGGCATCTGGCAGCACATCAGCACGGTATTGTTACCACTGGTACTGCTAGTACTGACAGCGCTGGCGCTACTGACTGTATCTCTGATAATATTGACATGGATGCAACCGATGGACTCGCCCTATTCGCAGACTCGACCTCGCTTGTGCGGTACCTATGGCACCTCCGCCTGTCGGGAGCACTGTCAGGGCTCGGAACCCTAGACCCATTCACCCGCAACTATTTCCAGGGCTATGGGCGCTCAGATACCATCAGGAGCTCCATCAGTAGTAGCTATATTGGTCGGAGCTCTATTTGCGGAAGCACTGGTGGTGGCGGTCGCGCTAGTTGTGGGGTTCAAGAGGAGGGGGACGTCGTGAGGAGAGTCCCGTGTAGTAGCGCGGCGGTGATTCGCAGACTGCACAAGGTCGCCTATAGTAGTGCCGGTGGTAGCGCGACCAGTACTGCTAGAGAGGGCATGATCGAGAGGGGGGACAAGAAAAGGCTCCGCACGTACGAACGACGGCTGAGGAAGCGGGCGAACACCGTGCTGACGACACTACGGATGTCAGATTTCGAGAAATTATGGAAGCAAAACGGAGGGGAGCAACAAATAGCTCCGAGTACAAGAGAAAATACAGCTGAGAAGGGGGATACGACAGGGGAATTAGGGAATGAAGTTGTTGGGAAGCAGGAAGAGGAGAAAACCGAAGGGGGCAGGCAAGGGAGGAAGGAAAAGTCGAAAGCGTCTGTATTCTACCGCTCCCCCTTGGCAACCCGTAGTATTTCTGATGGCATATCTGGCATTGGTGGCTCTGCCACTCACAGCAAGGGTCAAAAGTCTCAGGACCACAATTACGGCTTGGGAAAAGTGTTTGGCAAACTGAAGAGGCCGTTTGGGAAAGAAGCTTTGGCAGCGGAGAGAAAGGCCAAGGCTGTGCAACAAGCGGAAAAGGTCGACGCGATAAGGAGAAAGTTGAAGGAAATTGCTGATCTACCTGAAAATACGAGAACAGAAACATTGGATTTGAAGTTTTTCAGAACTATTTTGGAGTAATATAGGGTAGAGTAGTGATATTGATTATATGCAAGATTTGTATCTTTGGATCTGATGAACAGATAGTAAAGTTATTTGGAAATGAATTCTATTTAGCATTTGTACAGACATATGGCAGTCTTGCCAATATAAAAGAAGATGAAGTGCTTGCTCTCGTGTGTAACAAACGCTCTAAAGTCCCCTCCTACGATGCAATGCCAAGTAGGTCCATATTTTTGATCGAAGAAAGTCTTGATGTATTTTGAAATGTCCTTCTCTTCCTGATTCCCTTCTAATGCTGCCCCAGCTACTTTCTTAGCGTCATTCTTCATCTCCCCGTGAATTCCATGATCATCCATATCGCAAACCATCTTGCTATTGGCGCCCCCAGCTCCTGTATTTGTTGACATAGTCTTCTAAAGTTATTTATTCCGGTCGATTGACTTTTCAATCAACTTCTCTCTCAAATTTACGTGATAGGACTTCTGACTCCCTCAATTGAACAATTTATCTACTTTTTCTCTAAAAAAGACGGGTACAAAAAGTTCGTACTACTTCTTGTTGCTTAAAGTGAGCGGTTTTTACAGACAGTTTTTCGAGAGTCTATCCAACGTTATTACGTGCTGTGCATGAGGCGCACGTCTGTACATGATTCGATTTGAAATGGCCATTGCGCTGCATATCTTAGCTAAGATCCAATAAATCTGCCAATCATGGGTTTAAATCAGCTCTGTATAGCATGTGTGTTCGTGTCTGTCCTTGTTTCTTTTATCGAGGCCCAAAAAGTATCGTATTCAAAAGCACCCCACGTAGACTTCAATTCGAGGTCATCTAGCCCATTGAAGAAGCTTCTCAGTATAAATGGGGGGAGTGAAAGCAGTAAATCGACTGCTTTATTTTCTAGAAGGAAGCCTCCTCCTCGCAGAGCACCTAATAGAAGAGGAATGAGCGACCCTTCTCAGACGAGCTCGAAATCGAAAGCAAAGGATACTGGTGCTTCTCAGCATATTAGCCAGCTGCACAAGAATACAGCAAAAGAAGAGAGGGAAAATAAAATGGATCAGGTGGATGAACAGCTCTATTCCAGACAGCTCTTCGTGTACGGCCGCACAGCTCAGCAGCGCCTCGGAAAGGCTCATGTCTTGCTATACGATATGACAGGGATATCGGGCACCTCAGGTGTCTCAGCCCACCCCCTGGCCGCAGAAGTGGCGAAGAATCTGGCTCTGGCGGGTGTGGGCAGCCTCACCATCGTCACTCATGAGTCTGTCCCGTCTACTGCTACACCTCTTACACCTCAGTCTGCACAAGGCAGTAGGGACAGTAGAGATGACAAAGATACATGTGCAGACATGGACATGGGGGGGACGTGGAGACTGCAAGGCAGTGCTGCAGACTTGGCTGCCTACTGCGCCGAGATCAACCCAGCGGTCTCGGTCCGGCGGGTGGTACTCCCCTCGAACCCCCGAAACCCGCCGGAAAAGGGGAAAATTAACCACAACCATAACAACCACAGTAGCCATAATAACGAAAATAGCCATAGCAACAACCAAGTGGAACAAGTGCTGGGCCTGTCGGATATAGATGCCGTACTTCGTGCGTATGTGCGGGACGTGACGGTGGTGGTGGCCGTGGGTGATACTGCAGCCCCAGATACTGCTGATATCACAGATGCTGATACAGCTAGGGATGGAAATACTAGCGATCGCGTTGGTAGGGTAGGGGTGGAAGGGCTAGCTTATGTGAACGACCTCTGCCGTACCCTGAATAGAGATACAGGGGATAAAGAACGCACGGGCACTCCGTTCGTGGGCTGCATGGTGCGAGGGGTGCTAGGCTTTGTATTCAACGATTTTGGAGAAAATTTCGATATCGAAGATGTGGAAGGCGAGACGTTTAAACAGATCCCGCTAGCATCTGTACGTCTATGTGATGTGCGTTCAGATGGCTTGGCGAACGTGCGCGTGCAGAGCATCGAGGAGGAGGCGCTCGGGGTAGGGATTGGAGATACGTGTGTGCTTACAGTACAGGAAGGTCCGTGCTGTAACTATGATATGGGGCGGGGTAGTGCACGAATGCGGCAGGAGGTTCAAACCAACCTGAACGTGCTATATATAGCATGGGGCGGAAGACTCATATCACCCTGAGTTGGGTTGGAGAGTAAAGTTTTTGGATGACATTTTCTATTACCGATGTGTGTCTGTTGTGTTGTGTTTTAATGATCACCAACACTAATCCCTGTCCCGCACGTATACCCCTTCTAACCCCAATGCTGACCCGCACAGGCGCTTCATCAGCCTACCTCGCCTTCAAATGGCGGGTGACGGACGTACATGACACCAGATCCGCCACCCTAGAACTGGTAGAGCCGAGAGTAGATGTCGATGAGCGTGCATCGGGAGGGTTGGACAGATTCATTACCAGTATCAAGCAAGCCAACAGTAGTGGCAGCAGTAGTGCGAGCTATACCCTGAAGAAACAAAAGCAGTCCCGCACGTTAAGCCACCAACCTCTGTCCACACGTATGCTCTCACCCTCGTTCAACTCTTGCAACGGTTGTATGTCCGATCGCCAGAACACGGCTGTGTCCCGCCTGTTGTGGGCTTGGTTTCTAGTGCAAGATGATCCTACCCTGCGCGAACGTTTACGCACGGGCACACATGTGGACAACACTTATGGACTGCCCAGCAGTAGTGATGGTAGTACGAGTGGTACTGGTACTGGTACTGGTAGTAGTAGTAAAACCCCGAGCGGTAGTACAGATACCCGACGACCCCTACGCACGTATCTGCTGTCGCAGTTACTGCAGCTGGAGGTGGAATGGCCTTCTCAGGAAGCAAAAGGCCCACTGGCACCTCTGAAACACGGCGGCCTGGGGGGAGAACTGCTAGATGACATGGTGGACAAACTGCTGCCATTGACGGATACTACTCATAGAGGAGATGGAAGAGATAATAGAGAGAGCACTAGTGATGTGGTTGGTCCCGTAATGGGAAGTGACATACAATGTCCCATCGCCTCCTCGTGTATTGGCCCCCTGGCGGCGCAAGAAGTCATCAAGGTATGTGAATTCGTGTTCTTAAAGGCTATCTTCATAATATCGTCCTATATTCATATCAATACTGAGCCTCAAACTTCATCAATCATTGCATACAATAGGCCATATCGAGAGTACACATGCCCTTGGACCAGATGATTATATTCGAAAATCTGGATTCCTTGCATATATCTGCACCCTCCATGAGTTCAGCAGCTGAACAGAGCGACTCGGATACATCCACAGATAAATCCGCCGATGATACCCGTAATACCGATAGCACTAGCCCCCTCAGTGAGATCTACAGTCAAGAAGTGATGGAAGAACTAGCTCGGATGCGCGTGTTTGTGGTGGGGGCTGGGGCTATAGGTTGTGAATTGCTCAAGAACTTTGCTCTGCTAGGGGTGGGAATGGGGCGATCACAGAATGCTTCCCCTGCTGCTTGTAACCATACTGGTACTCATGTGGGCGTAATTGATTCAACAAGTAGTAGTGCTGGTAGTAGTAGTGCTGGTAGTAGTAGTGGTAGCACAGGTTCTCTATGGGACATGATCTCCAGCGGCAGTGTTGAGGGCGGTAGGAAGGGAGAGGGCAGAGGCAGAGGAGGCATCGTGCTGACAGACATGGACAGTATCGAGCGCAGCAATCTGAACCGACAGCTGTTGTTTCGACAGAGGCATGTGGGCACTGCCAAGAGCAGCACTGCTGCTGAAATGATCACCTATATTAATCCTAGACTGAGAGGTCGAGTGTTGGCTCTGACGGAAAAGCTGGGAGACGGGCACCATTCGGCGGAGGATGAGTGGTTGTTTGATGATGATGATAATGATGATGATGATGATGTTGATGATGAGAACGAGGAGGGCACAGATAGCGATAGTAGCAATACTCCTTATCCTAACGCCGAACACGGGGCGTTCAGCGATGCCTTTTGGAGCCACTGTGACGTGGTGGTACGTGTCTTAACGTGCTAAATCTATGCCGCGGCTATATGATTTTTTTTTTCAACACCGACGGTTTTGGTTTCATGTGAAAGGTTCCCTAATAGATCTATCACATCCTTGACGACGATAAACATATAGTACAAATTTGATACCAATAGCATCCCCCGAACGTCATTATATCTCAGGTAACGGCTCTGGATAATGTCCACGCTCGCCGTTACGTGGACCGTATGTGCGTGCGACATGGACTGTGCATGCTGGACTCAGGCACCCTAGGCGTCAAAGGCAACTCGCAGGTAGTGCTGCCCCACCTGACGGAAAGTTACGGCTCCAGCGATGACCCACAAGAGGAGGCCATTCCCATGTGCACCATCAAATCCTTTCCGTACGTTTATTGGTCACGGTCAATGTTGCATGATTCAGGTCTATTAAAATTCTGCCACACCTGCGGTAATCGTGGATATGCGGTACCACCTCCATACTAATACTAACTCTTGTAACTCACCATTTACTATTCACCGCAGTTACCAGTCTGACCATTGCATAGCATGGGCTAAAGCTGCGTTCAGCACCATGTGGGAGGAGGACGTGCGTAGGATGCGCAGTCTGCTGGAGGTGTTGTCGGAGGAAGGCGCCTTTATTAGGAATGATAGAGGTAGTAATGATGATAGAGATGGACATGGGGACGACCAGAAGTTGAGTTTTATAATCACGCCGCGCACTTCCGCCCGTCTACACGAGCAGCTGGAGGTGCTCTCTACCCCTGAGCAGCAGCGGGTTTGCATGTTGGCAGAACTGCTGTCGGAGCTGCACAGAAGCCGCGAGCACGGACGGAGAAAAGCTATTGTCCGCTGGGTTTTTCGCATGTTTCACCAATTATTTACTAAAGACGTGCGGAAATTGCTCAGGGATAACCCCTTGGACAAGCTTGATGAGGACACTGGCGTGCCTTTCTGGGGTACGTGCGGGAGGGAGAAGTATGGGGTATAAAAAAATGATGGATTTCTTGCTTAGAGACTCGTACTAAACTGTTTCATCCACTACAATATACGAACGTGCAGGTGGCGGCAGTAGACGGCCCCCGGACGAATCCCAAATACGTGCAATAGACCCATCGGACCCCTTACACATGCACTTTGTATATGCTTTGGGTGGTTTAGCCGAACGGATCCTGTTGCAGGATGAACCGAAGGACACCCCGAATTACCCCAACCGTGTCGAGGATTCCTGCAAGGTCTGGGACCAAGATATCGCCGCCGTTCTCAGCGAACCCGGCAATATGAGGGGATGGGAGGAGGAGCAGGAAGAAGAAGAGGGGGCGATGGGTAGGACGCTTGTTGACGGGGCTATCGCTGCTCTTCAATCCCTCTGTGTGGACAATACAGCTGATAAAGCTGCCAAAAAAGGAACTGGGGATAATGGAGGTACGACCGTTACGCCACAAACGTGCGCCGCGCAGGTGGCGTCCTGGATGGGTGCGACAGAAGAGTTCGAAAAAGATGATCTTTCCCTGGGGCATGTGGATTTCGTAACAGCCGCCTCCAATCTGCGCTGCAGGTGAGTAGGACGAATCTTAGACTTCAAAGGGCCATTGGTCTATATCATTACAATACCATACTACGTTTGAGGGCTCATTTGAAAAGATGGCCTAGATCTATCTTATGTATGAGTATCATGACGTGCGATAGATGTGAAAAATGTGATGTAGCTCTATCTTACGTGCGAGTATCATGACCATTGAATACACCATCACACTAAAATCGACCCCTGCATTCCATCATACTTCATCGCCCCCCTACCGCTGCAGAGTGTACGCTTTGCCACAGGTGGATAGACTGACCGTGCAGAAAGTGGCTGGAAACATAGGTTGGTGCTCGTGTTAACCCTAACCCTACCCTACCCTAACCCTACCCTACCCTATTTACTAACGTACACCTTCAAACATGTACACCCCCACTCACAGTGCCTGCTCTGGCGACCACCACTGCGCTGGTCTCGGGCCTGGTGAGCTTCGAACTGATCAAGGTGCGCGCTTGGTGGATATATAGATTTACAGCTCCGTGCCATTGCATACAAATCGACCGGTGCGTACATTTCATCCATGATTGACTTTTTATTTTACCCACTATTTTACCCACTACCATCTGCAGATTGCCAGCGAGAGAGTGCGCTACAGGACGGCGATGGCTGTAAAGGGCATTTCTGGTACTGCTGTTCAGAATACCGAAAGATCCAGATCCCAGGTTGATCCCATACATAGCGGCCCCAGGGAGCATGCAGACTCTGAAATTGATATCCGTACGTCAAACATGCTACGTGCGTACAGTAGCGATACCAAGGAAACTCGGCGCCTGCTGTCTCGCTTCCACAACAGGTATGCGGATGTGCATGCTTGTCTATCTTTCGAGGGCTGTAGCTCTACGCCATGTCTACGTCATTCGACATTGAGGTTTCACTCGAAACTGTGTTATAGGCTTATCATACATCCAAGCATCACGACCATTACACACAACTGTCATGCTCACGTTGACCCCGTATTGCACCACAGCTTCTCCAACTTGGGTACGTGCGGTATATTATTAGTGATTGGATAGCTGCGTTCTTGTGTCTACCGCATCATGCTGATAAGTTCTCTTGGTCTCCATCAATACTTCTTCAATCCAGGCAGAGGAATGATGGCTCGCTCTGAGCCAGTTCCCGCCGAGACTCGCACTGTGAACGTACGGAAATTACCTACTCTACACAAAGCACCGTCCGAAGGATCGGCCAAACACAAAAAAAAAGGTCAGTCGAAAAAGCCATCGAAAAGTACAGTGATGTATAGTGGGCAGGATATAGAGTACAGCCTATGGGACTCTTTGGACCCCACCTTCGCTTGTGCTAAATACAATAATAGCCCACTGTCTCTCCGGCAAATAGAGGCGTACGTCAACAGTGTACTAGGCTTTACGAGTAGTGTCGGGGTTGAAGTTCAAACTGTGTCAATAGACGACTTCCTACTCTACACCTCCTTTCTCCCTGGGCTGGCGGCGGAGGCTAGGGACAGGGAAGTGCCACTGGAGGCGCTGCTCAGGTACGTGCAGTATATGCAAGACGAGGAGATATCGCACGCTACGTAGCTCTAACATGTTCTAGATTATAGAAATCGTTGTACTACCACTAACAATCCCCAAACATCTATCGTACCTCACCATTTTGTCATATAACGCCCCAACATTGCCCTATCAACCACAGGTACCAGGTAGCCAAGTTTCATCACGTGCAGAAACAGAGGGGAGCCGTTGGGGCGGACAGGGATGACGGTGACCAGGATGGTGCGCCTTCACTTTCAGACAGAGATTTCGTTTTGCTAGATCTTGTGGTTGTGGACATAAAGACAGGAGAAGATATCGCCGTGCCTCCGCTAAAGCTACCACTGCTGCTGCACAGTAGGCATAGCAGTAGAAGGGATGATGGGGGGAATAGTGTGCGTACATGTGGCGAAGAAACCTACGAAAGAAGAGCGTTCAGGCGGGACGTGCGGCTGCTACGGGCCCTGGACAAGGATGAGGAGGGCGAGGGAGGAAGGGAAGATGCGGAACGAGTCTCGAGTGTGGCCGCGCTGGCTAGAAAAGGGCTGGGCACGGTGTGGCAGTGGGTGCAGACGGCGGCCCAGGGGACAGGTGGTTTAGAACAAGAAGAAGGGGGAGAACAATAGAGGGGAGTTTCATATACTCCTTACATTTGTTATTATATTATAAGCACTATACTGTGTTGAATATTGGGTTGTCTGTCCTTTCTTCTTTTTCTATGTTTAGAGCAAGCGACCTTAGTTCCACTTCGTCATTATTAACTCCCTTCTGTACCGAGTCACTATTGTTTCTGTATTCTTGCACTTTCATCCAAACGTACGGAATCACTATCATTGCAGGGACAACACAAGCGATAGTGATCGGAGCCCAGTAGGAATTTTCCGCATCTGTGATGCCATTGTAAGTGTCATTCAAAATAAAAGCAGCAGTCGTGGCGAAAGCAAAAAGAAACGTATATAAGCAAACGCGAGTGATAGAAGCTGGAAATGTTGTGCATTCCTGTTCCATACCTTCCAGCATACAAGCTGCACCCCACGGACTATCCGCATTTCGGATCATTTCCTCCATGGATTCAACAGTCTGCCCACTTATCCATAAAGGCAAATTCATAGGATAATCTGTCAATTTAGCAGCTACTGCCTCAACAGGGACAGTCGATAACTTCTCCAGCGCCTCCAATGCCACCCACCCAGGAGCATTATGCATCTTCACAAATGTTGCATTCTCTATGTTCTCTTGCTGAGACAGGTCGATAACGATTTCATCGTCTGTGAAGAGAGTGTGTAGCTCGCTGCTTTCGAGGGAGGGTTCCGCACGTACGAAGCAACCCTGGGGATGGATGACCCGACACAACTTGAAATCTCCTCTTTTTAGCTTGCTATATTCGAGCTGTTCATCCTTGATCGTGCTAGTACGCATATTTGTACGGCTGATGTACTCTGTGTCTCCCCTCTTAACAAACCGTTTCATAGCATTAAGAGGCACCCATCCTGCCTCCCCTATCACCTTAGCGAACATCAAATTGGAGTCTGATGATGTTTTTTCAACAATAGAAAGCTCTAATAAAACTGTATCGCCTAGTTGTAGAGATCTCAGACGCTCACTAGCGAAGTCAGGCTTCAGACGCAAGCCTGAGCCTTGAGCGTTTGAAACAATATACTCTTCTGCATCTTTCACTCGCTTGCGGTATGTAGATAAAATACCTGCCTCAATAGAAAGACGTCTGCCTAACACTAGCTGGTTTACACACAATCTAGTGAATACTGACATCATGACACTCATTGCTAGAAGTGGGGCAAAGACGCCAAAGGTGAGCAGCAGCAGCAATGAACTCATGCAATCCGCAAATATAAACGTGCTAGATGTCCACGATCTTTCAAAAATCTGGGCTAATTTCAATGTTCGTCTTCTGCCAAAGCAATTATATTTACCAAATACTTTTGAAGTCACGCTGTTTTGTACATAAAACGATTCTCTTTGACCAAAAGTCAGCAGAAGTCTATGCTCGATGTATAGGTGCTTCGGCAGTCGCAGAAACACCCCACAAAAGCCCGTATCTGAATCTACTTTATACTGATACCTCGTATACAACATCAAGTAATATACTTTTAATAATTCACCACATAGGACTAAGATGTGCTGTGCTATATAAACTGGTACATATGTTCGTATCAGCGTTGATGTGCACGTATAATTGTATAGAAAAGGCGATTCAATACTCAGAGAAGAGGAAACTTCTTGGAAAGTGATGCACTTTCCATCCGGGTAAAAAGTTTCACAACTATATGGCACCTCATATGTGGCCTTAACTATTGGTGAGGCAATGAACAGACGGTATAGGCAAGAATCCTCGATAAATGCCGCAGTGACCAGAGGAACCCAAAAAGTGCTCAGTGAAGAAATAGCGAATACAAAAAAAAACTCATTGCCAAGAAAATTTGTGATAAATGTATTATGAGCGCTCCTCTTTACACCAAAATTTAGCAACGGAGTAGTAAATATCCACTTTAATGCTATCAAGTCCCAGAAAAAATTGAAAAATCCCAATGAAATCGTTGCAACAGCTTGTTCGAGCTCTCCGTAATTGAAGCTGACGTACAAGAAACCAAAGTTGCTACTGAATGTAACGATCACTGTAATGGTAAGAATCAAAAGTAATCGTAGTATAGGAATGATAATAGAGTAATCGCTATCAATGCTATCGTCAACGTTATTGTCACTATGAGAATTATTATTTTTTCTGTATCGTGTACGCTTATCGTGTTCAGATACTATCATCCACCGAATGAAGATCATAAATAATATCCAGAATACAACTAAAATAATGGTAGGAGTTTCACCAACAATATATGCAGCTGTTGTAACCCAACCATATGCATGTTCTATAGTACGGTATTCCGCCCGAAACGCGTCATAAATAATCGTAAAGGTGAGTACGATAGCACAACCCACTATCAGAACAAATTTTCTAAGATGTCCCATCTCTTGTCCATAGCGAATCAGGTTAGGGAACCGTTTGAACTCTTCAGATATCAGCGTTTTATCGCTTGTACTATCAAATGGAGTTAACCACTGCCCTACTTCTGCGCTGAAGATGCTCCATGAAAAGTGATAAGTCCATGCAGCAACCAGAATGACGCTCAATACCGCAGCTGCAAAGATACTTAAGTAGATATCGTAATCATTTGATCCACACTGGTATTGTAACTTATTTGGATCATTAGCGGGTAGACTGCTCTTGCGCAAATCGCACCCAAACACATTTCCACTAAGTATATTAATGTCTCTCACATCCTTCAACGTATCTGGAACGTCACCACTCAGTCGATTTACTTCAAGTTTTATGCTAAACATATTATCATTTGAAGTGTCCATTTTGTTGAATATTTCCAAAGTCCCATTGAAATGGTTGTAAGATGCATCTAGAAACTTTATTCGAGGTAAAATGATGGCAGCAGGAAGCTTCCCAGTCAGATGGTTATAGGATATATCTAGGAAGGTGAAGCTCTGTGACATATTCCCTGGCAGCTGACCTTGGAATCCATTTCCTGACAATACCAATGTCTGTAGTTTTGGCATATCACTAAACATGCACTGCGGGACACTTCCTTTCATTTTATTATGACTCAAATACCCATTAAAAGTATCTGCAAATATGGTGGACTCCCATATGTGCTTCTTATGACAGCCTCCCCCGGATAGAGCGGATAAGACCAAAGTCCTCAAAGTTATCGCAGAGCATATGCTGTCAGGCAATGAACCTTCGAAGCAGTTGGAATTCAAAATGAGCGTATTAATTGACGGGAGGGCAAATATGCGGCTATCGATCGCACCAGAAAAAGCGTTGTTGCTCATATCTATTACATTTAACTTCAGCTGTTTACTTGGATCTATAAACGCGAAGTGTCCTGGAGAATTTGCATCAGACTCAAAGTTGTTGGCCCCAACCTGCAGCGCAGTCAAGTTCCCAAGATTACCCACTGATGCTGGTAGAATGCCACCAAAATTATTTGTATTCAGATTCAATATCACCAAACTAGAAATGTTTCCAATACAGAGTGGAACAGGGCCCGACATGTAATTTGATTTCAAAACGAGAACCGATAGTCCTGAAAGCTGGCATAACGAGTCAGGTATATATCCTGTGAGTCTGTTGACGCCCAGGCCGAGGTTCGACAGCTGCATCAGATTCCCAATGCTGAAGGGAATCGGACCCGTGAGGCTGTTCTCGTACAGATAAAGGACGACTAGCTGCTGGAGATTCCCTATGCTCGAAGGGATCGGACCTGTGAGGCTGTTCGCGTATAGAAAAAGGCTAGTCAGTTCCTGGAGATTCCCTATGTTTGAGGGGATCGAGCCTGTGAGGCTGTTCGATTCTACACCAAGGACATTCAGCCGCGTCAGGTTCACTATGCTGAGAGGGATCGGGCCCGTGAGGCTGTTCTCGTACAGACCAAGCTGAGTCAGATTCGCAAGATTCCCAAGAATCGAAGGGATGGGGCCTGTGAGGCTGTTTGCACCCAATACCAGGATTCTTAAATTCTTTATTTTTCCGATGCTTGACGGTATGGGGCCATTTAGTCTGTTATTATATAAGTAGAGGTAAGACAGCTGGGTGAGATTCCCGATGCTTGATGGGATTGAGCCCTCAAGGCTGTTAACGTCTAGATCAAGGAAATGCAGCTGTGTGAGATTCCCAATATTGGGGGGTATCGAGCCTGTAAGGCTATTAGTATCAAAGTCAAGAAATATGAGGGAAGTCAATATCCCTAGCTCTTGAGGAATTCGGCCAACCAGATTTCCGCATGACAACGATATCTTTTTCACTGAGCAAGAGACTGATGTGCATTCGCAATCCAACCCAATCCAATGACTGGTGTTAGAGTAAGAAGTATTGCATGGGTCATTCATATACCCATTGCCATCTCTTGTAAAATTCCAAGCACTGCCAGTGAAGTTCGAATAGTATGCTCCGAATGACACATAGGATGCTGGATATTCTCTGATGGTGCATCCTATATTAGCCAGGTCCCAGTCGTCACCATTAGTCGAGTTGTAGAGGGCCTCAAGCGCGTAAATATCAGCTTCAGTCGACCGCAGAGGAGTGATGTATCCACAGAGAAGCACCAGGATCAAAATCAAAGTCTTCATACTTTAAGCCAATTCTACCCGCTGTAGCTTAATTAGTAATTCAATACAGCTTAGTAATACACCAAAATCGATATAGACGTTTGATCATAGGCTTCTGCGTAAAAATCAGGATCGCTGGCACAAACTGAGTCCCTCGTTGATACACTTATTTATTTGCGGATAAAGGTTAAAGTGAAATTTTTTAGAGCACGTTTCTGATTCAGCACTTGCGTGTATCGCATATTCTCTATCTCGATTTCGCTGCTCCAAGGCCTCAATGAGCAAGTCAAAATCCCCCCTCCCTGCATCTGCAATATACCTTCATTTCCAGCCAGCGGTGCCGTGGCTTAAAGTGAGTTAAGTGCAAATTGATAATGCTGTGTCATTGTGATTTAATGTATACATTCGTTAAAGTATACATTTAACTTGTTATTTATCAGTATCAATTGTCCGCCTTCCGCTTCATCCCCCCTTGAACTTGCCGTTCCTCTCGAACCAGCAGGACCCCGCCCTCAAGGTGATGCGAATAAGGAAACTGTGCCAAATGACGTGCGTTCGAGGTCGTTATTGGTATGGTGACGTACGATATATATTTAGGGGTCGTATTAGTATGGTGATGTACGATAGATGTTTGGGGGTCGTTATTAATACGGTAGTTGCACTGTATGCTCGTGATGAGTACAGATACGATAAAGCTGCATCGCCTTATCATAGGAACAACTCAGTATTGGATGTGATAACAGCAGTATAGAGATACAGTCATCTGAAGTCCGCCCATACATACCTGGTCAAAGCACGCGATGCGCTGTACGCGGTGGGTGTACTTTGCCCCACCCAGCTCCTGGATCACGGCCACGTCTCGGGCGAGCGTCTCCGGGTTGCACCTAAACCGCAGTTATTGTCGAGGGTGAACATTAGTATTATAGCTGTACTGCGTACTCATGATAATCATACACAAGGTAGAACTTGATGGATCTTTCATCTGAAGAAATTCGTATTGATGATGTACAGCAGTATCGGCGTGGACAAATAGCTGCCCTAAAGTTAATTAATATTTACGGACGAGATGTAGCAGATCTTAGGGAATCTCGCGAGCAGCTATGTATGTATTCAGGGGAGGGGGTTAGGATTAGTTTGTATGTCCGACGTTCCCTAGACCAGATACCAGCACATATTCAAATACATATACATACCTTGCATGTCTCCACGTCAAGACCGGCCCGAGGTGGGTCTACCAACACTGTGGTGAGATTGGGATACTTAGACACCTCTGGCAGAAGCAGCGCTAACTGGGAATCCACCTTTTCTTTCATCTCTTCCTTGTCTTCTTTGCTATCTGATCCGCCCTCTGCCCCTACTGCACCCGTAGTAGTAATGTGTTTCTTGTCTATATGTCCATCCTCCTTGTCTTTCTCAGATTGATTTGAGCCGGAATGGGAGGGGTGTTCATTGGATAAATACCAGCTACTAAACGTCTCCGAAGGCACTGGAGCGATGCTGACGTTGTCAATCCCGTCCTGCGCGAAGGCCTTCTTTGCCAGAATGACGCTGTTCTTGTTGAGCTCCGTAGCGAGCACTCCGCGAAAGGTATTCGCCAGTACGGAGGTGAAAGTGCCCCCGCCGCAGTACAGTTCTAGACAATCCTCTTCCTTCTTCACCTGTGCCTTCACACTCTTCACATCCCCACTTTCCCAACTTCCCGGCCCAGCTGCGATGCTGCTGCTGACATCAGCGCTCCAAGCTAGCATATGCTGGCAAACCTGAGCATTGGGTTGGGAGAATGCTCCCTCCACTTGGAAGTTCGTGTACGACTTTCCATCCACTATATACCTCTCCTCTATCTGTTCTATGGCCAGCTCCTTGACGTTTCGCTCGGCCTTGGTCTCTCCCTCTACGTCTGCTTCCCCCCCGGGCAGAACGATCTTATTTTTTCGAGCACGCCCCACTATCTTGATCACGTGATTACCATCGCCCTCCCTTCCGCGCTGCTGCTGTCTGCCCTGCAGATGCGCGATGAGGCCGTTGC
>JACLAB010011089.1_pt1 | contig 18198 bp, 18 predicted proteins | sample 8027921 | NCBI WGS metagenome assembly JACLAB01 (sample SAMN15725117, study PRJNA655200) | protist metagenome | isolation source: fluorescence activated cell sorting (FACS) single amplified genomes of... | place: USA: West Boothbay Harbor, Gulf of Maine | collected 2000-07-19 | reverse complement strand
TCCGCTAAAATCAACAAAGCAAATCATCTTTAATTTACTTCCTGTTTTTCTATAGGATCTGAAAGCGTTTTCTAGGCGTGTAATTGCATTTTTAATATAAAGCCTAGATCCGCTTGTTGAAATTGCATTTCTGATTGAATAAGCCTTTTTGCAAATTGGTCTTAAAGAACTAAAGATTCTATTAGTTAAAGATCTTTCGCCTTCAGTAATTCCAAAGCCTCGGTTTTCAATATTATCATAATCAATATTAGATGTTATTCCTTTATCAGAATTAGAATTGCCTATCTGTGATTGTTTTGGCTTTTCCTGATCCTGATAGCCCTGAACTTTATTTTGTCCTTCATAATGATGCGGAACATCTGAACCAAAAGTTAAGATCCATCGGTTTAAAATATCCGCCTTGAGATATATATTATCAGACTCACAATATTCACGATAATATTTAGTGATAGCTAATCTAGAATTGATTTCAGATTTCCTTTGAGTATTGGAAATATAAATCACCTTTTCTTTTAATCCTGAATTGAATTTCACATCAGGTAAGAATCGAGTGAGATTGCCTGATTTGGAGTTATGCATCCTTATCATAGCTTCTTTAAGCTTGAGACTATAAAGAGCTTCTGAAGCGGTATGAGCTTCGTCTAAGATATCAATATATCTATGCCAAAAGAATTTACCAAATTGTGGAAAATCTTTAATGATTTTAAACTCAATAAAGCAATCCTCGAAAAGATTAAATAAGTTAAAAGGAATATTAAATTTCTTTAATTGAGTAATTAAAATAGATGAGTCTCTTTCAGTATAAAGAGCATGAGCTAATTCATGTCTATAAACTTCTTTCATGAAATTCGTAGTTAATGCTAATGAATTTTTGGTTTTAACATTTACCACATTATGAATTTTTTCAGTTGATGTGATAAAATGCTTTTTTTCATTTTTGCAATATCTCCAATTAAAAGAATCATCTTTAGGATCATGTTGGAAAATCACTTTCTCACCTTTAAGCGGAGTCTGTGACATTAACAAAAATCTAGCGATTCCTGAGAGCTTTGTATTTCTATAAAAGATTCTTTTGTGAGCATTTCTAATGCATCTAGTAATATCTGAAAGTTTCATATTATTTTGATCCTTTCTTTTCAAAAGCCTTCTTATAAACATTTCCAATAGTATCCGCTAATTCGCTCCTAGAATCCTCTAGTGTATCACCTGAGTCAGGATTCCATACCGTGCAATCATCTATTGAGTGAATAACTAGATTTTCCCACAGATCCTTAAAATTATTTTCATCTAAAGAATCTAAGGATGCTTTTAAATTTCTAAAATCAATTGGAAATTGGAGAGCACCTTTTAATACTAGATCTCTAGATCTTAACATTAGATCTGAAAATCCATCTAGGAAATTTTCAAAAGTAAACTGATCCTTTTCCTCAATATCATATGATTCTAAAATAGATTTTGCGGTAGATTTTGCAAAGCCTTTTGAGAAATCAAATCTTATCTTTCTGAATCGACTCCAAAAAGCCTGAATAGGCAATTCTGATGTGAGATTAGCACCTGAAATAATATGAAGGTTTTTTGCATTTGCCTCAATTACTTCTAAGCTTCCATTTTCATTTTTCCTAGTGGTAAGCCTGAACCATTTTTCCTTAATTCCATTAACTTCCTTTTCAAAACCATTTAGAAAAGTTAGTAAGAAAGCTTGAGTGTTTTCATTCCATCTAAGAATTTCATCTAAGAATAAAAGAACCGATTTATTATTGGATGCATCTCTCATTGCCTGTGTTAAGATTCCATCCACATTAACAAATCCTGTGCCACTAGAATCAGGAATTATATTTCCTAATAATGTGGTAATTTCATCAATATCACTTGAGCAATTATGCTCTAAGAAATTATCATAAGTTGATCCTAGGATTCTTATTGAGTGAGATTTGCCAAAAGACGGCGGAGATAATAACATAATATTTGTATTTGCCTCACAATTTGGAGCATAATATTTAGTTATAGCATTTAGCATAGGATTATTACCCGTAACTTTTGCCTGAATTACTTTAATATTCTTTTTTACATTTGGAGATTTCAAAAGATTATCCAAAAGATTATCAATATCATTAATCTTATTGTTAGCATCTGTTATAAATCCGCCTAAAACATCACAATGATCACTCAATTGCTCAACTTTTTTCGCTAAATTAGAATCTGATCCTGAATTAGATTGTTTAGATATTAAATTAGATAAATTACTGAGAGCATTTGCGATCTCATTATTATCAATATTTGAATTTGATTCAGTAATAACAGGTTTAGAATTTAGATTCCTATTATTATCCGCCTCAATAATGATTGAGTCACAATCATTAGAATTTAGAGAATTTGTATCGGAGCTAGTGATATCATACACAGATCCTTCTTTTATATATTCTCTTATTAACTGTCTTTTTTCTACGACAGACATTGCCTCTAGGTCTTTATTATTTTTCATATTTTTTAATTTTGGATTAATATTAGATTCGATTGAATCATGTGATAAAAAATAGATTTTTCATTTTAACTCAAGATTTAAATTTTAATACTGGTAATATGATATTTAGATGATAGAAAATATCATAATGGTAATTAAAAAAAATAAAAAAAAGCTTGTATTTTTTTTTAAAAAAAATAAAATATCTACATCCCCTATAAGGATGAAGATATTTTAAAAAAAACACTCTCGGCAGTTCGACTCAAAATTTTCCTTTGGCGGTTCGACTCAAAATTTTTCATTTGACTTAAATGGAATATCAGTAATCATCAGGGAAATGTCCAAATATTTTTTCAGAAAGGAAGTAGCATCAGCCTTTGGTGTCAACGAAGCAATCGTATTAGAGATGATATACTTCAGGATCACTAAGTCGAATCATGTTGCAAATGGTCGCAAGTGGTGGTATGGATCTGTACGACATATCACATCTCATTTTCCGTTTTTTACAGAGAAACAGGTATGGAGAATAATGAATAGCCTTGAGAAGCAGGATGCATTGATCGTATCTAACTACAATAAGAAGAAGTATGACAGAACAAAGTGGTATGCAGTTACAGAAAAAGCCTTATCCCATTTGGTAAAACCAATACCCTATGTAAATAATAATAATAATAATAATAATAATAATAATAAAGAATTTAAAATACCTACATATAAACCATTATAATTATGCATATATACGATTACACAGATAATGATAGTCCTTTTTTGTCAGATGAAACATCAATCACATCGATTAGGAAAAATGAAAACTTATACCCATCGGTTACAACAATACTAAAAGTTATACCAAATCCATTCTTAGATAAATGGAAGTGCAGTAAGTTTGTAGAGTTAGCTAGGAAGTATCCTAATAAATGTCCTCAGGAGATATCAGATCTAGCATGGGGAAGAGTAGAAGATCCTAAGGGCAATATATTATCATCATCAGACTTTGGTACAACCGCACATAAATGCTTAGAGGATCTCATCAATGGTATAGAGATAGATAGTGATTGGGCAGAATTTTTATTTAATGCCTTTATGGAGATAGATAAATTATATCTTTCTGATATGAATCCTGAATATTTAGCATATGACCAAGATCTCAGAGTAGCAGGTACGATTGATCTATTGGCTAAGTTAGATGACAAATATGTATTATTAGATTATAAGTTTAGGAATTGTAAAGGTAAGGGCAAATTTTATGATAGCGATTGTTATCAGTTAGCTATTGAATCTTTCTTTATACAACAAGAATATAAGTTAACATATTTACCTAAGATTTGCAGTATATGCATAGATGTTAATACAGGTTTACCATACTTTAAATGGTGGTCTAAAAATAAACTTGACAGAGGTATACAAATATTCTTAGATGCACGAGAACTATATTTTAGTTTAAATAATATTAATTAATCCAAATAATGAAATACAATGAAGCAAATAAAAGAATTAAGTCTAAGAGATAACTCTTATGATATCCTTACACAGTTAGTACATCAAGCGACAACTGAAGCATCAAAGGGCAATATATCCTTGTTAAATGCAGTAGTAGAGGCTATGCAAGTAGTCGAACAACAAAATGGCGGTCTGTTTACAAAGGAGGTTAAATGAATATATTTTGTTTAGATGAAGATCCTATCCAATCAGCAAAATGGTTATGTGACCAACATTGCAATAAGATGGTATTAGAATCAGCACAGATGGTAGCTAATTGTTTTCCAATAGAGGCACTAGAAGATGCTCCTAAAACACAAAAGGGCACAACTAGAAAGTATTCTTATTGGAAACATCCTTGCTCTATTTGGGCTAGGAAAACTATGGGCAATCTTTCTTGGCTTCTTTTACACTCATTAGAGATGGAAGAAGAGCGTAAAGATAGAGGCTATAATCCACACTTTTCAGCCGACTTTCTCAAGTGGGCTTTAAACAATATGCATTTATCAAATAATGATAGTTCGGATGAGCTTACAGAATTTGCTATCGCAATAGCAGATGATAAATTTTGTAGAAAGCTATCATACTTTGAAAATAAAGATGCAATAGGCAAATACAGACTTTACTACAAGTACGACAAACCTTTCGCTACTTGGAAACAAAACAAACCCAAATGGATATAAAAAAATGAAAGATACACAAATATTAGATGAAATAGCTATTAAGCTAGAAAACACAATCGACATGGATGCAGAATTGCAAATCGAAGGGCAAGAAAGCGTAGATAAATTAACGCTTGACACATCAGCAGAAGTGGCAAAATATTGCTCTGAGCTTTTATACTTTATATGGCAACAGAGACAAACACAGAATCAAAAACAGACGAAAACGATTACTGTTTAAATCAAATAGATATAGCTATGAAGGCTGTATCTGTTTTATATTTTAAAGCTAAAAACTCAGATGATAATACTAGCAATGGTATATCATCTGAGTCTTGGCTAAAAAATTTAAATTATCTAGGAAACCTAATAATAAAACAAAATGCTACCACAAGACCCACAGAAGAGAAAACAGATTCCAATATATAGCGGATTCATAAATTACTTTCCTGATGCTATCATCGAAGTAACGAAACTTTCTGTAGCAGGATCTAAACAACATCACCCTGATGCTAAACTCCATTGGGATAAAGATAAATCAGGTGATGAATTAGATGCAATGATGCGACATTTGCTAGAAAAGGATTATGCATCTGTAGCATGGAGAGCTATGGCAAACCTACAAAGGGAGATAGAAAAGAATGGCAAACAAATATGAAATAATTTATAAGCATTTTGATATGCATCCTGATTATCGTGGATATACTTTAAGGTGGGCAAGAGATAAAGCACAAGCGGTAAGCTATGTATGTCCCACTAAACCAACTAAAGATGGATATGGAGTTACTAAAAAAGGTGCTAAGATACAAATATTAGAAGTTAATGAAATATCTACCGCAGAATAAAATCAAAGAATATAGGGAACAGAATATGCCTAAGAAGTGTCCTATATTTAAAGTAAAGATGAATTATCCTGTGTTGGATCATTGCCATAGAAACTATAAAGTTCGTGGAGTTATTGATAATTATGCTAACTTATTTTTAGGCAAAATAGAAAATGCTTTTGATAGATTTGGAAAATCTTCAGATTTATCCTTGACAGATGTATTAAGGAATGTAATTATCTATCTAGAAAATAAGCAACCTGATATACTACACCCTGTAGGCTTCAGGCAGATGACCAAGCATTTCAAAAACCAAAGTAAGGATCGCCAAATAATTTTAATGAAGCAAGAAGGTATAGAAAAAGAAGATATTTTTGCTTGCCAAAATGCTCATGATAGGATTTCACTATATAGAATAACCATAAAAGAAAAATGCAAAAATATATAAACCAAAAACTCGGATCTATACAGACCGATATCAAATGCGGAAAGAGTAATTATAATTCTTTTGGCAAATACGGATACAGAAGCACAGAAGATATATGTGAATCTGTAAAACCATACGAAACAGAGCATGAGGTAACATTTATATTATCAGATGAGATGATAGAGATCGCAGGCAGAGTATATGTCGAGGCTACCGCTTCCATTACTTGTAATGTTTCAGGTGAATCTATCTCTGTAAAAGCACAAGCGAGAGAACCACAGACAATCAAAGGAATGTCTGAGATGCAAATCACAGGAGCTACCGCTTCTTATGCAAGAAAAAGAGCCTTAGCAGGTTTACTGCTCTTGGATGATACACAAGATGCTGACGGATTTAACAAACACGATGATAAATCGGAAAAAACAAATGATAACAATCTAAATGGAGAAGACGACTTACTATGAGCGAATATGTGCAAAAAGCAGGAACAGGGGCATCCTTTAAAAATAAGAAAAAGACCTCAGATAAATCACCTGTATTGTTAGGTACTATGACAATACCTGAAGAAATGGCAGGCAAGAAGGTGAATATTGCTTCTTGGATGAATGAGAAGAATGGGGATAAATATTATTCTCATAAGCTCAGTCTTATTCAAGAAAAGCAAGCAGAGACTACATCTGTAGAGCTCAATGAAGATCCTTTTTGATCTATATATATAAACCACTATTTATCTACTACCTATGAAAGCTAAAATAAACCGATTATTTTGGGATATCGAAACCTCTCCGAATGTCGGTTTATTTTGGCAATCAGGGTATAAACTAAGTATATCACATGACAGTATTGTTCAAGAAAGAGCGATAATGTGTATATGTTATAAGTGGGAAGGGCAAAAGAAAGTTCATAGCCTAGAGTGGGAAAATGGCGATGATAGAAAGATGATAGAAGATTTTATTGATATCCTCTCAATCGCTGACGAAACAGTAGCACATAATGGAGATAACTTTGATACTAAGTTTTTTAATTCAAGGGTTATATTCCACGATTTAGTTCCTCCTGTTCCTTGTAATTCAGTCGATACTCTTAAAGTAGCTAGGCGAAAGTTTAGATTTAATTCCAATAGGCTAGATTATTTAGGAAAGTTTTTATTTGGTGATGGAAAGATACATACCTCTTTTCAATTATGGAAAGATATTCTTCTAAATAATTGTGAGAAAGCCATGAAGGAAATGGTTAGATATTGCAAGAAGGATGTTTTATTACTTGAAAAGGTATATAAGAAATTATCTAATCATGATGAGCATAAAACCCATGTGGGAATGCTAAATGGAAATGACGGATGGAGTTGCCCTGAATGTGGATCAATAGATGTGCATAGAGATGGAATTAGAGTAATGAAGGCATCTAAGAAATATCGATTAAGATGCAAATGTTGTGGAAGGGTATACCTAGTATCGCAATCCAATATAAATAAATATCATGAGTACAAAAAATTTGAAAAACCTGAGCGAAGAAGAGCAAAAGTTTAAGGAATGCATCCAAGGCATTGAAGTCTTAAAAGACTTAACATACAGTTTATCAGAAGGAAGATTTGACGAAACAAATTCTATCCTTGTTAAATCCATAAAACAAACATCTACTAACCTAGAAACCCAAATGAAGCAACTATATGAAAGAATCAGAATTACCAAATTCTCCTGAGGCTGAGAGAATCCTACTATCTTGTTGTTTACGAGATAACGAATCATTCGAGGAGGCTATGTCTATAGTCGATACAGAAGACTTTCATTATGAGAATAATAAGATTATTTTCGCATCAATGTCTAAGTTGTTTAGCGAGGGTAAACCTATAGATGAATTATCTCTCAGCGAAGAATTAAAATCTAGAAATACATTAGAGGAAGTCGGAGGATTTGATTATATCTTTAGTATACAGGATGCTACCTCTACATCACTACAGAATAAATCTTCTGCTATAATCGTAAAGGAGAACTCTAATAAGAGACAACTAATCAGAACATCTAGATTGGCAATAGAAAGTATAGGCGAAGGAATCGATTACCAAACTGTCTTAGGTGATATAGAAAAAAGCTTAGACAATCTAGATACTAATTTACAACAGAATACTAAATTGGGTGATAATGTAGATTCCTTTATCTCTAATATCAATCGAATGAAGGATGGAACATATGAATCTCATAAGTTACCAACAGGTATATCACATCTAGATGAGAAGTTGCCTGAAGGCGGAATAGGTCGTGGCGAAGTTATGGTGATATCAGCACCAACATCATGTGGTAAATCACAACTAGCACTAAACATAGCACTTAAAGCAGGAATTACCGATGGTAAAGGTGTATCAATATTTTCATTTGAGATGCCATCTGAGCAGATAATGAAGAGGATGACACAAATATCATCAGGAAAGAATATAGCACATAGCCTTACTAAGTTAGATGAGGCAAGAAATAAAGATTTTAAACAGATAGATAAGTCTATCGAAAAGCTAAAGGATGCTAATATCCATATTGTTAATTATGTGAAATCTATCGTTGAGCTAAAGGCTAAATGTAGGCAACTCAAGAGAAAGAATCAAATAGAGCTAGTGGTTATAGATTATCTACAGTTGATACCATGGGATCGTAGAATGTCTAAGTGTGATGGTATTGCTGAAGTATCACATGGAATAAAGCAAATGGCAATGGAACTAGATCTTCCTGTTATTTTATTAGCACAGATAAATAGAGAGGGTGCGAAGAGCGGAGAACCTACTATTTATAACCTTAAAGATTCAGGCGATGTAGAGAATGATGCGGATATAATATTAATGATGTATCCGAAAAATAGTGACCTAGCACAATCAAAAAAGCTTGACAGTAATGGCAGACCATATGTAGAGTTAAAGTACAAATTAGTTAAAAACAGAGAAGGAGAAAAAGATGTCGGAGGATTATTCGTATTCGACAACTATGTTGGAAGATTTTTATAATTTAAGGGGGTGAGAGATGTCCGTAAGGCTCTCTGCTTGTTTGCTTCATTTTCAAGTTTGGACACCCTCCTATTATTTTTAATATGAAAGAAATACCTAAAAAGAAAGTATTATCACTAGAGGAAATCGAAACTAGAATCCATCTTTATCGAGATGAGTCTAGAACTATATCACATAGGGTCGATGCACTAAGTGATAGAAGAAAAGAAATAAATTCTAAGATAAAAGAACTAAAGCAAATGGCTACCTACCTGAAGGGGAAGTAAGCATTTCATTCATATTGTTCATATCTTGATTTACTGTATTCTGAGTTTGCATAGCTTGGTTTTCCATAGCTTGCATTCTACCTATATTGCCTATAGTTGAGGCTTCTGCCTGTAAGAATTGGAGTAACTGTGCATTTGTCGTAGCATCTCTCATTAATGCATCTCCCATATCGTTAGATGCCAACATATATGGAAGTGTCTTTGACATCCTATCAGCTACTACTAGAGGATCATCATAGTATTTAATTCTAGGAAACATCTTCTTGAGTACAGGTGTAGTCGCTAATCTTCCATATATTTTATTCATTACCGCAGGGAATAACTCGTTGAATACAATCGTATTTGCACCACCTGAGAATACAACTCTACCACCTGCATCTCTCTGTACAGTCTCTTTACTGAATTTTAGTATATTGGCACTATCTTTTATATTTCTGACTACAGTCTTACCTAATATAGCTTCTGCATTTTTCAGAATTGGACTACCATCTCTTAGTAGTGATAGCATAACATTCGGATTAAATATACTTTTATCTGAACTATATTGAGCACTATCTAGATTTTTCTTTGCCATGTATTCTAGTTGTGATATCACGGAGGCTCTTACTGAATCCGTTACTGTATCTGGCAATTCTTTCATATGTTTTTGAAACATTTTCAGAGTAGCCTTATCAGCCTGTAGTAAATATTCTGCGAACATCTCTGGTTGCATTGTATACTCAGGATCATCTATCATCTTTTTGACCATCTGGTTAGCATGAAATCTTTTGGCTCTTATCTGGAGTCTTTGCTCTCTAAGAATCCTATCACCTATTTTCTTAACCTGAGTGGGCGTAGACGCTTGCAACAACATAGCCATATCCTTTTCATCAATAGTAAGTATTCTAGATGGATTTTGTTCCGCTAGTTTATTTATATTTCTAATCTGTGAATCAATCTGTTTGGTTATATCTTTTGTGATGATACCATTGGCGTTTCTTTCACCATATAGCTGTCTAAGTATATTTGTATCAGTTTTGAATTGTGCCCCAGAGTTTATAAGAATTACTCCATCACCACCAGAGTTCTGCATATATCTCTTTCTTAGAATATCAATAGCTTGACTTCTATCATTTGGATCTAAGAGTTTTATATATCTCTCTATACTATCTGGACTGCCTAAAATATTATCTAATGCAGTAGATCCACCCATCTTGAACTCACCATTATGCATATACCCTTTGCCCTTATTGATGATATTTCCATCAAATAAGTTAAAGAATGGCAGATAACTCTTATTATAGTAACTATTAGCATCTAGTAATTGTGCCCCAGCCTTGCTACCTTTTTTAGCTGATGAATATACTCCAGCTTTATTCTTAGTCAATAGAGCTCTATTTCTTACATCTCTTAATCCATTAGAAAAAGTTTCTGCAAATATTTGAGCCTGTGTTTTGTCAGTTGATATACCAGCATAGTTTGCATCATCAGCATATCTCTTGATGATAGAATCTAGTTGATTGAATGATATTCCAATTTGCTTACCTTCAGGTACTTTAGTCTGTAGCGACTTAGGTAATAATGCCTTCTGTGCCTTAGGTAGATTCGCAACTCCTGATGGTAATACCTTTTTCTTTACTACCTCTTTTTCTAGTATTTTAAGCGTTTTATATTTTGTTCCTAGTATACTATTGAGGTTTCCTAGTAGTAATTGTTCTTCGTCAGTACCTAGCTTACCGCCTGATATAGACTTCATAGCCTTCTTATATTCATTGACTATATCAACTGCACTATAGGAGATACCTTCTTCATCTGCTAATCTTCCAACATTCTCATACTTTTTGTTTTTAATCTTGGTCTTAGATTTAAATGATTTATTTAAAAAACCTTGGTTTGCCTTTCCTCCCACGGATGCATTAAAAAATCCATCTATTCCATTTTTCTTTAATGATCTCTGTAATGCATTATTTAATTCTTGCTCTAATGCTTTATCATTTTTGGCAATATCTTTGATTAGCTTTTCATAATTAGTCCTGATATTTTGTGATGTTAGCTTAATCGCTTGTTCCATTTGCCCAGCATCACCAGACTTTAATGCTTGCATGATTCTATCTACGACATCTCTATTTTGTTTTTGTAGATTTGCTATAGCATTTGAGTATTTTGAAGCATTTATATCAAATTGTATGCCTGCTCGATCTGTTTCAGCACCCCTAGATAATTTAATCTTACCTGCCTCTCTTCCAAAATTCTTATTCAATCTTTCTTGTGATGCAATTAAACTCTTAGCAAAATCATCTGGACCAAATCCCTTAATAGATGATAACCATTTACCTGCTCCTAATGTTGCTAAATCTATAACTACACCAGAACCAGACTCTATAGCATTGTTTTTCAATCTATCAAATACATAATCTTGGTATCCTTGCTTATCAGCATCATTTTGTGTTGCCCTATCATATGCACCTACTGCTAAGTCCTGAAATGATTTAGCTCCAAAATCTAATGCACCTAATCCTAATGAAAATAGTCCCCATCCTGCTACTCCAGTAATTGGCTCTGGAGTAAGCATTCCAGCAGATCCTGCAATTAATGCAGTCACCCCTACTGCAACTCTAGGAAGTTGACCAACCGCATCACCAAAGTCAGATGCTGTAAATCCCTCTGAATCCATGAATATATATCTAGGCTGATTATCCTTATTCTTAGTATCTAGCATCATTCTAGGTTTTCCACCTATATCCATGACAAAGACTGAATCTTTTCCATATCTTTGCTGGAGCTCATCTAGTTTCTCTTGAGGATTAACTCTCATGGATAATGCAGATTTATCACCGAAGTTTAATATTCCAGATGATGCATCTACATCTTTAGGTGATACTCCAAGAAATAATGCAGTATCATACTCTAATTGCTGTATTCTTGTCTGACTAGTACCCTTTAATTTATTATCCTTCTTATTGTAATTTTCATACATATAATCACCAGATGATAGATTTCTCTGTGATTGTTGGGTTCTAACCCTTACTGTACGCATCATCTCCTCCTCAGTAGGAGGACCAGATCCTATCATTTTATCTATAGAAAAATCAGTTCCAGTCTGATTATCAGTAAAAGAATATGTTTGAACTCCACGAGCCATATTTAATTTGAGGGATATGAATTAATAGTAAACCTAGATCCACCACTACCCTGTTGGCTACTACCTTGACCATAGGAAAGCATAGGAGGAAATGCATTAGGATCAGCGGGAGTTGGAGCAGGAGTTGGAGCAGGCTTAGGGGCATTATCTCGTTTCATATCAGGATAATAATTCTTATTCTCTGATAATATTGTAACATAGCTACCTCCGTGATTGTCTGCAAATCTACCATCTAGCTTCTCATATTGCTTTAGTTCTTTTACAATATCATCATATGAGAATGAACCAACAGGTAATCTTTTTATTGCTTCATCTGTGGTTAAGTCAAATTTCTGCTTATATGCCTCAAATTGTGCTAGTGCCAATCTAGATCTTGAATATGCGAAATTTTGCAATCGTTCTATAAAGAATGTTTGACCACCTCGTTGAGCATCTCTTAATGCTTCAATATCTGCACCTAATGTGGTAAACTCAGGAATAGATACTTGTCCTAATCCTGTAGCACCAGTCTCCGATTGAGTCTTCATTTCTTCAATCTTCTCTAGAGTGACATCAGATATTATTACCTCTAAATCCGCTTGTATTTCCGCAGATCCTACATTAGGGATATATGAAAGAACTCCAGTTTTTAGATAATTCCTAGGATTAAACATAGAAAGAGCAGATTCTTCACCCAAGTTTTTCATTATTGAATCAACTTTAGATATAGCCTGTAGACTATTCGTGATAGAATCCGCTACGAAAGATGTAGCCTTCATGGTTTGCTGTTGAATTAGATCTTCTTCTTCTTTTTTATCAGTTTTTGATTTTTCAAACAATCCAGCTTCTGTTCCATCATCTAAGGTTTTATAGAACTCAACATAATCAGTACCACCATTGAGTGAATATACTGCTACTGCATCTTCTCTAGACATTGTAGATCCATCCTGCTTAGTAAGATATGCTGTTTGATTAACAGCCGACATAGCATTCAGATTCTTTAATTCAATTTTTGATGTAGCATTCTCGGCTTGTGCCTTTAATTTAGCAGTCTCTGCCTGAGAGTAAGCTATAGCATCCTTATCCTTAATAGATTGTATCTGAGCATCTTGTGCATTGATATTACCTGCCTGTGTAGCAAATGCATTCATATATTCAGGAGCATTATTTGCTATAAATTCTGCTCCTATGGATGAATCAAAGGTGATATCACCATCTTCATCCTTGACATATGATCGTGCCATTGCTTTTCCTACAGCTGATTTCTCTATATTTTGATCTATTATCTGTTGTGTCTGTAGTTCTGCTAACTGAGATGCTTGTTGCTCCTTCTTAGATGCAACAAAGTTTTGACCAGCACCCTGTAGGATTAGGTTATCTGTAAGTGTACTTCTGCCATTTTGAGATCTTTCAAAAGCCTTAGATACTTCACCCCCAGCTTCTTCGTAAAAAGTTAGTAGCTCAGGTGTATTCTGAGCCATTCCTTGCCATTGACCCTGTGCTATTCTAGCATTCTTTTCATCTAGTCTAGCTTGCTCAAATTTAAGCTTTTGCTCATTCTGCTTATTCATTACCGCTTCAGTAACTAAATCAGTTCCCCTTTCTCCTAATCTAGCAGTAGTAGAAAAATCTAACATACCTAGACCAGCGTTAGGTGCTCTTCTGTCTTGTCTTATAGCCATAATTTAAAAACTAAAGTAACCTTTTCTTGATGGTTTAGATCCTAATCCATATCCTGATGAATCACCAAATGATATATTGGATTTTCTAGATCCAGTACCGAATAAGGTAGATAAACCAGATGATATATTACCTAAGAGATCAAATGTTTTTCCTACTGCGTCCCCTGAACCAAATAGTTGATCATAATATCCCATATATTCGTCATACTTACTCATTGCCTTTTGGTATCCAGTTAAGTCATTGGTCTCTCTGGCTATATTTGCATCCATTTCATATCCTCTTAATGCAGATTGCACCTCTTTTAACTGTGCTTCATTTCTGTAATTTACAGAACCAAAGTCAGCCATTGATGCAAAGTCTAGTGTTGGCTCATATACATTAACTCCAGCTTCATATGGTGTTTGACCTAAGAATCTAGATGTTACATCACCTACAGTATTTTTCTCTAGACCAGATTGATTAAATGCAGTCTGTTGCAATAATTGTTCATTACGAGCCTGTGTGGTATCCAAGCCCTCATAGATAGACATCAATGTTTTTTCGCTATCTATTTGACCGCCCATTCTACCGAAATTGTATCCTGCTTCTTCTGCTTGAGTAACTTGTCTAGCAGATGGACCACCACGAGCTCTAGCCCTAGCTCTATCTAAGGATTCTTGTGATGCATCTAGTGCTTGCTTTCCATATGGAGACATTCCTAATATCTGGTCATAGTATTCTTGACCTGTGCTCTCCATGAGCTCTATATCACGAACTCTCTGTTGCTTCCTGAGTTTAGCACCTAAATCTAATTGCCTTGGTGATAACTCTTCTTGGAGATCTAGGGAAAGATCACCCTGTGATATATTATACTCACCTAGTAATTCAGACACTCTAGGAGTTGCTAAACCTAAACCTCTAATGCTTTCGGCTATATCTTTTCCGTGTGTTACTCGAATGATGTTATATACAACATCATTTTCCTCTATAGTCATGTCTTGGTCTTCTTCTGCCATATTTCTGCCTCCTGTACTCTCTATTATTATATCACCTCCGTCAACAGGTGGATCATCTGGGTTAGGGTTTGGTGGTGTAAAGTCTGGGATATCATCATCTTGATTTCCATCATCATCTGGATCATCTATATTTAAATCATTATTGTCTGGTACTTCGATGATATTACCTGTACCTGTACCTGTATTGCCTGTACCTGTTGTACCTGTGTCTACTGTAAAGTATTGGTTATCATTAGGGAAGACATCTTGGTTATTTCCATATCCGTCATTATCATCATCTAGCCATTCGCTACCATCATTAGGGAACATATCTGAATTGTCGCCATACCCATCGCCATCAGTATCTATACTTTCATTTGGGTCATTAGGAAAGATATCAGCATTATCACCAATACCATCACCATCTGAATCAACGGATTCTGTGGCATCATCAGGGAATAAGTCTCCGAAGTTACCAATGCCATCCCCATCAGTATCTAAATACTCATTGGGGTCATTGGGAAATGCATCTTGATTATCCCCATATCCGTCTTCATCTGCATCTACATACTCCGTAGGATCATCCACAAAAGCATCACTATTGTCACCATATCCATCCCCATCTGTATCTATAGTTTCATTAGGATCATCTGGGAACATATCACTATTATCACCGACTCCATCTAAATCAGTATCTATACTTTCATTAGGATCATTGGGGAAGATGTCTGAATTATCACCTACTCCATCTAAATCACTATCAATGGATTCGTTAGGATCATTAGGAAATAGGTCACTATTGTCTCCTACACCATCTAAATCGGAATCAATGCTTTCATTTGGGTCATTGGGAAATAAATCTGAGTTATCTCCTACTCCATCCAAATCAGAATCGATGGACTCATTTGGATCTTCTGGGAATACATCTGAGTTATCACCTATGCCATCTAAATCACTATCTATAGATTCATTTGGATCATTAGGGAATAAGTCAGAAGCATCTCCTATGCCATCTAAGTCCGTATCATCCTGTTCTGAAGCATCATTAGGAAAGATATCACTATTGTCTCCTCTTCCGTCTCCATCACTATCTATGGATTCTAATGGATCATCAGGGAATACATCAGCATTGTTTCCTACACCATCTCCGTCTGTATCTATAGTCTCAGATGGATCTTCTGGGAAGATGTCACTATTATCTCCTACTCCATCTGAATCAGTATCAACAGATTCGTTAGGATCATTGGGGAAAATGTCACTATTATCTCCTACCCCATCACTATCAGAATCAACAGATTCTAATGGATCATCTGGAAATATATCACTATTATCACCAATACCATCTGAATCAGTATCTATAGTCTCAGATGGATCATCTGGGAATACATCCGAAGCATCTCCAATACCATCACCATCACTATCTATGGATTCTAATGGATCATCTGGAAAGACATCAGAGTTGTCCCCTACGCCATCACTATCAGAGTCTATGGATTCTGTAGAATCTTCTGGGAATACATCTGAGTTATCACCGACTCCGTCTCCATCGGTATCAATGGATTCACTCGCATCCTCTGGGAACATGTCAGATACATCTCCGACTCCATCACCATCGCTATCAGTTGTTTCAGATGAGTCCTCTGGGAACATATCACTATTATCACCGACTCCATCACCATCTGTATCTATCGTCTCCAATGGATCATCAGGGAATAAATCTGAGTTATCACCAACTCCATCATTGTCGGAATCTATGGTCTCCGATGCATCCTCAGGGAAAATATCCTCATTATCACCCATTCCGTCCCCATCTGTATCTACAGTTTCATCTGGGTCGTCAGGGAACATATCTTCATTATCTCCTAACCCATCTCCATCAGAATCTATTGTTTCGTCTGCATCATTTGGGAACATATCCTCGTTGTCACCCATTCCATCATTATCAGAATCTGTAGTCTCGTTAGGATCATCAGGGAACATATCAGATATATCACCGACTCCATCGGAGTCGCTATCAACAGATTCGTTGGGATCATCAGGGAATGCATCTGAGTTATCTCCGATACCATCATTGTCGGAGTCCACAGTCTCGCCAGAGTCATTTGGGAACATATCTTCATTGTCACCCATTCCGTCATTATCGCTATCCACAGTCTCTGTGGGGTCGTTAGGGAACATATCCTCAATATCTCCCACTCCGTCATTATCTGTATCGTCTTGCTCATTAGGATCATTAGGGAAAGTGTCAGAATTATCTCCTCTGCCATCATTGTCTGAGTCTATATCCTCAGATGGGTCATTGGGGAACATATCACTATTATCACCAGTTCCATCTCCATCAGTATCAACTGTTTCATTAGGATCTTCAGGGAAAGCATCATAAACATCTGCTAATCCGTCCTTATCAGTATCGTATCTAGCATCAGGGTCATCATCAAATTCATCTTCATTGTCCCCAAGTCCGTCACCATCGGAATCTATAGTTTCATTAGGATCATTAGGAAACATATCAGATACATCTCCTAATCCATCTCCATCAGAGTCTGTGGTTTCATCTGGGTCGTCAGGGAACATATCTTCATTGTCACCCATTCCATCTCCGTCACTATCAACAGATTCGTTAGGGTCGTCAGGGAACATATCTTCATTATCACCCATTCCGTCCTCATCGGAGTCCATAGACTCATTGGGATTATCAGGGAACATATCAGAGTTGTCCCCAACGCCATCAGAATCGCTGTCAGCGGTCTCGTTTGGATCATTGGGGAAAATATCAGCATTATCGCCAATACCATCAGAATCGGAATCCTCGAACTCATTAGGGTCATCAGGAAATAGATCTGAGTTATCACCATATCCATCTCCATCAGCATCGCTTTGCTCATTGGGATCATCAGGGAATAAGTCAGAATTATTTCCTACTCCATCATTGTCAGAATCGACAGTTTCATTAGGGTCATTAGGGAATATGTCCTCATTGTCTCCCATACCATCTCCGTCACTATCTGAATTTTCATTAGGGTCATCTGGAAAAGCATCCGTATTGTCTCCTGTACCATCTCCATCCGTATCTAAGTGCTCAGAATCGTCATCAGGTAAAGCATCTATAACATCAGAGTATCCATCACCATCTGAATCTATAGCACCTCCACCTTCTGGTTCTGCTGGGTGATCTAAATAACCTACAGTTTGAAATACACCAAATTCATCTCTGCTTCTTTTTATTGTACTACCAATGCTGGATATAGTACCATCACCATTATCTACCCAATTAGGATGATTATCTAAATATTCTTGCTCTCTTGCCTCTAAGGGAACTCCTTCTCCATGTCC
>JACLAB010003996.1_pt1 | contig 18212 bp, 6 predicted proteins | sample 8027921 | NCBI WGS metagenome assembly JACLAB01 (sample SAMN15725117, study PRJNA655200) | protist metagenome | isolation source: fluorescence activated cell sorting (FACS) single amplified genomes of... | place: USA: West Boothbay Harbor, Gulf of Maine | collected 2000-07-19 | reverse complement strand
ACGATGTCATCGTTCGTCGCTTTCTTTCGTCTGTGTTGTGCGTTGAAACGCGTGTCGTCGTTGTTTTCTTTCTCGCGTTTTCCGCTTTTGCGTTCTTTTTTTCGCGAAAAGCAGAGGGGCAAAAAGATGTACTATTTAGGGTTTTTCTCCATAAAAAAATCGCGATTTTTTTATTTTTATTTTTTGGCGCCGCGTCCTTCCTTGTAACACCCTTTCTTCGTTCGTTCTCTTTTCCGCACTTTTCTGGCATCTCCGTTATTCTGTGACAGACAGTTCGCGCGTTTGTTGTAAGAGTTGTTTTTAAACGCACGCGCTAGAAAACACGACAGAGAGTGTATTTGTTGTCAGACAGAAAGAGAGATATATCTTCTGTTATATATATATATATATAATATCACACGCTTTACGTTGAAATTCCAAAAGGATGACGATGATCACGAAGCGAAAGACGAATTCAAAGTTTACGAAAGCGGCGTCGTTGGCAGCCTCGCTCGCGCTCGTTTTGAATGGTGGCGTGAAATTCGCGTCCGCGTACGACGAACAATCGATCTCGTGCGAAGGCCAGACGGCCTCAATTTCGTGTCCAACCGGGGAGCTCATCAGCATCGTCGATGGTTGGTACGGACGCACGGAGGCCGCGCACGTGACTGGTGAACCAGTCGTCTGTCCGCACTCGGCGACGTCGAACAGAAACTGTCCGTTCCATAAAACCGGGCAGTACGACGCACAAAAGGATAAAATTGGAGGCGCGTGCGAAGGCAAGAACAGTTGCAGCGTGGCTTCGTCGAACGGGCATTTTGGCGATCCGTGCTGGGGAACGTACAAGTACTTGAATATCTCGTACAACTGCGTGAATCCGAGCGCGGACGAAGACGCGAAGGCTGAGGAATCCGCGGCGGATTTGCAAGCCGCACTCGCGCAGGCACAAGCCAACGTCGAGACGAATAAAGATGCCACCGTTTGCGAACATAAAACGCTCAATATTGAATGCGGAACTGGTACTGTTGCTAAGATCAACAGCGCGACGTACGGTCGCTTGAAGAACGGGGTCTGTGGCAACGGGTCGAACACGACCTGCGCGGCTCGAGACGGCAAGTACTGCGGGCACGGGAAAAATCAACAGTGCAAAGACTCTTTCAGCGTCGTTGGAGCGCAGTGCGAAGGCCTTCAATCGTGCCAAGTCGGGGCTTCGAATGGTGTTTTTGGCGACCCGTGCTGGGGAACCTTCAAATACTTAACCGTGAACTACGATTGCATCGTACCGAACGAAGAGGAGGCGCAAAAGGAGATCAAAGCACAACTCCTCGATCCGTTCAAAGGCCACATGATTCTCTCCACGGGTTGCTCTCCGCTTTCGAGGTTGACTTTTAAGACTGGAGAGACGTTTTCCGATCGCGTCGGCGCTAAGATCATCACCAAGTCCATGGACCCTGATTTCAAATGGGACAAAGGTATGGAGATGACCGAAGTGTATTGCGGCACCTTCGCCGTTGACTTCACGCCAGCCGATGACGAGGAGTTTGGCTTCTATTTGTACGACAAGTTGGATCCAGACAACGAGTTATCGGCCGTATCCGACATTGGATGCGAAGGCGACGCCGCGAAGTGTCCGGACGGCGATATCATTTCGGCGATGGATTCTTGCACGCGAGTGTACGAATGGAACGGCGCAAAGTCTCGCAACCGCTTCTACAAGGGCGACGAGCTCTACACCTGGGGCTCCTGCGACTCCGTCTGCGCCGTCGAGCCTGCGAACTGCCCTTCTGATTTGGTCAGCGAGACTACGCTCTCGCCTCGTCTCGGTAACGGAGTCCAAATGCTTTCTTCTTCTGCCGAGGAACAACAACAAAAACCTTCGTTTTTGCGCCCAGAATCCTTGAAGTACGGCACCTTGCTCTTCGTCTGCGCCGGCTTCGGCGCGCTCGCCGTTCGCAAGTACCGAGAATCGGCGGCAAACTCTGACTCTCTCTTGACGGAGAAATCCAAATCCTCAACATCCGCGGGGAGAAAGACGACGTACAACTCCATCGACGTCTAAACATTTAAGTTTACGTCTAAACATTTAAGTTAATCATTTCGTTTACTAAGAGAAGAGAGAGAGAGAGAGAGAGAGAGAGAGAGAGAGAGAGAGAGAGTCTTATTTGTAAACACGTTTGTATATATGTGATCAGTGTTTTATTCTGTGTGTCAATTATCATCCCGCGTAATCATCTCACCATATACTTTTTTTTTCTCCTTTCAATTGTGTCTTTTGAGCTCAAAATCGTTACAAAAACTCGACCTCAAAACACGAAAGAATTTAAAGAAGAAGAAGAACACAAAGAGGAAGAAGAAGAAAAACCGAGAACACTTTTCTTCACGAAATAGAGAAAGAGAGTAGAGTGGTCTCGTTCTCGTTCTTGTTGTTCTCGTTCTTGTTCTTGTTGCGCAGACGACGCGAAGAGTAGTAAGACGATGGCTTCTTCATCGAATTTAATTCCGGAGAAGAAAGTTGATTCTTCGGCGCAACATCATCATCATCAAACCACTCATCACGCGAACAACAACAACAACAAGACGTCTTCTGATACTGTTTCGTCCTCCTCCTCTCGACCGACGGATGCGTTCAGCGCGTTACTTCGAGATTTATGCGCGAGACCGCCGAAAAACAATACCAATGCGCACAGCAGCAACGAGCAGAGTTCTTCGAGATACAACAACAACAACAAGAACAATAAGAGAAGGAGTTCGTCGTTGTTTTTGTTCTCGCAAAACAGCCGAGAATTGACCGGGGAGTTGTTCGGAGTCGGTTTTGACGCCGCTAGCATGCGCGAGAATAAGTCGTTGAAGAAAAGTACCGTTTCCGTGGCGGCGAAGAAAACAAACGCTACGAGCGATAACACCGGCAGGTTTTACGGAGTCGCGAATAACGAGGAAGATGATTCCGAGAATTCTGACTCGAGCAGCGAGGATGAGAGCAGCTCCTCGGAGGAAGAGTATTCGGACGCCGACGGTGATGAGAAGAGCGACGGAGAAAATAGCGAGGACGAGAACGATGATGATAACGACGACGAGGAAGATTTCTTCCTGTACGGAGCGAGGAGTAAGAAGAAGAAAAGTTTACTCTTGTTTCGAGAGAAACGAGGGAACGCGTTGAGAGAATACGTCGAAGGCCAGGCACGGGAAGCGTCGACGAGTGCATTCGCGCAGTTTACCAACGATGCGCACGAGAGGATTGAAAAGTTAGCCGGAAGCGTTATTTTGAGAGAACGGTTAGCCGCGGTGGCGTGCGTGGACCAGTTGTGTTCGGTCGAGTTTGGCGAGGAGGTCGAGAAAGTTACCAGGTTTGCTCGGTATTTGAGGACAGCGGTGACAACGATGCGACAAGGACCGGAACCGGTTTTAGCGAGCGCGGCGAGTCAGGCGTTGGGGAGGTTGGTGGCGACCGGAGGCGCGGTGACCGCGGATATCGTGGAGGAGGAGGTGAACAGAGCGTTTAAATGGTTGAAAAATCCCGTACGGGAAGAGCGAAAACGGTTTGCCGCCGCGCTGACTTTGAGAGAGTTAGCCGCAAATGCGCCGACGGTGTTTAACGTGCACGTGCCGCATTTCATCAAAGCCGTGTGGCCGGCGTTGCACGATCCGAGTTTAGACGTTCGATTGGCCGGCGTGTTGGCGTTACGAGCGTGTTTGATGGTTATCGAGCAAAGAGAGACGAGATATCGCGTCCAATGGTATTATAAACTGTATGAAGAAGCGAGAAAAGGTTTAGAAGCTCCGTTGACTCCGGGGAATTCGACGACGACGCCGTCGAAATCTGGCGGCGGCGGTGGCTCTGCCAAGACGCCTCATAGCAGTAGCAGTAGAAAGACGCCCTCGGACAAACACTCGCCGTCGGCAAAAAAAGTGCACGCGAACGCGCAGTACAACGATCGTCCAGAAAAAATCCACGGTTCTTTACTCGCACTCGGCGAACTGTTGCGTCACACGGGCGAGTTTATGCTTTCTAGATATAAAGAGGTTGCGGAAACGGTTTTGAAGTTTTATCGATCCAGACGTCTCATCGTGAGAAGGTCGGTGATTGATTTGATTCCAAAGTTAGCCGCATTTTCACCGAGAAGGTTTGCAGATTCGTATTTACCGCTAGCGTGTGGGGTTTTGCTTACTTCTATTCGAGCGCAAGGCGAAAGAGATGCGGGTTTCCTAGCACTCGGTGATTTAGCGAAAGCGTTGGAACCGGCGATGCGCGCGGACGAACTCATGCGCGTGCGAAGGGCGAGAGAAGATAATAACATGACGAGCTCGAGCTACCACCCCACGCAAGGACAACGCGTGCTTAGCGGTGGTGGTATTTCCAGTCATCGAGGCACGCCGCAGTTGATAGTAAATAGCAACAGCACTACCACTCCGAATACTCACAACAGAGGATACGGCGGCGGCAGCGGAGGCGCGTCGCCTCTAGATAGATCTCAATCTGGGACGCCGGCGAACGGCTCAAATTACAGCAACCAACAACATCAAATGAACAATCAAAACTTGCTCGGTCCGCTCATGCAATCGCCTGTTCTGGCGACTCCAAACAACGACAACAACAACAACGCTTTAATTGGTGGATCAGGAGAAGTCAATAGTAACAGCCCGGGATGGCTTACGCCCGGTTCCGTCAGTACTCCCGATGGGTTCATGAACAATAATAACGGAGTTCAAACGCCAGGAGCATACAACAACTACCGATCGCGATCGCCGAATACAGTTTCGCAGATTACCTCGGCCGATGGAAGGAGCGTTCGCGTGAACGACTATTCGGTCCAAGAAAATCGCATGTTTGAGAAACCTCTGGGAAGCGCGTTATTGCGTTACCTTCCGGAAATCTCTGCCGTCATGTACGATGTTTTCGGTGAAGGTTCTTTAAATTACGAAGAGCGTTTGGCGTCAAGAAAACGACGAAAGAGCATTAAGAAAGAAAACCGCGAAAAGAGGAAGAATAGGAGTAATAATAACGGCGAAGAGCTGGACGGCGATTTCGACGACGAAAACGGGGGGAATGGTCGCAACAAAATCGCAAAGAGGACGAAACGGCACGAGTCGGCTAAAGACACGGAAAAAGACGAAGACGACGATGAAGAAATTCGAAGAAAGCAAGAGCTAAAATTAGCGAACGAGAAGGTGCTTCGTTCGGGCGTGCGCGAGGCTCTGAGATGTTGCGGCGAAATGGCTGCCGCGCTTCAGGAATCTTGGAAACCGCACGTATTGAACGTCTTGCCGACGATGTTTGCTGTTGGTCTGTCCAAATCCTTAGTCTCTTCGTTGGAAACAATCACGGACGCGTTACCAGACTTGACTTCACAAATCCAAAGTCGCTTATTCGATGCCGTGTCCATGGCGACTAGGACGACGAACGCGGGTAGCGGCGAATTTGGCCATCATCATAACCTCCTCGGTTTTGAAGGCGCGATGTTTGAACATCCATCGTCGGATGCGACCAATGGTCAACGAAGAGTTTCGCGACGAACACTCGAGCTCGCATTACGCACCATGCGCTCGTTCCCGTTCGAGTCTCGATTGTTACTAAAATTTGCGCGACGTAACGTCGTCCAACATTTAGATAACCCTTCCGTGGACGTGCGATTGGAAGCGGCGTTGACGTGCTGCCACTTGTTGGAGCTGAAGCAAATTTCGCAAAAGCCTTCTCCCTCTTCGTATCATCGACAAAATCAATACAGCGCTTCGAATCGAAACGCGTTGATGCTACTTAACGGTCAGTCCGACGCTAAACCGCAAGCGACGAGGGATGTCATCATGGAACGGTTGTTGCAACTGTCGGTGGCGGATTTAGACGCTAACTTTCGAGCGTCAGTTTTGAGGGCATTTGTGATTGGCTGTCGCGCGATTGATTCGTATTTGTCGCAAGCGCGGTCCTTGAGAGCATTATTCGTGGCTTTGAACGACGAAAATGTGGTAGTGAGAGCGCTGGCGATTGAGTTGATAGGCACGCGGCTTTCACCGAGAAACCCCGGGTATTGTTTGCCGGCGTTGAGAGCGTACTTGTTGCAGCTCTTGGCAGAACTCGAAAGGTCAACAGAATCTTCAGTCAGAGAAGAATCGGCAAAGTTAATCGCGACTCTCATTCGTGCATGTCCTCGATTATTCACGCCGCACATTTGCCCGGTGATTTTGAAAACATTGACGAGGATGTTGAGAGCGAAAGCGGAAGATTCGAAAAGTAGCGGCGCTGGGGTTATTGACGATAAAAAGAAGGACGGTAAAGATGCCAAAAGCGAAAAGAAAGAAAAGGGCAAGAAAGGTGGCAACGGCAACGACTCGAATAATAACAACGGTAAGGACGAAAATGCGAACGACTCGAGCGATAAGTATTACGATTTCAACGACGACGACGCCTCAAATCGCAAGAACAAGAAGGAAAAGAAGCAGAGAGACGTCGGTAACATTACAAACGAAAGACCAAATTTAGACGACGATGATACGTCCATGAAACATCTGAACGAAGACCCGATGAGTGCGCACGATCACACGAAAATCGGTAAAATGTCTACTTCGGATGCGATGGCAAAATCATCGGCGTCGGTCTTTGTGCGCACGGCGGTGAGCGGTCGAGAGAAAGCCGCCGCGATTGCCACCATCGGCGAACTCATGGAAGTTGGTGGACCGGTAACTAGATTGCACGTGCCTGAGCTCCTCGTTTTGCTCATGCAAGCTTTGAAGTCAAACGCTACGCGTGATATTGCCGTGATCACTTTAGGTAAACTGGTAAAGCACTCCGGGTACGTCGTCGCTCCGTACACCGATCACCCGCAGTTGCTTCCGTTACTTTTACGCATGGTAGCGACGGAGAAAGGCACAAAACGAGAAAACGTGTTGCGAACATTGGGTATTCTCGGTGCTTTAGACCCACACGCGCACAAAGAAAACGAAATCAAACTATACGGTCAAGGTTTACTCTCCGCGGCTGGCGTTCGAGGGGTGAAACAATCCGCGGTGGCCAAAGCGGTGACAAACAACCCTAAAGCAGTCGCGGTTGAAGCGAATGCGTACATCATGGGAGGTTTTGGTAAGAATGTGAATAAAATAAATTTAAAAACAGCCGGCGATGACAATTACCGCGACGACGACGATGACGACGACGAAAATTCGCACGACCTCTTACCGCTGATGAACTTAACCACGGCGAGCGACGATTTCTACCCGACGGTTGCCTTGAACGCGTTGTTAAGAGTATTGAGAGATAAATCCATGTCTAGTCATCGACACATGGTTGTTCGATCGGTCATGTTCATCTTTCACAATTCATTAGGGTTGAACTGTGTTTCTTACCTACCGACCGTCCTTCCGGTTTTATTCGACGTCATGCGCACGTGCGACGACGCTTTGCGTGAGTTTATGCTCTCAGAGTTGGCGATTTTAGCAAGCGTGATTAAAGCGCACGTGAGGAGATTTTTGCCGGAAATTTTAGAAATCATTCACACGTTCTGGGGCAATAACGCGCTTTTAAAATCGACGTTGTTGCTGTGCGAAGAGCTGTCCAGAGCGTTGAGAGATGAGTTTCGGTCGTATTTGCCGGAGTTGTTGCCGAGGATTGTCGCGGTGTTGGCGGACGCGGAGCGATCTGGGAGGTACGCGGCAGTGCCGTACGTCTTGAGAGCGTTGGAAACGTTCGGGAGTGGTGTGGATGAACACTTACACTTAGCATTACCGTCGATTGTTAGGTTGTTCAAACCAGGCGTAGCTCCGGTACCGTTTCAAGTGCGCCGAGCGGTCTTGGCTTCGTTATCCAGACTTTTACCTCGCATGCAGTGCGCGTCGTCCCAACACGCGAGTGCAATTATTGCTCCGCTAGCGCGCATTTTGGGAAGCGACGACGCTATTCTTCGAAAGTATGCCGTGGATGCGTTAATTGCTCTGGAAAAGCCGTTAGGAAATGAATACCGGTTATTCCTTCCCTCGATTACTCGCGTCGCTCGCAGAGTGGGCCTGAAAGACAAACGTTTCGAAGCGATGCGCGAACGCATCGAATCGGGCGGGAAGTTTCCTGCGGCGTTCGGGGCGCTTTCGATCACCTCAAATGCGAGTATCTTTGGTAGCGAGGGTGTGCTCAGCCAAGAAGAATACGAAGAGTCGAACGCGTTTGATCCTCGATCGAATAGACCTCCGCCTCCGGTGCAACCACAAAAGCTCGTCGTCAACGAATTCGCGTTGCGCAAAGCGTGGGAATCGTCGCAAAGATCCACAAAAGAAGATTGGCTCGAGTGGATGCGTCAGTTATCGGTTGAATTGTTAAAATCTTCCCCGTCTCCGTCGCTGAGAGCGTGTGCGGACCTGGCGAACGTTCAACCTAACGTCGCTAGGGATTTGTTTTGCGAATCCTTCGTGAGTTGTTGGGCTGAGTTGTCCGTGGTGCACAGAGAGCAACTCGTGCGTTCGATGGAATCTGCGTTCACGTCACCGACGATACCTCCGGAAATTGTAGCGACTTTGCTCAACTTGTCCGAGTTTATGGAACGTGACGAGAAACCGATCCCGGTAGACGTGCGAACGTTGGGGGCCATCGCCGAGCGGTGTCGCGCGTACGCTAAAGCTTTGCATTACAAGGAGTTGGAGTTTACATCCATGCCAAACGAATGCGTCGAGGCGATTATTGCGATCAACAATCAGTTGCAATTGCCAGAAGCCGCTCTTGGGGTGTTAACGCATCTGAGGAATAAAAAATTGGAAGTGAACGTGAAAGAGTCGTGGTACGAAAAATTAGGGCAATGGGAATTCGCGTTGGAGGCGCATAAGAAGAAAGCGGATGAGTTGGACGCGCGAGCGGCGAGAGAGGCAGAACTTCTATATCAAAGAGAACTTTCCTCCAGAAACCATCATCAGCAGTACTCGGGAGCAGCGCAAAGACCGCCATCACCGTCTTTTTCGTACCATTACAATCGACAACTCATGTCCAAAGCCGACCGCATCGCGCGCGAGGAGGCAAGTTTAGGGCAAATGCGATGTTTAGCCGCTTTAGGTGAGTGGGAACGACTCATCGCGTTAGCTAAGAGAGAATGGCCGACAAACGAAGGCGGTGCACCGCATTCCCACGCGAGCAAGATTGGTATCCAAGTAGGGGAAAACGGAGGGGACGCCATCGCCGAGAGAAAGATAAAAAAGCTCGTATCGGCAAAACACTCGGTTTTAAGGGATAAAGTTGCACCGTTAGCGGCTCGAGCAGCGTGGCATTTAGGCGACTGGAAATCGATGGAAAAGTACACTGTGCATTACTCGAGCTCGAAACGAGATCCCACGACTGGAAAGAACGGGTCTAATGCGAACGGCTCCGGCGGCGATAAGAAAGGATCGGGTAATACCTTGGACGAGATGAACGGTAAGAAGAGCAAACCGGATAATTCAACGCCGTATTCCGAAGTCAACGCGTTGATTACGCCCGGGGACGGGGATTTCTACCGCGCCGTTCTCGCCGTTCGTCGCGGAGACCCGATGGCGGCTTTAAGACACATCGATGCGTCTCGAGAGGCGCTCGGTCAAGAGCTCGTGTCGTTGGTTTCCGAATCGTATGATCGCTCATACGGCGGTGTTGTTCGCGCGCAGCAGCTCGCCGAGCTCGAGGAAGTTGTCGAATACGCTCAGTTACAAGCGATGGCGCAACACGATCCACGCGCGAAACACAGACAAGATGTAGTTCGTCAAATGTGGCGCGATCGCATCTACGGCGTTTCGAGAGACGTGGAAGTTTGGCAATCGCTCTTAGCCGTTCGAGCGCTAGTGCTCCCGATGAGCAAAGAAACAAACACGTGGTTAAAGTTCGCATCCATGAATCGTAAAGCCGGTCGTCAATCGCAAGCGAAGAGAACTTTGGTTAGACTTTTAGAATACGACCCGAGCGAGTTCTACGCCGGTCAAGAAGGCTTCGGCGCTGGATCCGGTCGACCTTTGGTCATGTTTGCGTACTGCAAACACTTATGGGGCGTTAACTCGAGAGAAGAGGCATTTCAGCGTTTACAATCGCTCGCGAGCGAGTTATTTTCGGCGTCGTATCAGCGCGAGATGGAAGGTAGTCGATTAGCTAAAGACGACGCAAAGTTAGTCTCGAAGGCTTTTTTGAAACTCGGGCAGTGGCGATGGGAACTCGCCGAGGAAACGTTAGACGACGACACAATTTCCGACGTCTTGACTTCCTTTGGTACGGCTACAAAACATTCAAGACACTGGGCGAAAGCCTGGCACAACTGGGCTTTGTTCAACGCCACCGCGATGGAACACTACCAGCGTTTAGCCACGCAGCGATTAAACGTCAACGAAGAAAGAGACGCGCTCAAAGCAGCCGCAACGAGGCACGTCGCGCCAGCTATATCAGGTTTCTTTCGATCGATCGCATTGGGTGGCTCCACGCCGCGTGATATAGGTGGTGCTCTGCAAGATATTTTACGCCTGTTAACCTTATGGTTTAACTACGGCCATTTGCCGGAAGTCGAAGCCGCGTTGGTTGAAGGTTTCGGTCACGTTTCCATCAACACGTGGCTCGCAGTAATTCCCCAAATTGTTGCTCGAATTCACTCGAATTCACCACCTGTTCGACGATTAATTCATCGATTATTGGTTCGCGTTGGCCGTCAGCATCCCCAGGCGTTGTTGTATCCATTACTTGTCGCGTGTAAGTCGCAATCGACCACTCGACGCGTCTCCGCCACGGCGGTTCTAGACAACTTGCGGAATCATTCCGCGCTTTTAGTCGAGCAAGCGGAAGTAGTAAGTTTAGAGCTCATTCGCGTCGCGATTGTTTGGCACGAAGCGTGGCACGAAGCATTGGAAGAGGCATCTCGTCTATACTTTGGCGAACAAAACGTGGATGGCATGTTTGCAGTTTTGGCGCCTCTGCATCACATTTTGGAACGCACCGGCGCGGAGACGTTGCAAGAGATGTCATTCGCGCAAGCTTACGGAAGAGAATTACGAGAGGCTCGTGAATACTGCGAGAAGTTCAAAGAGTCCGGCCGCGAGGAGGATTTGAATCAAGCTTGGGATTTATATTATCACGTGTTCAAACGAATCAACAAGCAACTGCCGACGTTGACAACTTTAGAGTTGAGATACGTCTCGCACCGGTTGTTGTCGGCGAGAGATTTAGAGTTGTCTTTACCCGGGAATTATATTCCTGGTGGCGAACTGGTAACAATCGCGTGGTTCGCGCCCACCATGCATGTCATCACTTCCAAACAACGCCCGCGACGTTTACAAATCCACGGCTCCGATGGGAAAGATTACGGTTACTTGTTAAAAGGTCACGAAGATTTACGCCAAGACGAACGCGTCATGCAGTTGTTCGGTTTAGTCAATCAATTGTTGAATAGCACGCCTTCGACATCGAGGAGAGATTTAGCGATTGCTCGATACGCCGTCGTCCCGTTATCTCCAAACTCTGGTCTCATTGGCTGGGTTCCGAATTGCGACACCATGCACGTTCTCATCCGAGAACACCGCGAGGCGCGCAAAATTCCTTTGAACTTGGAACATCGTTTAATGCTCGCCATGGCCCCGGATTACGACAATTTGCCGTTGGTGAATAAAGTTGAAGTCTTCCGACACGCGTTAGATAACACGCCTGGGAATGATTTAGCGCAAGTTTTATGGCTCAAATCGCACAGCTCCGAGCAATGGCTCGATCGTCGAACGACGTATACGAGATCCTTGGCCGTCATGTCCATGGTTGGCTACTTACTCGGTCTCGGTGATCGACACCCGAGTAACCTTATGATTGATAGATACTCCGGAAAAGTTTTGCATATCGATTTTGGCGATTGTTTTGAAGCGTCTATGCACCGAGAAAAGTTCCCAGAACGCGTGCCGTTTCGTTTAACTCGAATGTTGGTGAAAGCGATGGAAGTCTCCGGGATTGAAGGGAACTTCATCGGTACTTGTCAAAGAGTGATTACGGTGTTACGAAGCAATAAAGATTCCGTGTTGGCTATGTTAGAGGCGTTTGTTCACGACCCATTGATTAATTGGAGACTTTTGGCGAATCAAGCGACTGAGCAAAATGGATCCTCCGCGGAGCCTTCGTCCAACGCGAATTCTACGGCGAACAACAGCGGAAGCGTCACGCCGGCGGCTGGAACGAGTAGCGCGAAATCGAGTCCAATGGCGAGGCGTACCATTTCTCGCGATGCCGAGGAACCATCATCAAATAATAACATTAATAACGATACTCTCGTCGCGGGAGACGGTTCCAGTGGTTCTGGCTCAGCAACCCCAGGTGGGTCTGATATGCCTTCCGGTCAATCCTCTAGGGCGCCTTCGCGAACGCCGCCGCCGAAAACGCCAACCATTCCTGAAAACGAATCGTTCCACGCCGATTTGGACGAGAAGAGTAAAGCGGTTGGTGTCGACAGTCGAACGAATACCGCCGATTTTGGGCACAACTCTTCCTCTCGATTGGATTCTGGCTCCGACGATTTACCGAGAACTGGGCAAAAACCAGGCGCCGCGCCGATGTTTATGGACACGCCGAGCGGGCAAGTTCCGGTTTCCTCCTCCGTGATGGGCGCGACGGCGTTACACGCGCAATACGAAAACATGCGCGAGTTTGGCGGTGGTGGTGGAATGTCCGCTATGATTGGTGCAGACATGAACATCCTCGGCGGTGTTGGCGATCCGACAAACGTTTCGGTCGATGAATCCGAACACGGCGACGCCAACGATCAAGACAGATCTGTCGGCGGTAACCACCAACAGCATCTCAATCACCACTCAACTTCCTACGCGCAGCGCGTTATGCATCAACAGCTCGGTGCCAGTGGCGATATACAACACCAAAATCAACACGCACAAAGCAGCGCTGCTGCTACGGTTGCCGCCGTCGCCGCGGCCGCGGGGAATTACGGCAGTAGCATGTCCTCGTTCGAACCGGAAATTTTAAAGCGCGACGAACTCATCGACGCTTTGGACGGCATAAACGACAACGAGGATAATATGGTTTTGAACGATCGAGCGGTGAGTGTCATGCAACGAATGAACGATAAATTAACCGGGAAAGACGGTTTAATCGAAGCTGGTTCAGCGGTGGACGCTGGAGATTCAGTCGAACATCAAGTGCGACGGTTGATTGAAAAAGCGATGAATCACGAGAACTTGTGCACTTCTTACATCGGATGGTGCTCTTTCTGGTAGTTTTTATTAATAGTTTTTTTTACTGTTTCTTACTATTATATCGATCTATGCGCTACTATCTTTTATGCTAAAGCCCGTACGCTTGTCTGGCAGAATCGGACATTTGCGGCACAGAGGGCGGCGTCCATCCTCCTCCTCCTCCTCCGTCGAATGAATACTCGCCGCTCGCCGCGGCGCCGTCGCCGTATTTATCCCACGGTCTGTGCCCTTCAAAGCTCTCGTCGTCCGATGGTTTCATCGACCACGGTTTCTTCGTTCTCTCCTCGAAATCTTCGCTGACTGGCGGTAAAGCTACGTCCGGATTCGGCGGACGATCGTCGATGTCTTTAATCCCCGGCACCGGTTCGCCTTTCTCCACGAGTTCGATGACTTCTAAAAAGTTTTTCGGTCTCGGCGGTTCTTCTAAAACTCTTTGCTGCTGCGGCTGATTATGGTTACTCCCCATGTTTTTACGAACGTTTGCTGCCCGTTGTTGTTGTTGTTGTTGCTGTTGCTGCTGCGACTTCATCGAGTTGATGTCGTCGTCGTCGTCGTCGCCGCCGCCGCCGAGTAATTCCATTTGGTGTCGCTTCTTCGCCTGAAAATAATCATCTAAATCCAAATCTTCGTTATTTTTATCACCGCTAAAACGATGATGATTATTAGTACTCTCTACCGCCTCCACGCGTTCGGCGACGTACCCTTTCTCGCCTAACCTCCGACTTGGCGACGACGCCTCCTCTTCCTCTCTCTTCGTCGTCTTCGCAAAATCCTCTCGCGCCAACTCCATCTCCCTCAAAACGCTCCTCCTCAACGCGTCCATCTCCTTCTTCGCCTCCTTCCTCTCCTCCTCCACAGTCTCCATCAATTTCTTCTTCGTTTCTCTCATTTTTACCTCCGCTCGTTCCCTCTCCTCCATCACGTCTTCCCGTTGCGTCATCTTCGCCTTTTGTAACTTCTCTCTCATTTTTTCCTCCACGTTTTTCACCGACGCCAACACCGCGCTCTCCGTCGTCTCTTGCCGCTCACGTAATTTCTTCTCCAAGTCCGCGAGATTCTGCGAGAGTGATTTTGAAATCGCGTCCAGCATTTGCGTTTGTTTCTTCTTTTCCTCTTCTTCCTCTTTCTTCTTATTACTCTCCGTCGTCGTAAACAAAGAGCTTTTCATCACTCTCGGGTACACCTGCCATCCGAGCACCGCCAACGCGGCGGCGTACGCCACCACTTGCGTCCACCGCAAAGAAGAAGAAGAAGAATTCTGCTTCTGCATCATTCCGTGCGGTAAAACTGGAGGAGTATTAGGTAAAAAAACGATAGGTGATTTCAAACCATCGTCATCGTTCGATGATGCTGTTCTCCGAAACGCTTCTTCGATTTCCGTTTCGCTCACGTTTTTGTTCCTCAGGAATTGTTTCTTTTCCTCCTCGGTGTACGATTTGGAATTTTTAATCGACGGGTGCTCGAGGAACGCGATCGCGTTTTCCAGTCCTGATCCTCCTGATCTTACACCTCCTGCTGATCCTTCTCGTTCTGTCATGCTTCTCTCTCTCTCTCTCTCTCTCTCTCTATATGTACTGTTCAATATCAGAACAATGCAATTCAGAAAGAAAGACGAAAGAAAGAAGAACACAAAGGATCTCTCCTCGATGATCAAAGACTCGTCGCGCGTTCGCGGTACTCTCTTTCTCTCTCTTTTTTTTGTGCGTGTGCTCTCTCTTCTGTCGTCGACTTCTTTCGCAAGCAAGCAAGCAAGCAAGCAAGCAACGATGCCTCTCCGTTCTCGTAAACGGGGAAGCGACGGTCCAATTGAAAACAACGGAGGAAGAAGAAGAAGAGGAAGAGGAAACAAAAAAAAACGTTTAGGGTTTCATATATAAAATTTAGGGTTTAGAAAAGAACTTCTCGGAAAAGAAAAGAACGGCTTTGTTGTTCTTTCTGTTTAGGGTTTCTTTCGTCACCGGAGCGGCTTCCCCGTTTAGTATAAGAGAGAGAGAGACGAACGCGTTCGGTGCAGTTCTCATCATCATCGCGCGGAGGAGAAAGACGACAGAGTGTCGTCGTGGTCGTCGTCGTTTCGAGAGAAAAAGAGAGTGACGCGCGCTTAACAACTGCTCTCTGTGTATCTTTCTTTCTTTCTTTGTTGTTGATAAAGAGTACGACGAGACGTCTCGAAACATCATGTCGCACCCTCCGCAACGTTGTTATCATCAATCCGCCGCATCGATGGCGAGACAATCGAGCTTCGCGTCGTCCTCTTGCTCTCGCGTGATGCACGATCGATCCACGAGAAGGAGGAGACGAGAAGGAGGAGACAACAACAACACGACGACGACTGTCGTACGAACGACGAACGCGTTAGTTCCCGGCCCGGACGATCAAAAAGTTCAAAGAAACCCAAGACCTGAATACGTCCCTGGGAAAATCGCAGACCCTGGGTACGTGCGAGTGTTCGACACGACCTTGCGAGACGGGGAACAATCACCAGGCGCGACGTTGACATCGACAGAAAAAGTTCAAATTGCGACGAATCTTGCGAAATTAGGCGTGGATATCATCGAGGCTGGGTTTCCGATTGCAAGTCCGGACGATTTAGAAGCGGTGAGAAACATCGCGAAAGTCGTCGGGAACAAAGTGTACGAGGACGGGTACGTTCCCGTGATTTGCGGGTTGTCGAGAGCGAACGAGAAGGACATCGCGTGCGCGTGGGAAGGGGTGAGGCACGCGGTGAGGCCGAGGATTCACACGTTTATCGCGACGTCGCCGATTCACATGGAGTATAAGTTGAAGAAGACGCCGGACGAGGTGGTAAATATCGCGGTGAAAGCGGTTAAATTTGCAAAGTCTTTAGGGTGCGAAGATATCGAGTTTAGTCCAGAGGACGCCGGGAGATCGGAACCGGAGTTTTTGTATCGCATACTGAAAGCGGTCGTCGACGCTGGGGCGACCACGATTAACATTCCCGATACGGTGGGTTTTTGTTTGCCGAACGAGTTTGGTCGTTTGATCAAAGGCATCAAAGAGAACGTCATCGACGTCAGCGCGAACGACGCGATCATTAGTACGCACTGCCAAAACGATTTGGGTTTGTCCACCGCAAACTCGTTGGCTGGAATCGCCAACGGCGCGAGACAAGTCGAGTGCACCATCAACGGCATCGGTGAGAGAGCCGGGAACGCGAGTTTGGAGGAAATTGCCATGTCCGTCATCATGCGAGGTCAAAACCAACTAAACGGCGCGTACATGGGCGTGAACCCGGTGTATATTTACCAAACCTCGAGAATGGTTTCGGAATACTCGGGTATGCTCGTCCAACCGCACAAAGCTATAGTCGGCGCGAACGCGTTTGCGCACGAATCCGGGATTCACCAAGACGGCATGTTGAAGAACAAATCGACGTACGAAATCATCGCGCCGGAAACCATCGGCGTCTTCCGAGACGAGGACGACTGCGGCGTCGTTATGGGTAAGCACTCCGGCAGACACGCGTTGAAATCGAAACTCGGACAGATGGGCGTCGCGTTGGCGGACGATCAGTTGAACGCGTTTTTCGATCGGTTCAAGTTGGTCGCCGAGACGAAAACAGGAGGCGTCTCCGACGTCGAGTTGATGGCGTTGTTGAGAGACGAAATGGAGGTGGAGGAAGGGAAGGAGTTTTACACGTTGGTGGACGTCCAAGTCGTCTGCGGTACCATGGGTTTACCAACCGCCACGGTAAAGATCATCGATCAAGGTACGGAAAGAATCTCCGCGTGCGTCGGCACTGGGCCAGTCGACGCGGTGTACAAAGCCATCGACGCCGTCGTCGGCAAATCGGTCGAACTCACCGAATACAACGTCAAAGCGGTGACGCAAGGCATCGAATCCTTAGCCACGACGCGAGTGACGATCAAACCAACCGACGAATCTACCGCGGAAACGATCACGAACAACCAAACTGAAGCCAGAGGGACGAGGACGTTCACCGCGACTGGCGCGGATACCGATATCGTCGTCTCTTCGGCTCGAGCGTACTTATCCGCGTTGAATAGAATGTTATCCTCCAACGCGAAACTGACGACGAGCGGTAGTAGTAGTTTGATTGAATCCTCCTCCTCCGAAATCGTTTCTAGATGATGATTTGATACATCATGTTGTTTTCGACAAGATAAATATAATAATAATAATAAAGAGTAAGAGAAAGAGAGAGAGAAAGAGAAAGAGAGAAAGAAAGAGAGAGTCTCAAACCACTCGCATCATATTTACGAGTTCCGCCATCACGGCGGTACCACACATATACGAATACATCTTTTTCATTCCTCTTCTGCTCTTGAAGCTTTTAAATAAAAACAGTCCTCGATGAAAGAAATATATTACTATTTAATACGCCGTTATCATGTACTCTCCTCTGAAAATGAATCCGTATCTGTAAGTAACTTACGTCGTCTTCGTATTCGCTCGTGTATTCGCCCAATTGTCTCACAAATTGGCTCTCGAATTGCACTGGATTCCTTCCGCTAATAACACCAATAAAACAATGTCCTCCGCGCGTGACCCTCCTCCGAACCCTCCTCCATTCAACCCACGCGTGAACGACGCGCGTCACCCTCTTCCCCCACCTCTTTCCGGGGACTCCGACCGCCCTGTTTTCGTCCGTAAAGCCGTCCAGCGCCGAGCGATCGATTACACCGCGAACAACTTAATCCACTCCGCGGAACGCGCGTACGTGGCCTCGTTAACGCGAAACCCGATCCAAGACTCCGTTCTCGTCAAACCGACGAGTGGGAGCATGCTCGATTTCCCACCGAGCTGGAATTTAAGGCACGTGCCCGCGTCGAGCTTTGCGTTGAAGTTTGTTCACGTCAGTGCGAATAAGATCAAAACGCCGATAAATAAAGGTAATAAGTGGTTCTTGGATTTGACATCGACGACGACGACGACGCGATTAAGGCATTTTTACTCTCTCGCGAGTACGATATTGTATGAGTATTCGTCGTTCTGTTGTTGCATTTTGCTTCTTCTTTGAAAAACACGCGCTGACTTTAGACGACTTTCTTTCTCTTTCGTATGCTTTTAACGCAAACAGTTATATTCATGCCGGA
>JACLAB010008463.1_pt1 | contig 18214 bp, 10 predicted proteins | sample 8027921 | NCBI WGS metagenome assembly JACLAB01 (sample SAMN15725117, study PRJNA655200) | protist metagenome | isolation source: fluorescence activated cell sorting (FACS) single amplified genomes of... | place: USA: West Boothbay Harbor, Gulf of Maine | collected 2000-07-19 | reverse complement strand
GCGCCGTACATGTCCTCGTCGTCGTCGTCGTCGCGTCCAGCGTCGTCGTGTGTCGTCGTCGTCGAATCCATCGGCCACGACGGGCGCGAGGCGAGGGTTCGCGCGGGACCGCCATCGATCGACGATCGACGTCGATCGATCGCCATCGATCGGTAGGATCGATCGACTCGAGTCGATCGCCATCGATCGCCATCGATCGGTAGGGGAAGAGGAGGCACGACGAGGCACGACGAAGGGGTCTGCGTACTGTGTACCCATACGCGAAGACGTCGTCCGTCAGGCAGTCACCCCCATCCATGGCGTGGCCCGATGGGGGTGTCCTCGCGACCGACCCGTGCGATCGACCGACCCGACGCGATCGATCGACCCGTGCGATCGATCGACCCGCGCGATCGATCGATCCGTGCGATCGATCGATCGATCGATCGCGGTGGTGGTGCACGCGTTGGTCCACCTCCTCGTCGTCGGTCGTCGGTCGTCGACGCGCGGGATGGCGCGCGGACGCGGCGGACGCGGCGCGCGCGGCGGCGGCGGTGGTTCGAGCGTGCTCCCGACGTGGGCGCGCGGCGGCGGCGGCGGCGGTGGTGGGTGGTGTTCGTGCACGTCTGACCGATGTGCGAAGACGCACGCCATCGATGGCGGCGATGGGGATGGGGATGGGGCGACGACGCCCATGACGACGGCGTGTCCGGTACCGCTGGCGATGTGGGACTTGGCGCAGTGCGACCCGAAGCGGTGTTCGGGGCGTAAACTCGCGCGGTTGGGGTGCTTGCGCGAGCTCAGGGTGCACCAGCGCTGGGCTGGGGTGGCGCTCACGCCGGATGCCACGGAGTGCGTGTCGCCGAAAGATTACGCGGTGTTGCGCACGCATGGGCTCGCGGTGGTGGATTGTTCGTGGAATAAGCTTGATGAGGTGCCTTTTTCGAGGTTACATAGCGCCGCGCCGAGGTTGTTGCCGTGGCTGGTGGCGGCGAACCCGGTGAATTACGGCAAGCCGTGCAAGCTGACGTGCGCCGAGGCGTTGGCGGGAGGGTTGTATATTGCGGGATATCGCGACGCCGCGGAGGCGTTGATGAATAAGTTTAAGTGGGGTCATGGGTTTATTTCGCTTAATCGAGAGTTGTTAGAGTCGTACATGACGTGTACGACGAGTGAAGAGGTGATTGAGACGCAGAATAAATGGCTCACGCTCGGCGGTCCCGCGGGGGCGCCGACGCGAAATCGAGACATGATGCCTCCGAGCGAGAGCGAGAGCGATTCGAATGACGACGATAGTGACGAGAGCGACGATGAATTGCCACCGTTGCCACAAAACCATAATCACACGAGGTTCGGCATCGAAAGGTCGGGGAATAATTTCCGAAACGCGTTCGCCGCCGAATCGTCGTCTGAAGACGAAGACGAAGACGAAGACGCCGATGGGTTGGCGGATAAAATCGCGGACACGAGTCTTTAGTAGTTTGAGTGTGTTTCCTAGCGTTATTATAGAAGTTTGTACAGTACATTTCATATCTCAGTGTGTCGTCGAAAATCTACGCCTAGTACAACCAGCGAAATCGACTGTCAATCGGCGCGCGTACTTCGACGTACTCTTCGTCTTCTGTTTCTTGTACATCTGTCGAATCATCACCAGACACTTCGTCATACAATACATCTGTACGTGAATACGTCGTGCCCGCGTCTTGAGTGTCCATCACGTGGTCGTCATGGTCATCGTCGTCGTCGTCGCCTTCATCGCGCGACGTCGCGACGGGTTCCAAGATTTCCTCTTTCACTTCTTCTTTAATCATTTCCTGCGCCGCAGCTAATCGTCGTTGCTCCTTCTTACGTGCCATGTAATTTCGGTTATACTGTTGTTTCACCCATTTACGACGCTGTACGATATCCGCCGAAGTCCATGCGTCGATATCGATAGCCTCTGGTCGGCGGGGCGACGCTCCGCGGCGTCGGCGTTTGCGCGCCGGCGCGGCCACTTTAGGTGTGATGACGACCGCGGTGTGCGGCACCGGCGGCGGCGGTTTGTGCTGCACTGTAACCGCTGTCGCTATCGCCTTTGCACGCAGCGCGCGATCGATGGATATGACGTCTTGATCAATCTCCCCGCATTTGAGTTCAAGATGGAAATGTGGCCCGCGATGGCTTGGATGTTTAAACGTCGAACGCGTGGCGAGCTGCGAAGGAGGCGTGAGGGAATGAGATGAGAAAAGAATCACGCATGCGACGCACCTCGACGATTTCTCCTTGTGCGTTGAACTTTGCGAGCCGTTCGCGCGTGAACCCGGGGAATATTTTACGGTCACAAGTGAAGGGCATGACGAGAAATGAAGCGCGTTACAAACCGAGCGTCGTCGTCGCTCTCTAAGGTCCAACTACTCGAAATACGCCGCGGCGCTAGACCAAGTCTGCGACGTTCATGGGTAACTCATCGATTTGCGTGGAATAAAACTGCTCAATATCACGTAACGCGCGAACCTCTTGGTCGGCGATCAAGTTGATGGCGACGCCCTTGCGGCCGAAACGTCCGCTGCGTCCGATGCGGTGAATGTAGTTTTCGCGATTGGATGGCAAGTCATAATTAATCACGAGTGACACTTGCTGGACATCGATGCCTCTCGCCCAGACGTCAGTGGTGATTAACACGCGCGTTGCACCGCCACGGAACTCAGTCATGACAACTTCACGCTCTTTTTGTGGCATTTCCCCGTGCATGGCGGAGACGGTGAAATTGTTTTGTCGCATCTTCTCCGTGAGCCAATCAACTTTTTTCCTGGTGTTGCAGAAAATGACTGCTTGCGTGACGGTTAAGGTGTCGTATAAATCGCACAGCGTGTCAAATTTCCAATCTTCGCGCTCGACGGCAACAAAGAACTGCTTGATGCCTTCGAGCGTCAACTCGTCGCGCTTGACCAAGATGCGAATCGGATCTGTCATAAACTTGCTCGTCATTTCGAGAATCTCCGTCGGCAACGTGGCGCTGACTAAAACCACTTGCGTCTCGGGAGGTAAATATCTGTACACATCATAGATTTGCTCCTTGAATCCTTTGTTCAACATCTCATCCGCTTCGTCCAAGACGAGAATTTTAATCCCTCGCGTGCGTAAATTTCTACGCTTAATCATGTCGTACACGCGCCCAGGCGTGCCGCTCACGATGTGGCAGCCGTGGTCGAGTTTTCTAATATCATCCCCAATCGACCGACCACCAATACATGCGTGCACTTGAACATTCATAAAATTCCCCAACGACAGCGCCGTCTTCTCCGTTTGCACCGCCAATTCACGCGTCGGCGACAACACCAAGCACTGCACCTCGCGGCTCGTCGTGTCGAGCATTTGACACAACGCCAAAGAAATCATCGACGTCTTCCCCGTCCCCGACTGCGCCTGCGCGATGACATCACGACCAGATATAATCGGCACGATTGCGCGCTGTTGAATCGCCGATGGCTTCTCAAACCCGTACGAATATAACCCGCGAAGTAAATCCTCGCGAATCCCCATGCCGTCAAACGTCGACACCGACGTCACCCCTCGAGACGTCTCAAACGATATCTTCTCATCCTCATCGTAATCCACCTTGGTATCGCGATCACGACCGCGACCGTGACCACCACCGTCGCCATCTCCGCCTCCACCTCTGTGTCCTTCGTCGCTACTCCGTCGTCCCATGACGACGCGAGGCAATCAATCAATCAATCAATCAATCAGTGTGCACCGAATGCGTCGTCTCGCGTCGTCGTCGTCGTCGTCGCGCACCGAATGATGGATCCCACGAATACAACACAACACAACACCCCTCGTCCTCGTCCTCGTCCTCGTCCTCGTCCTCGTCACCGCGTTCGAGTCGTGCGTCGTCAACGTGTGACGACGATCGGTGCTAAAAAGGTCACGGGACTGTTCCGACTGGGCGTCACACGCGACCGCGCGGGGCGGTGGCGGTGTGCGGAGCGGACGCGTCGTCGTCGTCGTGGTGCGCGTGCGTGTGTGCGCGTGACGGTCGACCGCGACCGCGGCGGCGAGCTCGCGAGTGCGAGCGAGCGATTGCTTGCGTTGGAGGTGGTTGATTGTGATTGTGATTGTGATTGTGTGTGTGATTCGGTGCGATCATCATGAGTGCGCCGGTGTGGGAGGGCGCGTATTGCGTGTCGGTGGTGATTGTGATGTTTATCGCGCTGTTGAAGAACGTCGCCGGGCCGGATGTATTGATGCTCGGCGCGCTGGCGTTTGAGCTCGCGGCGGGCGTCGTGGACGTCGAGTCTGGGTTGAAAGGCTTTTCTAATAAAGGATTACTCACCGTGGCGTGCTTGTTCGTGGTGGCGGCGGGGATATCGAACACTGGGGCGCTTGATTATTACATGAGTAAGGCGCTCGGGCATCCGAAAAGCACGGCGGATGCGCAGTTGAGGTTGATGGTTCCAATCGCGTGCGTGAGCGCGTTTCTGAATAACACACCCGTGGTGGCTATTATGATTCCAATCGTGCAAAAGTGGGCGAGAAAGTGTAAAATTTCCCCCACGCAGTTGTTTATTCCGTTATCGTTTTCGAGTATTCTAGGTGGGACGTGTACGTTGATCGGGACGTCGACGAATTTGGTCGTCGACGGCATGCGTCGAGAGCGGTACCCGGATGAACGCGCGTTGGGGTTGTTTGAGCTGAGTAAGTTTGGCGTGCCCGTGCTGTTGAGCGGCATGGCGTACATGCTGGTCGCGGCGCCCGTATTATTACCAGGGGGGCGGAGACGTGGTAACGAAGATGCGGCGAGCATGGATGTGGATAATTTAACCGTCGGCGCCGTCATCCCGCGCGGGTCTCCGGTGGTCGATTCCAAGGTGGCGATTTTGCGCGGGTTGAATGGGTTGTATTTGGTGAGCGTGCAGCGCGGAGACATGCTCATGCGTGCTGTACGCCCAGATTTCTTGCTCGAAGTGGGGGATATATTGATTTTCACCGGATTGGTTGACCGCATCGGTGAGGTGTGCGAAAAGCACGGATTGGTGCCGCTCACGCACGACGTGGAGGAGAAGATGTTGCGCGAAGGTTTGTCGTCGGATGCCCCGGCGACACGTACGAGTGGCGCAACACCTACAAAGAAACCGGCGCTTGCGCATTCTTCGAGCGTGGAATGGGCTGGGGATGATTTGAATAGCATGGCGACATATCCACCGCGCGCGGCGACGCCGACGCCCGCGTCGCAGCAAGAATCGCAAGACGACAGATCTATCACCGGATTAGGTTGGGTGCACCGTAAAAACTACGAACGTTCGCGTACGAGTATAGATATGCGATCGTACGAAAAGGTATTGAGGCGATTTAACTCGGATATCGTCGGCGAAGAGGTACCAGAGTCTGGTACGAACTCCCCAAACGCCGCGCGATTGAGGACGAAACGCTCGAGTACTGATGGACTTTTCAAAAGTTCAATCACCTCCAAGCCATCGTCTCCGGACGCATTGGCGAAAAGCGAGGACGACGCACTTTCGCTTTCACATGACAAGAAGAATCGGCACGCGGTGATTCGCGCGCGCATTCGCTCGACGTCGCCGCTCGTCGGAACGTCGTCCACAGAATGCAGGTTTGCGGAAAAGTATTTGGCATCCATCATGGCGGTGCAGCGCGCGTCGACCACGTCTGAGAAGATCAATATCGCCGGCGGAGTGCTTGGAAAGATTATTTTCCAGGCGAACGATTTGCTCATCTTACACGCCGCTGCGAATTCGCCGCTGCTCGAACAAAAGCGCGAACGAGAGGCTGCCAAGGCGAAAAAGGCGAGTGGCGGCGGCGCTTCGGGACAAGCGGTTCCCAGAATGCGCTCAAGCGCGTCTTTTAAAAACCTTGCCGAGAGCACATCAGGAAAGAATCTTTCAGCTTACGCGGAGCCAGAGTTTACTTTCGAGAATGACTTGGAGGTACTGCTCGCTGACACTTCTTCTGATGAAAATTTCACCGAATTCGCCATTCCCATGCGCGTTGTAGGCAACGGTGCGCTGGATGGTAAAACCATTCGAGCCGTGGATTTGACGAATGTTCCCGGTTTATTTATGACGGCTATACAAGAAGGAGGTACTGGTGAGATGAAAGTGCCTGATTTAGAAACAATTTTACACGCTGAAGACGTGCTTTGGTTCGCGGGGGACATGACGGGGATGCAGACCCTTCGCCGCATTCCTGGCTTGGTTCCGCAAGAAACGCAAGTGGACAAACTCGAGGTGCGAAAATCTGATCGGCGATTGGTGCAGGCTGTTGTGTCACAGGGGAGTACATTGCTTGGGAAGTGCGTGAGAGATACACACTTTAGAACGCGATACGACGCAGTTATCATCGCCGTCCAAAGAAGTGGCGGGCGCATTCAAGCGCGCATCGGGGACATTGTTCTCGAAGCTGGAGACGTTTTATTGCTCGATACGTCAACAAGCTTTTTACTCGATCACAAACGTGATCCTGCGTTTGCGTTGGTGTCCGAAATCGAGGATTCTGCGCCGCCGCAGTTTGACAAACTCATACCGTCTGTAGGTACGGCGGTCGTGATGATTGCCGTCTTTGTCGGTGGTGCGCTTGATTTATTCGTCGCGGCGCTGCTGGCCTCTGGCGTCATGCTCGCCACGGGATGCTTGACCCAAGAAGCTGCGCGTGCGGCGGTGAAATGGGACGTCATCGTCACCATTGCTGCCGCGTTCGGGATTTCAGCCGCGATGGAACAAAGCGGCGTGGCAAACTCAATCGCGTCTACGCTCGTGAGCATCGGCAACGCTGCAGGTACGGGTAAACCAGGCATTTTGGTCGCCGTCTATATAGCCACTGTGGTTTTGTGTAACGTCGTCGGTAATAACGCCGCGGCGGCATTGATGTATCCCATCGCCGCCGGCTCGGCTGACCAGCAAGGCATTGACAACGTCCAGATGAGCTTTCTGCTCATGCTCGCGGCGTCGGCAAGCTTCATGTCGCCATTTGGATACCAAACGAACTTGATGGTATACGGCCCTGGTGGTTATGTGTTTGCAAACTTTCTCAAATTCGGTGCCCCTATGCAAGTGGTACAATTAATAGTCTCCGTATCCGTTGTCTTGCTTGACGACTTGTGGTGGATTGGCTGGGTCGTCAGCTTTGGTGTAGTTTTCGGAATTTATTTTGCTCGACTTCTCGCGCCGAAGATACGCAAACGGTTCGGCAAAGACGATAGTTTGTCTGGTGGTGATGTCATCACTTCGGAGGTGGCGATGCATCACGCATTGTAAACGTACAGTAGAATAGAAAGACACGCGTTTTGGATAACTAATACCAACTTTTCATGCGCGCACACCACTTGCCTCACAATTCGTCGCGTCTCTCGCGTTCGACGTAGATCGAGCTAAAAACACAAACGCCTGAGCATACGAGAGGTTTGTCTATTGAACCATGTCGTCCACCGACGGCGCGCTCATCTTGCACCGCGTCGCGTTGAACGCCTCCTTCATAGCCATCGGGTTCGCGCTTCGACACCTGAAAGTTCTCACCGTCGACGACGGACGCACGGTGTTTCGATTTGCCACACACGTGACCCTTCCTGCGTTATTGTTATACGTCATGACTCGCGCCGCGGCGGCGACGTCGGGAGCGGTAAACGTGATGAGCGCGATCGTCCCAGCGACGTCGCTGCTCGTCGGACTCGCGACGTCGTTTGGAGCGTACGCGGTGTATAGAAAGTCCCCGGCGCGCGTTCGCGGATTAAACGTAGGGTGCGCTACGGGTGTAAACCTCGGAATGTTTGCTTATCCATTTGTAGAGGCAATCTGGGGTGCTGGTGGTTTGGCGTTGTGCGCGATGTGGGACGCGCCCAACGCCGTCGTCGTCTTCGGCGCGGCTAAGGCTATTTTCGCCGCCGAGCAGAAGAATGGCGATGCTTCGCGCGCGGTGCATGATGATGGTGGTATTTACGACGGCGAGTGGCTCGATAAGAAGAAGCACGGATATGGAGTGTATCGATATCCGTCAGGATCGACGTACGAGGGACAATGGAAAAACAACGTCAAGGACGGTTTAGGAGTATATACATTCGGCAAAGGTGGGTCGTACGCCGGGGAGTTCAAGCGTGGAGCATTCGAAGGTACGGGTATTCGTGTGCTACGCACGGGTGCGGTGAAAGCTGGGTTGTGGGAAAACAATGAATTCGTTGAAGCGACAACGGTGAAGGACTGCGAAGGAACAATCGCGGCGACAAACGCCGCGCAAGCGACGGCAAGAAAAGCCGCTGAGGCGAGTAACTTGACCGCCAAAGCGTTGCTGCTGAAAGTTGCGACGTTTCCTCCGGTAATAGCCGTGTCACTTGCGAGCTTGATGAACTTTATGCGCATTGCGCTACCGAATACCGCCGCGCAGCTCGTCGTGCCGCTCGCCAATGCAAACAATCCGCTCGTGTTGCTCACGCTTGGGGTGTTGTTCAAGCCGTCAATGGACCGTATGCAACTGCAAGCAGTGACAAAGTTTATTAGCGTCAAGTACGCATTAGGTTTGATGTGTGCAGCTTTAGCTACGATTAGTATTCCCCAGAGTTTCACGCTGGCGCGAGGCGTCATCGCCGCGCTCTGCGTCATGCCCGTACCATCGATCGTGATGCAGTACTCCGCCGATCACGAGAACGACGGTGCATTGGCGGCATCTATTGTCATGGGTTCACAAGCGATGTCTATTGCGCTCATTTGCGCATTTGCCGTCGTAGCGCCGCACATTGCGACCATCGACCGCACGGTGTTTTCGGGCGCGCTCGCGGCGAGCGCCACCGGCGTGGCGCTCCTTGGCGCGCTCAGTGTCAAAGCTTTAGCGCCTTCACGAGGCGAAACCAAAACTAGAACTCAGCCTGCGAGTACTAGTGCGAGCGCATGCTGGCGCCGTTCGAGATCGAGAAGAGTCGTCGCGAGACGCGAAACGCCGCGTTCTGTACGCGTACTGACGTCTCAATCGTCAACGTTTGCGTCCGCGGCGAGGACGGTGGTGGGTCGCCGAGCGCGCATCGTTCGCGGTGGCGCTCGCGCGGGATGTGTGTTAAGTGTACGATCATTAGCGGTGTTTTAAATATAAAAGTGTTCTTTCTTTTAAAAAGTTGTTGATTTGTGTATTACGTCATCGCAAGACAGGGTCACGATGTTCACGGTTCAGCCACCATGTTTTCCGCTTCTTCACGGATCGTACTGTACAACGCGGTGGACAAGTAGCGCTCTCCGAAAGATGGGAACACGGTGCCGATGAGCTTGCCGGCGTTTTCAGGGCGCTTGGCGAGCTGGATGGCGGCAGCCGCGGCGGCGCCAGACGAAATACCAACCATCAAACCTTCTTTCAACGCGAGCTCCTTAGCCATGCTGATGGCGTCATCGCTCGTGATTTGGATGATCTCATCAATGATGTCAACATCTAAAATACCCGGAATGAAACCCGCACCAATGCCTTGAATCTTGTGCGGACCCGGACCACCGCCCGAGAGCACCGGCGACTCAGTCGGTTCCACGGCGACAATCTTCACGTTCGGGTTCTTGCTCTTCAAGTATCGGCCAGTGCCGGTAATAGTCCCGCCAGTACCGACGCCGGCGACGAAAATGTCGATTTGCCCAGCGGTGTCTTCCCAGATCTCCGGACCCGTGGTTTCAAAGTGCACCTTCGGGTTGGCTGGGTTTTCAAATTGTTGCAACACGTACGAGTCGGCTGACTTGGCGGCGATTTCTTCAGCCTTTTGCACCGCGCCCTTCATACCTTTAGCCGGATCAGTGAGCACCAAGTTTGCCCCGAACGCCTTTAACAAAATACGGCGTTCAAGAGACATCGATGCAGGCATAGTAAGCGTCAACTTGTACCCTTTCGCGGCGGCAATAAACGCCAACCCGATACCCGTGTTTCCCGACGTCGGCTCGACGAGCATCGTCTTCCCCGGGGTAATCTTCCCTTCCTCTTCCGCCGCCGCAATCATGCTCCACCCGATGCGATCCTTCACCGAGCTGCACGGTTCCATAATTTCAAGCTTCGCCGCAATCTCCGCCCCGCATCCTTCGCTCACCTTGTTCAAGTACACCATCGGCGTGCACCCCACGAGCTGCGTCACGTTGTCCGCGATGTTCACGTTGGATGCCGCGCGTGTTCGCGTCATCGTCCTCGAACTCGGTCGTCGGCACACACGCGTCGTCGTCATATTCGTCGTCGTCGTCATATTCGTCGACATCATCGTCATCATCGTCCTCGTCAAGTCAATCCAAGGCTATCGCGCAATCACAATCCAAGGCAATCACAATTCCACGCCTCGTCGTCGACCAAAGTTTACACGACGGCGCGTGCGATTCGTTGGTAAAAACGCGTCGAGGTCGATTGATCAATCAATAATCGAACAACTGTCGTATCGTTCCACACGCGTGTGTCGCGTGCGTCGTCGTGTGCGGGCGATCGCGATCCACGACAGGCCATCGGAAAAGTGTCGGGGCAACTGCCCTATACCCTCCTTGCTTCTAAAACCTAACCCGCGCGTCGCATCGCGCGCGCGCGTCGCCAAATGTCACGCGTCGTGGTGGTTGTATTACAATGTAGCTCACATGGCTGATGTTCTGCGCGACACGCGCGTGTGTGCGTCGGTGACGAGCACGTGCAGGCGATGATGGGGCATGGAGCCGTGAAGTGGGGCGCGAATGAGGTATTCGGCGGAGCGGGCGGCGCGGGACGGGCGAGACGCGCGAAGCGCGGATCTGGCGTCTTCAGAGTGACATTCTGACGTCAATACGCGGTGTGCGGCTCGCGTGGTGTTGATTTCACGCTCGGTGTCCCATTGTGAGGCAGCGATGAGCAATGCGTCGAGCAATGCGGGTGGCGCGTCGGGGAATTTTTTGTGCAAGCTTTCGGCGCGCGCGGTGGCGCGTTCGGCGAGTTGCACCGCGAAGACGGCGCGCTCGTAATCTTCTACCGTGAGTGCGTCGTGGTCTTCGCCGCGAGTGAATAGCGCCGAGCACGTGTCCGTGGCAATTTTCACAGCATCGACCGTGGTGGCGTTCGCGCGCGTCGTATACGCATCTGTAGACGCGTAAATGCCAAGGATGGCGGCGCAAGCGCATCGCGTCAGTTGCGCAAAGAGCGCCGACGCCGCGACAGTCTCGAGATGATGCAGCGCTCGCTCACCCTCGACCACGGGGTCAAAAATCAACGCTTGCTTACTTGCCGCACACCTCGGAGCGTTGCGCCAGAGTTCTATCCACGTATTTCCCTTGTGACGCATGCGCGCGGATAACCGCCCGCGAGGCGCGAATTCGTCTGTTGAAACCGTCGCCGCGTCTGGCGTCCAATCTTTGGGCGAATGCCAGCGCACAAAGTCTTGGAATTTCGCCCCTGGATTGGAAGCCTTGAATGCAGACATGTCAGAACACAACTCGATGCTCTGCATACGCTGACGAGCGGCGCGTCCTTCGTCGTCATCCCCCAAGGCGCGCATGGACGCTTCGCGTTCGGCGAGCGCGTCCTCAGTGTACATTGGCGCGTCTTGAGTGAACGGAGCGCGCATGAACGCGTGAGGCGGTTTCGATAGACGAAGTGTCAATATCTCACGAACACCCTCGGGTTCGACTCCTTCGTCGTTTGCTTCGTCGTCTGTGTCGTCGTCGTCCGTGTCATCCGTGTCGTTTGACGGTGAAACTGTAGCGCCGTCGTCGACGCGAGCGTCCGCGTCTGTCAGTTCTTCATCCGCGCTCGCGTACTCATCGTCGTCATCCAGCTTCCCAGTGCTACGTTCGCTGGTGGATCTCCGCCCCATGGCCTTACTTTTCATCGTTGGAAGGATGCTGCTTTCGTCGTTCAACAACGCGCTCAAGTCTAAATCAGCATCGACGCCCCAACCCGCGGCGGTCTCGCGCGCGTCGAGCGTCGCGAGCTCGTCGAGTTCGTCGCCGCTCCAACCACCACCAGCACTGTCCCATTCGGCATTGATTTGAGATTGATGCTTTTCGACGTACACCGCGCTTTGTTGTAAATCACTCGAGCTCCTTGCGTTTCGTCGAAGTATACACTGGTTGAGCATTTGCAGTTTTTGATTTAAAATGCACGCGCCGTGGTCAATGCCAAATGTTGGGTCAAAAACCACCGCCGGGATCTCGCGTCCGCGTTCCCAGTACGTATATCGCAATTCATGAGTGAAAGCATTCCATAAGTGCGCCACGGCGCGCGCATTCTTTAACAAGCACGCGTGCAAGGCGAGCCGCGTCAACAGCGTATCGCGTGGCGCCGACTTGCTCGGCTCGCGTGGTTGTCCTTTCTTCGCCTCAGCGGAGTGATTTTGAGTTGACACATCGAAAATACCTCGCATGGCACCGCGAAGGACGTGTTCGCTTGGTAGCGACGGCGCATCCATGTCGTTACGATGCCAATAATCCACGCCAGCCAAAGTGGCAGTGTCCAAACCAGCCGCGGTGGCGACGAACACAGCGCTTTGAACGAGTTCGTACAGCATCTCGCTCAATGTTGATGTATCACGGGAGAGTAACTCGTCGTCGTCCTCGCCTCTATCACGCGCGGCTTGCGTGAGATCACCACGTAGAAACCATTTCGGGGCGTCGTCGATGTTGAGTTCTGAAAACGCGTACATGGTTTCCAAACGCTCGCTCGGCCAAATGGCATCCAACGCTAAAGACCGCCATGGGTCTTCCATGTTTACCCAAGGCGACCAGGGCGCGTCGTCGTCCCATTCATCAAGAAACAAACCAAAATCTGAACTATCTAAATCTTCATGCACGTTCTTCCGCTTTTGATCGCCGAGACGCACGCGCATGTCTTCAATGTCGCTATCATCCTCTGAAGCGTCGGCGTCGGCGTTGTCAAATTCGTCGCGCCCGCTCGATGTCGATGAATTCAACGACAACGTGATTCGCGCCGATACCAAATAATTGTCTATATCTCGTGCTTCGTCGCCAGTCGCATCCGCACTTTCTCGGGCGGTTCGGACTTGTTTTAAATATCGATTGACGCATCCGACGTACGTGCGCTCGGCGATTTCTTCAGCCGTACTAAACCGCGTGAACCGCGTCACATCCGTCTCTAACACCGCATCACCGTTAACGTCATCACTTACATCTCCAGAAAATTCTCTATCATACTCTCCACGCGGGGTGATCACCGCCATGTGTCCACCCACGCCCAACGTCGACATGGCGAGCGTAAACGCCGAACGCACCGTCAACGACTCGTCTTGATCAAAGAACCGCCCCGTCGCGCTCGCCGGTCGAACCATCAACACGCACGATACGCCAAATAATGTATAAAAGTCGTACACGTCACCGGAACTCTTACTCGTAGCGTACGCCACGCTCGTACTCGCGCTCGACGACGACGTCTTCAACCACTCGCGCAACGTCGCCTCCGCGTCGCCCTCCTCCTCCTCCTCGCGCGTCCTCGTCAGCGCACACACGTACGGCTCACGTCGCCAATGTAATCCGTGCGTAAAAGCGTGCACCCACTTCTCGTCGTCGTCGTCATCATTCGTAGCCGCCGCGTCAAGCCACCGTCCCAAGACATCTTCCACGTCGTACACCAACCGTTCGTACGGCGACTTGCACGAATAGTCCTCGTACGCGCGGTCGTCATCGCTCGCGTGACGACGCTCGCGAACGATGCCGCGTCCGTCGCCGCCGTCACCGTCGTCGTCGTCGTCGTCGTCGTCGTCGCGCATGACTGTCAGCCGCGCATGACAGTTGACGCAGGACGTCACACACTCACGCTCGGTGATGGCCCCGACGTCGTCGAAGTGGTGGACGACGACGACGAACGCGGGACAATCGCACGCGAGTTCGTTTCGCGTCTTTCGCGTCGTTCGAGCGTTCACGAGCGACTCTGGCGCGCTCGAACGGGCGTTTACCGCGGCGAATAGCGCAGCCGTTATCGGTTGGAGCGCATTGGTTGTGACGCAGTGTTTGCCGACTGAGACTAGCGGCGGTGGCGCGCAGCGCGCGGTACGAGTGATCGCCAGCGCGTTATCGGTTGGGTATTTACTTTTACTCGTCGCGTGCGCGTGCGTTGAGGGCGCGCCAGAGTCGGCGTCGTTTTCAACGTTGGCGGGCGTGAAGGCGTTGTTCACGAGCGACGTCGCGGCGTTGGCTGGGTGGGTGCACTATTTGGCGTTTGATTTATTAATCGGTGCGCGATTAGCGCGTGAAGAGCGCGCGAGAGGGGTGCCGGTGTGGTGTACGGTGTGTTTGACGTTTCCTCTCACGTTCTTGGCTGGACCGGTTGGGTTTTTGTGTTCGGCGTGTGTCGTCCAAGCGTTTGGACGATGACCACGGCGGCGACTCACGACGCGGTGTTACGCGTGGGGTACATTGGCGTCAGCGCGTTGTGCGTGCAAATGATTATTTGGATTTGGTTCGCGCCTGGTTCGTGTACGCTGTTACGATCGGCGTTGCGAGACGAGATGTTTTCCTCGGGCTCCAACAAGTTTGTCCCGAGTAATTTGGTGCTCAAGTATCGCAAACATTTCGCCGTGTGCGCGACGCACGTCTTGCCGGCGAGCGTGTGGTGTGCGCTCATTCCTTTTCAGCTGCACCCAAATGCGCGGAAACAGTACATGAAGCTCCACCGCATCACGGGGCGCGTGTTTTTCGCCGTGGGCGCGTGCATGACGTATGGGTACTATTTGATTCACAAGCGCGGCTTGCATTTTCACATGACAGACTTCCCGACTTTACCAGGCGACGCGTCGATTTCATTCGTGTTCGACTATGCCAAGGTTGGCATGTCATTTGTGCACTTTGAGCACGCCGGCGCTGTGTGGTTCGCGTACACACTCGTGCGCGCATTCACCGCCGTCGCCGTGTCGCGAGATTTCATGCGACATCGCGTATGGACGTGGCGGCACGTCGCCGCCGGACTCGCCGTGGCACTTCAGCGCGTATTCATTTTCTTCCACCACATGTTCTTTACGCTCGCATACGGTGACGGATATTCTCACGTCCCTGAGATTCAAAAACCCATTTTTGCGGATTCTCTCGTGTACGGAGGCTTGGTCGCCGTGCTGTATTGCGAAGCGTGCGTTTGGCGCGTCGTCGGCTCGCCACGCAAATCAAAACACGCGTGAAACGCGCGCGCACGTTGTGACTACAGGAGTGTTCACCCATTATAACGTACGTGTATTTAATGTCATCATTTAGTATTGGTCACGTCACATCGACACATAATACCCAAGTCATCCGTCGCTCGCGTCCCGACGTCTCCCCGCGTGAACAAGCTCAAACCCCACCACATTTTCGTCACTCGTCCACGCGCACGACACGCGACGTCCGCGCGATGCCCGTTCGCATACGCCTCGCGCGATTCGGTCGTAAAAACGCCCCTCACTACCGCGTCTACGTCGCCGATAGCCGCGCGCCGCGCGATGGGAAACACGTTGAAATCGTCGGGCACTACGATCCCGTGGCGCACGTGGATGGACATAAACACGTCGGTTTGAACATAGAACGCATTAAATATTGGCTCAGCGTCGGCGCACAACCGTCGGATACGGTGGCGCGTTTACTCGGTCAGGCTGGGGTGTTACCCGCGCTGCCGCGCCGGCGAGGGGGGAGCGAGGTGAGAGGGTTCGCGGCGTCGGCGTCGTCGAGCGTTGGCGAGTGAGCCTTAGAAGACATTCCTTAGCGTAGCGCCTTGGTAACAAGCGCGAGTGTATTTGTAATTAGCTAGATTTGGTTCTCAAAAAACGAACGCAGCGGTGTGCGTGCGTGCGTGCGTGTGGATTGATTAAAATGCATATTCTTTTGCTACACTTCTCTCTCGCGCCTTTGTAAACGCTCGACGTCTTCTCCGCACGTGTCAATCAACGCGTCGCCGTTGAATACTTTTGTCGAAGCGATGACAAAGTTACATCCGCAGTGTTTAGTCTGAGCCAAATGGCGCAAACACGCGATTTCGGCGTGCGTTACACCGCCGATAAAGAATACGAGAACCGTCGGCTTTGGCCATAGCTCGTCTCTGCCGTCGAGCGGCGCCGATTTGGCGCGACGCTTGTCAAATTCCCTGTAACTCGCCTTGGTGTTCACTGCGAAACCGTAATCATCAAATGTTTGCGTGTACTCAAACAACTGACCTGGAAGCGCTTTGAGTACGTCTTCGCCCGTGTTGTTTGGTGCTATAGAACGCCACGGCCCACGCGTGGCGCCTTCGACGAGCCGACAGCTCAACGGCGCGTACCCAGAAGATGAATACGCGAACGTGATATCCTTTGGCGCTTCTGATCCATCGACGTCGTCGGCGACGAGCTTGAGAGGCTTACGAACGCTTGCAAAGCCGCGCGCTCTAGCCTTGGCTTGTTCCTTGTCCACAAACAACCCAGCATGCTCCAGGGCGAGAAGCTTGAGACAAATTTGCATCCCAAACGCGTTGAATAAATCGCTAAATGTCTTTTCATACATCTTGGTGGGCAGGCCACCAAAACAAATGCACGCCAAGCAAATCATGCGCAAACACGGTACAGCTTCATCGCCGCGATAAATCATCACTTCGATAAAGTCCATAACCTTGTTTAGCTCCTGACCTTCGACGCACAGCCGTTCGCATTCGAGACGATTTTGAAACCAAATCTTCTTTGTGCAGTCAATGAGATACTTTGCTAGCGTGGCATGCAAGTCTAAACCCGCACCACCGATGTTTGCTTTAATCTTCTTCACAAAACCACCGATTTCACTCACGTGCTGATCCTCAACGTTACCGCCTTTTATCGCGGCGTAGTCCTCTTTGATTGCCGTCGATTTGTCGCGAATGACGTTACACGCCCTGCCGAAATTCATGTCACGAATTTCATGGAAAAGAGCGTCGGTATTGTTAAGCTTCGGCCGCATTGCGATTTTCCCAGCCTTGTGAGCGCGCGCTCGCACGTATACGTCAATAGGTTGATCGGCATCGTCTCCTGCTTTAACGTCGCCTTCGTCAAATGCGCGTTGTGGAATAGCCACCGCGCCCTTTTCTACACCTAAAATTTCATCAATCAACCCTTCGTACGTCAACTGCGTGCATAAAGGAGTCACCATATCAACATCGCGATCGAGCAAGACAATCATGTCCACGAGTGAGTCCCCATCGACGCCTGGCTCGACGTGTTCTGGTTCGTCAATTTGCCCACCCTTGCGCATTTCCAACATCAACTGCGCGCACTTGTGCGCGATGTCTCCTTTCCCCTTCACTACGTGTGCCAATCCCGTGATATCACGCTGGAGTTTATGCAAAGCCGAAGCAACGTAGTACACACTCGCTTCGTAATCTTCCGTGACGACTTCAGCATACGCTTCTGGGTACTCGAGCGTCAACAAATCTGGCTCGAATGGAATTAAATTCACGTCGCACGCCACCAATTCAACGTATTCAAGCACGTGTAAATCGCTCAGCGCATCCTTACACATTTCCTCCACACGAGGCACGCATACTACCGTCATCTTTGGCAACGGTTTCACCTCTACGCTCGCCTCGTCGTTCGCCTCGTCTCCTCCGCGCCCGCGAGAACTCGTCACACGCGTCAACAAACTCGACGCTGCTTTTGAAGCTTTTGACACCGCCGCCGCGCGCGCACGCAACGCGCGCTCACGCCTATCTCTCAAACCCTTCACGTGTTCTGCAATCGTTTTCATCACATCCAGTTGCGGGCGACACATAAATACCACTCCGTCGCTCTCATCCGTGTCTGGAATCTCCCCACCCGGTTCGAGCGCGTAAAACGTCTTCACGCCCGCGCGTTTCAACCCCGCCACCCCACACGTGCGAACGAGCCCATTCGCAATCACCGGGTCAAGCGCTAACGACGTCGCATCTCGCCCTTTACACACGTCGTTCATCACCGCTAACATCGTTCGCGTGTTGTGCTCGTACACATCTCTCGCAAACGTCAATCGGTCATTGGCGAGCGTCGACGTACTCGACGACGTCGAAGACGCGTTCGACGACGACGTCGCGCGCGACGTGCTCGACGACGATGTCGCCATGCGTCACGACCCGCGGCGGCGGCACCACCACCGTCGCTCGTGAACCGTGCGGCGTCGCAAAGTAGAGGTTGAAACACTCGTGCACGCAGCGTTGAGTTTTCTCACTGAAAGTCGTTGCTCAGCGAGACGTCAGAGCGCGACGACGCCTCGTGCCCCTCGTGTGCGCGCGATGAGTGGTGGTGATGGTAGTGGTGGATCGCGCGTGCACGAGCGATCTCGCGCGATGCATGCGTCGTCGTCGTCGGCGGCGGCGTCCCCGTCGATGG
>JACLAB010010440.1_pt1 | contig 18223 bp, 29 predicted proteins | sample 8027921 | NCBI WGS metagenome assembly JACLAB01 (sample SAMN15725117, study PRJNA655200) | protist metagenome | isolation source: fluorescence activated cell sorting (FACS) single amplified genomes of... | place: USA: West Boothbay Harbor, Gulf of Maine | collected 2000-07-19 | reverse complement strand
AGATACAATTGATTTAACTAAAGAGTTTCATTTAGACCACTGGGACAACGAAGCAGGGAATGAGCTAGAAAACTTGTGTATATTGACTAGAGAAGAGAATATGATGAAAAGCTCTTTTAGTATGGAGCAGATTTTAGATTTATGTAGAAAAACATTGGAAAAACATAGTTAATGAAAGCAGTCATAAGCCACAGAATTTATATGGAATGCGGTGCTGATCTCCAAGAGAAGATTGACAGAGAGCTTACATATTCAATTCCTACGCACAACCCGTTAGATCCGCCCCAGATCATTAAGAATATGGGCATTATTCGTAATGGGTTAGTATCACTACCAATAGGACGCACGGATTTGATACCGTCGCACTACGAAATAGTCGATAAGCGAGTAAACAAACCTGTAGACTTTCCTGATTTTAAGTTTGAGTTACGACCAAGTCAGCAAGCGGTTTATGATGAAATCGAAGACAATAGTATAATTAACGCATGGGTCAGTTGGGGTAAGACATTTACAGGTCTTGCAATCGCAGGCAAGCTAGGTCAAAAGACTCTCGTTATTACCCACACTGTCCCTCTGCGAAATCAGTGGGCAAAAGAAGTAAAGAAAGTCTATGGTTTTGAACCAGGCATCATAGGCAGTGGTAGATTTGAAATTGATGCTCCTATCGTGATCGGCAATACTCAGACTTTATACCGCAATATCGAGAAGATTCGTAAGGAGTTTGGAACTATCATACTTGATGAGATGCATCACGTTAGTAGTCCCACCTTTAGTAAACTTTTAGATACAAATTACTGTAGATACAAGATTGGTCTATCGGGCACTATAGAAAGAAAGGATGGTAAACACGTTGTGTTCAGAGATTACTTTGGTAATACTCTTTTTAAACCACCTAAAGAAAACTATATGACCCCTACAGTACATATTGTACCATCATCAATTCGTTTCATGGATGGTGCAAAGATTCCCTGGGCTAACAGAGTAACAAAACTAGCTACTGATGAAGAATATCAACATACAGTAAGCATGCTTGCCGCGGCCTACGCCGCAAGAGGGCATAAAGTGCTAGTAGTAAGTGATCGTGTTAGCTTTTTGAAAAGATGTGCAGAACTTACAGGGGACAAAGCAATTTGTGTAACTGGTGAAGTAAGTTCTTTTGACATTTTCTTATCCTTGTAAGATTTAAGTTTAACTCGTATACTCTCTCGAGGGTTGTTGCTATTTTTATTACCTTCCCAGACGTAGGATTTTTTCTTTTTCTTTTTAAATTCATTTAATTTATGTGAAATCCTACCTCTAAAACCCTCTCTATAAGATTTTTGTCTTGCTTGGGCTTTCTTTTTTGTTGTCTTACCAAATTGGTAACTGAACGACGACTTGGAAGGAGCCTTTCCCCACTCAGCTATACACTTATTTATAAGCTCCCTATAGCTTAGACCTTCGGAGTCTCTCCACTCTGTGATCAAGTCCCAATCCCATTTTATTTTATTTTGATTGTTCACTATAACTCCAATTCATTCTTAGCAATAATATAAGTTTTAACAAACTCGGATCGCACAATGTCTTCGACCTCAAATTCTACAAAGGTGAATAGACCCATACGTTTCAATACTTGAAAGAAATCTTTAATACCGTTACCTCTCAAGTCAGCTTGTCTGAAGTCTCCACAAAATATAACTCTACAATTCTCACCCATACGAGTGATAATGGAGTCTAGCTCATGAAATGACATATTTTGGCACTCATCAATAAGAATAACTGCATCTCGTAAAGTAATACCTCGAATAAACGAAGTAGTCATAAACTCTACTAAACTTTTCTGTTTGAGAATCTCATAAGCATCTCCACGACCAAATAAGTCGTTTGCAATATCTTTATAAGGCTCTTCATATACAGAGGCTTTCTCTTTCTCTGTGCCTGGCAGAAACCCAATATCTCTCGTAGGTACTGCACTTCGTATAATTACTAGCTTTTGATAGTCTCCCTTAGCCATATCATCAAATGCTAGATATGATGATATAAAGGTTTTACCTGTTCCTGCTAATCCATGCAGTACTAAGTTATTGCTTGCATCAAATGCTTTTAGTTGGTTACGTGTTAAAGGTTCGATCTCTCTCAAGTCAAAGTTTACACCCGATAAAGTTTTACGTCTTTTAGCCATATTATACTTTTCTTCTAGTGTCTTTGAGTTTCTCGTCTGAGTACTCATAAAGCATCCATGGTATTCCATGTAGATGCAGAACCCCTGCCCATGTGTTACCATCTTCGGGAGGGCGCGGTACGGTGAAAGGAGCATTATGGCCCTTTACCCATATTAGTGTAGCATAGGACTTACGCTCCACTTTCTTAATTTTCATATACTTGAGAGGCACTATCTTAGTCTTTTCATAAATAAAAGGCTTACCCTTACTGTCTACAAAGTACTTAGTGGTCTGCTTCATTAGCCCGTTGGGAGCAGATACAGCTTTCTTTAGCTCGTATTTATCTTTAAAAGGAGTCTGCATACGCCTAGCACCGATAGTAGTACCCATCTGATTATAGTCGTCCACTAACTTACCTTCGCAGAAAAATAGTCCGTCACCAATCTCCCAGTTACTAGAGTCCATCAAGAAAGCTGGGAAAGTAATCTTTGTAAAATCTCTAAATGTGATCAGCATACATCTTCTCGAATTTACCGCCAGAGTAATCTTCGTGAACAATCTCAAAGTCACACCCTACTGGAGCACCAGGAATAGATAAACCTCTATCCATCTGTATGTACTTGGCTAGCTGTTCCATATATTCTTCTATTTCATCTTCTGGCACTTCTGCTAGAATTGAATCGTGTACAAGTGCAAAGATACGTGCCTTCTTATTGTTGGCTTTGATCCATGCGTTCATGTCTATAGCACCTAAGAGGTTAATATCAGAAGCAGCAGACTGCACCAGAAAATTAAGACCACTCCTAATGCTATGACTCTGTATGCCTTTGTCCGTCGAAGCGACATTTGGTAGTCTCCTTTTTCTTCCGAAGAAGCTGTAAATGAATCCATTTTGTTTAATGAACATTTGGTTTTCTTCAATCCAAGACTTCAACTTATGGAAGGCATTGAAGTATTCATCAATGACATCCTGAGCATCTGATCTGGTAAAAGGTTTGCCACTGTCTTTTGTAACTTGTTCACTGATCTTGTTAGCACCTGCACCGTACATGATGCCGAATGTTACGGCTTTTGCCGCCTGCCTTTGTGTACTAAATTTCTCAGCTACTTCTTCTACAGGGCAAGGTAGTCTAAATACTTTCTTAGCAATCGTACTGTGGAAGTTGCCTCCCGACTTAAATACATCCATCAATGCTTTGTCTTTTGCTAAGATAGCTGCTACATACACCTCTGCTGTTGTTAAATCCATTGCAACAATTTTATTGCCTGGAGCTGCTTTGATACACCCTTTTACAATGGGATTATCTCTAGGCAGTTGTTGCATATTAAGTTTGCCACTAGAGCTAAGCCTGCCACTAGTAGTACCATGCAGGTTGAAACCTGTACGGAGTCTGCTATCTCTATCCAACTGCGGTAAGATTTTGTCCAGATAAGTATTTTTAATCTTGGACTTTTGTCTAATGTTGAGGATAAGTCCTGGGATGTGGGATTGCTCACCGAGTGCTTCAAGAACTTCTGCATCTGTAGAATGTGCTCCAGTGCCAGTCTTTTTGCCAGTAGGATTGAGACCAACAAAGTCGAACAACAAGCTACGAAGCTGAACAGTAGAGTTAGGATTAAAATCTTTTCCATTAATTTTCTCGAATTTACTAATGGCAGGGTCTTTGTATAACTCTGCTACTGCATCATCAATCTCTTGTTGCATAAGAGACTGAGACTTTACTAGTCGTAGCTTATCAAAGGGTACGCCATTGTCTTGGATGTCTGTTAAGAAACGGCAACCAGGGATTAATATGTTGTCATAGACTTTTGCTAAACGTTTATTCTGCTTAATCTTTACAAACTTCTCGAAAAGTAGATACGTTACTGCAGCATCCATGCCCGCGTATAGTTTCATAATCTCAAAGGGAATATCGCCCCAGTTAAAATCATTTTTAAGAATGCCATGCTGTTTACGATAGTTATCTATCCAATCATACATTGGCTTCTCATAGTCCCCGTACTTTGTGTACTTGATAGCTAACTGCTTCAAGCCATGTGTACCAGGATTTTCATCAATTAGGTAGTGTAGTAGCATTGTATCCTCAAAGTGAGGAAACTTAAAGTTGAAATGATACTCAAAGAAAGCCAAGTCAAACTTTGCATTATGGAATACTACTGCTTTTTTATTAAAGAGTTCTTGCAATAGACGTTCAGACTCTTCGTCTAAACACTCTGTGTCTATGTATGCGCCACGATCGTGCTCATAAGATAACGATAAACCCAACATATGCCCATCACGTGGGTATAGTCCTGTGGTTTCGGAATCGAGTGCAATATAAGGGCTAGGAGCGTCGATAGCTGCTTGAAAGAAAGCGTTGGCTTCCTCTGTATCTTGAATACCCCAAGCGTTGTACTCGGTAATAACCGTATCTTCTATTTCGCCTTTGATGTATCCAATGATACTTGCTTTTGAATCTTCCCATGTTCTTTTCGCCTCTGGTTTAAATGCGAGCATGGCAGGGTTAATGACAGGTAAGAACTTCTCTTCTACTTTCTTACCAGAATATTCTGTAACTGAGTTGATGGGGGTGAAGTATTTAAGAGCATCACTTCCCACTAGAATTACCCAGTCGTAGTCGTCTGTATTGATCTCGATATCACAATCTCGTTTCAATACCTTTTTAAGAGTAGGGTCAGAGCAAAGCTGATATTGATCAAACTCAAATGCGTCATCGAACTCTCTTTTAAAATTTGTTTTACTTGGTTTAGTTTCTACTAATGCAACTTTAGGCATATAATTTACTCTTTAGTTTCTGTACTGTTTGTAAGGGTAAGGCTCCTGGATCACGATCCTTGAGGCTCACATTTCTACTAGCTAAGCCTACTCGCTCAGCCATCTCTTGAACTTCTTTGGAGGCGTTCTGTCCTGCCTCATCTCCATCAAAGAATACAATTACTTCATCTACACCTTGTATAGAAAGCATACGTAATTTATCCTCATTAATGTTCTTTGTGCCGAAGCAACAAATTGCATTATCTAATCCTTTGTCATGCAAGTTTACCATGTCATATATACCTTCTACTAGTACAACAGAACCTTGTATCGGCTCTACTACAGGGAATAGAGGCATCTTCGCACCCGCAGGCGAGATCATATACTTAGGCGTTCCGCCTGTGGTATGACGACCATTGAATGCTACTATACGACCAGACATATCTCTTACAGGAAACACAATCCTGCCAATATGATCAGGATCATGGTGTTGAAATGCCTCAAACTTCTTATAAGTTTCAGGCTTGATGTCTCTCCAGTTTCCAGTATAAGGAACAATATTTCGAGGAAAAGACAAACCAACCGACTCAGACCTCTTAGCTTTAATAGTCTTTTTTAATAGTTCTCGTCTTAGTTGTAGTTGGTTTGCCTTTTCGCCGAAATGAGTGAAAAGGTTTCCTTTATGCCCACAGGAAAAGCACTGAAATACACCAGTAATACGATCAATACGCATACTAGGATTCTTATCATCATGCTCAGGGTTCAGACAGCGTACTAACGCATCTGCTCCTTTGGGTATAAAATAAACATCTTTACTTTTTAATAACTCTTCTACTGTCATACTAGATTAGTCTCTGTGAGTGTGGGTGCAATAAAACATATCGCCATAATCATCTATTATCTTCTCTGGGTATCCATTCTCAATAAACCATGTTTTACGCTCTTCCCACTCCATTGTAGAGAACCAACCTTCAGGCACTGCTTTTGGGAAGCCATAGAGATATCCTTGAGGAGGGTCTACTAACATCATCTTCCAATATCCTTTACATTTTCACTACTAATTACTTGATATGCGCCTTTGTTATAGGCAGGTGCTACTGTGAAGGAAGCATTGTCCGCATAGCTACGGTCAGGGGCTTCACAAGTACCTACACCATCGTCCGCAGATCTATAGTGAACTGTGTCTCTACGATAGGTATTGGCAACTTCTAAGGGTTCAAACTTAGGAGTATAGGTCTTAGACTTCGGTAAAGGCTTGCGCTTTCTACCTGAAGCTGTATGTCGTAAACTGCCGAATGTAAGTGCCATATTGCTTCTCCTTCTTGTAATTGTCCGTATATTATACGCCATTGAAGGTAAGAAGTCAAGAACTATTTTTAAATATCATCAATTTCTTCACCAGTTTTATGGGAAGAATCTTCACGTTCTTTAGGAGTGAGTGCAGACTCGGGGCCAATCTTTAGGCTATCCCAATCTACTTCTGAGGTGAATGACTTCATAGAGGCTGAACGCATCTTCACACAATTCAATGTGATACAGGCATCTTCATGATCCCACGTTTCCAACGTGTAAGCGGCATCTGCCGCATCAAGAATACCTTTAGCGAATCTAGCTTCTCCACTAGCATCTGTTTGGTAGGGTGAGAATACGGTACAATCGTACTCCTGTGCCATAGACTTCAATGCTTTACTAACTTCAATCTGCTCTGTCCAGTCATACTGTCCTCCAGTACGAGAGGGTAGACTCGACCGCTTTACCTGATTAATATAGTCAACGATAATGACACCAACATTCAGAGGTTTGACTTTTTTGTCAAGCTCGGCACGAATTTTGGATAATGTTAAAGCTGGCTCATATACTACATCTAACTGCTGAGTCGGGAGGAGCTCGTGGTTAGATTTAAGTACATTATGCAACTTCTCAAAGTCACGATGTTCTCTATATTCCTTCAAGCGGTCTTGTCCATCAACATAACGAGCTGTCCACCAATTGGCCACTTGTTCCCACTCAGTAACATTTAAGTTCTGAGTACGCAGACGCGCAAAAGGAATTTTAGTGGCAATTGAGCAACATCTCTGAAGGATAGATCGACTATCCATCTCAATAGTGAAATAGATAGCCGACTTACCTGAAGCGTAAACATTGTTGGCAATGTTTGCACAAATAACAGATTTACCTGCACCACGTCGTCCACCGACCATAACCAAATCTCTAGGAGAGAACTGGATTTCATGATCGTACTCATCATTGAGTCCGAACTTCATGTAACGGGCTAAATCTTCTTCTGGCTCAAACAGTTCAATACGTTGCATACTTTCCTGCGGATCTTCAAGATCAACCTTATCTTCAATGTCTAAGACAATCTGATGAAGGTGGTCTACTGACTCTTGAGCATCCTCGAATGCTACAGAGTGTTCAACATAATCTTCTAGTGAGTCCAGAATTTCTTTCTGAGTATATTCGTTTTTAAGATACTGAAGAAGCATAGCAGGGTCGGCATCGACCTCGACAGCTTCAATCGCAAAAAGTTTTTCACGAGTAGCAGAATCACGAATCTCATACTTGAGATCTTCAACTGTGGGCATTTTATGAAAGGATTCGCAGTGCTTATCAATAATCTTATAAAGACTATGATACTCACTTGGCAGATAATGCCTGTGCGTTACACTCCAGGTCTGAAAGTCCTGTAGCTCTAGCACTTGCTTTATAAGAGCCGATGCGATATTCAATTATAAACCCTCCCAAGTTTAAAGATGTGGGCAGACCCCGAAGAGCCTGCCCGTAATAGTACTAAGTTAGATTAAGCTGATGCTTTTTCTTTCTTAGCTGCGCCATCATAGTCAGAAGCGGTTAAGCCACGACGAGTTAGCATAGTCTTAACGCCACGAGCAGTTTTACCAATTGACTCAGCAATTGCTTCAACAGTCATGTCGCCGACTGAAAGGTCAGCCAAAGGATCTTCTTTAGAAGCGCCTTTAGTTACTTCTTGCTTAGGAATAGCATTGATGTCACCAGAACGTAACAAGCTAAGAGCTTTACCACGTACTGAGTTGACCGAACGGCCTAGAGCTTCAGCGATTGCTTCAACGAACGCACCGTCATTTACTAATGAAACGAAAGTTTGCTCTTCTTCTGGGCTATAAGTACGTACAGCTTCTACCTTAGGGGCAGGCTTAACGTGACCAGTTAATTCCATAGAAAGAATTTTACCTTGAATAGACTTAGGAGAGAACGCGCCATCTTCGAAAAGACCTGCGATATCTGCATAAGTATATTGACCGCTGTTGTCAGAAACAAAAGAGGCTAGAGTAGCTTCTTGAGCGTCTGTAAACGCACGGCTTGCTGATGCTGAAGCTAGTTCAACATCAAAACCCATTTTACGTAGTTTGCTAGAAACTGAACGGGTTGAAGTTTCAAGCTGGTCTGCTGCTTCTGCAACAGTTGCTTGGCTCACAGGTGACTCGTCACCTACGAAATTTGTAAGAGCGTCTGTACGCTCGTCTGTCCACTTAGGAAGTGCCATATTTTATTCTCCAATAAAATCTAATAAATTAGTTATGATTTCTACGCCAGAGTTTCTGGCTTTAGTTGTTTTTGCGGATTCAACTCCGCTCTCGTTTACCAAATGTGTTACATCTTTTGTTAAACTTGATTTGGTCAAGTAACCGAGCTCTTCTAGTACAGCGTTTGCTTCTGCTTTAGTTTTGAAACTTTTTAGTTTACCACTAATGCAGACCACACCTTTTATAGCTTGAACAGCACGAGGCTGACTAAACTGAAAGTCAAAAGGTAGAAGGCTAACATAATAGAACTCTTCTTCGATCCATGCAGTAAGATTACTACTTGCCTTATCACCAAGTCCTGCGGAGCGGCACAAATCATAGTCTATTTCTTCAATATCTTTGCAGACCTTTGATAGCTTTTCCGAAGCAGTTTTGCCGATAAGCGGGATACTAAATGCAGGTAATAATACATTTAGGGGTGCGGAGCGAGAGTTCCCAAGTTCTTCTAGTAACTTTACAGCTAAGCGTTTTGAGCCAATGCTATCTTCCATCTCCTCAAGTGTAAGGTTATATAACTCTTCGAGAGTTACAACACCCAATTTCTTGATGGTTGCTGGACCAAGCCCTTTGATCTTCAAAGTCTTAGCGAAGTGTTCGATTAACTTGAGAGACTTCTCTCCGCAGTTGGGGTTTCTACAATACAAAAGAGAGTTGACGTCCTCAAGAACCGAATTACAACTAGGGCAATTACTTGGCGCTTCAATGAATGTCATGGTCTCTCCTCTGAAATTGAATATGTATTATACGGGATTTTAACGTTTCTGTCAACAATTATTTTTTCACAGGTCACGAAGGTTCAACCCGTCTGACAATGCGAGGTATAATCTCGCCAGAACGTATAACTTCTACTTGACACCCAATCTCAAGATTTAGGTCGCGTATATACTCAATGTTGTGCAATGTGGCTCTAGACACTGTCGCTCCGCCTATCTCAATGGGATCAAGAATCCCAACTGGACTGACTACGCCACTTTTGCCTAGCTGCCACACCACATCAATCAAAGTTGTAATTTCACCCATCTTCTGCTCTTTAAGGGCAAAAGCTCCTCGTGGGTGATTCGAGGTGTGTCCCATTTTCTCAAACTCAAAGTTATCTCGTAGACGATATACTATACCATCTGTAGGATAGTCAGTGCAATCAAAAGAAAGTGCTGTACTGAAACCCATACGCTCAAGACCTTCAAGGGTCGCGTCAAAGTTTCTGTTTACCACTTTCTCCTGTCCATAAGCTACGAAAGCTAAAGGACGTGTTGCAAACTCTTCAAGATCATTCAAACCGAGTGACCCCGAAGCGAAGTTACGAGCATTAGGAACACTACTAGGAGCAACTACTTCACCAGTAATCTGAACCATAGCTTTGACACTAATGATCTCAGGTACTAATAGTCGCATTTTATCAGTAATATCTCTTCCCTGTATGCCGTCGCCTCTTGTAAGAGCCAACTGGAGAAGCCCCTCAACATACAGGAGAGATACTGCTGCTCCGTCAAGTTTAGGAGTTTCGATACAATTCTCTACTGAAAGAGGTGCATCGTTAAGATCAAAACACTTTTTAAGCGAGTACATACGATAGGTGTGAGGGATAGCATCAGTAACTTTATACCCTACGGCATTGTACTGGTGTTTCTCCGCTAGAAGATCAAACTCTTCGTCCGTCATAAACGGAACACCTTCATAGTATGCTTCACACGCTCTATCTAAAAATTCTTTCACTTATAGTTCTCCTAAAATTGAAATACTATTATACGGAATTTCAACTAAACTGTCAAGAACTATTTATAGAGATCCTGGATTAAATCGGAAAAATGTTCCTCAATTAAACTTTTAGACTCGGCTAACGATAGTATCTCGATTAAACCTGCAAAAAGCTCTCTTGAGTTTGTTAAATCTAATGGCATAGCTACACCTTCTGGAGTAGGCTTCCATTCTTCATCAAAGTCCATATAGTACTTACGCAAGTGCATATACTCTATACCACGAAAAGTATTAATAGTCAGACGTATCTGTTGTTCTTTTACTTGGTCATAGTGTATAACACGAGAGTATGCCTCAGGTGCTTGATGTAAGTCCACTACCGCCTACCTTCATTCTTTAATATGGACGAAAGAGGTACTACACTCTGCACATTGGAAGGGCGTAATAATCGGTAGGAATCAGTATCCCAACAGAAAAACAACAAAGTTTGCTCTGTTTCTTTTGCTCTATTCTTTTTAGTTTGAATATATGGTGTACTAAAATCTAACGTACATACGTTGTACTTTAGCTTTCTTGATTGTTCACTACGATAAGTAATGATTGCGTCTCCATACTCTCGTACGAGATCAGCTAGTGCTTGCTTTTTCACTTTAGCTCCTTTGTAGTAATTCAGCAATAATTATTGTGATGTTACATACTGTTTGGTGCTTTCTGTGAATACAAAAACACCCCACTAGCCGAAACTAGCAGGGTGGGTATTTTAGCCTTCGTTAATCGCAGTGATTACTTTGGTGAAATACTGTGATGCTTTACCAGTCAACTTACCAATGATTTCCTCATCGACTTCTTGACCTGCATCACCAAGTGCTGCAATGAGTGCTTCTGCAGCTGCTGCTTTAGATACTCTTGTGCTACCACCTGTAGAACCGCCACTAGATTTAGTAGCAGGTGTTTTCTTAACATAAACGCCAGCTTTGGTTAAGATCATGCGAACACCGTTAGGTGATTCGTCTAGTTCTTCTGCAATATCTTTTACAATCTCCATACTGGTCTCTGGAGTTGGTTGTGCTTCTTCATACATTGATACTGCTTGTGCTTTCTTATCGTCGTCCCACGCCATTTTGCGCTTCCTCTTGTTAGGTTGTTTATATCCTGGGCAAGTACCCAGAGCTTTAAGTTGTGAAAGGTAGAATCGTTCCGACATTGGTTATTCCCCTAAATTTGAAATGATATTATACGGCAATTTAAGGACTTCTGTCAAGAAGTATTTTTTATAACCTATCAATTCTTACCCCGTACTGTTTCAAATGTTCTAGCTTACATAATTCATATGCAGGAACATATGCGGAGAAACCTCCTGCGTTTACATTTGAAAAGAAAGTATCTTCGCTATCAACCTTCTGTCTAATGTATACAGCATAAGCAGGACAGCCATACTTACTTTCATAGTCAAACTGTGTCATACCCTTTTTACTTTCTAGAAATTCAGGGGTTAACTTGTGTTTTACTTCTACGGCTGCATGGTAAGTTGCTGACCAAGCTATCTCCCCAGAAGCATAGTCATCCGCCATGAGTTCATCGGGATAGTAGTGAGAGCCGAGTTTTTCCTCTTTACTCGCAGGGCGTTGGGGTACACCGACTGTTTCAAGTAGAGATCGTACAAAGGCTGGTGATCGAAACAAGGACTTAGAAATCTCTGATATCGTCCCTCCTTGAAGGTAGCTTTCGCAAGCCTCTGCGATCTCAGCAGATGACGCGGGTCTGCCCCGCAATTTCTTTTTACGAGCTGCAGTATATGCCTTCCTGTCATGATAATCCTCAATAATTTTGTTTAACCTAGTAGTATTGTAGGCTATGTTAAGAATGTCACAGGCTTCTTTTTTAGTTATTGCCTTTGTTGTAGTGGGGGCTGAAGAACTGGGGTTTAGCAGTGCTATCACCTTCTCGATGTTTTGTGTCGATAAGTTCTCGTAGTCCTTCTTTTTTACTACCTTTCGCGCCATATTCTAACTCCAATAATAGTTCGCAATAATGAATGATTTTCTTTATGTCTTCTGCACCGTTCTTAGCTTTGTGCCGAGTTGCATACTTTATGATGTTTCCTTCGATGTATCCTAAACCATTTGCGTGTATATACTCTAATGGTTGTATAGGCAGATCGTAATGCGAGCCACCTTCTTGCCGATCTAACGGTCTTTGTTCTTCGTGATCTTCTGCTACCCACACTGGTAATTCTCCTGAACGTGCAATGTTCTTCATTTTCATTTATTTGGCTGTGATCCGTTTCTCGTAGTCTGCATAGTCATCGCTCCACCAGGGTGGTCTTTCTCGATACTTCCACTCTGCAAACGTACCCTTGTCGAGGTGATAGTAATCACGATACGACTGGATTGGATTGTCATAGTCTTTCAACTCGTCAGGCATAGCTAGACCAAAAGTAGTAAACCCCTTGCGAGGCATATTCTCAGGCTCAGGTAGTTTGTTTACTACTTGTGCAATCGACTTGTGGTCTTTACCATAGCGGTAACGATACTCTTCATTGAGTGCATTGCCGTAGCAGTGTGTCCACTCAAAGTTGTCTAATGATGAACGTACCCAGATTGTGCAAGGGTGGTTATACATCATCGGTAAATAAGGTGTTAAGGGTCGCTCTTCTGGTGGAAGATGTTTGATCTCTTTCTTGAGAGCGTTAAGGTGGTCTCGTTCGTCTTTCTCAAGCGCACGAGGAATAAAGCCTAGATGTTTGTCGATCCAGATAGCAGTGCATAATAGCTGTGCTACCTCGAGAGGCATCTTGACGATATGTTTATCTACATGGTACTCGGCACACTTGTCGAGGTCTTGGTCTAAATAAAATAAGTTCATGCACTTTCCCTAAAATTTGAACAACTATTATATCAATTTTCAGCATCTGTGTCAAGAATTATTTATCTGTTCTATTATACCACCCGCTTACTGCGATTCTGGCATCAGGTGCTCTTGAACTTACTTCGCTTATATAGTGATCTATGCCGTCATCTCCTAAGAACATTAGTACTAAAGAATTAAACTCTGGTAGAATTACTGTAGGCCTTTCTTGATCGAATACTGTAAGACACCCGCCGTACTCATATTTCCAATCTTTACTTAGATTAAGTATAAAAGCTATATCAAAATTCGGGTCTGGGTGTATACTTAAAAAATCTCCTTCCTCGTAGATACTGCAGAAGTCTTCTACTAATTCTAAGTTGTTTATATTTGATAAGGAAGTGAGCAGGTCTAAAAAGTCTTTTGACATCAGATCTTTTCTTAGCCTGTCGGGAGACACATCTGTGTCCCAAGTTTTCAATAACCTTTTTAAAGTATAAGTAAACTCCCCGCTTTGTAAACTCTGTGTTAAAACAGGCTGTAGGTTTTTTCTTTTCTGTGTATCTTCTACACTTGTATCCAATAAAATAGGTTTTTCGTCCTTTCCATACTTATAGTAGTAGTTCCACTCATCTGCTGTGCTGGTTCTTATATAGTGGTATAGTTCTTCTGCGAAATCCTCAGGGAGAAAATCATTGATTATCAGATACTTTTGGTCCATCTCTATGCTCCCAGTGTAAATTATCTCCCTCTTCTTCAAATAATAACATACTTACGCCTTTGTGGTCTGCGGGTTTCATATACAGAGTTTTAAATACTTTCTCTAACATCTGTATAAAAATTTGCGAGGCTTGGTGTCCTTGATCTTTATCGCTCCAGAAGTATAGGGGTAACCATACAGAGGTATCTAGTTTACATACATCTAGTATAATTGTTTTCTGCATTTCCTCTGATATCTCTAGTCCTGCTCTGAGTCTCTGGCTTCCGCAAATAGGATACCAATTATCCATACATAGAAAGGGCGAGATAAAACCTCCTGTCTTTAAACTCTCTAACAGTCTTTCATTGAGGGGGTTATTAGGTATGTTTTTTATGTTTAGTTCTTGTTGTAGTACCCAGTATAAACTTTTCTTATACCATCTGTGAGGAGGAAAATGTTCTAATAAATACTCTGCTTGTTCAAGTGTCATTCTATTCGACAACATCGATTCCTATCGCACCCGCAGGTTCCTCGTTAATGGTTACATTTCGGTAGTATACTATCACTTCGCCTAGCTGATTAATATATCTTTTAAGTTCTTGTGTATTGTATGACATCAGTTCGTAGTCGGCAACACTCATGGCTACAAAGACAATGTCTCCGCCATGTTTCTTTTTAATATCTTCTATGAATTTGTCAAGATAGGTACGGTCTTCGTTTGCTATCTTTTTATCTGATACGACATACCATCGAGGCTCTTTCAACTCGACAGGTCGTGGTAGGGTGGGCTGTGTGATGTTTATCTGCACAGGTTTTGTGATAATTTCTACTTCCCTAGCTTCTTGGGGAAAGAGAGAACAACCACTAATTGTTAAGATTGCTAATGCGCTTACTATCGGCTTCAATCGCATTAAATACCTCCTGGGTTCCGTTATTAACTCGTTTTTCTACGAGCCCGGGTTTAGCACTAGCAAGTTTGGCAAGACTGTGTCTACGAAATATATCGAGATACTCTGCTTGTTCCTGCTCGTACTGTTGATTCTTTTTGGTAAGTTTATTCAGACTCTCTTGAGTCTTTTGAATGTTTTCCTCAATTCTGCGTATAGTCTCTGTCTGTGTTTGTATAGACAACTCAAGAGCAGTATTTTCTTCAAATAACTCTTTATTCTCTACTTTCAGAGGTGCTACGCTGAGGTAATAAAAGGCGTAACCGGAAACTGCCATAGCTCCGATTACACCTAATAGTACTTTAGACATTTTCTAGGCGCTCCATAAGTCGTTCTGCTCTATTACCTACTTGGCGGAACCAACGTGAATCACGTCCTTCCACTGCTGCAGTAGCCCAGTCCTCGTTATCGATTGCTTTTCTCATGTTCTTAAATTTAGATAAGCGGGTTCGTCCAAGATTAAACATCATGTTGACTAATATCTCTTGTACTTCCCCTGGAAAGCCGTCCCATTGGTCATAGAGAGCTTGACACTCGCTAATCGCAATATCTAAGTCTGATTGAAAGGCTTCTGTAACACGCTCTTCGGATATGGGTGTATCAACATCTAATCCGAACTCTGGATCATCATCTTTAATGAGGTGTCCTATCCCGAAGGTTGGATACCCCAAATGGTCTAGGTATACTGCGTGTACTATACCTTCATCTATTGCTAACTGGCTTTGAACTTGTTCTCTATTCATGGGATCTCCTTATTAAATTCCGTATTGTAAACTGGCGAAATAAATCACTGGTATTGGTAGTGTGAAAGCTACTATTGCAGACAATAAGTTGCATAGTAAACAGACACGCTCGTTTTCTCGAAATCGCATTCAAGTTCTCCTATAATTTTTGACTCTTGTTAATCTATATTAACGTATTTAGGTAATTCAGATTCTGGAGTATTTTGTACTAGGCTAATACATAAGAGACCACGCTCCATGTATGCTTTGTCTAGTTCAATATATTCTCCAACTTTGAAGGTTCGTGTAAAGCACTTACCACTCAAGCCTTTATGAAGATAGACTTCATCGCTTGGTGACTGTTGCTTACGCTTGCCCTGAATCTGTAATACGTTCTTATGTAGGCTGATTTCTAAATCCTTCTTATCCCAACCTGGTATAGCAAGCTCAATCAAGTAGCCTGTTTCACCGGTCTTTACGATATTGTATCGTGGGTAGCCATTGTCAAAAGTATTATTAAGGAACTGGTCGTGCATTCGGTCAAACCCTAGAAAAAATTTCGGCAGGTCTGCCATTGATAACTGTTGTGTAGTAGTCATTTTATATCTCCATACGCCCTTTCGGCACGCTCTGTGTCTCCTTTCGGTAGACGGTTAAAAACAACGCACAGTTGCCTGTGCGCTGGTAAAGTTGTAATACCTGCAGAATCCGCCTCTGCGTACCCTCAGCAAGGAGGGAAGTTAGTCTATTCGTAGCCTTTGCCACTTCTACTTCAAAGTATTACTTATTATTTTGAGGCTTTCTTTACACCACTCTCAGCTTTCACTGATTTAACGTATTTTACACCTCTGTATGTCATTACATAGTTCATCGTATTTTTCTCCGTTAACCCCGAAGGGATCTGGTTTCTTTTACGATTCTTTTAACGCATGAACCAATGCGAGCCCTTATAAGTGTGCTAGACTAATAACTAAGTACGCCACGCTTTACAAGCTCATTCTTATACTTGTTCTTTAGCTTTGGCTTTGTATTATCGTTCTCGTATGCTTTCACGATCTCTTCTGTAGGAGTAGCGTGAAGGTAGAAGTGTCTCTTACCTACGATTTTACGATTTACAATTTTGTTCTCTGATTCTTTAAATTTAGCTGGCATTTTGTTTTCCTTGATTATATTCGTTTTTGAGTAAATCGTATGCGTGTTCTGCCACACTACGATTGTCTGTTATCATATATACTGTGTATGAGTCTTTTACTTTATATTTTGTATCTGCTACTAGTCCATCATTAAATTCTACAATCTCTAACTTATTCTTCACTCTCTACCTCTAGCATTCCTTGATCGACTAAGTGCTCGATCGTTGTTTCGATACCTTCTTGTCTACCTAAGTTGTAGCTTGTCATACCACAACCGATGAGACAGAATATAAATATAGCAATTTCCATCATAGTTCATCTCCGTTCTTGGATTTGTATTTCCATCTCAGAATGAGTATTATACGCACAAATAAGCACACAGTCAAGAACTTTTTCTCAAATCCTTAATAAATTTCCAGTCTCTAAGCTGGGATTATACACCAAAATAGCTCACCTGTCAACAACTATTTTTGAGGAGTTAGAAAATAATACTTGACAAAAGACCTTCCATTCGATATAATACTCGTCTATGAAAAAATATAAAAAGCAACCTTGGACAGTCGATGAACGCAGAATCTTGTCTGAGTACTACTTTACATTGAATTTAGAGGATATGGCTTTCATGCTCCCCAATCGAACGGAGCAGGCTATAAAGAATCAAGTTACTTACTTACGTAAGAGAGGTTACAGGTTTAAGAATGGGAACTAATGACATAGTCGCAATAACACTGTTGTGTGTATTTTTATGGTGGTACTTACATGAAGATTGATGTACGCAACGGAAAGGTAGACCAAGCTCTACGAAAGTTCAAACGCAAGATTATGGACGACAATCGCCTATTTGAATACCGAGAACGAGAATACTACGAGAAGCCTGCTCAAAAGAAGAAAAGCAAGAAGAAAGCCGCGATTATGCGTGAGAGGAAAAGACAGGAAAAGTTTTGGAAAGAACGTAAATAGGACTTGACAACCTGCCCAAAGAGGCGTATAATACTTTTATAAATCGGAGAAAACACAATGATGAATTTAAGCATTAGCAAAAACGTACCAGACCAATACATAGATTTTATTGATAACTGCGTGAACGCCTTGTTTCCCAACTGGGACAAGCCTTATGATATTTTTATTAATTTTGATAAATTTGTAGATGATGATGGAAGTCATGCAGGGTTTTGCATGGGTGATGAAGAAGAATCAGTAGTAGATATTGCTACACACCATGTATATGAATGTGGTGAAGAGGCTCGCTATACACCCGTAGAGATTGCACAAGCTCTAGCACACGAACTAGTACACGCAAAACAATTTGCAAAGGGTCAGATCAATATGGTAGACCATGTATGGAAACACAACAAAGAAACTATTGACTGTACTGGACTAGAGTACGCTGACACGCCTTGGGAAGTAGAGGCTTATGCTTATGAAACTATACTAACTGACCTATTCTGGGAGGAATTATAATGATAGAATTTGCTGGCAGTACTTTTGCTATACTTATTATGGTTTCTGGGGCTTACTGTCTCTGGGAACAAACAAAATATGAACAAAAGCAGTGGGAGAAACGCAGAGATGAGCGAAAAAGAAACCACTAAACTTTGCCCTAGCTGTGGCAATAAACACTTAATTTTATTGTATAGCTTGAAACTCAAGTTATGCACTGACTGTAGAACGGAGATACCATGGTATTTGGAAGAAGGGCAGAAGCCCTTGTTGACAAACT
>JACLAB010010439.1_pt1 | contig 18225 bp, 8 predicted proteins | sample 8027921 | NCBI WGS metagenome assembly JACLAB01 (sample SAMN15725117, study PRJNA655200) | protist metagenome | isolation source: fluorescence activated cell sorting (FACS) single amplified genomes of... | place: USA: West Boothbay Harbor, Gulf of Maine | collected 2000-07-19 | reverse complement strand
GCGGATGGATGAATGAATGACTGACGAATGACGACTTGCGCGAACGACAGGTCTCACATGTATTGCTTGACGCCAAAGATGACTGAGGTTCCGAGCGGTGAGTGGTACTGCGAAGAATGTCGATCGATCGATGCGGAGATTGAACGAATGACGCTCGATGAAGGGACGACGTTTACGCTCGGGGAGTTTAATGACGCGTGCATAGAGTTTGATACGGCGTTTTTTGGTGAAGAGGCAAAGAAAACGGGCATCGCGATGGATGTCATTGAGGAGTGTTTCTGGAGAATGGTTGAGGACTCGAGCTCGGTTGATGACGTGTGTGAGGTCAAGTGTGGGTGGAACATTGATACCAGGGTGCATGGAAGCGGGTTCCCTCGTCGTGGGGAGCAATTGGCGGTCAAGATTGAAAGCATGGATACCGAGGCGGTACAAAAGTGGGCAGAGTCTGCATGGAACTTGAACAATGTCGCTCGCAGCGGCGGATCCAAGCCCTCTGTGTTGAGTGCGTTAAACGAGGACATTGCGGGAATCACTACACCGCTTTTGGAGGTGGGTAGCACGTTTAGCTCCACCCCGTGGCGACGTGAGGAGCACGATTTGTACAGCATTTCTTACAATCACTGGGGAGCAGCCAAGATGTGGTACTGTGTACCGGCGAGCGCGGCTGAAAAGTTGGAGGAGTGCTTCGCCAAGGTTATGCCGACTGTCTTTGAGAATAACATGCAAGCCATGGGACGCATATTGACCATGTTATCGCCTAGCTTTTTGATGAGTGCGGGTGTTCCCGTGCAAACGCTAGAACAGTACCCGGGTGAATACATCATCACCTTTCCGGGTTGCTACTACGCCACGTTCAATTGTGGGATGAACTGCACGGAACGTGTCAACTTTGCGCCCGCTGATTGGCTCTCGTTTGGATCATCGTGCGTGGAGAGGAACCGCTTGCTTGGGAAGCGATCCATGTTTAGCCACGAACGGTTGCTCTGTAACATTGCCGAGGATCCAAAGCCGAGCGTGGCGCTGGAGTTGTGGCCAGAGATTATGCGCTTGTACGCGGAAGAAACGAACGCCCGAAACGAATTATTTGCGGGAGGAGTGAGCCACAGCTCGCGCGTTGAGGAAGACGTGACTGCGGGATCTAGCGCTTATCAGGCTGACGATGCGTCGACTGACGTGTGTGTCGCCTGTAGTCACATTCTTCATTTGTCTGGTGTTTCGTGCTCGTGCGATCCGTCTCGAAAGGCGTGTTTAAGACACGCCGGCGACCTTTGCAAGTGTGAAATGGCAAAGAAAACCATGTTTTACCGTTACACCTTGGCAGACTTAGAAGGTTTAGCAAAAAAGACGGAGAAGGCTATTCCTCAGAAGGAGCTTTCGAAGCTCAAGTCGAAACACGGAGACTTGGGACAGGTTGCTCAAAACAAGAATAGAATCAAGAAGGCTCAGGCGTGGGTGAAACGCGTCAACGATGAGCTCGTCAAACCACCTCTTCCAACTTTGGATAGCCTGAAGAAACTTTCTGTGGGCGCGGAGGAATTTGTTTGGGCAGGCGCCGACATGAAGATTGCTCGAGAGGCTCACCAGCGAGTGGCAAACGCCATCTCTTGGCAAACCAGTCTCGCGGCGCTCAAGCAGCGCATTAGCTCGGGATCGAGCGCGGAACCGGTGCATGATGATGGCAAGGAGACTCGTCTCAACTTGTCTCGATTGGAAGAGTTACTGAACGACCCTCCGGTTCCTATGCCAAAGTCGGAGACGCAACCTTTCCGCGATGTCCTTAGTGCCGGCATGAAGCTCGAAGAGCGCATCCAAGTAGCGCTGGCCGAGAAGCCGAACCCAGCGCCCCGCGCGTGTTCTTCTTTACAGACGGAAGCGAACCGATTCAGTGTTGAGGTTCCTTCGCTTCGCAAGTTGAAGGATGTGATTTCTAGAGCTGGAGCTTGGTCGACAAAGGTGCGCGGCGCGCTTCCAGGTCGACGACAACTTCCGTCACGCGAAGAGTTGGCAAACGCGAAAGAAATCGAGAGCTTGTACGAAGAATCGAACGGTTTGCCCGTGCAGCAGAGCGAACTGCTCACATTGCGTAAAGCTTTGGAGGAAATCAACTTCTGGCGGGCAAAGGCGGAGTCTTTGTTTGTGGCCAAGGTGGATATTGAGGAAGCCGAAACGCTCTTGAAGGAGGGCTTGGCGTTGTCCACCAAACTCGACGAAGTCGACGACCTGGCGGAACAAATACAAAGGGTAAAAACCTGGTCTGAACGCGCCCGCGCGAGCGACTATCCGCAAGCTAGACAAATGGATTTGGAGATGCTCCTCAAGGAAGGTGAGAGCTTCAACGTGCGGGTGGAGGAAGTGGACTGGCTGAAGAATCGCATCGTCGTGCGAGAGTTGGCGAGCAAACTTCGAGACATGATTTCAGCCAAGAAGCACAACCTGACGGAGATTGAAGATGCCGTAAAGAGAGGCAATGAGTTCCTTGATTCTGACGACAAGGAAGTCGCTCCTGATGAAGAGACTTTGCTGACGCAATGCGAAGCGCACATTGAAGCTGCAAAAAAGTGGCACTCACGTGCCGCGGAACTTCTCAAGATGTTGGGTTCGAAGGACATGCCCACGCTCGATGATGCTCAGTCACTCATTCGTGAAGGAAATACGATTCCAATCATACTTGATGGGTTTGATGTTCTTTCTGAAGCCGTAAACACGACTAAGACGTGGTTAGACAACGCTCAACCGTGCCTGAAGGGCAAGCAACTGACGCGTCGCGGTGTCTCGAATCCTATCCCACCATTGTCTGAGGCACAGAATCTTCTAAAGACGTCCAAAGACTTGAAGCTGTTTATCAAGGAGGTTGAACTCCTGGAAGAACGCGTCGAGGCGGCGGAAGAGTGGGATGTGGACGCGAAGGATGCAATCAAGCGGTGGAGAGAAGATGGCGCAGAGGTAACTCTCGGTGAGTTGGAGCTTTCCCACGAAGACTTTGGCTTGGAGCTTCCCGCGATGGCTATGGTTCGCACTCGCATCAACTCCCTCAAATGGGAGGAGCGAGTGCGCAAGATTATCGCCCCAAAGGCAAAACTCGTCGAAGACACTGTCCTGGATGAGCTGCGCGCAGAAGCGGATGAACTCAAAGATTTAGATGAACAACTCCTCGCCGAAATCGTGAAGCGTCACACTCTTGTCGATGAATGGCGCAAAAAGGCTGACCTCTTGCTCGATCCACCACCGTTGGAGGATGGTCGTCTGGCACCGAGCGCATCGCCGGATGAAATTGATGCTCTCATCGCAGAGGGTAAAGCGCTTCCTGCAGATGTCTCCAAGGTTGAGGATCTCGAAGCGTCCCTCGCAGACCACGCTGTCTGGGTTGAGGCAGTTCGCAAGTGTCTGAATAGTGTGGCAGAAGGGCGACCGCGACCTCCGATGGACGAGCTCTACGAATTACTTGCAGAGGTGGAAGATCTGACGTTCAAGTGCTCTGAAAGACAAGCGCTCACCAACGCTTGCACCGCAGCCACCGCCTGGACAGAGAAACTAAACTCGTTACTCTGGGGGGCGGAAAAGGGCAATGCAAAGCCTGAGAAGACGATTAGCGAGATGCTCACGTGCGTACTTGACTCGATCAAGTCAGGTATTGAGGATATCACAGGCAACGGAGAGCCGCCGGAGACTGAAGAAGGTCAATTCTGTTTGTGCCGACAAGCCGGTGGGATCCAAATGGTTGGCTGCGACGACTGCGGAGACTGGTATCACTTGAAGTGTATCAACGTCTCACCAACCATGGCTAAGACGATGCACAACTACATCTGTCCGCCTTGCGTTGCGAAGAACGGTAAAGCCAGCGCTCTTTCGTTAGAGACGTACCGTTCTGTGCATCGCACCAGCCGCCCGAATGTGATGTCGCTCAGAGAGCTTCTCGGCGAAGCTCAGCGTTTCCCCGGTGAAGTTCCCGAAGAAGCCGTTCTCACTCAGCTCATCAATACGCACGATGCTTGGAGACTTGAAGTTCGTAAGGCGCTGCATAGGAAAAGCATGAAGGAAGCACATGAGAATGCCATCAAGCAAGCTGCGAAGATTGCGCAAGAAGCTGCCACGCGAGAGGCTGATGAACGCACGCGACGCGTGGCGGAAGCAGCCCTCACCGCGACGGCTGAAAATCCGAACCCACCGGCGTCTTTGACGCCGTTGCAGCAAGTCATGCTCATGGGTCAGGCGGTTACCTTTGCGGCGACACAACGCACGCACGCATTGTCAATGTCGCCGTGCTCTCCGGAGATTTCCGAAGTCGTCACCAAGCAACTCAACCAGCTACAACAACTTGCCATGCAACTCGCCATGTGCCAAGCTCAGATTCACATGGCTCCGGTTCGCTCTAGGCCGCATATCTTGCATGTTTTGATGATGCAGCAGCAGCATTTGAAGATGACTAAGGAACACGACGAAGAGTTGGCCGAGATTGGCGCGAGTGAATGGCTGATGAATGCTACATTGCAGCTCTCAGGCATTCTTCCGCCTACAGGTCAAGATGCTGGCAACAACCAAGACGCTGGTGACAAGGCAAAGGACGAGTCAGTTCCGGCTGAGGTTAAGGCTGAGCAACCGATGATGCCACCACAGATGGTACCCCAGTTTGGTGCCGACGTGATACCAGGGATGAAACAAGACATGGGCTTGGGCATACCGATGGACATCACGGGCAGTGACGTGGATCCGGCGGTGCAAGTCTACGCGGGCATGAAGGGTGCGCTGGCGATGGAGCTTGAGCCCGTCGAAGAGACATTGGCACTCATGCGTGAAGTGTGCGCGCCGACTTGGCGAGATCAAGCCACAGAGCTCATGACTGGAACACCTTTCCCCAAACTCGTCAAGCTCCACGAGCTCAAAGAGTCCGCCATGGCGGCGGGGTTGTGTCCAGGCGCTGGCATCGATCCTTTGGCTGATCGCGTGCACGCCCTCGAAGTTGCCGGTCAAATTTGGCTCGAGCGCGCCGCGGCAGTGGTACAAGACAAAACCATTCCGATTGAGGCGGCGCAAATGCTTCTCCAAGAGGGTCGCTCATTGCCATTGTACTTGAAGGACGAATTAGAGGAACTCGGTGAACGATGCGAGTTGTATTGCGTTTGTAGAAGCGCGTACGACGCTCTCAGACCAATGATCTGCTGCGACAGATGTGACGGTTGGTTCCACTACGAGTGCATCGGTATGCAGCCGCCCGCACCGGGAGAGGAGGACGAAGATGGTGAAAACGTCAAGTTTTCGTGTCCGGAATGCTGCGCGGCACAAGGCATCCCGTACGTGCCGTTCCGTCCAGCGCCAAAGATATCGGAACCTACTGACGCGGCGCCGCAGGCCAACAGCGAGCAAAAGCCCGAATCAGTGCTGGCAGCGCCGCCGCAACAAGTCACTGAATCAGCGAACGAGAAGTCGAAAAAGAGAAAGGAACCGAGTCCTCCAAAGACAAACACCACTCGCAGCAGGCGCCGCAAGTGAGTGGTTCGACAATACATGAAGAATGAAGATTGTACTTTGCTTTGCTACATAGGCAACACAGTAGTAAATCAGTTGTTTTCTATAGACACAACAACGTTGAAAACCTTTTTAATAACATTCATGCACAGCTATCAACAACAACAACCAACGACAAGTTCGCGACAACTCTCGTCTATTCGTCAGTCCAACCCACGTCCTTATCGGAGAGACCCCATCCTAAATCTTTCTTTGGCCCCCTTCTACCGACGAGATTGGTCGCGTCCAACTCAGCCAATAACAACTTTTCATCCAAAACTTCGTCGCTCACCGATTCCTCTCCAGTTCGTGCGACCAACTTTTCATCATCGCGCCCGGGGGCTCCCGCCCTGTGACGCGCAATCAAATCTTCCATGTATCCTTGACGAGCATAGTTTGGAATGAGCCTCGACATGTACACGCCTCGCAGGATCCGCCTTTCCTCCTCGCTCAAATCTCCGTGAAAACCTTGACGCTGCAGACGATCTGCAACGGCATGAGACATGACGAGTGCGGCGGCGACGGATATATTGAGAGATTCTGTGAAGCCATACATTGGAATGTACACTTTGCCGTCGCACATCGCCTTGGCTTCATCCGAAACGCCGTCGCGTTCGCTCCCAAACACCACCGCCGTCGGCACGGTCCAATCGTAGTGCGACATTGGATACGCGCCCTCAAAATCGGTGACGAGAATTCTATACCCCTTCTTTTTCGCCGATTCCAGCGCCGATGTCGTGCTTTCAAATTGCTCGACGTGCGTCCACTTGAGCGCTCCGCCCGACGTTCGGCTCGAAGCCTTGAAACTCAACCCCTTTGCCGAAACTATCCCCGCGCATCCAATCCCCAACGCTTCAGTCGTTCGACACACCGCAAGCATATTGCCCACATCGTACACCGCCTCCATCACCGGCATCAACGAAAACGTCCGATTCGCCAAGACGTTTTCCAGTCGCAGCTTACGCTCCTCGTTGAGCATCGGACCCACAACGTCGAGCATTTCCTCCGTCGCGCAATCGCACGACTCAAACGCAAACCCATCCCCATAGGGAAACCTCGAATCCTCCGCCCCTGGGCGAACCCCGAGCCCGCTCTTTCGTACTCTAACGTGTCCATGAAACTCGTAAGCATCCGGAACGTACCGCCGCGTTCTTCGCGCCTCCTTGACGCTCACGGTTGACCGAGCGCCCGTCCGCTGCACCTCATTCACCGGTCTCGGCGTCGTTCGTTTCACTCGAACATCTAAAGGACCGACGTGGGCGATTCCCGGACCGTCATCGGCGTCACCATCGGCGCCGTCGTCGGCGTCGTTCGTCGACGAAGATGCTCTCGTGAGAACGAGGCACCGCCGCCGGGAAGAACGCTTTTTACCACGAACGAACGACGCCGGATGAGCGCGCGAGACGGACGCGCGAGACGTCACGCGCGGCATCGTCGTCGTCGTCGTCGTCGTCGTCGTCGTCGTCCTCTCTCGCGTTTCTGTCGAGACGCGCGGCGTCGTCTGAGGGAGTCGCGTGTGTCGCGTGTCGCTAGCGAGCTTCTTTTCTGACTGTTTGCACATATATAAGTGTGGGTGACTGCGTGGAAATTTGATGGATTTCATCCTCTAACCGACGCGTCAGACTCGGACGACGGCGACGATGGAGGTGACCCGGACGACGCGTCGAGACGATCCCATCGACGACGATCGTGACGGCGTGACGCGATCGATGCAGCGGGTAAGTCGACGACGACGGCGACGGTGCGGAAGAGATGGGCGCGTTGTCAGTGGTGGGATCCTCAGCTTGGTGTTGAGCGCGTCTTCAGCGACGTTCGCGCACGCCGGACGGGCCTTGCGACAAAGCGGTGCGGGGTTGGGAAGCGGTGGGTGGATGGTACATTTGCTACGCGAGCACCCGAGCATGCAGTGCACGCAGATACCGGGCAAGCCGGTGATCATCGGCGGCGACGGGGGCGGCGTGGGAAAGCCGCTGGAAGAGTTTTTGAGAGACTCGAAAGCGGTGACGTTTGGCCCGGTGGATGCCGAGGGGAACTCGCGGGCGGAGCAAGCGAGTGGATTGGACGATTTAATTGTGGACGTCATGGCGTGGGCGAAGCGACCGTTGTATGAGCCGGGGGATATGCCGGCGGATATGCAGAGAGATGTGGCGAAGCACTTGTGCGACATGTTCGCGAGGCAGGAGAAGTGGTTACATCCGGATTTGACGACAAACTCCCTCACCAGGACGTCGGAAAACGCCGGTCGGTGGGGATGGAAGGATCCGTTGGCGATGTACCTGTTGCCGATATGGAGAGACGTGTACGGGTCGTCGGTGACGTACGTGCACTTGGTGCGGGATCCGAGAACGCTTCCAATCGGTGGTTTGCACGCCAAGGAGCGGGATTTGCAAAAGGCTTACTTTGGGCGCGATCGATGGAATGAACTCACATCCAAGTTTGAGGATGAGTGGAAGCATTTGAGCGAGCACAACTCACTCAAGGGGATTGCGAAGGATGACGTCATTGATTTGTTGCGCACGACGGCGTTTTGGACATCGATAAACTTTGAAATTTGTGGCCTCTTCGAGGGTCCGTTGAAGGAGTACGGCATGTGCTTGCGTGCCGAAGATTTAGTGCAGCCCGACATGGATCACTTCCGTCGTCAAAACGGTGTCAAGCTCGAAAAGTACATTGCGGCGCAAAAGCCGATTCAGAGGTTGACGCAGCTCCTCCGATTGCCACCAAGCGTCTCAAACACGCTCGCGAGCCACGAGCACGTGATGAAGAACCTCAAGCGCTTCACCATCCTTCGCAAAAAGTTTGACTACCACCCAAACTCACCCATTATCGACGTCCAGACCCGCATCGCGGGCAAGACACTCGAACTCTTGGGTTACTCCACCGACGCCGACGTCTTTGTTCCGCACCATCCATCCTCCAACGTCGATCACTCCCATCGTCTCACCCCCACGGGCGAGCACATGCACGAGGAGCACAAGTACACGGACGCATCCACCGGTTCTCCCACCGATGAAGGCGAAAACTGGTCCCTCCCCGACGATCTCGGCGATCACACCGACCACGTGCTCGGCGTTCAGCTCAAGCGCACCGACCGTCTCGCTCGCGCCGCCGCGGAACAAGCCGTTCCCGAGACGGATCAGCACCGCGCCGTCAAGGCTCAACTCGCCGAGGCGCGCAGAAAGTCTTTCGTGCTCGAAAACACTAAAATCGGTGGCAAGTCTCTCAAGGATGTCATCGATCACTTGTAAACGCAATACCCGCCCGCTCGGTAGCTCTGACTGTTTGTTGTAACAAGAGAAGAAGAACTCGACTGGAAAGTTTTCATCAATCGCCCCATCCTGCTCGTTCCTTCACACCGCGACGCGACCGACGGAGGCGACGCGGGGGTTACAAAACCGAGGCCACGGAAAGGAGGTGACGCGCGCGCGTGTCGCGACCTCGATCGCACGTCGGAAATGGACGAACTCGCGTGTGCTTTGGATGAAATCGCCATCCTTCCCCCAGCGGCGCTGGGAAAGATCTCTACGATTCGACGCGTCCACGCGCGCCTGACGGACGCCGGATGCGTCAACGTCATCACTGAACCGTGTGAGGACGCGCACGCGCGAGCGACGAATGCGGATGTGGAGCGTTTGCACGAGATTTTCGATGCGTGCGTCGCGGGTGGGGCGCCGAGCGTGCCGACGCACTACGCGGATGAAGCGTGCGTGGACGAGAGCTTTGTGTCGGATGACGGCGTGGAGGCGTACGTGAGAGACGGGGAGTGTGTTTTGGCGTGGGCGATGCGGGCGTTGAAGAATGCGTCGACTCGTTTGGATGGTTCGTCGGGAAGACCGGATGAGGCGAGGGCGAGCGCGGCGGAGGACGCGACGAGAACGTTGGACGCGTTGCGGAGGACGACTGAGACGTTGGGCGCGGATGCGAGCGGAAGGACCGCTGGGGAGGTGGCTCCGCAGTTTAAGAGGTTACAGAGCGTGAGGGATGAGGTTGTGTGCAGGCAGTTGCAAGCGGAAGCGTTGCTCTGGGCGGCGAGGAGTGGGTTGAGTTCGGGCGCGGTTGGCGCCGCGCACGGAGGTCCGGCGGCGTGGGCGGGCGCGGTGCAAAGGCGAAGAGCGGCGGCGCAAGAGTGTTCGAGCGATGGTAGATTTGGTGGGGCGATGAGCACGTTTTTAGATGACTTGTTGGCGGGCGTGGGTGAGCACAAGCCGGCGTATCCGTTTAAGACGGTGTCGGAAGCGGCAAGGAGCGTCTTTGTGGAAGGCGACGCTTCGCCCACGGCTTTAATCGCAAAACGGTGTTTGTTTCTGTACTTTCTCCTAGACTCTGGGCTTCCGCACGACGGCGCGCCTTTAGACTACGCTCGTCAAGCTAGGATTCACCCGCGGTTATTCATGGAGACGAGAGCTGCGGTTTTACTCGATGACATGGCGAATGAGGCGGCTCTGGATGAGGCGTGCGCGTTGCTGCCGCGAATCGCGCATCCTCTCTTGCCCGTCAAGTTTATCGCGAGCTTGGCCAAACGAGGACGCTCAACGACGGCATTGATGGTTGCGCGCGCGCGCGCTCCGCACGGTGCGCTCGCGACGACGCCAGACGCGGAGACGATGGCGCTGGATGTGTCCATTCGCCTCGACTGCGACCTCGTAGCCGAAGCGTTTGTCGCGGTGCGAGACTCCTTCAAGCTGTTGCCCAAGCTTCACGAGGTCAAGACTGGACGATATCTCGTCAGTTTGCTTTTAGATCACGGCGTGCGCCAGTTGTGCTTGGATAAGATCTTATCGCTTCCGTTTTACGGAGAGATGGAGAAGATTTTGCTCGAGCTCTTGTGGGAACGAAGAGAGAGCGTGCCGATTGAGACGGGCGTAGAGTACCTCCTCAACAGAGGTCGTGCCTTGGAAGCAGCGTCGCTCTACTCCAAGGCTAAGAAGGAAGGTCGCTTGGACGCGCAACGCACCGTTAAACTCAAGGCGCGCTTGGAAGAAAACCTCGCGCAGCTTCCAGTGCCGCAAAAAGTCCTCGCACAAGACACCGCAACAGATGTGAAAGACACCAGCGTTCTTCTTCCGCGTCGACTCGTCGTCGAGTCTTCTACGGACCTCTCTTCGACCGTCAGCGCTTTGGTGACGCAGACAGAGCCGAGGGCATTCAACGCAATCGTTCGACCTGCGTCTGAAGATGTCGCTGGTCCGACGCCGTTTGTGCGACCACCCATCGAACTCGCCCGAGACGACGTTGACTTTGACGACGACGACGATGTGTTGGCGCGTGATTCCCCATTGGATCGGGCCACCGCCGCGTTCGCTTCCACCTCCATCCTCGGAAGTCCCGGACGCGCATCCACGTGGATGCCACCCGCAGCGCGCGCCGCGGATGCGTCGCCGGCGCGCGGCGCAGCGCAGTCTCCGATCCAATCGCTCTCCACCCCTTCCACTGCGCGACGCGGCGTCGTCCGTGGCGTTCCAGAACCTACAGCGTACGCTTCACCATTTGGCGGTCTCCGTCCCGCATCCACACCCGCGGAAACGACGACGACAATCGCAAACAACAATCGAAACGTGGAAACGACTGGCGCCGCCGCATCCGGTAGTCTTCTCTTCGGAGGCACCGTTTCCACCCCGTCTCGCGGTATCCGTCGACCCATAGCCATTTCATCCGCCTTCCCGGCGTTCATGTCCCCGGCTCCGCGACGTCCTGCCGGCGCTGACGATGCGTCTCGACGCAGTTGATGCAGCCGCGCGCGCGACATTCATGTTACCACAATTAGACTATTTGTCCATACACATGATTTGAACAACACTCACTTAACAGAACTGCGTTGTGAAATCGAAGACGCCCTGTACACCGCCGCGCGCCGCCGATCGGGCGTCGCTCTCGGCATCGCCGACGACGAGCTCGGAAGCGATGACGATGCATCGTCTTCGGCGTCGCACGCGCGTTCCTTTATTCTCATCAGACGACGAAGAAGAAGACGACGTTTATGAGGATGATTTTGGATTGCTGACGATTCAAAGAGGAGCGACGACTTCGACGACGGCGATGGAAGCCGGACGAGCGTTTTGGAGGGCGCGATTGTCGTCATCGTCGAACCAGGATGGGATGGTAGCGACGACTTCGACGACGCGAGGGTGGGATGAGGCGTTGACGGCGGGGGAGTGCGTCGTGTTTGGACTGCTGCGCGGGAAAGCGGGCAGCCAAACCAAAGCGGCGGTTGGAATGTACGCCGCGGTTTTGGATGGACGCGGGTACGGATTCGGTGGGGGTTCGCACGGCAGATATCAGAGGGCGTGTGATGCGCCGTTGACGACGAGCGCGAAGGATGTGTGTCGGTTTGAGGCGGTGAAAAGGGACGACGCGACGCGCGCTCGGAGCGCAGAGCGCGGAAAATCGTTGGATCCGAAACCTACAGATGGGGCGACGCAGTTGGTGGTGATGAGAGCGGGAAAATACTATGGGTTTCGATCGCACGCCGCGGGTGGGAAGCTGTTGCAGGCGCGTCGACACGAGCGAGACGGGGATGAGTTGTGTTTTTTCAACTTTAACTTTGGTGAGCACGAACAGTGGGAGCTCGTCGGGTTGGATTCGCGCGGCACTGCGGGGGATGATGCTCGATCTGGAAGCGTTATGCGTTTTAGAAATCGACGTTTGAGAGATATAGAGATAGAGGCGTGTGTGATGCGCGTGGCGAGAGAAGACGTGCCGGAGTACGCATTGGACGACATGGCGTTTTACGACGACGATTTGGCATATGTGGATTTGGGAGGATCTTCGTTCGATGCTTCTTCGACGACGACGATGACCAACGCGCTCGCCTCTTGGGAATCTTCGCCGCGATCCATCGTTCATGCCGCTGCTCTGCCGCCGCCGTTGCCAGTTCCTTTACAGAAAACACCGAATAGACGTTCGTCAAAGAGACGTGAACCGCCGCCAGTCATTTTGGTGGCTACGCCGCCGGCACGTACGTCGCCAACGACGACACCGGAACAGCAACAACCGAAGTCGCGGCGACGACCGACGAAATCAAAGACGATATCGCCGAAACCAGTGGCGCCATCCGCTGAGGAGGCGCTTCCGACGCAAGTGGTCGAGGCATGGTCCCAACTCTTCAACGAGGAAGTGCGTGTCCGTCGAGGCGTGGAGCAGCAACTTGTAGAGATGCGAACCGAGCTCAAGACGGTGGAGAAGAGTTGGATGAACTCGGTGCAGGCGGTGCAGCTCGAATTTGAATCAATCAATATCGAGGCGATGAAGACGTTTCAAAGGGCGTTGGAAAAGAAAATGTCGAGAGAAGCGAGAGATCTCAAGATGAAGGTGGCGACAAGATTTGTACACGGTTCAGAGAGGATTCTCAGGGACGCAGTCTTTAGAAAATGGAGAGCGCACGCCGCAGAGGCGCGTCAACTTCGAGTATCTATGGTTCGTTTCATGCTGCGATCAAACAAGCGCGGGTTACAGGGAGCGTTCGACGCGTGGAGGCAGTATGCCAAGTACGTAGCGACGATTCGACGCAAGGATGATTACGCATGCGCAAAATTAGAAAACAGAGTCATGCGTCGGTACTTTGAGCGTTGGGTCGCGCACGTATCCGAGTACAACAGGGCAAAAATAATCGCCGCTCGCGCTCACCGACGCGGAATGGCGGATAGACGCAGAGAAATCAAGCAAAAAGTGCTCTACTCGTGGTACCTGATGGCGCAGCGCGCAAGGACTGTACGACAGCTGCAATCACGCGCCGTCGCCAAGATGCGTAATCGAGATTTGGTGGATGCGTTCGATTTGTGGAGACAACGCGTAGAGGAGAAGAAGAGTTTCACCCAGAGACTGATGCGCGCATTCAACCGCTGGGACGATAGGACGCTGCACAGCGCCTTTTTAAAGTGGCGCCTCGTCGTGCTCGAGTCGCGACAGAGACAGAGAACCTTTTCTGGCGTGCTCGCGCACTGGAATAAGGATCAGAACAAGGTTCTCATAAGGTTGTACTTTCACGCTTGGAAGGCTCGAGCCGAGTTCTCTCGGTCTCACCGCTCGAGAATGGCGCACGTTCTGCTTCGTCATCATCAGAGCGGCAATGCGCGCGCAGTGTTCTATGCATGGAAAAAGCTCGCCAATCAGGGTGCACGCTCCAAGCGCGTCAAGGTTTTTGTGAGACGCGCTTGGATATCGCGTTACTATAAATCAACACGCGTCACTTTTGACGCCTGGCGCAACTACACGGAGAGAGCGACGCTACGTCGCGACATCATTCTCAAGTCAACGACGCGAATGAGACGCTTTGCGCTGTATAAGGCTTTCATGGGATGGTCCAACCGCGTGAAAACCCTCAACCACCAGCGCCGCACCCTCGTTTCCATCGTTAACCGCTGGAGGCATCGCACACTCTCCATTGCATGGTCACACTGGAAAACCCTCGCACGCGTCAGTAGTAAAAGCAAGGCCATTCAAGCCATCACCGCCTACCGAAGCATGGAGCGCGCTCGACTTCGCCGAGCCTTCAACGTCTGGAGAGCCGAATGGAGAAAGATCCTCAGCGCCGTCGTCATGCGCAGAACCTCAAACAGATTCGTCACGCTCAATTATTTCTTCAGCAAGTGGTGGGCTCAAGTTGAGGCTCGTTCCCACATCAGCCAGATGGTTGTCGCCAAGAGAGTCGTCCACAACCGCTTTCTCGATTGGTACTGGGACGTCTACGGCGAGGAATTCATAAAGGTGCTCAAATCCAAACGTCCCGTGGAAATCGTCGAGGATTCATACTCTGAGAGTTTTCACACCCCAATGGATAGTCCAGAGAGGCTTTTATGGTCTCCACCAAAGCCTCGTCGGCTCTTATGAGCGACGTTCGATTCCATCATTGTAACAAAAGACAAAGACGCGAACGCTCTATCCACTGTTGATCCTCACAATCAGGCACGCACTGCGCATCGACGATCGCATCCGCACCTCTCCGCCCATGTCTGCTGTGTCTCTCAAAACCTCCCCCGCGGGGTACATCGCCATTCCGTCCCGTCGCGTCAACCGACGCGGACTTCCGCGCGCGTGTGGCGTCGGGGGCACCGATGACGTGGACACCAGCAGTGCCGAGGGACGTCGTCGAACGACCGTCGGTCGACGCCCGCTCATCGCCATCCCGCTCGCCGGTGCCGCGCTCGCGGGAACGCCGCAACGCGCGGCGAACGCAGAGAGCGAGTTCACGAGCGATGCGGCCATGGCTATGCTCAACCGCACGGGTGAGATCGCATTCACCGACGACGAGTGGAAAGCCAAGCTCGAACCGCTGACGTATAAAGTGTTGCGAAAGGAGGCGACCGAAAGACCGTTTAGTTCCGAGTTGTACACGGAGAAACGGGTCGGGAGGTTTGTGTGCGCGGGATGTGGGACGCCGTTGTTCGATTCGGAGACCAAGTATGACTCTGGGACGGGGTGGCCGAGCTTTTATAAGCCGTTGGCGGGGAGCGTGACAGAGGTGCCGGATTATTCTATCGTCTTCTTGCCGAGGACAGAGGTGAGGTGTAAGGCGTGTCAAGGTCATTTGGGACACGTGTTTGAAGACGGCCCGCCGCCGACGGGATTGAGGTATTGCATGAACGGGGCGGCGCTCAAGTTTGAACCGTCTGCGTGATGGAGTCGAACAAGAGGGAGGAACGACGACTGCGCGTTCTAAAGAAGAATGTTTTACATTGGTAATATGTCTGATCCGTCCACTAGAAGAAATTTGTAATATCCGACACCGTACACTCGTTTTTATCGACCCACTTGAACCAGTCGCGCCAGATTTCGTTTGTCGACAGCGTCTCTCGGTTACCGAGGACGATGAGACCACGTTTAGCCCGGGTAATGCCGACGTTGAGACGCCGCGGATCGGCGACGAAACCGATACCCCCTCCGGCGTTGCTTCTCACCGTGCACAAGACGATGACCTCCTTCTCTCTGCCCTGGAATCCATCGACAGAACGGATTTCGAGCTCGTTCATCTTGTCCTCTTCAGTATAGTCTAAGAAGTTTCGCCTTTGATTGCCTTGCGCGCCATACTCCTCTTGCAAGAGTCGAACTTGCGCGGCGTACGGAGAGATGACGCCGATATCACCCGGTCCGACCAAGTCACCGCCATCGAGAAGGCTTTTGACGATATCAATCGCCATTTTCGCTTCTTCGGCGTTAAACAAGCTATTGCCGTCGGGAGCGCGTTTCTCTGGACCGGAAATCTCGACAAAGGCGACGGGAATTTTCCGCCGCGGCCAAGAGACGCCGGCAACCATTGGACGATCCTCTGGTTTAGGAGCCGAGCTCACCTTGCCGCCGTAGAAAGCGAGAGATGGGAACTCGGAGATTGAAGGGTGCATGCGGTACTGCATGTCCAAGAGAGAGACGTGCACTCCGAGCCTCTCCATGCGCTCAAACAGAGACACCTGCAAACCCGCGTCTACGGCATCGCGCGAAACGACAGTCGCCGGCAACTGTCGCGAATCACCCACGAGCACGGCGCTGAGCGCCTTGGTCAGGGGTATCAGAGCACCGGGTTCGGTGCACTGAGTCGCTTCGTCGACAACTGTTGCGGCGAATGAAATGTCTTCCAACAGTTCATCGCCCGCGCCAACACACGTCGTGCACACCACATCGACAGATTTCAAAATATTACGCGCCGCGGAGAGTTCCAGCTGCGTCGCTTGTTTTCGTTGGCGCGCAAAGCTTGGTCCAGTTCTACCACGAATTGCTTCGCGTATGGCGGCAGCTTGACGACCGAGCGGATGGAGAGCAATTTGCGCGTCGAGAGTCAACTGTTGAAGCCACGGCTGTACTTTCGCAGGCGCGCCCAAACGGACAACCCTCAGCGGTTTCCCTCCGACCACGAATGATTCTTTCGCTAATCCTTCTAAAATGTTATCGACAGCGACGTTGGATGCAGCGGCTGCGAGTACGACGGGCCCTCTTCCACGCCTCTGTTGGATGTCGGCGAGATGCACCGCGGCGCCAATGTACGCAATGAGAGTTCGCGTTTTCCCGGTGCCGGGCGGTCCTTGCCAGACTGCGAGCGTGGAAGACAGCGCACTCTTCACGGCAGCTCTCTGACTCGGGTTGAGGGGGTCTCGCACCTCTTTCAACGCCATTTGTAACTTTGGTTTTTGCGCCTTGCCCGCCCAGTACGGGGGCGCGCTCGCCAGTTCAGCCAGCGTTCCATTTTCGTCAGGCACACCCAATAATGCGCGCTGCAACGGTGCGTACGCCGTAGATGACGATTTTCTATCGTTTGGTTTCGCCGCGACCGCTCCGGGCATCCCAGACGGCTCGGAAAAGGCGACGAGGGCGGCGAGCGATCTGTCGTGCGCGACGGTGTTTGCGCTCAAATCGATTCTCCATCTTGTTCCTGACGTCACGAGCTCATTTAAATCGTCTTCATGAATCGCTAGCGTAATGTAATGCATCGCTCGAAGCGCCACCACACCGGTGATTCCACCAGAACCGTCGTGTTCGTCACCCTCGCTCAGCTGCACCATGTCTCCCGTCGTGAACCGGTGATACGGCAACTCGCGCCCGAGCGGAGAATTTTCCCGCCCGTCGTCAAAAGGGATCGTTAACCTCACGAGAGAATCGCGCTGGAGCACCCCTTCGTACCTCGCACGCAATCCCAGAATAGCGTACCCTTCGTCCACGAGCTTTTCCCTCGACCACGTGTTCAACCGCTGCTCCGAGAGCGCCATTTCTTCCTCGAGCTCGCATTTGAGCGCCTTGGCGAATCGCTCGCGGTGCGCCGCGTATCCCAACCTCAGCGCCGCCCGCGTCGACCCCCTCGATCTCGTCAAAGTCGCACCATCACCACCATCACCACGTCTACCACTCACCGGATCCAACAGATGCGAATAACTCGCAGACCCGCCACCGTCCTCCCTCTTTGTCGCCCCGAGCCTCGCCCACAATTTCTCTCGCTCCTCCGCCGCCTTTTTCGGATCCCTCGTCCTCCCCGATTTCCGCTCCACGTGCGCCCGAATGCTCTCTTCCGCCTCCAGTGGTTCTTCCGTCAACTCTCCGATCGATTTCGTCCTCCGTCTTCGCACAACCTTGGCTCTAGGATTCACCGCGGGCGTCTTTTTCCGCTCTGGCTGCGCCTTCGGTCCTTCGGCGTCGGCGCGTCGGCGCGCGCGCGCCGCTCTTCGTCTCTCCCCTCGTTCGCTCGCGCCCCCGGGCGTCGACGACGACGACGACGACGACGACGACGCGCGAGTTCCACCCCGCCGTGACGATACCGGTATCGACGGCACCGACCCCAGCCTCGTCGGTGACACCATCATCATCATCATCGTCGTCGTCATCTTGTACACGACGCTCCGTCGTACCGATCGAAACACACGGACACACGGATGGACGGACGGACACGGACGAGAGAGGAGAGACGAACGAAAATAACGATACCGAGAGCCGAGCGAGGGACGGGGCGAACGAGATCCGATCCGATCCCCGCGTCCCCCGTCGCGGCGCTCTGTCGCGAGCGCGCGGGTGCACGAAATTCAAAAAAACGCACACACAGGTACAGGTACACAGGTTGGTCTAAACATAGTAAAGTACGAAGTACAACTGTTTACCCATACATCTAAAAAGTGCACACAGATGATGTTGCACCGAGATGCGTCACTCACACACTCCCTCATTCACTCTCTCTCTCTCTGTCGGCCGAACCGACGGACGATGACGATGACGACGACGACGACGACGATGACGACGGGAGCGGCGATGGCG
>JACLAB010008807.1_pt1 | contig 18230 bp, 10 predicted proteins | sample 8027921 | NCBI WGS metagenome assembly JACLAB01 (sample SAMN15725117, study PRJNA655200) | protist metagenome | isolation source: fluorescence activated cell sorting (FACS) single amplified genomes of... | place: USA: West Boothbay Harbor, Gulf of Maine | collected 2000-07-19 | reverse complement strand
GCATCAAATTTGGCTTCACTAAATGCGGCGTTGAGCGACAAGATATTCCGTGAGGAATGGAGCCTGGAGTCTGAATGCAACTGGTTTAAATTCTCCGTCAAGGCTCTCGCAAGCCCCTCTGCGGTCGATTTGTGATCATCATACGACGGCGTTGACACATTTGGTGATGAGGAACAAAGCAAATCTATGTCGTTTGTCGAGCCATTCACCTTGAACATTCTCTCTGAAACCTTCTGAGCGAGTTTGAATGCGTGGGTCACCGTCTTTTCCTTGACGCGTCCTCCATCGATTGCGTTGTACCATGGGGCCTTTTCACCCCAGCCAGCGCTATAACCACCACCAGCTGTATTCAAAACGACCTTGTTCTTCTTTGCTATGACGAATAGTGGATTGTAATCATGGCATCCGTGTACGAAGGACGCGCCAAGATCAACATCTATACTTGGCAGATCGTACAAAGGCAAAGCGGGCATTGTCATCGTGTGACAGCGCCCACCCGGACGATCTCGAGACTCTAAGATAACTACATCTTCAATGCCGTGTTCTTTCAGGCATCTTGCTGCGCTCAGTCCAGCTGGTCCAGCACCAATCACGACAACTCGCGGCGGAGCGCCACCTCCCCACTGCTTTATGCTTTCCAGCGTTTCGCTCGCTCGACGGCGCTTGACGCTCTTCTTTGCCGCAGAATCTAGAGCGTCATCATTTGTTCGTTTCTTCTTGTTATACTGTCGTTTTGCGGGTTTGTCTTCAGAAAGTGGTTTCGAAACAGATTCTTTTCGAGCCTCGACGGCTTTTGACACCTTACCGCTCGACGCTTGCAGTAGCGCTGAATCTTCATACATGCCAAGGTGCACTCTAGACGCATCATAGTTGAGCTGTTGGAGCGTCTCGGACACATCATTCTTGTTTCCAGTACACTTTTTAAACCTTTTCCAGCATTGCCTTAATTCTAAGATCATCTTCCGGTTTGCCTCAAGCGCCAACGTTGCAGCTTTCACGGATCGAAGTTTCTTCGTATCGCATCCTGGCTTGTATGCTCCCACGGCATCACAGTTTTGAAAACATATCATTGAACCAGTTGTCCGATCAATTCTCACAAAATAACAGTCTTTCGAAATCGTCTCGCCGAGACGAGGCGGACTGCTGTACACGTAGACGTCTCCATCAAACCATTGCAATGAATGTGGTCGTGTACGAAGTTTGGCAAGACAGCCTTCGCGATCATCATTCTTATCTGTAATATCTCTGAATTCTTTTGGGATTTCTTTCGTCACTGAGTTCGGGCCAAGCACTACAGAAGAAACCTTGATAGGCTTGCTCGTTAAAACTTGCGAGCACGCACGCGTCACGCATTCCATCGACGGCGTCACTATCACTTTCGGAGAGTTTTTCTCAACCAGGAAGATATCGCCTGTTTTGGCTTTTCCTAAGGCACCAAGAAATTTTACGGCGTAATAATCTGCAGCTGTTTTGTTGTTGGGTAATACCAAGTCTCGTACAAAAATGCCTGCGTCAGCAAACAACATTCCTGGTAACGCGTAGTCATCGTTCCGCCCTTCAATCTTGACGGTGCACCACTTCCAACTAAAAGCCTGACGACTTTTATCTACTCTGGCTGAAGTAGTCGCCGCTATCGCGCTCGACTCAGTCGGTACTATTTGCCTGGTTGATTTACGTGCTCCAGTCAAAGATTTCTTTCCATTTAACTTCTGATCGACGCGGAGCCGCGTTTTCGGCGTCGCGTCTGTCGTTTGGCGAGACTTTTTGCTTGGGTACACTCCACCAACTGAATTCTGATCCATATGACCTTGAACATCGCGTGACATTGCGCATTCCAGTTCGCCATCTGCACATACTTCTATAAAGCGTGTTTGGCCCGCGACGACTCTTTTGGAAGCGGTTCCTCCTCGAGAGACTTCGCGGTCCACTGCTTCCTTGTCCAGATTCGCTTCGCCCAATTGCGCGGCGAACTTCAACGTTTGTATTTCCGACTCAACTGCTGGTGTGATATCAATTGAATGAGCAACATTCACCCTCACTTGATTATCTACGTTATCGTGTGCTTCGTCGTCGTCGTCCTCGTCGTCGTCGTACGCCATTCTGGTTGACGTGCGTTCGCGAGAATTCTCACCCTCGGAGCGTCGAACTGTTCAGAGCGCGTCAATTTCGCTGTCAATACAAAAACCAACAAGCGATTGCACCGCAATGCGAACAGTCGATAACGTCACGTTGCGCGTAGTAAGTGCAACGCGCAGGCGCAACCTCGATCTCGCGCCGCACTGTGACAACAACAGGTTTCGAGCACGCGTTGACTTTTGTCTTTTGTGTGTAAGAGATTCGTGTGTAATGCCTCAATGCGCGCACGAGAGCGCCGTCGGAGCACAGGCGCGAGAAAAGTCATGATTGATGTTGGTTCTTTCACTATGATGTACCGATATTATATTAATCCTCCTAGCTACTAGTATAAGGTTGAGGCCTCGGCGCGTCGATGCCGCTTGCTATGGATACTTGGTCAATACGGGTTCTTGGTATTCCTTGTCGTACGCCAAGCCTCGGCGCTGGAAAATAGTAAACGAGTTCTGGAACATTTTCATAGGTTCTAAGAATGAAATTTCAGTGAAGCACCCGTAACCACGATTTTGTTGTTGTTCGCGGTCACGAGCGAGCTCTCTCATACTCTGCAACCATGAACGAGATAGTTCATTCGTCAGCGTTGAATGAACAAGAATCATTCCACCGTTTTCGTTCACTCTGTTCCACCACGCATCAAAAAACCCCGCTATTCTATTCGCGGCGCCCAAATCGATCCACAATAAGTCAAACTTTTTCGGGACGGCTAACGTGCTCGCCAGATCAAAGTTGAACGCATCTGCTACATGAACATGAAGTCGCTCACTGTTACCTAGCTTCGCTGCAATATCTTGAACAAGATGTGCGGTAGTAGCATGATGTGCCATGTTATCCATGATGTGCAGTTCACCGTCATATGCGTCGAAGCCGTCGTAACCATCAACCGACCATGGCACGTCGCCGCACGTCGCGCGACCACTTGTGCGCAAATCTCGGTACATTTGCAATTCATCGGCGTTGTCTTGCAGTGCTTGAAGAAGAAAAATCGAAGTGTATCCAGCGCCCACCTCTAGCACCCTGTTGGGTTTAACGAAGCGTGTCAGCGCGTATAGTATAGGACCCATGTTTTCGGCGCCCATGTGTAAGTCGTAGAGCGGGTCGATGATTTCAAGAAATTTCGGATCATAAATCCTACCTGTAGTGCGAATGACATCTTTCGCGTCGTCGCTCGCATTCGTGGGTGGTTCTACCCCAGCGTTGCCTGAATTTTTTCTTGCAGCGTTTGGGCTCGCCGGGGGACTCTTAGGTGCGGGGCTCTGAATCTGTGACCAGCACGAGGAGTTTGCCCGACGCGTATCATCTAAGCAAGCATCTACTATCTCATTCGCATGTGGTTCTGTTAAGCCAGATCCTGTGAGATGTTCGACGATGCTCGTGCGTTCGTCGCCGTCGATTCCGTTTGGATTGAACAGCAACGTCGTGATCCTACTCACCACGTCCTCTTCAAGTTCCCGGAGCATGTCAACGTACCACGCGTAGTTTAATTTACACGCATGCTTTTCAAGCATGTTCCGTGGTTCGCGATCCATGTTTTTGATGATTCTTCGCGCTCACTTTTCGTCCGCTACACGTAAAGTTATGGCGTTACATGACTGATGATGATAATTTACACCTTTCTACAACTCACCGACTCAGCGCGGCGGCATACTAATTTGTTCCTTCGGCCTTGGATGGAAACCACTCATCCTTTCGGATGCAAAATGAATAACAACGAACAACTCAAAATACGCTCGTGGGGCTTACGGTTCAATGAGCGGAAAGCCGTGAAGAACGCCAGTTGGAGATTGCGGTTGCTGCTTTGACGTTGTCGCAGCCGTCGGCGACGAGCTTGGCTCTGCTATGCACGACCAGCACGACAGATTTACCTTGCGCGAGGACTCAAGCACGCTTGAGACCAGCGCATCAGCATGCGACGAAGTCATTCCGCAACGCTCAAGATCAGAAACGATCTGCTCGCGCTCAGCAGCGTCGGGCGGGGTCCACCGAGACAATGCCGATGTTATATCGTCAACTCGACTTTCACCAAGTTCGAAGCGTAGTGCATCGACGTAGCGCGCGTCAAAGTTGAACGCTAGCTGTTCAAGAATGTTACGCGTGTTATCCATTACTTCTTGCGAGTTTTGTCGGGACGTCGTCGCGTGCGAGGAAGTTCGGTGTGGATGAGCTGCTTTGGCGCAGTACTGCAAAATTCTTGGAATATTCCATTCGCTCGCGTTCTCACGCGTCCGTCGCGCTAAGCCTGCATATGAAAGTTTCAGCGCTCGCCTTTCCGGCCGCCGCTCCTCCATGTAAGATTATAAATTTTCGGCCACACACAGGCGACCGCACCACGTTAGCGCTCATGCCTTCACGACCCATGAGCGCGCACGAGCTGGTAAACTGCCGCCACGTCGCCGCCATGTTGGTTTCGTCAGCTATTTGGGACACATTCAAAACATATGCATCGCATAGAGCACGATCATTATCACCGCCACCGAAAATGAACCACTCATTGTCAACGAGCACTGCTGAATGACCTGCCCGTGGACTCGGCACGTCGCTATGGCTATCAATATTGATGACGCGCCACGCGTCCTCCACCGCGTCGTACGCGTGCACCTCGCCACATGAACAGACTTCATTGCCATTCGATCCTCCAGTTACTAGCATGTACCTATCAGCTATGCATACCGCAACATGCGCACTGCGTGCGTGTAAGCCATTCGAGCGCTTTAGCCACGTTTGATTTATTGTGTTGAATTCCCACAAGTCGCTGCAGTCGTCACCCGTCTTCGCGTCAACTCCACCAAAAATGAACACACTTGAACCAATCCTAGTCGCCGTATGTGTCGAGCGTGCTCTGGGTGACAAATCGCCGCGTGCATCTATATGCATCCACTTGAACGATGCATCCATGGAATAATCATCGTCAGCCAATTCGATTGCAGAAACTTTTAATGGGTACTGCGCAGTTACGTCGCAGTCGTCTTTTCCTCTTCCACGAAACGCGTATAACACTGTTCCAACCTGCGCGCTCGCTAAGCCATCACACGGCGACCCGGGCCAGCGAAGGTGCGCACCGGTCCATTTACCAGTGTTTAAATCTAATCGCCACAAGTCACCTAATAGACGGCCATTTGATGCGCGCCCGTGGGAAATGTACAGCGTCGTTTCGTCAACAACTGTTGACAAGTGCCCATATCTCGCGATGGGCAACATCGAATCGGAGCACGGAATCGCCGCAAATTCATCGTCAGCGCAGTGCGAAAACAACTCGTCCAAAAACATCGCTGGTTGCAAAGATTTGAGAGCAGAACTTTCATCTTTTGTTGTTTCCAGTCCAGCTTCGGCGAGCGAGCGATAGAATTCTAAAGCACACTCCTTTGCCGTGGCGATGAGATCGCGCCTTTGCTGATCACTCATACCACGCACGAGCAACTCAAACCAGTTTGGATAGTCGTAAGCAATGATTTCGCAGTACAGTTCCATGCAACACGTTGCTTCCATGTCGCCAAGCATACTCCACGCATCATACGACAACGCTTTGGCGGGATACCAAAATTCCGACGGTCTTGGCCCAGTACACGGACCACAAGCTGCCTGAGTTTCTAATGCATCCAAAACAAGCGTCTTGTCTTCGTCGAACAACGCTCTGGGTGAATCAACGAGCTGCTCCATCATAGCGGCGCGTCCCATGGTGCGCAAATCTGAAACTGCTTCGTTCAGCTTCCGATATGTTGACGTCGTTGATTCAGGAACTGCGGCGGTGGGTGAGGCATGGGTCCGGAACGCACACGCGAGATAAAATCGTTCGGGACCGCGCATGTGTGCGTGCGTGCGCGCGCACACGTGCACTTTCGCGCGTCGCACTGTGGCCTAGGTGGATGAAAAATTCAAGCAGTCGCAGAAACAGTCAGTCACCGCGTTTATCCAGCGCTGGGCAGCTCACCTTGACGAACTTGTGCTCGTCATATGGCGCCATGCCGCGCGGATCATCCGCGGCTAAGATACTCTTTGTTTCAAATAACGATGGAACGTCGTTTTCGGAGGTGAACGCCATTGTCTCTGTCGTCATCGTTGCGTTGTGGGTGCGACTTTCCATGTTGCCCTTCGTGGACCGTTACACACAAGTTTCACAGACAAAACGGTATTCAACTTGCATTGAGCGCACGTTGGATGTGGCAACGCTGATTCTCCCGTCAATCGGAAGCATGTTTACCACTGAACGCGCGATACTAGTATCAGCATGGGCTTTAGTCGCAGGTTGTTTGATGCTCTGGATGACCCAAAGTGCACGCGCGCACGCGGCGCCAGTGGCGAAAACCCATAAAAGGACGAAAGTTGACGCCAGCGTCGCGCAAGCATTTCGATGCGATGATGCCATCGCGATGTACCGCTATACGCTCGCCATATTAACGGCTGTCGCTATCTTGGCGATTGATTTTACGATATTTCCTCGAAGGTTGGGCAAGACTGAAACGTTTGGGGTGAGTTTGATGGACCTCGGCGGAGGCGCATTCGTGTTTTCATCGGGAGTGGTATCCAGATTTGCGCGAGGGCGAACATATAGATCATTTCGTGCGAGTATGGTGAAGGTTGCTCCACTGTTCGCGCTTGGAGTTGCGAGATGGCTCATCACAACCGCCGTCGGGTACCACTCTGTAGAGACAGAATATGGCCGGCATTGGAACTTCTTTTTCACCCTCGCATGCGTGAATGTATTTGCTAGCATTCTCACGATACCACCTAAGAAAGCGCTTTCTCTGGGACTATGTATTTCTCTCGTCTATCAGTGTGTACTTTCCCGACTTGCGAGCGCTTGGATATTACAAGCACCGGAAGTGAGACGTCATCCTGAGCACATGCTTCTGAGATTTGCATCCATGAACAGAGAGGGATTATGTAGTGTTGTTGGATATTACGCAATTTATTTGATTGCTGTTCAGATTGGTTGGTTTTTAGCGCAACCAATTTTGAATTTCAGACGCTGGGCGCGAACGGCGCTTATAGTGGTGAGCGCACTGTGGTGCGCGGCGCTCGGATTACACAGATTCGTCGAGCCCGTTTCGCGCCGTAGCGGGAACGCAGCGTACGTTATGTGGATATCCGCATATAATATGCAAGTAATACTCGCATGTGTGATAATGTCACACATTTTATGGTTGGTGCGGCAGCAGCCGAGCGCCGCGCCGATGTTAGTCCAAGCTGTCAGTACAAACCAACTCGCGGTGTTCTTGTGTGGAAATTTACTCACTGGATTGGTAAATTTGAGCATAGACACAATGCAAGTTAGTGATGTCGGCGCGTGGATAGTTATGGGCGCGTACACAAGTACGATTTGTGCGTGCGCGCTTTTGTGTCACAAAACAAAAGTAAAAAGAGCCTGACCGTTTCGAGTCAGAGAGGGGGGAGATGTACCAGTAGTAGATGAGTAATTGTAGTGAGAGGAAAAGAAAGGAGCAAACGCATGGAACTTTGCACACGCGTGTTATCAACGAAGCCTTCTTGGCTCTGTATTAAAAATCTACCATCACGATACGAGAAATCGTAAAATTCCACCGCGCCTAACGCGCCCTCAACCTTTAGTTTGCACCAAAAGCAACTTATCTGTTCGCCTTGGCCTGTGATATGGAAAACGCGTGTAACGCAACAAGGGTCAGTACAATTGTGCAAGACGAATAAATCAGTAGCTAGACTACGCCTCACAGCGGCGAGACGATGACGATGCGCGGTGAGCCACAAAGCGACAGTACGTACCACACGCTCCAACTCATCCTTCTTCTTGATGGCATAACTGTTCGACGAACCCTTCGCCGCATTAATCAACTCGTCAGCCAAGCACTCAGAAATCGTCTTCACGTTACGGAACGCAGCCTCACGAGCGCCAGTGGTGAGCAAGTAAATGGCTTGGTTCACGCGACGAAGCGGCGACATATCGACGGCTTGACGACGCACGACACCGGCGGAGCCAATGCGCGTGGCATCTTCACGGGGACCGGCGTTGATGATGGCATCAACAACAACTTGGACCGGGTTTTGATCGGTGAGCAAGTGAATGATTTCCATCGCATGCTTCACGATGCGCACCGCCATGAGCTTCTTGCCGTTATTGCGGCCGTGCATCATGAGCGAGTTGACGAGACGCTCGACGATCGGGCACTGCGCCTTGCGGAAACGCTTGGCGGCAAAGCGGCCAGCGGTGTGCGGAACATACACCGCATATTTCGGCTTCACCGCGATGTAATCCTAAGTCGGTGCAAAACAAAGTCGACGGTCAGACACGAGCGAGGGAACGTGCGCTCAAATCGCGCGCCACGGCAGCGGAAAGGGTTTTCACCCATCGAATGCGCGAACGAAAAGTGGACCGTGCGCGCTACACACCTCCAAAGAGATGTCGTTGATCTGTGAAATAAATACAAACGTTGTCGTCAGTCGCGTGTTCACTCGACCACGTCGTCGCGCGCGATGTAAACATCCCTATACACTCCGCGCACGCGCGCGCGGGGTTGCGAGACCCTAAAGCACGACGATCTCGTGCGCGTGCGCGCCCTCGAACCTCGCGCCACGCGCGCGCCACGCTCAATGTTCGCGCATAACGACGTACCTCGACGTCATCAAACGTCCATTTGCCGAAAAGCTTCACTTCTTGCGTCGTCGCCATCGTGCTGCGCGTCAAACTAAGAGGCCGATCGCTCGACGCGCCCGGCGTCTCGAGAGCCCGTGACCGTGAAAAAGTGGCCCAGTGCACGCGATGACGGATTTTGCTGAATTTTCCACCATAGATGCAACACCGTGACGGAATTTACTGTTTGGACGCGCGTGCGACGTCCGCCGTCACGCGGCGACGCGCGCGCACACGTCGGCGGCGCTCGCACGGACGAACGACGGGAAGGGCGCACATCGAACACTCATGGCTGGGAAAGCAAAGCCTAAAAAGGTGCGTTTACGCGCGTGTTTTCGATCGAACGACCGCACGGGACGGGCGAACGCGCCGCGCTGCAGGTGGAACGAGTGGAAGACTTACCCGCGTTGTTGTCATCGTTTTTCTCGCACAGCACACCGCGAAGGAGCTCGCGTCGAAGGCGGCGGCGGCGTTAACGAATAAAGGTGGTGGTAAACTCGGAGCGAAAGATCGCGCAGGTGGCGCGGCGGGTCATGCTAAATACAAATGTCCAATTTGTGCGCAAGCTACGCCGTCACAGAAGAACGCGCAAGACCACTGGGATTCCAAGCACTCAAAGTTACCATTCGACTTTGATGATTGGAGTGATTTGCACAAAGAGCATGGTGGAACGACGAAAGGTATAGGCGTAGCGGGAGGCAAGGCCAAGACGGTTCACGAACTTCAAAAGACTGAAGCGGGAAGAGCAGAGTTAGCGAGGATCCAAGCAGAAAAGGAACGCATAGCTAATCTACAGTTTTGATAGCGAGGATTCAGTTTTGATAATATGAGTTGATTGATGTATATTTATGAGTTTTCAAAACCGATACGGGGACGAAGGTTGCAAGAAGCGGGAGTCGCTCCGACGCTCCGACGTCAACCGAGCCTCAGATGACCTTTCGACATGCTCTCTAGTGTCGCCCCCGGAGAGTGTTCTTCCCAATCGAAGAACACTTCGAGCATGACCAAGTAGTGATATACGTCCGTGAGCGACTGTGGATCAAGAAATAGGCTCCCACAGTGCGCAAGGATCATTTTCATATCCTTTTCGATGGGCGCAAAGCGCTTGCATCGAAGGCGCATCAAAAAGTCATTCACGAGCAATTGACAATAGTGCACGCGCTGAAAGTGGGGACTTTCGACCGAAGCTCCACCGCCCCATTCAATTTTCCAGGGCGGCTTGCCTACCCAGCTGCCCACGCCCTCTTTCAAGCTAAAATGAATCTTGTCGCTTTGACGCTTCGCTAACAGTGCAATTTTCTTCCCAGCGCGAACTTGTACTCCGCGTTCAAGATATTGCAACGCTTGACCCCAATAATGTTCTGTACTTTCGTTGGCACTCGAGTCTTCATCTGCATTTCCCAGTGTTGCAAGGATCTCATGTGCTTCTTCACGGCGTTCTTCGGTGGAACCTTTGATTTTTTCGCCTTTCGCCTCATCGCCGAGTTGTTTGTCGCCTTTTTCTTCCTCATTTTCGTAACTTGCGAATGCTTCGCTCCTTGGATTACGAGAGATATTATCTTGTACTCTTCGCAGGGAGTCTTGCATCGATGCTTTAGCCTTTGAACCGTCGAAGTCACCAAGAATTGTTGCGTCTTCAATGACGCCACCCTTACCAATGCCTGGTGGTGCCGTCGTAATCGTTTCTTCTTCATCCATGTGCAAGTCAAACCAGAAGCAGACCGCGTTTAAGTAACCATGTGCTATGGTTTCCATTTTCAATACTGTTTCTTTACCTTTGCTCTTTTGCGAATCATCAAAAAAGAATTCAAACACTCGCTTTGGTTTGGTAAGAACACGATACGGCTGATCTCGCATGTACGTCGCTTCGTATGAACTATCCCAACGATACTTATTGAACGCACTCATATTGAAACCATCAATGTCACTCGTATATGCCTCGATGCCCACACAATAAACTGTTGCTGCTGCCGGAACGACGGCGCACGAAGACGACGCGAGTCGCCTTCGCGCCGCATCCAACAAGAACAACACGTGATCGCCAGTAAGTCCTGCATCGAAAACGTCTAAGACAATCATGTTACATCCATCGTACGGCACGTGTTTGCCTCGCTCAAGCAATGCGACATCGCGTTTGAAAACGCTTACTTTGGATCCCAAGCCGTTAGCGGCAACGTTGCGTCTCGCCACATGCACGAGAGACGGATGCGTGTCACACGCAACGACAGACTCGGCGCCAGAACGCGCTGCGAGCATCGCAAGTACACCACTACCAGTTCCAATATCTAGTACCCGCGCTTGCTCACCATTGGCTTTAATTTTACCGATTTGTCTTTCAATGGCGTCAGCGTACGCTGCAAGGCGTCCTTCATCGCGAAGCATATGAAAATGATATTTTGGGAAGCTTGCATCGCGTTTACTCACGTGATCATATTCGGCATCTTCAACGCTAAAGTGGATACCCACGGTATTGTGAGCGCACGTTACCGGTAATACCATCCCATCGTTCACGGCAATTTGCCCCGGCATGAATTGAATCGCGGCGCGCATCGACGACGGCGAGTTTTCATCTCGCATCGGATTTGTCGACAGCGTTATATCATCAATCAGGGTCAAATCGTACCAGAATACAATTGCGTTGAATTTTCCACGTTTACTGAATGTCACATCTAGTATCTGCTTCTCCGATGACTCTGGAGGCATCAGCATGTCAAACGTGAACACCTGCATGGGCGCGCTCAACGCTGTGTACGCATCCGTCGTGAAATCTACACCACAAGCGTACGTCGGGTGGAATCTGTAGCTGTCTATAGCGCTCAAGTCTAATCCATCTATCGACGGCGTTCGAATCTCTACCGCCTGTGCATAAAGAGTTGCGCTTGATGGCATGACGATGGCGTCTGGCAACAACAACTGATCGAGCGCATGTTTCACCGCTGGAATCATACCTGAACTGAGCAAGCCGTCATCTAAGACATCACAAATACACAAATTGCACGAAATGGGCACATCGCGCAGTAAACTGAGATCTGTCGGGCGCTTATAGATTACTTTAACTTGATCGTCGCTGTAACCGTTGTTCAATAAATTTTCCTTTGTTGCCATAGCCATGTAAAGCCAGCGTTCAGACGCAGTGACGTGATGGGCGCCGTGCTTAAGCGCAATCATTGTATTGATCCCCGCTCCGCACCCCAAGTTCAGCACGCGCGCATCCTTCGCTTCGGCATGAATCTTATCAATGGCGCGCTTAATTGCGGCGTCGTATTTCAATCGCCGCTCCTCGTCGTGCAAAACTCTGAAATACCGCTTCGGAATGCGGATATCCGACTGAATTGTCATGTAATTGTACGTATCTTTTAAGTGATGATCATTTTCAGCTTGAAACGGCGTGAGCAACTTGTTTGGTAATAGATCACGAGGATGCACGCGATGCAGAGGCGCTGAGTACGGTAGCGACGAAATACGTTCATTCGTCTTACCAGAGCTCGGCAATGCATACTGAACTTTTTCCTTACCACGTCCAACATAAAGATCACGAATAATAGCTTGAGTAGATTCTTCTAAACCACGTTTCAGTTCTTCGTCGTTCGGTGCCATCGATAAACCGAATTCAAACTCCAACTTGGCGAGTTTCGGTTGCTTGAGTCCCATGAGCGCGAAGCCCTTTCGGGCGTATCCCTTGACGAACGTCTTCACCGAACTACCTTCATCACTTTGAAGTTGAGTGAATCTTTCATTCGCTAAGGTTTGTGCGCGATGACCATCCCATAACGCCTCATCGAATAAACCGAGATTCAAGTACGCGTGCGAACGATTGGAGTGGCATACGTACAGCGTCGGGTGCGTCACGTTGTTCTCGTTAACCTTTCGAAAGAGCTTTGCGTACGAAACGACACAACCCACATTATCACCACCACGTAATCGTTTCACGGCTTCGTTATTCAAGTCTGTAATCGATCTTGACTTAAAATTCTTGTCACGAGCAAACTCAGCGTCGCGCTCTCGTATGATTAAAATGCGCACGCGTACGTCGCGCTCGTCAATCTCCTCTCGCGCGTGTTTGGGCACATCTTTCTCGCCTAAACTTTCATGCACGACGTCTTCGTCATCAAAATGACACTCACTTTCGGCATTTGACGACACGTCGTCATCCATATCGTCGTCGTCATCATCAAATACGCCCACGCCTCGTCCCGTCCCGTCACCACACTTTGCCAACGCATCGTCAATCCACGACGTCGTCGTCATGTCTTTCTTTTCGTCGTCGTCGTCGTCGTCGTCGCGCGTCGTCGCGCGTCGTCGTCTGTCGACCGCGACTTGGTCGTTCTCAACCATCACCTCGTCGTCGTCGTCGTCGAGTTGTGTCGCGTCGTCGTCAACGCCCGTTTCAACCGTTTCGTTGTCGCGTGCGTTTTTCCTTCACCGCCAACGCTCGAGAGCGTTTGTCAGACCGTTCGTTGACACCCTTCGTCGTCGTCTTCTGTATAGCGGATTTCGACGTTGAGTATTGGTATACTTCACAACACGTGCGCATCGCCGCGCGCGATTGTGCGGTGGATATGGACAATCCATCGCTCAATACACATCCATGAGGGTCCATGATTGTACATGATATAGCACACCCCACGTGTCGTGTGCCATACAACCCGTTCACAACGCGAAGTATCACGCAATCAATGATCCACGTCATCTCCGCATCGCCGCCCATCGCCGGGCTCCGCGAAAGGTCGCGCGTCGCGCCCGGTGTCGACCTCGGCCCTTGGGATGGTTAACTACGACGACGCGGAAACAAAGGGGGGCGACGACGACGACGACGAGGTGATGGTTGAGAACGACCAAGTCGCGGTCGACAGACGACGACGCGCGACGACGCGCGACGACGACGACGACGACGACGGGTATATCACGCGTGACGGGGTGACGCAACGCATCAATCGCGTGCGTGATTCACTCCAAGCATTGGCGCGCGCGCGCGCGCGGTGTCGAACGCGGGTGAAGTGTCTCGTGGCGAGCGCGTCGAGCGCATCGACCACGGTGGGGCACGCGTCGTTGACGTTGGCGCCATGGCGGACGATTTGCATGCGTTCCTGTCTACGCTACCGGGTGAACCCGAGGGAGATTTACGCGTAGACGCATTTGATGACGTGTGGAAGTCGCTGGATATGCATCTCGACGACGACGACGACGACGACATGGTTGGCGATGCTGGAGCGTCGGGCGCGCGCGAGGCGGCGGCGAAGCGCGAGGGCACGCTCACGCGGTCAAACGTGAGTAATAGTCAAACATACATGAGCGAGGGGATGGAGATTGTCAAGTTGGCGGTCGATGCCGTGGGGATTGACTTAAATACCGCTGGGACGACTGCGAAAGACGTATCTAATGGGCTCAAAAGTGTGCTCGAGGACGTCGTGGGGCTGTCTGGGAACGACCAACAGGGCTGCCTCGCGCAGCTATGGATGGCCGAGCATCGTGACGGTGATGTGGTTTTGTGCTGTCATAAAGAGTTCGTTCGAGTCAAGGCGACGCATCGCGCCGACTTATTGTCAACCTACCACGATAGCTGGAAGTTGTTCTTCTTCAACACGTCGCTTTCGGGCACTGAGGCTTTCTTGGGCGCACCGGGACGGGTTTTTTCAGCAAACGAGCCCGAGTACACGCCATCGACGCAATGCTACACAGCACCTGAGTTTTCTCGTCACATACTCGCGCAGCAGTGTGGAATACACACGTCGTTAACGATGCCAGTGGGCGTTGGGACTGACCCTTCGCGACCTCTCGGCGTTTTGGAGTTGTCCTTCAATCACATCGTGGATAGTGTTGGTAAAGTGTACGTAGATGTCAAACGTGCGATTGAGGCGCATGGATTATGTACGGTAGAATCCATGCGCATGGCGCCGCGAGAGGTTCTGTCAAACGCGATTGCGGCGGATCTGAATCGTATCAACGTGCGCGAGACCGAGGCTGCATTGAAAGCATGCTGCCAATCTTTAGACATTCCTTTTGCGCAGATATGGATCCCGTGCAACAATAGTTCTCTCGTCACTGCTGGCGCTCCATTTTATCAGAGTTCGGGATATTTTCAGCACTACCGAGAGTCGGCGTCAAATATTTCTGTAGATTTGCACAGAGGCGTCGCTGGTAAAATTTGGTCAAAGGGGAGCATGATATGGGTGCACGACTTGAACACTATCTCTCATAGAGATTTACCCTTGAAACACTCGTGTATTTTGCTCAAAATGCGTGGCTTTTGCTTTGTGAAGATGGCTTTGCGCAAGGTGGCATCGGGAGAGCCGCTGCCAGTCGTGTTAGAGGTTCAGCTCAATCCAAACTTGAGTACGCCACGAGAACAAGCCAAAACCGTTCAGCGTTTCTGGTCGAGCATTGAACAATGTCTTGATGCCGTCGTATGTACAAATACTGATAAATCCTGGCTCGAAGATATGAAACAGACGCAGGTATCAAACAACGCGGCGATGGCATCGCTCGACGATGATCCGCTTTCTGTTACGCCTACCCAACAGCAGCTTCGGGACAGCGGCGCACTTTGGGGCATCACACTTGAAGTCTTACAGCAAAACTTTCACAAGCATTTGAAGCAGGCTGCTTCAGATCTTGGCGTGGGGAGTACGACATTGAAGCGCATTTGCCGACAGTACGGAATCACACGTTGGCCGCGTCGGTCGTTGAATAGCAAACACGGCAAACTCAAACAAATGATGAACAAAATGACAGGAGAAGGCGCTCCAAGTTCTTCGCACGTTACAATCGATACATTATTGGGGTCGCAAACCATGAGTATGACGACGGACACCATGAGTCACATGGTCGAAGGGGAGAGCGTACACGGGGCTTCGGCAATGTCTTTTGCAAGCGCAGGGGGAAGTTTGGAACACAGTATACATGGAGGTAGTACTGGCATTCGCGCCCATCCATACGCCGCACCAGATGGATTGGTTTCGCCGAGTGGATCAGATTCGTACAAGCGCGGTCTTGAAGAGCGTGTACATAGAGGCGCGCATTTGGGAGCGTTATGGGGGGGAGCTGAGTCAAGGCAAAAATCTCAGCGAGGGATGTCATGGCATGGTAACTCGAGCGCGCGTCTCGCATTGAATGATGATATTTTTACTAGATTCGAGCAAAGTGTGCATGGTACGCATAATTTTGGCATGCCTCCAGCACCGATGGATCAATCCGTGCACGGCGGTCATGAAAGTTATCAAAGCGTAGCCATGTTGAGGGAAGAGATGGCGAATTTCTTTGACGAGTTTGTATCTGAACCAGATACAGCGTCTTTGGTTGTCAAAGTTTTGTGCCAAAAGGATGTGTTGCGAATTCGATTACGTACGGCTTCGCGATACGACGAGTTGATGGCGACATTGGCTCAAATTCTGTACGTAAACTTGGACGCCATAAAAATCAAGTATCAGGATGATGAAGGCGACTGGTGTTTATTGCGCTCTCAGGAAGATTTCGACGAATGTCTTGCGTTTTCCAGTAAAGCTCCATCTCCCCGCATTATGCGTGCAAAGTTAGTCGTAAACGACGATATCAGCCGTAATCAGCTCTACAGAGTTGACCAGCTCACGCTGCAAGGCGTGAAATCAGACGGGGCAACAGTTAGCGTGAAAGCAAGCGTTGGTGAGGACGTCATTAGATTTAAACTCACGGCAACGATGACCTTTGCAGAAGTCCAAAATAAATGTTCCGCGCTCGGAGATGCTCATGGTACGCAGTCACTTGAGTATCTTGACGACGAGGACGAATGGGTCAGACTAGGCGGCGGTGTCGACTTGAGCGAATGCCGAGAAGTGAGCGCGGCAACTGGCGCGCTTCGTATTCGTATTGCCCGCACGCTTTGATCACACGAATATCCATAGCACTTTGTAATTCTTCACAAATTATCAATAGTAGCATTACTTACATCCATCGCTGCTAGTTACTCAGGGAAAGCTATGTATTAGGCGAGTAAGAGTTTCTGTTCGTTGTGCCACGCCACGACGTCGTCATACTTCAACGCTCCACCGAAGCAATCCAAGGCGGAGCCGACGGTGATATCAACCATACCTCGTCCCGCAACTTTGACGAGATCCAAGTCTTGCAAACTTCTCGCGCCACCGGCGTAAGTGACAGGAATTGGACAGAACTGTCCTAAGAGCTCGACGAGGTCCAAGTCTATGCCCAGCTTCATGCCCTCCACGTCAACCCCATGAACCAAAAACTCATCACAGCATTCGGCCAACCGTTCCATTGTGGCTCCATCAACCGCTAAATCTGTCCACTTTTGCCATCTGTCGGTCACAACCTTGTATTTGCCATCGTTTGCATCTTTCCGACAGCTCAGGTCGAGCACCAAGCGCTTTGCGCCCACGGCGTTCACCATTTCGCGCAAAGCTTGCTCATTCAAGGCACCATCGCGGAACACGTATGACGTCACGATAACGTGTGATGCACCTGCGTCTAATAAAACCCCTGCGTTCGTTGGGTTCACCCCTCCACCTACTTGTAAACCGCCAGGGAACGCGCGCGTCGCCTCCTGCGCCGCGCGCATCGTCGCGTCATCCTTACTCAACAAAATCGCGTGCCCACCATAAATACCATCGCGTTTGTACATCTCAGCGTACTCAGAACTTGGCGTTTCAGTCTCAAAGTTCGTCGCTGGCGTCTCCGCGGACACATCCCCGCTATCTTTCAGCGTCGACCCGACGATTTGTTTCACCTTGCCATTGTGAATATCGATGCACGGCCGAAACTGAACCGCGCGTTTCGCCGCCCCGGACGACGCCGATGCGGCCACGGACGCCCCGTGTGCGTGGCACCGAACGTCCATCGCGCGCGCGCACGCACGCATCGCCTCTCACCCTCGCGTCGCGCGCGCACGTCGGCGCGTGTGGCGCACACGAGCGCCCGCGCGCACGAAAACCAACTGGGCTAGGGTATAACTTTCGAGCAGCCTATCCACGAGGCTGATGTCCCACCGACGATGTCCCATCGGTCGCACGTCGCTCGGGGCGACGACGACGGGTCGCGACACCGCATTGACAGACGCTGCGCGATGACGACGATGACGACGACGACGAGCGACGTGCAAACCATCACCGAACGCACGCCCGTTGGATTGAAACACTGGAAGTTTACCGACTGCGCGAGCACGATCGGGCTGAGCGATGACGATGCGGCGGCGGCGTATGCGAGACATGATTTCTCGTCGTCTTTAGCGTTTGACGAAGTCGAGGGCTCGGTGGCGACGTATTCGAGCGATGGGAAGTTATTTGCCATCGCGAGTGCGCACAAGGTTGAGGTGTACGATGCGACGTGTGAGCCATATGCGTTGAGAGGGTCGATTGTAAAGAATGGCGCGTCGGCGTTGTACTTTTCCCCGCGCTCGACGTACCTCGCCGTGTATCAGAAGCAGACCTCGAGTGGGGCGACGAAAGATGAGAAGAATTTAACGATATGGAACGTCAGTGACTTGAGCATGGCGCATGAAGTGTTTCAGAGA
>JACLAB010006509.1_pt1 | contig 18232 bp, 18 predicted proteins | sample 8027921 | NCBI WGS metagenome assembly JACLAB01 (sample SAMN15725117, study PRJNA655200) | protist metagenome | isolation source: fluorescence activated cell sorting (FACS) single amplified genomes of... | place: USA: West Boothbay Harbor, Gulf of Maine | collected 2000-07-19 | reverse complement strand
CTCACGATTTGAAACAGTATCACGTTGGACACGATGGTAAGCTATGGCCGTGTTGTTATCTTGATAACTATAAAAGAATGGGCATACACGAAGGAGAAGAAGGAGACGTGAATTGGGAAAGCAGATTTTCAATATATGAAGATGGATGGAATGATTTATACACTAAAACAGCAGATGAAATATTAGAACACAGATTTTTTAAGGAAGATATTGTTGACAGTTGGAACAGTGATACACACGGTTTAGGCTACAAAGATAGAATATATAAATGCACAACAACTTGTAGTAAAAAACATCAATTAAAACAAGGAACTTTTGTTCCAGCATCAAACAACAAAAAGGTAACCAAACTATGATTGAACAACTAAATTTAAGGCAACTGCAAATAGAATCCAGTGTAGCTCTACAAGTATTGCAAAATGCCGATAACTTGTCTCTGTCTAGCATCAATCGTAAAGTAGACCACGACAGCACAATATTCTACAGACAGGTACTAGAATTATTTGTCAAAGAATATGGCAATATTCCAACCAAAACAGAAGTTGGAAAAAAAATTAAATTAATTTATCCAGAATAGGTCGTAAATAACGCAATCGTTATTATATAATATACTATAATAAATATTAAGACGCAGTGCTATATGTATAGGCTGTTGAACAAACCTTGCTTAATATAAAGGAGGAAAAACGATATGAGTAAAATAATTGGAATAGACCTAGGAACGACAAACTCTTGTGTTTCTTTAATGGAAGGATCAGATCCTAAAGTTGTTGAAAATACAGAAGGTGCAAGAACAACACCAAGTGTAGTTTCTATGTCAGAGCAAGAAACATTAGTAGGAATGCCTGCTAAAAGACAGGCAGTAACAAATCCCGAAAACACAATTTTTGCATCAAAACGTCTAATTGGTAGACAGTTTGATAGTAAAGAAATACAACAAGATATCAAAACATTACCTTACAAAGTAGTTAGATCTGAAAAAGGTGATGCCTGGGTCGAAACAAATGGACAGAAATATTCTCCATCACAGATTTCGGCTAAAGTTTTAACCAAAATGAAAGAAACTGCTGAGAAATATCTAGGACAAGAAGTAACCAAAGCGGTAATCACTGTACCAGCTTATTTCAATGACGCACAAAGACAGGCAACAAAGGACGCAGGTAAAATCGCAGGACTTGAAGTTGAAAGAATAATTAATGAACCAACTGCCGCGGCATTGGCATATGGACTTGATAAAAAGAAATCAGGTATGGTTGCTGTTTATGATTTAGGTGGTGGAACATTTGATGTATCTATACTAGAAATTGGTGATGGTGTATTTGAAGTTAAATCTACCAACGGTGATACAACACTAGGCGGTGAAGACTTTGACTCACATATTACAAATTTTATTATTAATGAGTTTAAGAAAGAAAGTGGTGTTGATTTAACCAATGATAAGTTAGCAGTACAACGTGTAAGAGAATCAGCCGAAAAAGCTAAGATTGAATTATCATCTACAACACAAACTGATATTAGTCTGCCTTTTATTACAGCAGATAAAACTGGACCTAAGCACTTAAATGTTAAAATAACGAGAGCAAAATTAGAAGGATTAGTAGAATCTTTAGTACAAAGAACGATTACTCCTTGCAAGACAGCATTAAAAGATGCCGGTGTATCGCAATCTGATATTACAGAAGTAATTTTAGTTGGTGGTATGACTAGAATGCCTATGGTTAATAAAACAGTTAAAGACTTCTTTGGTAAAGATCCACACCAAGGTGTTAACCCAGACGAAGTAGTGGCATTAGGTGCCGCGATACAAGGCGGAGTATTACAAGGTGATGTAAAAGATGTACTTTTACTTGATGTAACTCCTCTATCGTTGGGTATTGAAACACTAGGAGGTGTAGCAACTAAACTAATAGAAAAGAATACGACAATACCGACTAAAAAAAGTCAAATATTTTCTACTGCTGATGACAATCAACCATCTGTTACAATTAAAGTTGTACAAGGTGAAAGACAAATGGCAGACGATAATAAGTTATTGGGTAACTTTAATCTTGAAGGAGTTGCACCAGCACCGAGAGGTGTTCCGCAAATTGAAGTATCGTTTGATGTAGACGCAAATGGTATTTTAAATGTTTCAGCAAAAGACAAAGGAACTGGAAAAGAACAAAAAATCACAATACAGGCGTCAGGCGGATTAGATGAAGCTGAGATCGATAAAATGGTCAAGGAAGCAGAAGCTAACAAAGAAGCAGATAAAAAGAAACGAGAGTTAGTCGAAACTAAAAATACTGCTGAGACTATGATACACACTATTGAAAAACAGTTATCAGAGCACGGTAGTAAGATATCCGATGATGAGAAGTCAGCAATCGAAACAGCAAAAACTAAACTTGTAGAATCTTTGAAAACTGAAGACGTAAAACAACTGCAAGACAACATCAAAGAACTTACTGAGGCCAGTATGAAACTTGGAGAAGCTGTTTACAAAAATCAACAACAAGATGAAACAGCAGAATCAAAAGATAACAAAGATGATGATGTAGTTGATGCAGACTACGAAGAGGTAAAAAAAGACTAAAAGAATTTGTGCAGTAGAATGATCCACTGTATAAATAACTGTGTAGATTGCTTAGATAGGATCTACATAAACATTAACTTGCTTAACAAAAGGAGTATATTATGACAAGAAACAATCTATCTATTTTTAATCAGTTACGTCCAGTAACTATCGGCTTTGACAACGTGTTCGATCATTTCGAAAGAATGTTTGAAGATGACGTTTTTAAAGTACCAACTGTAAACTTTCCACCTTACAACATCGTAAAGACGGGTGACTACACTTATGACGTGGAACTTGCACTTGCAGGTTTCTCAAAAGAAGATATCACTGTGGACTATGCTGATAATATTTTATCAGTAAAATCTGTAAAGAACACAGATGAAAATAAAGAAAATGATGGTGTATTACACAGAGGAATCTCAAAAAGATATTTCTCAAAATCATTTACTATATCAGATGATGTTGAAGTAAAAGGTGCAGAGCTAAAAGATGGTTTGCTTAAAATATCTTTGGAAAGAATTGTTCCAGAAGGTAAAAAGCCGAGAACTATTGAAGTCAAATAGTTAAATCCTTTGCTAATAATGGGGGGAGACCCCCATTATTCTATAAACTACACACATCAACTTTTTTTTATAAATACTAGTATGAAAAATAATAATAATAAAACTTTTCTCGAATGGTGGTGGTTCTTTTGTTCTTTGATATTAATCACCTTTATATGTTACACACTAGGCGTATTTGAAGCGATATGGACAGCAGATCAAACTAAAATAAGTTTTATGATCTTGTCACTGTTTACAGTGATGTCATTGTATTGTGGACGTCAGGCCTGGATATTATCAAAAATACAAAATGATAATTTACCTTTGGATCCTTCTTTAAAGAGTAGGTATGAGTTTGGGTGGTTTGCCAGTGAGATATGTTTAACTTTAGGTCTAATTGGTACAGTTAGTGGATTTATTCTTATGTTATATGGTGTATTCTCTGACTTGAATGTCAATGATACTGAAAGTGTGCAACAGAGTTTAAAGAATATGAGTTTAGGTATGAGTACTGCACTTTATACAACATTAGTTGGTTTAACAGGCGGATTAGTTCTTAAACTTGAATACTTTAGATTAGAAGTACATTTTGATAATTACATAAAGTTAAAAGAAAATGAAAAGAATAAAATATAAATCCAGTGTTGCTTTCATAGACCTTTTGTTTAATATAACAATCGGCTTTGCTATGTTATTCATAATTGCTTTCCTACTAATAAATCCTATAACAAAAAAAGGTGACGTTATTGTGAAAGCAGAATTTATAATAACTATGAGTTGGCCGAAAGAGAGTAAAGACGATATTGATTTATACGTAATGGATCCTCAAAAAAATTTAGTCTATTTTAGACAACGAGATAAAGGACTTATAAATCTGGATAGAGATGACTTAGGTTATTCAAATGATATAGTTGTAACTGATGCAGGATCTTACACAACAGATTTTAATGAAGAACACGTAACGATCAGAGGAATAGTACCTGGTGAATATATTATAAATGCACATTACTTTGCTAAAGCCAACGGTAGAGTTGGAGAAAGCAATTCAGCTGTTAATGAAATAATGGAAGTGTCAGTAAAAATAGAAAAATTGAATCCTTACAAATTAGTATGGGCAGGCAAAAAGACACTAACTGATGTTGGTGATGAAGTAACTTTTTTAAGATTTACAATAGATAATGAAGGTGCTGTAATTAGTTCCAACCAACTAGAATATCCTTTGGTATTAGAGAAATCAACAACCAACGGAGCAATACGATAATGATGGCACACACTTTAGTTATTATTGGAATAGCAATATTGGTTAGTTTTCTAGTATTGGTATTAACATATGTAAGTAAATTAAAATTATTTACAAGAATATTTTCTTCAGCTATTGCTGTACTTACTGTAATATGTTTATATCTTTCTTTGGAAAATATGTATGGATGGCCACATAAAACTGAATTTCCTACAGGAAAGTTCTTTCTAATTAGCTACCACATTCCAGAAGGACAAGAACGTATTAATGTATGGGTGGTAAAAAGGAACAAAGACAAGAATTGGTTAACTAATTTAATTAATAACGATAGACATCCACGTAGTATTAGTGTATACTATACAAAAGAATTACATAAGCAGTTACAGGGTATAAAAAAACAAGCCAAAGGAAGACCATATCCAGTAGAGTTTAAGAGTGTAATTGGTAAAAAGAAAAAAAATGAGAATAACGATAACCACGATAAAACAGAAAAAAAGAATTATGTCTTACCAGATATAACTCCTGAAAGAAAATAACATATGTCAAACGAACAATCAACACCAAAATCAAATCAAGTAGCTCAAACTAAAGATCAAGTTAAAATACCCGGAAAGTATCACGTTGTTTTTATTAATGACGATTTTACACCTATGGACTTTGTCAGCAAGTTACTGATTGACATATTTTATCATACACCAGATACTGCTGATGAACTTACTAGATTAATCCACGATAAAGGTAAAGCAATCGTTGGAACGTATTCATATGAAATATCAGAACAAAAATCAATCGAGTGTACAACAATGGCTAGATCCGCTGGTCACCCTTTACAAGTTACTGTTGAAGCTGAATAATAGGAGAATATAATGATTACAATAGAGTCGACCCCAAACCCTAATGCTATAAAGTTTGTTACAAGCAGACCAGTGATGGGAACAAGTGCACCTAAGTTCTTTAAAAAAGAAACAGACTACGACAATGACCAATCTCCTGTTGCGTATGCACTTTTTAGAGTACACGGTGTTGATGATGTGTTTCTTGGTAGTGATTTTATAACTGTTGGTAAAGATCCATCAGTTGAATGGCCATTATTAAAACAACCTATATTAGAAATAATTGAAGATTATGATAATACAGGAGATCCTTTCTTAATCGATGAAGAACCTGAATGGTCTGTTGAAAAAGAAAAAGAAAACATTGATCTAGATGCTGGAGACAAAAGTGAAGTTGAAAAGCAAATTATTGATTTATTAGATTCTAGAGTACGACCGGCAGTAGCACAAGATGGTGGAGATATTATATTTCATAGTTTTAAAGATGGGGTTGTATATTTAGAAATGTTTGGAGCCTGTAATGGCTGTCCAAGTTCTACAGCTACACTAAAAATGGGAATTGAAAATATGCTAAAACATTATATACCAGAGGTACATAGTGTGGAGGCTGTGTAATGGATACAGAACAGTTAAAAGAAGAAATAGTTAAAAATTTAAAAGAAGTACACGATCCAGAAATATCAATTAACATTTATGACCTAGGTTTGATATATGATATAGATCTGAAAGAGTTACCAAAAGTTACAGTTACCCACACATTAACATCTGCTTTCTGTCCAGCCGCAGATCAAATCATCGAAGATATCAAATATGCTACAGAATCTGTAGAAGGAGTGCAAGAGTGTATGATTATTACTACATTTGATCCAACGTTTGGTCCAGAAATGATGAGTGAAGAAGCTAGATTTATCTTGAACCTATAACACTAATATAGTATAATAAAATATGAATTATAAAACTTTATTTGAATCTTTGGTAGAAAAATATAATATCAAAGTGTCACCGAGTGGCAAAGATGTATACAGTCCAATTGATGGTTCTAAACTAGGCACATTTGACGAGCATTGGAATCAAGATTTAGACGATAGTGTACAAAGTTTACAAAAAACTTTTAATCAATGGAAAAATTACCCTGCTCCTAAAAGAGGAGAAATGATAAGACTATTTGGTAATGCAGTTAGAGAAGCCAAAGAAGATTTATCAAAGATGATAACTTTAGAAAATGGAAAAGTTTATCAAGAAAGTCTAGGCGAAATACAAGAAGTAATAGACATCTGTGATTTTGCTGTTGGTCAGTCAAGACAGTTGTATGGTTTAACAATGCCAAGTGAAAGACAAGATCATAGAATGCAAGAGATGTGGAACCCATATGGTATTGTTGGCGTCGTAAGTGCATTTAACTTTCCAGCCGCGGTATGGAGTTGGAACTTTGCAATAGCAACAATTGGCGGGAATGTAGTATTATGGAAGCCGTCACCTAAGACACCTTTTATATCTTTGATGTTAAAATCAATTTGGGATAAAACTTGTGAAGATGCAGATTTAAGTTGGGCAAAGAATGTCCTTGAAATGCATATGGGTATGAATGCTCAAGCAGAAAATATTTGCTTAGATTCTCGTATACGTGTTGTTAGTTTAACTGGTAGCACTGAAATGGGAAAAAGTTTAGCACCTGTAGTACAAAAAAGATTTGGTAGATTAATTATGGAGTTAGGTGGAAACAATGCAATGATTGTAACTCCAGAAGCTAATATGAAATTAGCAGTCAAGAGTATTGTGTTCAGTGCAGTTGGCACATCAGGACAACGATGTACATCATTAAGAAGATTAATTGTTCATAACAGTATTAAAAAAGGATTACTTGAAAAAGTAGTCACTGCATATGCAACGATCAAACCAGGTGATCCATTTAGTGAAGATACTTTAATGGGACCTATGATCAACAAACAGGCTATTGATAAAATGCAAGAAGTATTAACTTACTGCAGAACAAATGGTCATATTGTACACGGTGGAGAAGTTGTAGGAGATACATATGTTAATCCAGCAGTTGTTGAATTAACAAAACCAGATCCGATCGTACAACAGGAAACATTCGCTCCTATTTTGTATGTGATTGGTTACGAATCATTAGACGAAGCAATTGAAATACAAAATAACGTACCTCAAGGATTGAGCAGTTGTATTTTTACTGATAACTTACAAGAAGCTGAAAGATTTATTGGAGCAAATGGTTCTGATTGTGGTATAGTAAATATCAACATAGGACCAAGTGGTGCAGAAATAGGTGGAGCATTTGGTGGAGAAAAAGACACAGGTGGCGGAAGAGAATCAGGTTCCGATGCTTGGAAACAGTATATGAAAAGATCCACTGTGACTGTAAATTATGGATCAGATTTACCATTAGCACAAGGTGTTAAATTTGACATTTAACAAAATTGTGTTATAATAAAGAATACAACAAAGGAAAAATATATGAGTAATTTAATACCAATGGTTATTGATCAAACTTCAAGAGGAGAACGAAGTTATGATATTTTTAGTAGACTTTTAAAAGAACGTATCATTTTTATTAATGGTCCAATTAATGATTCAGTATCTAGTGTAGTTTGTGCTCAATTATTATTTTTAGAATCTGTTGATCAAAAGAAAGACATCTTTATGTATATTAATAGTCCTGGTGGTGTGGTATCATCTGGATTGGCAATGTACGACACAATGCAATATGTAAAACCAGATATCTCAACAGTATGTATAGGACAGGCCGCTAGTGCAGGTTCTTTATTACTAATGGCAGGTGCAAAAGGTAAAAGGATTAGTTTACCACATAGTAAAATAATGATACATCAACCCAGCGGTGGTTTTTCAGGACAAGCAACTGACATACAAATACACGCAAAAGAAATACAAAAGACAAAAGCAACATTAAATGGATTGTATGCCAAACACACAGGAACAGCATTAGAAACAATTAATGAAGCAATGGAACGTGATAATTTTATGAATCCTACTGAAGCAATGAAATTTGGGTTGATTGATAGAATTGAAGATTCGCGTGATTAATGTCCTACGATATATTTCATCTAAGCTATAAAGAAAAGTTTGCAAACGAAACATTTAATACTTTAAAAGTTAAGTTTCCGTGGGCAAGACGTGTGCAAGGTGTTAAAGGAATCTTTAATGCTCACCAACAATGCTCACAACAAGCATACACAGAAATGTTTTACGTGGTCGATGCTGATGCTGACTTAGACTCTCATTTTGATTTTACATATAAACCAACAGAATGGGATCTAGATAAGATACACGTATGGCGTTGTCGTAATCCAATAAATGATTTAATATATGGATATGGAGGAGTAAAACTCTTTCCAACACAAACATTAAGGAAAGCAACTGATTGGAACATTGATTTTACTAGTTCCGTAGGTGGAGCAAGTAAGTTCAAACCAATGCCAGCAGTTAGCAATACAACTAGATTCAACACAGATCCGTTTAATACTTGGAAAAGTGCATTTAGAGAATGTACAAAATTATCTAGTAAAATTATTGAAAAACAGAAGGATAATGAGACCGATGAGAGGTTAAATATATGGTGTACAAAAGGCGAAGATAAGGAATTTGGCAAGTACTGTATCGCAGGAGCAATCGCTGGCAGGCATTATGGATTGACGTATCAAGATAATCCTGCTAAACTAAACAATATAAACGATTTCGATTGGTTAAAGGATCAGTATGATGAAAATACACGAGATATTAGATAGATATGAACTATTATTTCCTAACGATAAAAGGTTTGAAGATCTTAGAAGATTTCATCTAGATGGAGATCAACATAGTTTATTTAGACTATTGGAATCCTTTTCTGACAGCCAATTAATTACAGCATACCGTAAATTACGTGAAGATACTAGTTTTGCTGATGACTGTCTAGCTAGAGGACAAATACAGAGTAAATTATGGTTAGTCACTGAGTTAAAAAAATTAGATTTAGACCTAGGCACTATATTTCTTTGTGCAGGTTGGTATGCCACATTAGCTACAATGCTATTTGAACAAGATTTAACAATTAAAAAAATTAGAAGTTTTGATATGGATGACAGTTGTTGGAAGATAGCAGAAACTTTTAACAAACCTTGGGTAATGAAAGATTGGCAGTTCAAATCATCAACCCAAGATATACACGATATAAATTTTTCAACACACGTATACAATGTAAACAGATCAGATGGTTCGACTTGTGAATTAACAGATTCTCCGGACACTATTATTAACACCAGTTGTGAACATATAGCAGATTTTAAAAAATGGTATAATAATATACCTAATGGCAAAATATTAATATTACAAACAAACAATTATTTTGATCTTGATGAACATATAAACTGTTCTAAATCTGTTGAAGATTTTTCAGAACAGACAGCAATGGAGAAAACATTGTATCAAGGAGAACTTGTACTAGACAAGTATTCTCGTTATATGAAAATTGGAATTAAATAATTGTATGTACAACATTTCTGATATTAAAACTATTCATTTAGAAATCACACAAAAGTGTCAAGCGGCTTGTCCTATGTGTGACCGTAATCAGAATGGTGGTGCATTAAATCCACATATTAATTTAAATGAGCTAACATTAGATGACTGTAAGAATATTTTCAAACCAGACTTTATTAAACAATTAAAAAAAATGTATATGTGTGGTAACTTAGGTGATCCAATAGTTGCTGATGATACACTTGAGGTATTCGAATACTTTAGACAACACAACCCAACAATGTCATTGAGTATGAATACAAATGCAGGCGCACAGAAACCAGAATGGTGGAAAAAATTAGCAAAAGTATTTGGTAATAATGGCTATGTAATTTTTAGTGTTGACGGACTAGAAGAAACAAATCATCTATACAGACAGAACGTAAATTGGAAAATGGTTGAACAGTCAATGAGAGCATTCTGTGATGCAGGTGGCAAAGCTAGATGGGATTATTTAATTTTTGAACACAACCAACATCAAGTAGAACAAGCTAGAAAGTTATCAGAAGAAATAGGTTTCGAAAGTTTTGTATCAAAGAAAACTGGAAGATTTATTACAGCCACATCTCAGAAGAAAGAACAACATCAGTCAGTTAATAGAAAAGGTAAAGATACTGCTCTACTAAAAAAGCCAGAAGCCAAATATCAAAATAAAGAATTATCAAAATATGATTCGTTAGTTGAAAAGTATGGTTCGATGGACAACTATTATGACCAGGCACCTATTATTTGTAAAGTTAAAAAAGAAAACAGTTTGTTCATCACAGCAGAAGGACTAGCATTACCTTGTTGTTGGACAGCAGGTCGTATGTATAAATGGTGGCACAAGGATCCCAAAGTAGAACAGATATGGGATCACATTGATGGGGTAGGTGGTAAACAATTTTTAGATGCAACCAAAGGATTAGATAGAGTATTTGATACAGGTATATTTGAAAGTATACAACAGAGTTGGAACGTACAAGGTTGCAATGATGGTAAATTAAAAGTTTGTGCAATGAAGTGCGGTGCAGAGTTTGATCCGTTCGCGGCACAATTTAAATAAAGGTAAGTACACATATAATGAAAAAACTTCCATCAAAAACGTTTTGTGCATTACCGTGGATGCACTTATCAACTAGGCCAGACGGAAATATGCGAGTATGTTGTACTGCGAATGCTAGTAGTGTTGGTGCGACAAATGACAAAGAACACGGTGGGCAAGTAGGTGTGTTAAGAACTGAAAGCGGTAAACCAGCAAACTTAAACAATTCAAATCTAATGGAAGCCTGGAACAACGACTATATGAAAAATGTTCGTAAGCAGATGTTAGCAGGTGAGAAACCACCTAGTTGTTTAAAGTGTTTTAAAGAAGAAGATGCAGGACACAATTCAAAAAGAATGTGGGAAACTGATTACTGGCTGAATAGATATTCGATCGAAGAAATGATTGGAGAAACAGCGGAAGATGGATCAGTACCACCTAAGATAAGATACTTGGATTTGCGTATGGGTTCTAAATGTAATCTTGCCTGTGTGATGTGTAGTCCGCACGATAGTTCGTTATGGGTCAAAGATTGGAATAAGGTATATCCACTGATACAGAACAAAACTTTAAAAGACACAATGAGTTGGGACAACAAAGGCAAGTTACACGGAGCAGGTTATAACTGGCACAAAGACAACCCTAAGTTCTGGGAACAGTTATATGATCAGATACCTCATATGTATCAGTTGTATTTTGCCGGTGGTGAGTCAACAATTATTGAAGAACATTATACACTACTGGAAGAAGTAGTCAAAAGAGGATATGCACACAAGATTGAGTTAAGGTACAATTCAAATGCAGTCGAAATGCCAGACAGAATATTTAAATTATGGAGTCATTTTAAAAGAGTGCGTTTTCATTACAGTGTTGATAGTATCTATGAAATGAATGATTATATTAGGCATCCTTCAAAATGGGATCACACAATGAAACAATTTCATTTACTTGATAACACAGAAGATAAAGTTGAAGTAACAATAGCTTGTGCAGTACAGGCCTTGAACATTTATTACATACCAGATTTCATCAAATGGAAAGCTGAACAAAATTTCAAGAAGATTAATATATGGCCTTTTGGTGCAGGAATGTTGAATTATCACTTTGTGTACTGGCCTGGGCAATTAAACGTAAAATCATTACCACAATGGTTTAAAAATAAAGTAAAACAAAAGTATGAAGAGTTTTATCCTTGGCTAGAAGAAAACTGGAAGTTATCAGGTGCACCAGATAAAGAATCCTTTATGAATGCCAGTTATGGTATGAAAAGATTGCAAGGTATGATCAAGTTTATGATGAGTGAAGACTGGTCCAGACGTATGCCTGAGTTCAGAGAATACCTAACAACTTTAGACAAACAACGAGGAACAGACTTCTGTAAAACTTTTCCAGAGATGGCAGACTTAATGAATGAGCAATTAGATCATAGTGTAAAAGCTCAGACAGGAGAATCTATATCTAAGAAACAAGAAAAGGAATTAGAAGATGGCGGAACGATCTAAAACATTTTGTACACTGCCATTTATTCATTCTCACGCATCAGTGAATGGTAATTGGAAGCCTTGCTGTAATTCTTTATATCGTAGTAAAGATTATAGAAAAAATAACTATTTCACAAGTGATATGGATCATCAAAAATGGTTTTATGGTGAAGCAATGGAACAGTTACGATCTGACCTGTTATCAGGAGTGAAAAATTCTATGTGTGACGTCTGCTGGAAAGATGAAGAAGCTTCCGGAATGAGTATTAGAAAAAGGTATGTGGACAAATTTTCACATCTAGTCGATGATGACGTACATAATCCACAGATAAGATACTTAGATCTTAAGTTAAGCAACGAATGTAATTTGGCCTGTAGAATGTGTGATTACACTAATTCAAACTTAATTCTTAAAGACGTTAATGAACTTGAAAAAAGAAATCTTCCTTTACCAGCAAATTGGGAAAGAAGTCCTACACACGAATCATCGATAAACGAAAAAGGAATTAAGGTAGCTCCTAAACATATCATCGATGAAGTCTATAATTTATTACCGCAGTTAAGAGTACTTAAACTAACTGGTGGCGAACCAACTGTTTCACCTGAAGTTCTAAAGCTATTTGAAATTTGTATAGATGAAGGATATGCAAAAAACTTACAACTGAATATCACTACAAATGGCACCAAATTTAATAAAAAGTTCTTAGAGAAAATTAAACATTTTAAAGATGTTCATCTTAACATTAGTTGTGATGGGTACGATAAAGTTTATGATTATATCAGATATCCATTTAATTGGAACAAGTTTGCTGAGAGGGTAGATGACATTGCACAAGGAAATGTGTCATTCTCAATATCAACAGTTCCGCAGATGTATAACATAGAAAATCTTGATAAACTACAACGGTTCTTCGATCCATACTTTGAAGGATGTCATTCAGGACCGATATTTGTTAATACATTTCTAAGACCAGAAAACACCTACAACAGCTTAAACTTTGTACCACTTCATATATTACAATATGCAAACAAAAAAATTAAAAGAAATAATAACAGTCACGTATTAAAAGCACATCTTGAAAGATTGATTAAAAAAGACTACCAGCCCACAGATGATGACAACATTGAAATTGTAAAATCGATCACTAGTATTGACACAGTGCGTAATCAAAATTATAGAGATTATTTAGAACCAATGACAGTAGAGTGGCTAGAAGGGTTATTTAAAAAGTATGCTTGATAAAAACCTATTTCAAACTAAACATAGTGCTATCTATGATCCTGAGTTTCAGAAACACCTTGCTGAAGCTCCTTGGAAAGAATGGTTGAGTAAACCTGGGTACTTTGAAGTACGACATCAATACCTAGCAGACATACACAACTGGATAATGAGTTCTAAACGAAACACTGTCAAAGGCCTAACAAGATTCCAACACCGAGATATGATTAACGGTACCACTCAAGCATTTGATGAGGCGTATTATAGATACTCAGGAAAACGTCTAAGAATCTTTAGAGGAGAATATGCATATCACAAACGTGTGGTAAAAGATTTTGTATTTTTAGATGACAAAGATGGAAATTATATACCAGTAGAAGATAACGACTGGGTGATCACAAGTTATCCTTTCTGTGGTAATGGAAATATACCATCACATTTTGATCAATTACAAGATGACTGTTTAGAAAAGAACGTACCTTTACTGTTAGACTGTGCTTGGTTTGGAACTTGTAGAGATATTTCAATTGATGTTTATCATCCTGCTATCACAGAAGTGTGTTTTAGTTTAACTAAAGGAATAGGTTTAGGAAATATTAGATCAGGAATAAGATATTCAAACTATGAAGACAATTTACCTATAAGACAGCAGAACGATTATAATCATTTGCCACTAGGTGCGGCCCAAGTTGGCATATGGCAGATGCAGAAGTTTAGTCCAGACTTCATACCAAACAAATATGAAAAAATTTATGAGCACGTTTGTAAATTTAATAATTTGAAATCTACTAACTGTATGATGATTGCAATGTTAGATAAAAATCACGTAGATTATGAACATTATCTTATAGATGGAGTATACAGTAAAGTAGGGTTACGAGAGGCTATAAAAAGAGTAAGGCAAAAAGGAGGAACAGATCCGATATTTTGTAAGGCTCCTTTTACTAGTGTTTATTATAAAGGTAGTGACAACGTTGTTGCTTTTTGCTGTGTGCAAGAGGACAGACGTAAGTTAGATAAGTTCAAAGGATCTATCAATGACTGGTGGCGTTCTGATTATGCAAAAGAATTCAGACAAAGTTTTATAGATGGTAAGTTTCCTAGTGCCTGTGAAATATGTGAATGGCAAGAGAAAAATGGCATAAAAAGTGATAGACTCGGCTTTGAAGATATTCCTTTGAGTGATGTCAGTGTCGAATATGGAAATATAAAAGGAAAACCAACGTATGTTGATTACAGGCCAGACAATTTATGCAATCTTATGTGTACTATGTGTTCACCTAGTAACAGTAATCTTGTTGCAAACATTTGGAAACAGTTTCCTGAAGTGTTTGGTAAACAACCAGATTACAGTTTCCAACAAGAAAATCAAGACAAGATCATAGGATCTGGAATACTTGATGGTGATACAGTGAAATTAAAAGTGTTAGGTGGTGAACCCACAATCAATAAAAAAGTACACGAAGTATTTCAATATTGTGTTGACAACAATTATGCTGACAAGATACAGTTAAACGTTACGACAAATTTTACCAACTTAAATTCTACTTACGAATTGATAGAAAAGTTCAAAAGAGTAAAGATACAAGCCAGCATAGACGCCACAGGACCAACATACGAATATATTAGGAAACCAGCTCGTTGGAGTCAGATAAGAAAAAATATGTTGGAGTTCTCTGATAGATACAAAGGAAATAATAAATTTAGATTTGGTATGAACTGTGTTTACCAATTAGTAAATGCATTTACAGTCAAAGATTGGCTTCCGGAGTTATTAACATTGTTTTATGATGAAATAAAGATTAAAAAACACGAAATAACAATGCTACCGATCACAGGCCCTGATGGTTTGACTTTTGCTTCATTACCACTAAAATACAGAGACATAGTTTTAAAAGATTTACAAGACATACAACAAGATTTTAAAAATCATAAAAATGAACAACTACAACAAAACATAAGTGATATGATCAAATACACTGTTGATTTTGAAAAATATGATTACAGCAAGTTAATCAAAGGAAAAACAAAAATTTTAACATTTGACAAAGTAAAGAAAACTGACTTGACTCAGTTACATCCTTTGTATAAAGAACTATTAGAATATGAAGAATAAATTTTGTATATTACCATTTATGCACCTTAGTACAAGAACGAATGGTGCTATGCAATTATGTTGCCACGCCAATAGTGGTAGTGCAGAAGACTACAGGAGCATAGGACACAACAGGAAAGACACAGGAGAATTTGTATATGTTGACAAAGACAGACCATCAGAGTACTGGAATACTGAATACTATAAAAACATTCGTAAGCAGTTTTTGGAAGGCAAAGGCCCTAAAGAGTGCAGGGCTTGTTATAAAGAAGAAGCATCAGGCTACAGATCCAAAAGACAATGGGAAAATGAAGAGTGGTCAGAAAAGATATCATTCGAGGATGTACTTGCAAGAGTAGAGCCAGACGGTACAGCACCTTTTGATATCAAGTATATTGATATGAAATTAGGTAACAAATGCGATCTTGCCTGTTTGATGTGTAACCCAGCAGACAGTTCCAAATGGATACCAGATTATAACAAATTAATGGATTCAGATGTATCTCAAGATACTAAAAATGAAATACATTGGCGTAAAGGTGAGGGCAAACTCAACTGGTATAAAATGGATAGCGTTTTTTGGAAAGATATAGGAGATAACTTAGACAAAGTAGAAAACCTATATATTATTGGTGGAGAGCCAACTATCAATTCTGAGTTCAAATCCTTTTTAGAAATGTGTGTTAAAACGGGTCATAGCCACCGTATAAACCTTCGGTTTAATACTAACGGACAAACTACTGCAAATGAACTTAAACCGCTTTACAGACGCTTTAAAACAGCTTTAATCCACCTTTCTATGGACGGCATAGGTGCTTACAATGACTTAATCAGACATCCAAGTACTTGGCAAGAATATTTGCAAAAATTAGACTATTGGAATACGATGCCAGATAACGTAAAAGTCACAATAGACTGCACAGTTTCAGTTTTAAATGTATTCCATATTCCAGATTTAATCAAATGGAAGCTTCAATCACCGTACAATAACATAAACAAGTTTCCTGAAAATCAAGGTTTAATTGGACTACATTTTTTACACTCACCTGACGTATTGAGCATAACAGTGTTGCCACCGGAATTAAAACAGAAAGTTATTAAAAAATATTCAGATTTCTTTAAATGGATCGAAGCGAACACTGATGTTGATTTACAAAAATATAAAAAGCTACAATCATTGATATCATTTATGAACAGCAAAGACAACAGCAAAGACTGGGAACGCACAAAAGAGTATCTAGACAAACTAGATAGTATTAGACAGACTGACTGGAAGGGTGTATTATTAGATTATGATAAAGCCTGACGCTAAAGAACTATATCACAAACACATCAAGAAGATTAACCACTCTTGGTGTCCTATTCCTTGGGGACAAGTTAGTGTACACAATTCTGGTGAATATAGATCTTGCATACAAGCAAGAAGCTGTAAGAAGACTAGAGGAATATTACGTGATGACAATAACGATATTATGAGAGCAGACACTCATACTATAGATGAAGTTAGGAATTCACCACTTCTCAAAGATGTAAGAAAATCAATGATACAAGGTGAGCGTCACGATATGTGTGTTAGATGCAATAGAGAAGATGATGCAGGTGTGCCAAGCCGTAGACGTAATGCCACAATCGAGTACTATGACAAATACGATTATGACTACTGGAAAGCATTGAGTCACTGCCACGATGATGGACAATTGATGTTACACGAGAGTGAAGTGCTGGAATATGATATTAGACTCGGTAACCTTTGTAATTTAAAATGTAGAATGTGTCATCCAAGTGAAAGCACACAATGGTATGACGAATGGTTTGATACTATGTTTAAAGGATTTAATTCAGATTTCACTAGAGTTGAGATGTTTAGAGAAAACAAAAAAATAAAATTAAAGAACGATATCTACAGTTGGTATGATGATAGTAAGTTTTTCAATGAAGTTAACAAGAATTCAAACTCCACAAGAAAGATTTATTTTTCTGGAGGTGAACCCACGTTAGTAGAAAATATGTATGATATGCTAGAAAAAATTATTGATAGTGGTATGGCAAAAGATATTGAATTAGAATACAATATTAATTTAACTAATATTCCACGAAGAGCTATCGATGTATGGCATAACTTCAAACAGGTAACGTTAGGCGGAAGTATTGATGCAGTAGGAGATTATAACAACTATATAAGATATCCTAGTAAATGGAACAAGATAGAAGAAAATATAAAATGGTTAGATCAGAATACAAATCCAAATATAAATTTCTTTTGTACAAGCACTTGGCAAATTTTAAATGCAACACAGATACTTGACCTTATAAAATGGCAAATTGAAAATAAGTTTGTAAAGTTTAATAGAATGGCAAATAGTGTTTTCTTTTCTTTTCATACTTTATCAGCACCAACATATCTGAATGTAAAAGCATTACCAAAAGAATTAAAACAACACGTACAGGATGAATTTGATAAATTTGATAAAGAATATTTAAAACCTTGGATTGATAGTTTACCAGAAGACTTTCAGTTTGCAAATACTGATTACGAAGCTGATTGGAATGGTAGACAGCCGTGGGATAATAACAAACATCATCTTTATGAAAAAGTTAAAACTAGGTTAGATACAATGATGGAATTTATGTGGGCTGATGATTTTAGTGAACACTTTCCAGAGTTCATAAAAGTAACAAGAACACAAGACAAGTATAGAAACCAA
>JACLAB010002516.1_pt1 | contig 18234 bp, 19 predicted proteins | sample 8027921 | NCBI WGS metagenome assembly JACLAB01 (sample SAMN15725117, study PRJNA655200) | protist metagenome | isolation source: fluorescence activated cell sorting (FACS) single amplified genomes of... | place: USA: West Boothbay Harbor, Gulf of Maine | collected 2000-07-19 | reverse complement strand
CAACTGAGGATCTAACGGGAAATCGGACATGATTTTCCCGGCTTTCGTCAGCTCGCCTTCGTCGTCTAAAGCGCCTAAATAGTTGAGCAATTCTAACGCGCGCATTAACGTTTCCGGCGCTGGAGGGTCCATGAAATCGAAATGGACCAAGTCGTCGATGCCTAATTTTTTCAACTGGATGACGACCGAGCCTAAATTCGATCGCAAAATCTCCGGGTACGTCTGTTCGATTAAATCTTTCTTGAAGGAAAGTTCCGTGTATAATCGAAAACACTTCCCAGGTTGGGTTCTCCCGGCTCTCCCGGCTCTTTGTTGCGCCGACGCTCGAGAAATTGGCGAGACTAATAAACTTTCCACTCGACTTCGAGGATTGTACACTTTCTGTTTCGAAAACCCCGGGTCGACGACGTAGACGATCCCATCAATCGTCAAAGACGTCTCGGCGATGTTCGTGGACACGACCACTTTTCTCCCGGCGACGCCTCCGACGGTTAACGCGTCCGGCGCTTTATCAAAAATCCTCTGCTGTTGATTCGGCGGTAACGTCGAATATAGCGGCACCACGTTCACAGGCCCGACGCTGTCCCCGATATTCTTAATCTCGTTCCTAATCTTCCCGCACGCGTCTTCGATTTCCTCCTCGCCGGTTAAAAACAAAAGCACGTCCCCGGGTGGTTCGCACCGGTGTATTTGCACCACCGTCCGAATCGCCGCTTCCAAATAATCTCTCTCAGGTTCTTGCGTGTAAAATATCTCCACCGGATGCGTTCTCCCCGGAACCATAACCAACGGTGCGCCTTCAAAATACCCCTGAAACTTCTTCGCCTCCAACGTCGCCGACATCACCACGCACTTCAAATCCTCCGGTCGCTTCTTCAACACCTCCTTCAACAATCCAAACAAAACGTCCGTCGCTAACGTCCTCTCGTGCGCTTCGTCGATCACAATCACTGAATATCGACTCAATAATGGATCTGTCATCGCTTCTCTGAGTAACATCCCGTCCGTGGCGTACTTCATGATCGTCTTTCGCGACGTGCACTCCTCGAACCGAATCGAATATCCAACCTCTTCCCCTATTTGCACGTCCATCTCCTCGGCGACTCGTTTCGCCACCGACATCGCCGCCACGCGTCTCGGTTGCGTGCACACCACCATCTTTTCATTATTCGTCGTGTACCCGGCGTCGACGAGAAATTGCGGGATCTGCGTCGTCTTCCCCGAACCGGTTTCCCCGACGAGCACTAAAGTCTGCGAAGCCGCCAACTGGTGAAGAAAATCCGATTTTTGTTTCCACACGGGAAGCTTTCGCCTCGTCTCGAGGATGTTCAGATAGGTTTGAGAATACGGCTGATGAGTGTACGGATTTATCATCATCACTTCTTCTTTGTTGTTCGCATCGTCACCATCGAGGGAAACTTGTACTCGCTGCTTTTTCTTCGGCGTCGTCGAAGACATTTGATTACGTGCGATTTGAAGAAGTGGTTTATTCCCCGAAAGGATGTGTTGGTTTTGTGAGGTATCTTCGACGCGAACGCGGTTAAACGCACGTCTACATATATATTTACTACTAATTATTACACGCGACGAAAACGTTCGTATACTACTATTTGTCTGCTATACTACTGCGAGAGGGAGAGCAATGCTGAAGAAAAAACTTAAATGGCTACCCCGCCGCTCTTCTCGCCGTAGACGACGCCTTTGCCTAAGCCGCCGCCGCTTTTGAAGTGAATCTCTCCGAGCTGCCTTTCCAACTCGTCGCCTTTAATGAACCGTCGAAAACACCCGTCTTTGTTCACCGTGCACAAGCGAGCGCACCCACCTGAGCTGGAATCCACCGCCATTGCGAGCGTTAACGCTTTCAACACGTACTTCTCGCACTCCTCTCTCGTCATCCGTTCCTTGAACTCGGAGTCTAAAAACCCCCAGATGTACGTCGAGCCGCTTCCGTCCGTCGTCCACGAAGTCTTGATCATGTTCCCTCCAGCCGTGCACGAATACACCTGCGCGCCAAATTTCTCGTCCCACCCGGCGGCAATCGCGTAGCACCCTAACCCGGTCCCGTTGTTCGCGTTTTTATTCTCGTAGTTGATCTTGGTCAATATCCTGGCGACTTGTTTCACCTCCATGGTTTCCCCGTGTGCTAATTCAATCTCGCGTTGCGCGCAGTGGTGCCGGACGAACCCGGCGACGGCTTCGGTATCCGCGGCGGAGCCTGATCGAGCCATGACGACGTTTTCGGTCAAGTTGCACATCTTATCCGACGCTCGGTTGGAAATGTACGTTCCTGTTCATATCGAAGTACGTTAAGAGAGACGAGAGAAAAAGGTGAGATGAGAGATCTGTCCAAGAAGAGAATAAAAACGCGTAAAACGTACCCGTGGAGACTCTCGTGTCCGCGCCGATGACGATGCCACCCGCGTATTCGCACGCCACGATGGTCGTGCCGGTTTTTGGCGCTTCTTGCGCGCGGTTGATGCTCTCCATGTGTGCTTTTGCGCGTGAAATTTCTGCGGAATTTTGTATCGAAATGCTTCGAATTTTCCCCAAAGATCAGACCTTTTTGGAAAGAAGGCAGAAGCAGCCTGGCGGTGTGAAGAGAGACACGGACGATGGTTTCAGACGAGAGAGACAGAGACGATGACGTGCACTCCCAAGACCAACAACACATCAAACTCCCTCCGTGCTCGAACAACCTCGCCACCGCGTTGCTCACGGACGCGTACCAAATCACCATGGCGTACGCGTATTGGAAAAACAACACGCACGAACGCACGGCGAGTTTCGATTTACTCTTCCGGAAAAACCCATTCGGTGGAGAGTTTACCATCTTTTGCGGCTTAGAGGAGAGTTTAAAGTTCGTCTCGAACTTTAAATTCACGAGACAAGACGTGAAGTATTTGCGCGAGTGCGATTTCGCGAAAGAGATGGACCCGAGGTTCTTCGACGAGTATTTAAGTTCAGTGGACTGTTCGAAAATCACAATCGAAGGCATCAAAGAAGGCACCGTGGTGTTCCCGAGAGTACCTCTGATCCACGTGAGCGGACCTTTGGGCGTGACGCAACTTCTGGAGACGACTTTACTCACTCTGATTAATTACGCGTCTTTAGTCGCCACGAACGCGGCTCGACATCGGTTAACGTGCGGCGACGAGGCGCAGTTGTTGGAGTTTGGTTTACGGAGAGCGCAAGGCGTGGACGGGGGAGTGAGCGCGAGTAGGTACGCGTACGTTGGAGGTTTCGACGCGACGTCGAATTGCGAGGCTGGGAGACAGTTTGGGATTCCCGTGAGAGGGACGCACGCGCACAGTTTCGTGCAAGCGCACTCGAAGTGGGACGATATCCACGGGAGGAAAGTTGGCGAGTGCGAGGATTTTTGCAAAGAGGCGAGGGAAATGTTGAAAGAGTTGAGAGAGGCGATGGTGAGTAGTGATAGTAACAATAGCGCGGCGTATCAATTCGGGGAAACGAATGAGAGCGAGCTGATCTCGTTTTGCGCGTACGCGATTGCGTTTCCGAATTCGTTTTTAGCTTTAATCGATACGTACGACACGTTGAAATCGGGGACGCCTAATTACGTCGCCGTGGCGTTGACGTTGAAGAAGTGTGGGTTTCAACCCGTTGGGGTGAGAATAGATTCCGGAGATTTGAGTTATTTGAGTTTAATGATTAGAGAGTTTATGATTGAAGCGGAGAAGTGTTTAGAGTGTCGGGGAAAACATTTTTCGTTACTCGCGAAAGGATTAGCCGCGGAGACGAAAATTACCGCCTCGAACGATATCAACGAAACCGTGTTGAGAGAATTGAAACAAAGCGGTCACTCGATCGATGCGTTTGGCATCGGGACGCACTTGGTGACGTGCATGGCGCAACCGGCGTTGGGATGCGTGTATAAACTCGTAGAAATCGATAAAACACCTCGGATTAAATTATCCGAAGACGTAGAGAAAGTCACCATTCCGGGAAAGAAGAAGTGTTACAGACTTTACGGAAAGATTGGCGAACCGATCGTGGACGTCATGCTTCGCGAGGACGAAAAAGAACCGAAGGTTGGCGAACGCGTGTTGTGCAGACACCCGTTTTTAGAAGGTAAACGGGCGTTCGTCACTCCCGCGAAAGTGGAGAAGTTATTGTTGGTGTGTTGGGACGGCGAGAAAGGCGGGTGTCCTCGAAAATTTTACGAGGAAAGCGTAGGTTTAGAAAAAAGTAGATTGAGGGTAAAAGAGCAAGTGAAACTGATGCGAGCGGATCATTTGAGATACACGAATCCGACGCCGTATAAAGTGAGCGTGTCTGGCGATTTGTACCAGTTTACGCATCAGTTATGGTTGGATAATTTGCCGGCGAGAGAGTTGACTTGAATCTTTTTTTTTAAAGTAAAATTTCTTCTTGTGTTTTTACAATATCTTCCTCCTCTTCCTGCTCGGAGTCGACGTAGTTCAGATTGGGTTGCGAGAGCGGCAGAGGTTCTTCGTCTTCTTCCTCGTTGTCGTCGCTTAATATTTCTATGATCGTTTCTTCTTCTTTCTTCATCTTTTTTCTATCGCGCTCTTCTAGTTGTAGTCCTATCTTTTTTGACAAGCCTCTACCAGCTTGCTCGACCAACTTCCTCATCAACTCTTGATCTATTATATTTCTATCGTTATTGCTATTGTTATTATTTCCTTTTGGGTTGAAGAACGCCGTCGCCTTGCTCACTCTCTTAGCGTTCTTTTTCTCGGCTTCTTCGCGAATGGCGGTTTCGATCGATTCCATGTTTTTCACGACGCTCTTCATGTCCGGTTTCCGTTGAAACAACTTCAACTCCGCGTTATACGTGTCTCTAAACTCAACGTATTTCGATTTCAACTGGTCGTACGTTTGTCCCTTTAACGTCCTCCCGTCGAATCCGTATTTGTTCTCCAAGTCGTCGCGTAACTCATTCGTCTTTCTCGTTTTCTCCGCTTGCTTCGCTTTCGGGAGCAGGTGGTATTTCGTCGGCGGTGGAATCGGGTTCGGTAGTTTTTTTATGACTGTTGTTGTTGTTTTATCGCCTTCTTTTTCTTCTTCTTCTTTTTCTTCTTCTTCTTTATCTTCTTCTTCTTCTTGTTCGTCGTCTTCGTTATCTCTCCCCGCATCCACCAACAAGAGAGGCTCCAACACGTTTCCTTTCCAACTCTCCACGATCTCCTCCATCTCTCGGTTCGGTCTCAACGCCACTTCCCCGGTCCCGTCCCAATCCTTCTCGTCTGTCACCGGGCCTTTACATCTCGGACAGTTTCGTTTCTTATCGTCTTGAAACGTCTTCATGTATTCGTTCAAACATTTGCTGCAAAACGTATGGGAGCACCGGACGAGGGCGACGGGTAAGTGGAACAGTTCTTTGCAAATTGGACAGGAGATTTTGTCTTGAAATGTATCCATCGAAGAGGAGGACAACGCGACGTTTCTTTCTTTTTTCCGCTTCTTGTTCTTCTTCTTGTTGTTGTTGTGCTCCATCGTCGCTTCTTCTACCTCTTCTTCATCGCGTTCTTTTCTGCCTCGTTGCTTTGTGTTTTTGTCGCGTCAATACGTTTTAATTTAATGGAGAGAATCTTTTCCATCTCCATCCCCCCTTTTAAATGAAATCAAATGCGAGGAAAATAGAAATGAAACAGAGAACGAAAGACACACGCAGCGAAGCGCTCCTACGCGCACACGCGGTACGCGACAAAAAAAAAGAGTATGGAGCGTAGAAGAGTCGAACTCCTGACCTTGCACATGCTAAGCGCACGCTCTACCAACTGAGCTAACACCCCAAAGGCCACATCTCTAAAGAGATGAGAGTCTACATATCCCAAGAAGGGCTGGAATTAGTAAGTATAAACTATAGATAAGTTAGGGTTTCATTTTTGTGTGAGCACACGTTTTCTCATCACCCAACACTTTTTAAAACTACGACGAGTACTACTTCTTACAATCATCATCGATCACATGTTGTTGCGATCTAAATTACTATTTGTTAACACTACTATTGTTATTATAAAACTCCATGTTCCAGTTGCTCAAAAAAGCCGGCACTCCGGCAATGCTCTTCTTCTTGTCGTCGTCGTCTTCTTTCTCGACGTACAGCGTAAAATTTTTCTTTAAACTTTCGCTTTGTTTCTCCCAGGACGGGTCATTTTTTTCTAGCGAGACTGAATGCTTCTCCTCGTCGTAATTGAACAACAAACGCGCGTGTTCGTTCGCGTTGCTCGTGATTAAAAATTGCGTCTTTGACGCTTTTTCGCCAACCAGTTCAATGTTAAATCCAAACAAAAGTTTCACCGCCTCGCGAAATTTGAGCACCGTGGATTTGAACGCCACCAGTAAACGCTGCTCTTTCTTTTGTAACTTTGATATGATGTCATCCGACGAGGAAGAAGTGTTGTTATTGATGTTATTATTACTGCTGTTGTTGTTTTTCAACCTGGTGATTTCTTTTTCCAAGCCTCGGATGATTTCGTTCGTAAACGGGCTCGATTTCGTTTGTAAAATCTTCTCGCCTTTTCTCTCGTTTTCAGCCATCTTTTGTAAACTGGCAATCTCGGAGTCTTTCGCTTCGACGATCGACTTCGCGTTTAACGCGTCCATTTTAGCCGTTTCCAACTCTTTTTCCAACGCGTCTTTCAGTTTTTCTTCCTCCTTGGCTTTAGATTCGAATAACTCTCTCTTCGTCTGTTCGACTTTCAACGCTTTCGTCGCTTCGGCTAACTTTTCGGAAAGAGCTATGGTTTCCGTTTGTAACGCGCCAACTCTGTTCTTCAACTCCTCCGGTCCTTCATCTAACAACGACGCCGACGTCCATTTCCCGGCATTCATCAACGCACGCTGTAACTTTTCGTTCTCAATCTCTTTCGCGCGTACGTTTTCCTTCGCGCGCGATAATTTCGCCTCCGTCGAGCGCAAACGTTCCTCCACGGCTTCCACGGAAACCATCTTCGAGTGCAACATGTCACCTCTCGACGCCGACGCTTCTAAACTTTTCATCTCTTGCCTCAAAATCCTAATCGTGTGTTCTTTTTCATCGTCGTTTTTCTTCCCTTTTCCTTTCTTGCCGACGCCGCCGGGCGATTTCGGCAACGAGTTCAAATTCGTATTCTCCAACAACGCTTTCTTTTCCTCCTCGAGCGCGCTCTTCAGCCCCTCGTTCATCTCTAAAGCCTCCTCTAACTTTGCCTCGACCGTTTTCCTCTCGTTTCTTTTCCCTCGCAAATCCGCGACTTCCATCTCCAACTCGGCGTTGACCGTTTCCGCTTTTTCCAATCTCTTGCGCAATTTTTCAATCACCTCGTTTTCTTCTCTCACCTTATCCTCCAACTCGTCGCCTTCGTCGTCCATCACTTTCTTCTCCAGAGCCGCGTGTCTCGTTTTCAAAGCGAGCAACTGCTCGCGAAGTTTATCGCGTTCGGTTTCTGCCAGTTCTCGAGCCTCGACTTCTCGTTTTATCATCGAAGGCGAATAGTTTTGCTGCTGCTGCTTATTATTATTATTATTCGCGGTTGTTGTCGCCAAAACAATCGCAGCATCGTCGTTACTATTAATAGCACTCGTCTCCTTCTCTTTATCCACACTCGTCGCTCTGGTCGACCTCCTCCTCGGCGAAACCATCGGCGACGCGCTTCTCCTCTTCTTCCCTCGTCGTTGTTGTTGTTCTTCTTCTTCTTCTTTCGTCTTTGCTCCTCCTCTCGCAGAAGACTCAGGCATCATCGCCAAAACCTTCGCCTCCGTGGAAACTCTTTTCAGTTCGCTCTCCGCCAATCTCATGCGTAAATCGACGTTCTCCTCTTCCGCTTTCATCGCGCGTTTGCTTTGCGCTTTGAACTGTTGGACGAATTCAGTCTTGACCAGATTCGTTTCCTCGTACGCGTTGGTCATCGTCGACATCTTCTGCCGCTTAGTATTAGTATTATTCGGGGAAGAGGACGACGGGAATCGTCGAACGCCTTTCTTTTCCATCGTCGGTTGAATGTCTTCCTCTTCTGACTCGTCGTCGTCGTCGTCGTTCTTGTCATGAGTTTCCTTCGGGAGGCGAGGGGAAGACGAAGAACGACGACGTAAACGACGATCTTTTTCGGCGGTGAGCGCAGGAGAAGGGGAGGGGGAGGAGGACGTTTTTCTCCTCGGAGGCATGTTTGATGAGTGCTCGCTACTAGGAAAGCGTAGATACGTGTGTGTGATTATATATAGTGAGAGATGTTCTGAGGAATTGAATTGGATTTGAGAACGAACTGGGTGGTGTGTGCTTCGCGAGCGCTATGTATTGTTTTATATAAAGATGCTACTTATTCAATATAATTTCAAAAATCTAGCTACGTTGTATTTACCATCCGATACTGATGATGATGATGATGCGCGTCTCATCAATCTCTCCTGTTCTCTCTTTCTCTCCAAACACCCTCTCCTCTCTCTTGCTATCTCTCGGTCCACTCTCTCTTCTCTTTTTCTAGTATATATACGCGTGTAATGATACACATTTACTTCGTCAAGAGCGTGGAGGCTGTCGAAGACTCGTACCTCCAGTTCGGCTCCAACTTCTTCGCGAGTCTGTAGTATCTCGCCAATCTGTGGATTCGGGATTCGATCAAAATCAATCGAAACTTGGAGTCCATGTCCTTGCGGTTTCTCTCCAAGTGCTTGCGCACGGACACGGCTTTCTTGATCAAACAGTACAAATCTTCCGGCAAAGTCGGCGCCAAACCTTGACCCTTCAAGATGCGCATGATTTTGGAGTTGGTCACCGTGGACACTTGCGGGATGCCGTGGTTATCTCTCAAGATGATGCCGATTTGCGACGGCGTCATGCCTTTCTTCGCCATCTTCGCGATCATGTCTTTGATTTCATCCGGGGAGGTTTTGCACCAGAGCGGCGCCGATCGTTTGAAAGGGATGGACGATTTGGACATCCCTTTTCCTTTGCTGTGCATGCGACCCATGTTTGCAAGTTAGTGTTCTGTTGTTTTTTGGAAAAGAAGAGAAAAGAAGAGGTTAGTATTCTGCTTTTTGTTACGTTTTTTGTTGCAGAAGACATTTGCACAACACACAGTCCCAAAAAGGTCTTTTCTCTTAGGACCAAAATCGCGCGTCCGTCGTCTCGTCGTCGGTGTGCGCAAAACACCACCACACCAGGAAACGACCATAACATCCGAGACGAATACGTTCACAACGATACAAAAACAGTCGCATCCGCCCGTTCGTATCTTCGCATCTCATCAAATAAAACACACTCATCCTCATCGCGCAGCACATTTCTCTCTCGCTCGAGGCAAAAAGAGGCGATGGTTTTCTCCGCGCAAACGAGGAAAAAAAAAAAATGAAAAATCTCAACGAGAGCAGCGCCGAAGAAGAACCAAACGCGAACGGCGCTTTCAACCGCTCCATCGCGCGTTCAATTCAACCTGTTCTCGTTCGCGCGAAAACGAACGGATTTGAAAGAGAGAGAGAGAATACACACACGTGTGTCTCTTTTGAGCGTACCTTTTCTTAATTTTTTTATGAAGCGAGACGAAGGTTTCACGAGGAAGGAAAAAGGGGGTTGGTTTTCTCTTTTTTTCTTCCTTCTCGAAGTAAAAAACGTCGCCATTTCCTACGTAAAAGTATACACACTCATGCTCAGATACTTAGCGAAGCGAACTTTGCAAAGCAGAGGCGCTTTGGCGTCCTTTTCACACAGAGGCGCGGCGTCCTCTTCCGGACGAGGAGGAGGCAACGCTCGCGTGGCGCTCTCGGTACGCGACGCGTTCTTCGTTTCTCATTTTTTTTAGAACGATGTGTGATGCGATTCGATGTGATCTCTTTCGTCCCCGTGAACGAAGGGAGATCCCCTTTCGTCGTGCGCTGACCCTCTCTCCTCTCTTCTTTCTTTCTCTCTCTTATTATTATTATTACTACGAATACAACATCAAAAACAGTACTCGACGGATGCAGTGGTGACCGATTTCGAACACTCGACGGGTTTATACCGCGCCGAGTTGGAAGGTCTCGCCTCGGGGAAAGACATTTTCGACCACTACGATTTCACCCGAGCGCCGAAAGGAACCAAAGAATCGCCGTGCGTGGTGACGAGCGAGATGGAATATCGAGTGGTTGGCGTGACCGATCCAGACGACGATTCGATCGTCATCTGGGGACGATTAGAGGAAGGGAAAGGACCGATGTTAATCGGAGACGAATGGTTCGTGCATAAACGCGTCGGGGGCGGAGGAGCGCACTAACGCGATAATATTCTTCGCTTCGCGTTTGTACTCGAGAAAGAGCGCGTATACGTAAGACCACACAGTTGTAACATCATAGAAATTCCTATCCACACCTACATCACGAAGAGCGACGAAATAATGATCTTCTTCTTTCTTCTTACGTGTCGTGCGTCCTTCTGATGCTCGTTTCAGTTTCGTCGTTTACGTCTCGTTATCGTTTTGTGCTGCTTTTGTCCACGTGTCACACGATGGGAAGAAATTGCGATCAAATTATTCTTCACAAAAGTCCGTCTCTTCCTTTGCGAGCAGAGAGTTTCAGAGAGAGACTTTTAGGATCGTTTCCTCTTGCACTCGAGAAGAGGGTGTTCGTGTTGGTATTCTTGTTGTTATTCTTCGAGACTATCTCTCCCGTTTGTGATACACACGACGGGTCAATTCAGTTATAAAACCAAACCGTATCTCTGACGAAGAACGATGATGATGAAGATGACGACGACGATGATGACGCGAGCGGTTGCCCCGCAATCTGTTCGAAAAACGCAGAAGAAAAAGAGCATCGTCGTCATCGCGAAAGCGCGCGAAGAACCCGATGAAGAAGCCTCGTCTTCGTCCCGTTCTTCCTCTCGTGATGATGAAAAAATTGGTCTCTTCTCCTCTCCTGCAACCGTGAAAAGACGACAAGCGTTCGCTCTCGCCGCGGCGGCCGGGACGACTCTCCTTTTTAACGAACAAACTATTCCGGCTGCATTTGCCGCGTACGGTACCGCGTCAGGGGGTGGCGACGAAGCGTCGCAACCGGTCACGTATTCCACTTTTTACGGGGCGGCGGAACCTCCCGCCACGTACGGCAAAGTCGGCGGAACGACGCCAAACAGAGCGAAATATTCCTACGAAGTTCCGTCCACGTGGAAAGAAGAGCCGACGTCGAAAGTTGAAAAGGGCTCGGGTGGGCAAGACTCTCGATGGGTCCCGCGAGGCGTCAAAGGCGTCAAAGCTGTGTTGGTAACTTTAAATCGCGCCGGCGAAGACGGGCAAGAGTTTTCGTTGCAAGACACGACCATCAACGCCTTAGCCGGCTCGGATCCAAACTTACAAGACGCACTTTTGAACGGTTTAGTGAAAACCAATCGCTCAAACGTTGAGGGACAAGAATACATCCAGTACGATATCGAGGCGGCTATTTATTACGGGGTCAAAGCGACCGTAGATAGCACCGGGAGGCTCTTTGCTTTGATCATTTCCGCGCCGGATAACGTGTACAAGAAAGAAAGGGCGACGTACGAACGGATGTTGGATTCGTTTCGAACGTACATTTTAGACACGACAAAGTAAAAGAACGACTGCAAGTGAACGAGATAAACAGCGAATTACTACTGTGTTTTTGTAATAAGAGAGAGAGAGAGAGAGAGAGAGAGAGAGAGAATACGAGAGAAAGTAAAAGCAAACGACATTTTTTTTCCTTTCTGCTTTTTTTTTTCCTTTCCCCCCTTTTATTTTTTTACTCCCCTCGTTGAATTCCTCATTCAGTTATCACCAACGAAACTCAAAACACCACACACACTTGCGAACAATGAGCGACCACGAAGTCGAAACTTTTGAATCCACCGATGCCGGTGCCTCTAAAACGGTACCGATGCAAGCCGGTTCCGTCCGTAAGGGTGGCTACATCGTCATCAAAGGCAAAGCGTGCAAGGTACGCGCTTCCTCCATCATTTTTTCGCGCATTTGTGTCGAAAAATGAAACGAATTCGTGCGCGCCCGTCCAGTCGCGAACGGGATGTTGGGCGTTTTACGCGCGTTTTGAATGCGCTCCCACGCGTTTTACTCTTTTCGAGTTTTTGTGGTGGCGTCTGAAACGTTTCATTATGCGTTTTACGCCCGATTGCGTTCAAAAAAACCCTCTCACTTTTCTCTTTTTGTTGTACTCACCTCTTGCCTCTTCCTCTCTTCAATACTCACAATTCACTTTCCGCGAACAGGTCATCGACGTTTCCACGTCCAAAACCGGCAAGCACGGTCACGCCAAGTGCCACTTTGTCGCCGAAGACATCTTCACCGGCAAAAGATGCGACGAACTCGTCCCAGCTGGCCACAACTTGGAAGTTCCGGTCGTCTCCAAGGCGGAATACACGTTGTTGGACATTGACGACGACGACCACATGTCTTTGATGGATGAAAAGGGAGACACGAGAGAAGATTTGAAGTTACCGGATGACAGATCCGGGGACTCTGCGTTTGCTTTAGCGCAAGAAGTGCAAAAGAAGTTTGACGAAGGCGCGGAAGTTGTGGTGACGATTATGTCTGCGATGGGCATCGACCAACTCTCTGGATGGAAGGAGGCTGCGAACTAAATGCTCGTGTCGAAATAGTTTAAAGACGTAGAAAGAGAATATATAATAAGGTGTCGAAGTGTGCGTGGTTGGTAAGATAGGTCATGACGTCACCCATGCGCGTTTGTATTTTTTATCAAGGGGCAAGAGAGAGGCGTAATAGAGAGAGAGAGGGAGAGAGAGAGAGACAACTCTTCTTCGCAAAGGTATCAACAATTCGGTTTTTAGTCGGACAGTGCGTTTCGCGCAAAACTAGGATACCATTCGCACTGAAGGAAGAGCGGTTTAGAGATCATTTATATTTAGAGAGTGAGTGAGAGAGTGAGTGAGAGAGAGACATTGTATACAGAGTATCGTGCATACAAACTAGTAACTAATAATCGCGTTCGTACGAATACGTGCCTTTCTCGTTTTTGCTTCAATTTCTTTTGTTCCTCTTTCTCCCCCACAAGTTTGTTGTTCACACGCGCCTTTCGCAAAAGTCACGCAACAATGGCGACACCGGCGATGAGCAACATATGCGCCAACTTTGAAGAAGTCGGGCAGGTGCGCGTTTCTTTCTCTTTCTCTTTCTCTCTCTCTTTTCCTCCGCTTTAATGGCTTTTGATTGACGCAAAAATCTTCTCTTTCTCTCCCCTTTGTCCCACGACGACGGCGCGTATAATAACAGGCTTTCGCGCAGCACTACTACCAACAATTCGACGGCGACCGATCGCAACTCGGCCCTTTATACAACGAAACGCACTCCATGCTGAACTTTGAACACTCCGCCTCCCGCCCGGGGCAGTTTAAAGGCGCCCAATCCATAGTCGAAAAATTAGTCTCTTTACCGTTCCAAAGAGTCCAACACCAAGTGGTGACCATCGATACGCAACCGACGCCGAACGGCGGCGTGTTGGTGTTCGTGTGCGGGAACTTACTGATTGACAGCGAAACGCAACCGCAGAAGTTTGCGCAGACGTTCCAGCTGATGCCGACGGATTCGGTCGGGTTACCCGCGGGGAGTTATTTTATATTCAACGACGTCTTTCGCCTGAACGTCGGTTAAGAAGAAGAGAAAGAATAAAGGATTAGTTAATAAGTACTTTTAGAAGAAGAAGAAGAAGAAGAAGAAGAAGGAATTCATCACATCGTTGTTATGAAAATTTACGTCGCTTGTATACTGTATGTAATAGTTTAGTGTGCTGATGTGATTGTTATTATGATCATTCGTATTATTACAAGATACCGGGAGACTCTTCGTCGTCCTCGGTCGTTTTATAGCGGCTGCTGGTGATGACTTGTTTTTTGGTGTAGTTATTATTTTCCACTTTGGTGGTATACACGAACCCTGCCAAAGCGATTGTAATGAGACTAAGCATTGCCACGGCTTCCTTGACTGGATTATGCCTAAACATAGCGCCGCTGGCCAAGTGCACGTCGGCTTCTCCCAACGCCCCCGGGGCGAATGTTGTGCCTCTAGCTTCTCCCAACGCCGCCGCCGCGTTAGAGTTGTACACTTGGCGTTGTTTGCACGATTGCGCCGGCCCGTGCTCTTGTTCTTCGCATCGAAACTTACCCAAGAAGCTGTACGCGTCGCTGAACATTTTAAACTGCGCCTCTTTCGCGGCTGGACCTTTCCAGTTGTTGATTTTTTGCTTGAACGTTTTCGCTTTGCTAAACATGAAGCGCATGTCTCGGCAAGATTTCACGTTCCACTTGCCGATCGGTTGGTTAAAGTTGAACGTTTCCGCGAACATGTCGCGCATAGATTGCACATTCTGCACGTCCCAGTTTGAAATATCGCTGTTAAATTTCTTCGCGCCCATAAACATTCCGTTCATGTTGGTTACCGTATGCGTCTTCCAATGGTCGATGGATCGATTAAAACTCTTCGCGTCGTGGAACATATCTTGACAGTTTTGTAAGTTTTGCGTGTTCCATTTCGATATGTCCGCGTTAAACGTATCCGCGCCGTAAAACATTTCCTGCGCGTTTTTCAAATTCTTCACGTCCCATTTACTCAAATCGCCGTTAAAGTCCCACATGTCGTAAAACGCTTTCGACATATCCGTTACTCTGGAAACGTCCCAATCGGGCATGATTCCGTACTCGCTTCCTTTACACATACCACCGATTGGGTTGGATTGTAAACATTCCTCTATGGCGTTATGGAACGTCTCGTCCGTCAACGGTAGCTTCTCCTTCTTTTCTTCGTCTTCTTCGTCTTCGCCTAAACTCGAATCGATCGATTCGTTTGGCGCGCACGTGTTCAACATAACGCCCTCCGCCGGGTCTCGTTCGCACATAAACGCTCTTTGAAACGCGACCGCGCCTTTCACCGCGTCCTTCATCGGCGTTTCCGTTGCTTTCCCTTTCCAACCGGAAACGTCCGTCGCGAACGTCTCGCAGTTTCGAAACATTCCCGCCATCGTCTCCACCCGCGCCGTGTTCCATCTCTCTAAACCGACGCCCTCAAAGTCTCTGCAATCGGAAAACATATCTCGCATAGACGTGACTGAACTCACGTCCCATTTCGATAAATCCGCGTTGAACTCGGTAAACTTCACCGGGTGAGAAGTTTCCCCGCTCTTTCGACTTTTTCTCTCGCTCGTCGACGACGCAAACGCCAGGTCCATGTTGGTCACTTTGCTCGTATCCCACCTCGGCATCGGGCCGAATTTCGGAAGCTCCGCGCACATCCCATCCACCGGGTTCGTTCTCACGCACTTCTCGATGGCGTCTTTGAACGTCTCGTCCGTGAGAAACTGTTGTTGCGTTTGTTGTTCTTTCGCGCTGATGTTGTTGTTGTTGTTGTTCTTGCTCTTGTCGTTCTTGCTCGCGTTCCCATTCTCCGCGCAGAGCGCGCCTTTCCCTCGGGACAAAGAGGAGAGCACGAGGAGGACTTCGAGCGCCCGACGACGCGAACGACGCGAACGACGCGAACTCCCAGAAGACGCGAAAGAAGAGGACGGTCCTTTCCTGTCTTTCCTCGACGAAGAAGAAGAAGAAGAAGAAGAGGAGGACGCTTCGAAAAGGTGAACGTTGTTCTCGTGTCGCATCGTGCGAGAGAGAGACGCGGCCCTTCTTCGGGGTACGATTTCCCCAGAGCGAAAGTCTTCTTAATCCGCTTTTGCTGGAACACCGCACGGAGCGAAGCGCGCGAGGACGATTCGGGCGCACACGAGCAAAGCGCAGAGGATGCAGCGGAGATTCTCTTTCTCTCTCTCTCTCAAGTGGTATTCTTTTTGCGCGTGATTTTGTGCGGGTAAAATTGGATGATGCGGCTGCTCTTTAAAATACACAATTAAATGCTCTCAACGCGTATACGCGCGAATACGCGCGTTGGGCGGCGACGACGATTTAGACGACGGCGACGCTCTTTCTCTCTGCTCTACATACTATATCGCTGCTCTAGATGATGCGCTTTCGCTTTATTACATCGCGGTTTTCCCGCTCAAGGTCAACTCGACCTTCTCCAATAAGTTCCCGTTTTCCAACGCCGCCGCGACTCGCTCTTTATCCTGGAGTTGTTTGTTCACTTGCGCCTCGGAGGCGTGCGAGCCTTTGGAGACTTTCACGTCCACTTTAAACCTTTTCGGTAACACTCTCATCAGTTTCACGCGAATGCTCAATCCGATCAAGGTCGCCATGGAGCAGTGTTCCACCGTTGGGGTGAAAAACACCGTCACTCGCGAGAACTCGTCCTCCACTTTGACGTTCTCTTCCGAGACGACCGCGAGTTGTTCCAACGAGTACGGGTGTTCCGGGTCGTTGATGTCTTTTATGTGCGAGAAAATTTCCCGGGCATCGATTGGATCTCTCAGTATCTCGTTGCTTTTCACGACGTCTCTTTCCTTCTCTCGTTTCCATTCTCTCAGGGATCGGGAGACGCTGACGCTGCTCTTGGTGTTGTTATTCTTATTATTCGTGTTATTCACGAGCGAAAACGGGTTGGCGTTGTCGTACTGGTGTTCGTGTTGTTGTTCACGTTGGACGACACTCGCACCACCAAAACCACCACCGCCGGCGTTCATTTGTCGCGCAAAGCGTCCAAAGTCTGACGATAGTTTCCCTCACTTTTGTTCCCCAAATCTCTCTTTCTACAGAGAGATGTCTTCGCGCTGTTCTTCTTTATCTGTCCTCGTCTTCTCCTCTCACTCGAAGGCGACTGTGAAAACGAGAGCGAAGAGCGGACGACGCGCGTCGTCGTCGTCCTCTTTGTGTGCCTCTTTGTCCACGAGAACATCTTCGAGTGCACGTGGCAACGATGCAGACGACGACGAGAGGAAAACGACGGCGAAAACCAGACGAGGAGGACAAAAGACGCGTACGACTGCGACTGCGATGAGTGCGAGTAAAACGACGACGTCTCGGCGGGAACACGTGCTTTTATCGGAGTTTTTGTTCCTCGGAATGATTTGGAACGGAAGAAGAAGAGCGTTCGCGGACGAGATGACTTTAACGGAATACGTGGACGAAACGAACAACTTCCACCTCTCCTACCCTACCGAGTGGGTGTTAGAGAAGAAAGCGGGCGCGACGGCGCTGTTCAAAAACCCGTCCGTGAAATACGCATCGATAGGGGTCACGGTGACCCCGGTACGGATCGACTCTCTCAAAGAGTTTGGCAGTTTAGAGGACATCGGAGCAAAGCTCGTGGAGGCGGAATCAAAGAAGCAAACGACCGTGCCGGGCGGAACGTTTATGGAACGCCAAAGCGAACGCGAGTCGGTGGATACGAAGACGACGTTTTACGAGTACGAATATAGGTTAATTACGACGCATGGGAATAAGAGGGTGTATAATTACGTCGGGGTGAGAGATAGAACGTTATTTATCGTGAACGCGCAAGCGTACGAGATCGAAGAGGGAGGCGAGAGCGAAGCGGATGAGAAGACGAGAGCGTTGTATCGAGAGGTTGGTCGATCGTTCGATGTTTTGAAGTAGAAAGAGAGCTAAAATGAGTTCTACTGATGTTGTTTACTGTTTTGAATGCTACTATCATCTATCGATACTACGCGTACTAAAAATCACGGTTCCGATGCCGCTTCGAACATTTGGCCGTTGTATTTCCACCAGTTCCCATCTTCCGTTTTGTACACATTCGCTTTGCAGTGCCAGTGCATTTTTGAAGCTTCGCCGTAATATAAACCAGTCGATTTATCGTACGCGAATCCATCGGGAGCAATTGTCGATTTTAACGCTTCCAAACACATCTTTTCAATATCAATTCTCTCGCCACCACCTGCGCCGATGCTTCTTCCGTGGGATTCCAGACAACGTTTAAGCTCTTTGATTGAAAACGTTTTCGGATCAACAACACTTGCTGCTACCGCTGCTGATTCTCTTTCCGCGGACCCTTTCTTCGCACTCTTTCTCACACCTTCGTCGTCGTCGTCGTCGTCGTCGGAATCTGCGAACATGTCGTCTTTGGCGTCTTCGTATGTCGTTTTTGCCTCCAACTTCAAGACCAGATTCGCCGATTTTTCCAACATTTGCTTCTCGATGGTGTACGCGCCGTACTCTCCAGCCGCGACTAATCTCGACGCAATCGCCGTGATTTCGTCAAATATCTTCTTATTCTCGCCTTCTAATTTCACACTCTTTCCTCTTTCTTTTTCTTGTTGCTTCGTCTTCCCGTTCTTCATTGATTTTTGTTTCGACACGTACTTATTCTTACTGTTTGTATTCCCCGGTCCTCCGCTCCCGCCGCCGACGCGTTTAATCGC
>JACLAB010011207.1_pt1 | contig 18248 bp, 16 predicted proteins | sample 8027921 | NCBI WGS metagenome assembly JACLAB01 (sample SAMN15725117, study PRJNA655200) | protist metagenome | isolation source: fluorescence activated cell sorting (FACS) single amplified genomes of... | place: USA: West Boothbay Harbor, Gulf of Maine | collected 2000-07-19 | reverse complement strand
GCGCAGAAGAAGAAGACAAAGAAGCGCAGCAGGAGTCGCGCGACCTCATTCTCTGCCGCGTATTGGCGAAGAAAAACACGGGAGAAGAAGACAAAGACGAGGACATTATTTTGTGTTTGCGTTACTACCAATGCGTTCTCTTTTTTTAACGATGTTTTTGTCGTTTGATGACGACGACGACGGAAAGGAGGATATTTAAAGTGACAGAGTGATGAGTGAAAAAAAGCTTTCGTCTGCCCTTTTTTATCCTAAACTTTTTGTTTGTCTTTTGTTTCGACACTCATCACTTTTTTTTGTCCACTCTGGCTTTTTATTCGGAATTAAAGAGAGAAAGAATAGGGACGTTTTTATAGACACACGCACGCACAGAATTAAGTCTTCTCACAGAAGAGCTTCTTCAGAGAGAGAGAGAGAGAGAGAGAAAAAAAGATCATCATGGGGAAGAAAGAAGTACGCTTTGTTTCGTTTCGATATACAACAGAAGAAAAGGAAGCGTAGAAAGAAGACTTTTGCACTGCGCGAGATGATGATGAGAAAAGCTCATTTTTTTTTAACCTACTCTTTCCCTTTCCGGGGGGGGCACCCTTTTTTTAAGAGGATGACGATGTGTCGCGCGTCGAGAACGACAACAACAACGACAACAACAACAACACTTTGCTCTTCGTTGCAAAGAGAGAGAGTTCGTCGGGGTTCGCCTCCTAAAAAAGAATTCTTTCCCTTCGTTTTAAAATCGTTCTTACTCAAAGAGAAACTCACAAAAAGCGTTCGTCGTTCGTTTTATCTTCTTCTTTCCAACAACACTTTATTCCACCAAACAAAAACAGAAGCAAAAAATGAACAAACGAGAAGAGGATAAAGCGCAGAGGTCGGAGGAGTCGCGAGATTCCAAAGAAGGCTCGATGTCGCCGATAGACTTGTCCAAATTTACGGACGAAGAGTACATCGCACCACCACATCACAAAGAAGAGGTACACAACGATCACATTCATCAACACGGCGACGAACAGCCGCAGGCGTCGGAGGACGCGATGGATTGGTTGGATCAGGCGACGAATACGACGCATTATTTCGCCGACCCTTTGGATACGTTTATGCAAAATTTTCAAAACGCCAACGCGGGTGCGGGCGGGAGCTCGGAAGATGCAGACTACGGAGGCGTGCAAGCGCACGAGACGCACTTTTCTTTAGATTCGAGGATATTTGAGAACGATTCGCAGCCTGAAACGAGCGGGGTGCACGTGGACGCGTTTAACTTTGAGGCGAGCGGGCCAGCCGGGAGAAGGCAACACAACGCAGATGTGGTAGCCGCGAATACGACGAATAAGCACGGATCGTTAGCGTCGTCGTCGGCGGTGAGCAGAGGTGGAAGTGGTGGCAGCACGAAGGCGACGACGTCGGCGAAGAAACCGAGTTCGTCATCGTCCAAGAGTAAATCGTCGAACAAGAGCAACAACAACAACAACAACAACAACAGCGACAACAGCGACAGGAACATCAACAAAAATTACAACTCATCATCAGTGCAAAGAAGCACATCGTTTACGAAACCGAGAAAGACGAGTTCTTTTAAGAAATCGAATTTAAGTGGAGTAAAGAAAGCGAGTTCGCACGTCGATTTGACGAGTGCGTTTACCGACTTGGAGCAAGGCATGATGCATTTGAACTCCAATCAAATCCAACCGGGCGTGATGCGTCGCATCCCCTCGGAGCTTCGCATGCAGCAACTCGCGCGATATCGCGAAAAGAGAGCGAGACGTAGATTAGGCCACAAAAAGATTCGATACGAGTGCCGCAAGACGCTCGCAGATAACCGACCGAGGTTCAAAGGTCGGTTCGCTAAGATTATACCGACCGTGGCTTCGGAAGGCGACTTGTCGACGATGTCGGCGCCAGAACCCGGCGAAGGCGTGGCAGCCATGAACGACGTTTTAGACTCCATGGAAGCAAAAAGCAAAGGTCCTGGAGATGAGCTCACTAAAACCGAACAACAGACGAAGAAAGAAAATGTGATTACGAACGCAAACGAAAAAGCAGCGGCGGCGACGAGAAAAACGAGGGCGGAAACCGCGGCCGCCGCGGCGTCGAAGAAAACCAGAGCAAACTCAAACTCTAAAGGTTCCGAGGAAACTAACGATAGCGAAACCGCCGAGAGCGATTTGTTTTCTATTGAGATACCAAAGAGAACGCGAGCTATGCGAAGATTGCAATCGAACGCGAGAGGTTTGCGAGCTTCGCAATCCGAAGTTTCTCTCGTCAAACTGGTTGAATCCTAACGAGAAGAGATTTCACCACTACGTGTTTGTAGATAGAAAGAGAGGAAAGACAGAGAGGGAGAGACAAAAGCTAGATTCGATAAAACTAGTAGCGAGTACACAGTTCATACTAGATAGTCAAGGAGACGGGCGCAGATTGTTGTATCATATAAGAGAGAGAAGTCGCGAGCGGAGGAAAGATATAGTCAAACATTGTTTTTATCTGTACAAATATTAATAACCAACGAAAGTAAAAATATAATATTGAAAGAACAGTGGTAAAGTATTGCTGCATGCGTCACACGCACTGTGGCACGTTCTCGCTTCCCTCGTTAGTTCATCTTTCGTCGCTCACTTCATTTTGTAAAGCAATACGAGTTGACACATTTTTAGTTACGCCGGGCCGCTGCTGCTTCCTGGAGGCGAAGTGAAGTTTGTGCGTTCATAATAGTATTGCTGTTGCTGTTGCTGCTCTTTATAACCAAATTGATATTGTTGTTGCAGCTGATGATGTTGCTGCTGCTGATGCTGCAGCGCATGAATATATTGCTGAGATACGTAAGGGTATTGATGTTGTTGTGGATAAAACGTCGGTGGCGGCGTGTAGTGAGAGAACATCGGCCCCGAAGGAGACGTCCTTGGAGAGTAATATTTGTCCGCCGCATACTCGTACTCTTCGTAGCTGGAAAATTGACCACTACCAGTGCCAGTACCACCACTAACACCACCAACATTACCACCTTTACCACCACTCGATTTAGACGGACTTCTCGATTTAGGTCGTAAACGCGTTATATCTTCGTCGTGCGGTAACAAGTGCGCGGGACGACTCACTCTTTGAGGACTGCTCTGCGGACTTGAGCCACTTTTATGTCGATACGTGTACGTTTGACGCTCTCTTTGCACTTGTTGTTGCTGCTGTTGTTGATATTGTGGCGTCATGGACGACTGCGGCGATTGATACTGAGTGTATTGATTGTATTGCTGTTGTTGTTGCATCATCGCTCGGTTCGCTCGTCTTTGATATTGCGCCTCGAATTTCCCGCTTACCCTCGTTCCCTCAAACGCTTTTCTGTACGTGATTGGATTGTGCGTCGTTCTGTACACGTTTTCGCTGACCGTGACCCAACCAGGGCGGAGTAGTTGACTGTCTCCGAACAAGTTCAAACGTCTCAACCCTTGGACAAAGCGTTCCGCGATGGCGTAAATCTGATCTGGTTTTTGATTTCCCTGCAGAGGCGGCGAAATGATAACGTCAGCGTCTACGTTCGCGTGAATCAATTGCGCTTCTTTACGCGTGACTTTTGCTTTTGCTGCAATCATGCAGTGCTCTTTATGCAAAGTGAACGGGAATTCTTCCTCGTTCATTCCTTCTCCATCTTCTGAAAGCGTCGATAAGTGCGACATCGTCGACGCGATAGACGTAGACGTCCTCGATCGAAACGAAGAAGGAGACGAAGAAGAAGACTCCGATGATGGAGTCGATGGGGTACTTGGAGATGATGGCGACATCGAAGAAGAAGATGGAGAAGCATACGGAGGAGTTCCTACTGCTCCGACGCTCCCAGAAGCAACACTTCTCCTCGAGGCTGACGACGAAGCCGGAGACGAAGAAGGCGTCAGCGACGACTCGGTCCTATCCAATCCTGTCTTGACCCAGACAATCTCCTCCGCGCATCGACGAAATTTCCATGCTTTCATAATCTTCAACGCGTTTTCGTGCATTCTTCCATCTCCTTTCCCAATCCACAAGAATACGAACGCCTTATCCGAAGTTACTGCGTTTAAATCCAGCCTCGCTACGTCTCGCCAATTCATTTTCGACCAATCGGGATTAATGACCACCACATCAAACGTCCCTAAATTCTCACTCGTCAACTCGCACGTCTTCGCACTCTCTATCTTTACGCTCAGCGGCACGTGCGCGTGCGCGTTAATCAGCTCGCTCTTCAAATCTACCAGTTTTTGCAAAGCAGGCGTCGGGATGCCTTGCGGATCGATGATAAAGTTCTGCGGTCGTTCTCCCGTGACCACGTAGTGGGACGAGTAATCTAACGACCAGTGCTGATTGGGAGGTTTCGGCGTATTTGGCGGCGGTTGCATGTGTTGCGCGACTTCAACGTGTTGCTCCTTCCCTCCTTCCCTTCCGTGCTGTTGCTGTTGGTGACGATACGAATGACCACCCATCATCATCGATTGAGAAGAAGAAGAAGACGCGGGCGAAGCGGACAAGCGCATATCGCCAAACGACATCGCCGCCGCCGCGGCCGCCATCGATGCCGCGTAGTGATGCGCGTTTTCGTGATGCTGCGTCAAAGTTAAGTTCGCCGGTAAAGACGTCGGCAGCGGTGGAGGTAACGGCGGCGGCGGTGACGGAGGCATCGGTGGAGGTGACGGTAAAGGCGGAGGAGGAGGCACGTACATTTTTACTTCTTTCTCTTCTTCTTCTTCTTCTTCAAGTCTCGGGGAAGGTGGCGGCGTCGGTGGACAACGACGAGTCTCCTGATCCTCCTCCGACGCGGACGACGAAAGAGTGCTTCGGTCTCGTTCTCGATCATCTCGTTCGCCGAAATTTTCGCCTTCATCCTTTCTCGGTCGAGGAATAACTTTTCTCGTTCTCGCCTCCTACTCCGCTTCGTTTTCCTTCCTCCTGGGCGTTGGTATCGTCTTCTTTTCCGTCGTTTGCTTCTCAACGACGACGAATTCATCGTCAAAATCGTTTCCGTCGCTCATGATTGTTGCGTCAGAGAGAGAGGAGTATCAAAGAGCAGTCTTTCTCAACGAAACTGCGTAAAGAGCGCGCGCGAGTGAAAAGCAAAGGAGTGGAGAATATCGCGAGAGGAGAGTAAAAAATACTCGAAAGGGGGTCTTTCTCTTGGAACGAGAACAACGAGAACGACGACGAGAACAATCGACCTCCCAGAGACACCCGCGAATTGCTGCTAAATGATGATGATAAAGAAAACTACGATGAAATCTTCTTCTGTTATTAGTATCATGAGAGAGTAGTATTTCAAAAAAGGAAGGATTTTAAGGCGAAAAGTGTTCGGGCGTCTTTCGCCGCGCTTTGAGCGAGGCTTTCGGGATGCGTACGCGCGCTCGATCCGTCTCTCTAGTTTATCGCTAGTATTTAAGCTATACAATTACAAACATCATCACATCTCGTCGTTCTGGTGCGCACGCGTGAGAATATATACACACGCGCACCGAAAGGACGCACTCTCTCTATATAAAACGTCTTCTCGATGAAGAATATCCGAGTATTAGTATTATTTTTGTTGTTTAAACTCTTTGTTCCTTTCTCTTCGTTCCGAGACTAACGCGTCGACTTCTTTTTGTAAACTTTGTTCTTTTTGGACCAACCATTCGGCGGTGAATGCACCGGCGACGGCGAAACCAGCGTGGAGTTGAGGTTCTGTTATGCGTGTTGTTCGTATTATTATTACGTCGCGTGTTTTATGCACATAAAAGAGAGAGAGAGGGAGAAGCGCGTGAGAGATTCGAAAGAGAGACGTGATTGCGCAACGCGACGGAAACGACGATGAGATGAAGAAGACAAAGAAGAAGAAGTGAAAGAAGAAGAAGAAAGAGAGCACTCACGGTGAAACAAAGGCACTTTCCGCAAAGCGCAGGCGTACATCTGCGTGCAGACGCCGGCGAACGCGCCCACGAAGGTTGCCGAAGACGTGAAAAGCATTCTTCTTAATAGAGTAGTAGTAGAGTACTATATTCTGCGGTTTTTTTGCGACGATGCGACGACGAGTTTTGCATTCGATTTTCATAAAATTTTCTCTCAAACAAACTTTTCTCTCTCTCTCGTCTCTCTGACTCTCTCGTCTGTCGCGAGTGAGTACGATGATGACGACGATGACGATGACGATGCTTTTTGCGAACGATGATAAAAAATAATGTATTAAATGTGTTATTAAGCGAAGGTTAACATCTCCCTGTTTTCAAACCCGCACTGCTCTAACGTCTTCCCCGGATCGTCCAAGGTCGTGCGTTTGGGAAAGTGAACTAAGACTAAGCACTGATCTCCTCCTCGCGACTTAAACGTGACTTTAGCGTTGCTCTCGCTGACGATCCAGTTTTCCACGTCTTTGACCGAGTTGGATTTACGAAAACGTCTAGGTTTGAGCCGTTCGCCGTCCGGCAAGCGAACGGCGACGGAAAGCGTGTCCGGGCTTTCGTCTGGTTCTTGTTCGAGTTGCATCGTTCCGTTGTTGTCGTTTCCGTTTTCTTTGCCTAAACTTTGCCAAGTAGTTCCTTCTTGTCGTTGTCCTCCTCCTCTACCCGAAGCTTCTCGATTTTCTTTGCTGCCGCCGTAAAAACCAACGCTTTTGCTATTCTTCTTTCTCTTCCTCGCTTCTTCTTCTAGCGACGCTTTCATTGCCGCGTACAACTCCGGGTCTTCGTTCCGGTCGACACCAATATCCGCGTCGTCTATGACTATCGCGTCGTCGTCGTCTTTTTCGTCGTCGTTATTGTTGTTCGTCGAATCCCCTCCGCGCAACGTATTCGCCTTCCCGCTAAAAATCATCTTCCTCTTCTTCTCCTCCTTCATCTCTTCCTTCACTCTTTCCACCGTTTTCCCTTCTCTCTCCGCTCTCGCCATTATTTCGTTCATCTCTTCGCACTCGCTCTCCGCTATCCAGTTCCCGTACTCGCCGTCTTTCTGCCCGAAAATCTCGTGCGCCTGCGGCAACGCGCCGACCACCGCGAATACTTGCGTCCCTCTTTGAATCATACTTTCCAGGTACCACACGATCTCCCCGTTCACTTTCGACGGCGCCGCGAGTTGCGAATTCAAATTCCACCACTGCCCTCTGATTTCTCGTATCGCGAACCAGTGTTGATGTGCATTCAGTAAAAACGCTTTATTCTTCGCCGCTTCGTTCAACTCCGTTCGTTTAAACACTGACGTTAACTTCAACTGAAACGTTTTCTTTAGCGCTTCTTCCAACACTTGCAAGGAATAGTTCCCCGTGTTCACATCCACGTTCTCGCTCGGACCGTTTTCGTCTTTTAATCCTAATTTCCGTTCCGCCTCGTCCAACACGTCCGCTATTTTTTGTAAATCTTGAGTCGAAACGTGAGGGCCTTGGAGTAGCGCGTTTAACGAGTGGTGTCCGCACAAGGCGAGCGTTTGTTTCTCCCAGTAGATTCTCGCTTCTTTTTTAGTCGTCATTTCTTCGCTTTCTCTCTTGTGTCTTCTTCTTCTTCGTTAAAATAAAACTCTCTCTCTCTCTCTGATGATAATGATAATAACTCGGAAGAAGAAGAAGAAGAAGAGGAAGACTTTATCAGCGTTCGTTGTTGTTCTTCTTCTTCTGTAATTTAGGATTAGTAGTATTATATATAGTAGAGTTGTTTTATAATACTAAGTTGTTGTTAATGTCGTTCACTCTTTCTGTTGTTGCGACAAACAAAAAGAAATGAAGAGAAAAGAAGAGAAGAGAAGAGAAGAAAAAACAACAGAGAAAGTCTTTTCAAAAAAAAATCAGGTGAAAAAAGCACCAAATTCAAACGAAAGAAATTCTGTCCTCGTAAAATTGAAACACTTGACACAACACACCATACTATTACGAGTACTACGAGAAAAAAGCAGACCAAATGCGTTGAAGATTTAAAGAAGAAGAACAAAGAAACGGCGAATAAAAAAATGTCCACGCACGCGCTCTTACTGGACGAACTTTCCGGCTTTAAAGGCGAAGGAAATACAAAACTCACGGTCGATGTCATCCTAGAATCCAACCAACAGTTAAACGCGATCGGAGAGTACGAGTTAGACTTGCAAAAGAAAGGGATAAAAACGATTGAAAATTTAGGCGGCACGTGCGATCAGTTCGATTCGATCGATTTGAGCAAGAACGAGATTATAAAGTTGGAAGGGTTTCCAAAGCTCAAAAGGTTACACACGATCAATTTGAACGAGAATAAGATCGAAAAGATAAACGGGACGAATTTGAGCGAGAATGTGCCGAAGTTAGAGTGGTTGATGCTGCAAAATAATAAGATTCGAAATTTGGTGGACATCGATGAATTAGGGAAGATGAAACGTTTGCGATGCGTGATTTTGAAAGGGAACCCGGTGTGCGCTTTGGAGAATTATCGGGCGTATTGTGTGTATAAGTTGAACGATGGATTGAGAATGTTAGATTTTGAACGCGTGTACGCGAAAGAAAGAGAAGAGGCGAAGAAGATGTTCGAAGGAGACGACGGGAAAGCGGCCAAGGCGAAGACGTTTACAGTCGGGAAGAGAGGCGGAAGAGACGAAGAAGACGAAGAGGAGAAAGACGACGAGAGTAAGAAGAAGAAAAAGGGGAAAAAGGGAAAGAAGCACGACGAGGCAGAGTTGGCGAAGATTAAAGCCGCCATCGCGAACGCGACAACTTTGGAAGAAATTACGCTTCTCGAAAAAGCGATGGAAACCGGGGTATTGCCGAGCGAATATAATAAGAACGAGTGAGCGAACAATTTTTTGCTTAAGCGCATGTAGTAGTGTGTACTTCAATAACAACGACAACAACAACAATTAAAAAGAATAGAGATGTAGCGAGTTTGTGATCGTGTAAGTGTTTACTACAAAAATACAATTAAAACAATAATAGAAGGAGCGTGATTGTATATCTTGATTATTTAGAAGGACGCGACGTTTTCTCTCTTCTTCTTAATTTCTTCTTTCATCAACGCGTCGTGCTCGCTAAACTCGCGACGAACTGCGCCAAGCACTTCTGTTCGTCCACTTTTTGCGACATGAAATGCCGAGTGACTTCATCCACCATCTTTGCTTTCCCTTTAATAACGTCGTCGGTATCCGCGCCTGGCATTTGGTAAAATTTCTTATACTTGAGCAAAGTTGGACCGGTGAGTCTGTTGAAGTTTACGTTGCAGTTCGGTTTCCCGGCGTTTCTTTTATCCACGATTCGTTTCATCGCCGCCGCGGCTTGTTGACTCGGTGGCCCATTCCCGGGCGTTCTCGTCGGTCGTCGTAACCTCGCTTTCATGCCGCCTTCTTTATCGCCTTCCTCGCCTTCCTCGTCGTCTTCGTCGCCGTCGCCGTCTTCGGCGTCCCCTTCGCCTTCTTTCTTTTCTTCGTCTTCATCATCGCCTTCTTCTTCGTTCGCATTCCCGTCCTCATCCTCCATGGAGTCTCCATCGTCCTTCTCTTCTTTCTCCTCGTTGTTGTTCTCCTCATCTTCGTTCCTTTCCTTCATCTCCTCGTCTTCCTGCTCCATCTCTTCGATCTCCCCGCTTTCCACGTGCGACCCGTCGTCGTCGTCTTTCGTTTGAAACTCGATCGAATCTTCTTCCTCGCCCGTGGGTAGTGAAATCACCTCCAGCGCGTTCTTTTGTAAGCGAACTTCTTTTCCGTTTTCGAGGAGTAACCAGTGCCAGCCGCCCAAGTTGACTGATTTTTTCACCGTCGCGTGTACGCCGACCAGTTTTTGTTTCGTTCGGTTGTTCCCGATGATTTTAACCTTCGTGTGCTTCGCTAACTCCTCGTCGCCACCCATTCTTTTATCAGCAGCAGCGCGAGCAGCACAAGCAGCTTCCGCGTTGTTTGTCTCTCTCTCTGACTCTCCGACTCACTCTCTCTATATATCTGTGTGTGTGTGTGTATCTCAACAACGAACAAAGAGATGAGTTTCTTTTAAAATCGCGCAAAGGTGATTTCTTCTGGGGTGATGAAACAAAAAAAACAAGAGTGCGATGAAATAAAAGAAGGAGAGACAAAAAAACAAAAAAAACAGGCACGATGATGAAAAAAACAAAAATCAATCGTCAAATCACACAAAGAGGTGAAAAGTTTGTTTTGTTTTGCACCACAAAAAAACAACACTACTTTTTTGGAATAAAAGAGCAAATGCATCCTCCTCCTCCTTCTCTTTCCTCTCAACTTTCATCTTCGAAGAGCAACTTTGTTTACTGCACATTTGGAAACAGGAGGAGTAGGTATTGCGGTGGTGGTGGTTTTGGTCGGAGGAGGAGGAGCGTTTTGTCCTCTTCTTCTTTAACTTCTTTGTCTTCGCGCTCCTTATCCAACATCATGCGCAATGCGAAATCGTCATCATCATCATCGAGAACAAGTCTAATCGCAACCGCTGCTGCTGGTACTTCTTTTTCTTCTATGTTTAGCAGTGGGGCGGCTCCTTCTGAACCAGCTCGAGCGGCGCTCTTTGTCACGTCTGGCTATGTGCTCGTGCAGGTGATGCGGACAGTTTTCAATCACAAAACGTTGAGCGACGTTTCAGTTTCCTGCCAAAACACGGAGAAAAACGCATCCGTGCTGAAAATGTTACACACGTTACGAGTAGGGTACGATGCGATTACGGTATTGAGAAACCCGCACATGTCGACAATATTGGCGACTTTTTTTAGAAAAGACGTAGATGTGGAATATCAGAGAGAGCTGTTGCCGATGGCGTGCGGCGGCGTCGTCGCTTTGGATTGGCCGTTGTCCGTGGACGACGAGACGCATAAGTATCGCGAACGCACGCCAGAGATGTTGGAAAAGACGAGGAATTTAGATACAGATTTCGAGCCGCATAGAAAATCGATACCGAGTCAAACGCCGAAGATTGATGGGGTATTGGAGGAACATTACAAGACGTTACCGGAGGACGCGCCGACGTTGGTGTTGATGTCCGGCATAGCCGGCGGTTCGCACGATAAGTATTTGAAACACATGCTGAGAAGAGCGGTGATGAAAGGGTATCGAGTAGTTGCATTCAACGCGAGAGGGACGAGCGAGTCACCATTGATGACGCCGCAGTTTTATAGCGCGAGTTTCACCGGAGATACGAGGGCGGTGATGAAGGAGATGAAGAGGCGGTTTCCAAACGCGCCTTTATTCGCCGTCGGTTGGTCGTTAGGGGCGAATATTCTGACGAACACGTTAGGTGAAGACGGAGAAGATGCGTTGGTCGATGCTGCGTGTAGCATGTGTAACCCGTTCGATTTGAACAGGTGCGACGAAAATTTACAGAAAGGATTTTGGGGCAAGTTGTATTCGAAATCGATGGCGAATAACATGCGCAAGTTGTTCGAACCGCATAAACATTTGTTCCAAGGCTTGAGAGAATACGAACCGGCGTTGGTCAGGAAAGCGAGAACGGTTCGAGATTTTGACGAGGCAATTACGCGAGTGACTTTTGGATTTTCTTCCGTGGACGCGTATTACGAAGCGAGCGGATCGAAGAGAAAGATTGCCGACGTGAGAGTCCCGTTGTTATGCGTCCAAGCGAAGGACGATCCAATCGCTTCAATTGAAGCGATACCTAGAGAGACAATTGCGAGCAACGAGCACGTTATTTTATTAGAAACGGAGAGTGGTGGGCATTTGGGATGGACAGCGGGAGCTGAAGCGCCGTGGGGTGCTCCCTGGCCAGATCAAGTAGCCATGGAGTTCTTTGAAGTCCACGCGCTCGAATGGAAGACGAAGAGAGGGGCGAATACAGCGAGAGCTAAAGCTCCGGCCGAAGTCACAGCTTAGAATGTCATCGTATCATAATTATGCTTAGATACCATAGAAATTGTTATCGCATCATCGCCACCATTACTACTACATGTACTACTACTACTACTACTACTACTACTACTACTACTAGACTTTATTCCTTCTTTTTCTTCTTTTTCTCCTCTTGGGTCTCGGGCACGGCCAAGCAAATTGGCACGCCTAATGTTGCTACGCAAAGACCCAAGGCGATGTTAAAATACGCCAACGCGATTAACACAACCATTAAGAGTACGAATGTGAATATTTTCACCGCAGTGAAGACCTCTTTAACGGACCATGAAGAAGATGAAGAAGACAAAATCAGCCATTTCTCATATTCGTACGCTTTCAAGGTCTTGATGCCCAACGCGACGAGCATGACGCCGAGCGTTCCGGCCAACTCAGCAACGCCTACATATCTGTCATTCCCAATGAGCACGTACTCAAACCGAGCGTGATGTAACTGCTCGACGAGATTATTACACGCTCGAATAGCCGTTTCTAACGCGATGCCGCAGGCGAGGTAATTTTCTATGCGATAGTCTCCACCTTTCGCTCCTTCGTCATCCACCTCGCTGCCGTTTTCCTCTTTATCGTATACCATTGTAAACGAATCTATCGATTTCACTTTAAACGCACCGTGAACACCGGTTGGCTTACCAACTACCGATAATTTCGCAAACGATGTCCACGCTTTCGTGTGTTCCATCCACTTCTCCCATTTTGTCTTCTTCGTCGCATCAATGACGTGCGTCCCTTGTACGCTAAATCCCGCCGACGTCCCCCGCCCCATTCGCGAGGCAAACTTTGCCACTTCAAATATGTCTTGATTCGGCAAGGCTCCGTTCCATCCGTGAAGTTTAGCGAACATCGTCGATCTCGACCTTTTAAAACTTTTCATTCCGTTTGGCGTTTCGATGCCAAACGCTTGGTGGATCTGCCCGGCGCGAAAAAAGACATCCTTCTTTTTGTTTTTTCGATTATCCGCAGCGTTACCTCCACCGCCACTACCATCCTCTTCTTCTTCTTCTTCTTCTTCTTCGCCCTCTAAATACGTCTCCACCCACTTCTCCGTCGCGCGAATTTTCGAAACTGGTTGTCCTTCTTCCAAATACTCAAAGCACGTCGGTACGACCAACACCACGTCCCGTCCCAACCATTTCACCTTTCGCGACTTGACGTAAACGAACACCTCCAACGCCAACGCGACGGCGTCTGCTTCTTCTTCCTTAATTCTATCATCACCTCCTTTTCCTCCTCCTCCTTTAACTTCTTCTTCTTCTAAACACCCGATCGGTGCGACAATTGCGATGGATTCTCTCCCGTCTCCGAACTTTGCTCGAGCGACGGCGTGCGCCGCGAACTCGCGCACCGTCACCTCGTCCGACGAGTCGTCAACACCATCGAAATCCGCCAACAAAATATCTCTCACCAAAACCTCTTTCGCTTCTCTCAGGCTTCCTGTGTTCATCAGCATCTCCGAATATGTACTCGCCCGTTCGCCGTTTTTGCGGTCGAACCCAGTTTTCGTGCTTCCTAAGAGTAATCCGTTCTCGTCCACGTACGCTTGGTTGCTCAGCGCAGTCGTCGAGAACAAACACAAAAGCACGAACGAGAAGGCGAAGAAAAGGAGGTCGAATTTTCCTTTTCCAACGCCTTCTTTGGAAACGAGAATTGATTTGAGTTTGGAGAGGATGCGGAGGAGAGGAGGTAAAGAGGAAGAGGAGGAAGAAGAAGAGGGTGTCATCGTAAAAGTCGTCGTCGTCGGATGGATCGATTGGAGAGGGAAACCGCGGACGAAGAAAAAAGGATGCGATGATGATGTGAAGATTTGTTTGTTGTGAAGACACTCAAAAGTTGTTGTGATGTTGAGTGCCGGATGACGATGATGATGCATTCAATCGAGACTTTTGTGCGAGGATGATGAAGCGAATTTTTAGTATTAAAACTGCGCGCCTTTGACGTCTTGCAACACCCAAAATCCATCCGTGGTTTCGCTGTCCGCGTCGGTTTGAATGGCTAAGAAGTGCAACCCTTTCGTTTGTCTCTTCACGCCTTCCCATTCTCGGGCTTCCTCTCTCAACTCTTTGGTTCTTCGGAAGAACGCGTAGTTCCAACTTTCGTTCACGCCGGTTTCCAAAACGATGGAGGAGCTTTCCAGATCCACCGTAATCGCGCTCAACTCTAAGCCTTTCGTCCATCCGCTCAAAGCCGCCGCGCGCGCGGTATAAACGACGACGCCCGGTATCAGCGTGTCGTCCGGTAAATCCGGGTCGATGTTTAACAAATCTCCAAACGCTTTACCTCTCGCCACGCTCTCCATTTCCTCTTTCACCCCGACCAAAGGCAACGCGACAAACGCCCACGACTCGCCTCGCAACGCGTCCGGCAACGGCTTCGGCGCTTGCGCGTCGAACGTCATCAACGGCGCCGAGTTCGGATCGTACCCCGGATGTTTCTTATACACCGTCTCCATCCTCTCCTCCAACCAGTTCAGCATGGTTTGACACCTCCTCGACGGTAACGGTTCCAACTCGCACTCTTTACACGCTCTCGTGATGATCGTCATCATTTGACTCCGGAAAAATTTAACTCTTCTCGGCCCTTCGCCGGTTTCCTCCGTTCGTTTCGAGACGACTTTCTGCAAAGCTTTGGATAATTCCACCGAGTTGATTCGATTGTTCGGGAAAAACTCCGCGTGTTCGAACGTTCGGTCTTCGTCCGTGATTAACAGTTCCCACACTTTCTTCCCTCGGTCGTCTTTTAAAGGGCGGGAGCAGAAATCGATTTGCCACGATTGAGACGATACACGAGACGACTTGTTCGTAGTATTCGTCGTAGTAGTCCTGTGTGATGCTGTTGCTGTTGCTGCGTTTCTGATCGCCTCCTCTGCCGTTCGCGTCAACACACTATTCTCCGACGAGGACGATTCAGACGACGACGACGGTTGTTGCTCTTGTTCTCGCGCGGAAGATGAGACCACGATTGATGACGACGACGCGTTGTTTGAATGGTGTCGCCGCAGGGAAGATGATGATGATGAGAAAAGCTTTTCCCGATGATGATGGCTGTAAAAATCATGACGTCGAAGCGAGTGTTTCGTTCTGGAGGACGAGGATGCCGCAGCAGACGCCATCGCACGCGGGGACGCGTGCTGCTGGCAAAATACCGAAGAAGGAGAAGACATGTGAGACTATTACGTGTGTCTGTACGCGCGCGCGTGAGAAAACGGCGCGTTTATTTTATGAGAGCATTCGGGGGGATTGATTACTCATCCATTTTATCTTCTTTTTGGCTGCTCCTTTTGCCTCTCTACAACCTGCTGCTACGCTACGCGACTACGAAATACCTCCCACTCTTTCGGGTGGGTGGGGGGTGCTCCTTAAGACGACGAGACTCTCTCTGTCTCTTTCTCTCTCTCTCTTCTTTCGGTATTCAACCAACCATGCTCCTCTTCCTACCTCTCGCCCGTACTTCCTCGTACCTCTTAAACGCCTCTTTACTCTTCCCGCACGTCTCTTTCCAGGTGCGCAAACATTCCTGCCAGACGCGCGCGCCTTCGCGCGAATGCGCGGAGACGAGAGAGCGCTCGAGGACGTATAAATCGACACCGATATCTTCCTCACCGACGATTTGGGTTTTGGATAAACCGAAATCGATTACGTATATGGAGTCAGTTTGCGCGTGAACGAGGAAGTTGGAGGTGGTGAGGTCGCCGTGGGTGATGTTGCCATCGTGGAGTTTGGAGACGATGAGGCCGATTTCGCGACCGTATTTCACCGCGCGGCGGTGCGCGGAAGAAGAAAGAGGAGGAGAAGAAGAAGAAGGCGCGGCGGTCGCGTCCTCGGCGGTGGCGTTGCGCGGCGGCGTAGTTTTCTCCTCCTCTTTTTTTTGTTCTCCTTCTTCATCTTCTTCCGCCGCGATCGATTTCAAAACCTCCTTCAAAGACTTCCCCTCCACCCGTTCCATGAATATCGACGACGACCGCTTGTCCACGAACAAAACCGTCGGCGCTTGGACGCCTAAAATTCTCGCCTTCATCAGCGATCGACACTCGGCGAATAATCGACTTCTCGTCAACTTTTGGTCCAAAACTGGGTGTCTGTACTTTTTCCTGAATCGCTGTTTCACGACGCACGGTTTTCCGAGGAACGTGGTCGAGAACACTCGCGCTTCCGCGCCTTGCGAGAGGAGATGATGTCTTTTTTTTTGTTCTTCTCGTCGTCGGTTCTCATCGTTACCGTCGTTGTTGTTGTTGTTGTTGTTGTTGTTGTTGTAATGCAAAATTCGTTGAAGAAGATGTTCGTCGTCTTGGTCGACTTCAACAGCATCATCAATCGTCGTCGTTCTCGTTCTCGTTTTCGTTTTCGTTTTCCTCGTCGTCGTTTCTTCTTTCTCTTCTCGTTGTTCTTCTTCTTCTTCTTCTTTATCGTCGATGTCCATCGTGATTGTCATCGCGCCTTCTCGTAATACTAATAATAATACTATAATACAGTTGTTTACTGCGCGAGTTGTATGACGAGTGTTGATGGAAGAAAAAAATAGTAAAACAAAAACACATCACAAAAAAACCAACAACGCACGTTCAGTCCAGAAAAAGAACACACATCATCATCGAACGATTTGAAGAAGAAATCATGATCACGATCGAATCGCCTCCGCAGAAGTGCATGTGTAAAAACTGCAAGTGCGAAAAGTGCGAGTGTAAGGTTTTGAGACGGTAGGTAAAACGAAGACGAAGTCGTTTTTTTCCTCTTTTGTGTGTCTGGGTCGTATTTTTGAGAAGCTTTTCAGATACAAAATATTCTTCTTCTTTCTTCTTCCTCTCAAACAAGGCTCTTTGCTTCACTTTTTACAACAACAAACGCTGACGCACAAGACTCTCTCGATGACGCGTAGGATTTTGTTACCCATCGATTCAACCGGCGAGGACGTCGAGGTTATCAAGTGGGTACTTGATAACGTCCATAGAGCTGGTGATCAGCTCGTCCTTTTACACGTGTGCGTTGTTTTGTCTTTTCTTGTTTAGCACTCTCTCCCTCTCTTTCTTCTTGGACGTGACGATGATGAAAATTTTCACCCTCTTTCTTCACCACACCAAAAAACACACAGGATTCCCGCGCGCTTCCCGCAGTACGCCTGGGGGATGTACGACGATTCGTTCGTGGAAGTTCCCGATCCTGAAGAAGAAAAGAAGTGGCGCGAGGATTGCGCAAAGTACGTCGCGGAGACGCTTTTACCAATCCTGGATCAACGTGGTAACGTGACGTATAAGCTCGATATCATCGCGTACGAAATGAACAACACGTCCATCGGAGAAGTCGTGTGCGAAAAAGCGAAGATCATCGACGCAGATCTTGTCGTCATGGCGAGTCATCGCAAGGGACGACTTCAAGAGTTTTTTGTCGGCTCAGTGACAAACTATTGCCTTCATCACTCGAAAGTTCCTCTTCTTGTGTATAAAGGGCCGAAAGAGACCGATATAAATACAAAGTATTACACGGGCGATATCTCCAAGAAGGAGAAAGAAGCGTCGCCGTCGAGAAAAGAAACTAAGGAAGGCAAAACGACGTCTATTGATTTTGAAAAGGCGACTCTCCAAGAGGGTTAGTAAAAGTCGACGCCGAAAGAAGACGAACGAGAGAGACAAAGAGAGAGAGAGAGAGAGACGCTTTTAATAAAATGTTAAGATCTTTACTCTCACAACGAGAGGCGAGTTTTATTGAACTGTGTTACTTTCTTTTTTATACTTCGCGAAACGAACGGTCGTTCATTCCTTCCTCTCTCATGCCTTCCGTATCTCTCCACAGCAACAATGGTGTCGTAGCGTTATGAACCACGGCCTCGGACACTCGTCCGATGTGCTTGTTCGACCTTCCTCGCTGTTGCGATGCACTCATCACAATCATATCGCAGTCCTTTGCAGCCTCGCATATTTTCTTTGCAATCTCACCCTCCTCCGTCCCTTCCGTTTGTTCGACGAGCAACTTTATTCTCTTCACGCCGTGAAAGTTAACGATCGGAACTATCACGTCGTAGACGTAATCTTCTTCGGAAACGCTTTCTTTCTTGTTCATCGATACGTGAACGAGCCGGATCTCGTCGTTTTCTTTCACTTTCACTAAAGGCAAAAACCACTTGAACAGCAACGTGCCGTGGCTCCTTTCATCGTCCGCTTCCGAAATCGGTATCAAAAACTTCCTCTCTACCAGCGAGTCGGAACACTTGTCTTTACATTCGCAATCGACTAGTTTGCAATCCACGCATTTCAACCTCGTCGTCATTTTCGTCGTCGTCGTGGATGACTCCATCCTCCTTTTCTTTTTGTTGTGTGCTAATATTTTTGTATCTCGTTAAAAAATACGCGAGGAAAGAGCCGATCAAATCTAAAAAAAACGACACAAAAGTTACGCTTTTGCTGCTGCTCGCGACGCACTTCTCCGAGAATGAAATCGGTGGAAGAGCAAGCGGTTGTAAATCGACAGCAACCGACGATC